>MDSW01111458.1_pt1 | contig 14789 bp, 6 predicted proteins | sample 811171 | NCBI WGS metagenome assembly MDSW01 (sample SAMN05326641, study PRJNA326480) | marine metagenome | isolation source: seawater | place: Atlantic Ocean: North West | collected 2012 | reverse complement strand
GCCCCATCGCCAACTGGCAGGCGCACGTCGCGGACCCTGTCCACGCCAACGTCCTCACCAACGCGGCCTCCGGCTTCGGCTTCTACTAAGCGGTGTGCGCGACTCGCGCTCGCTTAGCTTAGTTAGCCTTAGTTCGGTCTAGACCGATCGGATTCGGGATAGACACCTCTTTGATGACAAGCACATGACGTAACCATCAAAAAACAAGACGCACACTTTTCGCTCGCTCCACACTCTCGGACACGCCCCTCGTCTCCTCTTCTTTTTCTTTCCTCTCCGGGTTTCCTCGAAAAACCTCTTCATCGGATCCCCTCGATGAATATTTTTCGCTCGACCGAACTCGCCTTGAAACCGTTTATTCGGTCAACCCGCGCGATGAATCTGCGCGTTCAAATTTTGCGCACCTTCACGCCGTCCGAGGGGTGGGCACACTCGCGATCGCGCGGCGGGCGCGGGCGAAGGCGCACACGCCCGAGATGGCCGCCGAGAGCAAGGCGACGCACGGCGAGTTGCGTCAGGCCGTGCGCGACCTTCAGAACCGCGGGTTGTTGCACAGCGCGCGTTGGGCCGCGGAGCAGCTGTACGGGCTCGCGGACGAGGAGCCCGGCGGGGAGGATGAGGCGGGACGCGGGTTCGCTCCGTCGACGCCTGCCCCGCCCGCGGACGACGACGCGATGGAGATGGAGACGCCCGCTTCGGTCGTGCGCCCTCGCGACGGCGCCGTCGCCCTGGACGACGGCGGCTCGTCGTGGCGCGGCGGCGGTTGCACGCCCGAGTCCGCGGGCGATGACTTCGTCCTCGCCAAGGCGTACTTCGATCTGGGCGAGTACCGCCGCGCCTCTCACCAGCTGAGCGACAACCGCACCTCCCTCGGTCGGTTCATGCGGTATTACGCCCTGTACCTGGCCGGCGAAAAGCGAAAGAACGAAGAGATGCTTGAGGTGGGCGCGGGCGCGACGGGAGGGAGCGGCGAGAGAGGCAAGGGCGGGCCCCGCCCTCGCCGCGACGTCGTCAACGTGGAGCTCGACGTCATCGCGTTCGACCTCCCGGTCATCCTCGCGGACGACTCCCCGGACGGCGCGGAGACGCGCGACGACCCGTTTTTGCACTACCTCTACGGCCTCGTCCTCGTGGAGAAGGACATGAAGGACCGCGCGAGGGAGGCGCTGTGCGCCGCGTGCCGCGGGTACCCGTGCAACTGGGGCGCTTGGGAGGCCATCATGCCGCTCTGCTCGACTGTGGACGAGGCGCGGGAGCTCCCGCTTCCGGACCACTGGATGCGGCGCTGGTTCATCGCAGCGTTACAGCTCGAGCTGCAGGAGAACCACAGGGGCCTCCAGACGTACGCGGCGCTGGTGAAGAAGGACGGCATTCCCGCGAGCGCGATCGGCGTCGTGCAGATGGCGGTCGGGCACTACAACATGCGCGAGTTCGACCGCGCGCAGAACATCTTCGAGGACGTCTTCCGCGCCGACCCGTACAGGCTCGAGGGGATGGACATCTACAGCAACATTCTGTACGTCAAGGAGGCGCGGGAGAAGCTGAGCTTCCTCGCGCACAGCGCGGTGATGACGGACAAGTACCGCCCTGAGACGTGCTGCATCGTGGGGAACTACTACTCCCTCAAGGGCCAGCACGAGAAAGCCGTGACGTACTTCTCCCGGTCGCTGAAGCTCAACTGGAAGTACCTCAGCGCGTGGACGCTCATGGGGCACGAGTACGTGGAGATGAAGAACCCGTCCGCGGCGATCGACGCGTACAGGCACGCCGTGGACATCAACCCGCGCGATTACAGGGCGTGGTACGGTCTGGGCCAGACGTACGAGATCCTGCAGATGCCGTACTACGCGCTGTATTACTACCAGCGCGCGACGCGGCTGCGGCCGAAGGACCCGCGGATGTGGTGCGCGATGGGCCAGTGCTACGAGAGCGACCAGCTCCAGATGACCGTGGCGGCGATTCGGTGCTACCAGAGGGCGGTGACGTGGAACGACATGGAGGGCATCGCGCTGGCGAAGCTCGCGAAGCTGCACAGGGACGGCGGGAACCATAAGGCGGCCGCGCACTACTACAGGCTCAACCTCGCGCGTCTGGAGAAGGAGGGCGAGGACACGACAGAGACGATGGAGGCGCTCCTGTTCCTCGCCAACTTTTACAAAAAATACGAACGCTACCGCGACGCCGAGGCGTGCTGCGCGCGGTTGCTGGACTTCGCGGGGCCGGCGAAGCAGGACGCGAAGGCGCTCCTGCGAGAGATACACAGCATCCAGGATGGAAGGCGGAGGACAGGAGCCGGAGGCGAGGAGGAGGACGGAGACGGGGCGGAGGGGATGGAGTGACGACTCGCTCGCGGCGACCAGTGCCGGGCGCTCCTTCGAAAACGGTCTTCCCCCCCGAAAGATTCGATCGCTCGCCCCCCCGCCCCGCCCCGCCCCGCTTCGCCCCGGAGGCTCGCTCGTTCACCTCCCCCCGTTCGCGAAGTGTTCGTCCCGAATCGACATGAGCATCTTTCCGAGGAGGTTCCCCCCCTTTCCGTCTCGCCCGCATCCCCAGACGGCGTCGTGCGGGGAGTCCTCCACGATCTCCGCGTCGCCCGAGGCGAGCAGCAGAGCCCTCGGCGCGGCGTGCGCCTCGAGCTTCGCGAGAAGCGCCGCGCGCATGACGTCTCGCTTCACGTCGTCCCAATCCGCGCGGACGAGCTCGGGGGAGACGCGCTGCAGCGTTCTCCCGATCCGCGCCGCGTCCTCCGGAGCCCTGGCGAGCCGGATGCGCTCGAGCGCGTCCCTCGCCTCGGGCGAGTCCACGCCGCTGAATTTTTGCGCCTGGTAAAAGTGCTCCACCGTCGGCCACCGCGCGGTCTCCGGGGGGGCCGAGGCGTCCGCGTCGCGGTTCGGACCGCGCCACACCCGCGGCGCTTCGATCGGGTGCGGGGAGAAGTTGGACAGCGCCCCGTTCGCGTCCCACGACTTGTAAAAGCGCACGGCTGCGTTCGCCTCCTCGCCGCCGCGCGCCTCCTCGTTCGCTCGCGCCGCCGCCGCCGCCTCCACCTCGACGAGCGGGTCTTCCGCCCACGGGTCCGGCGTCTCCTCCTTTTCGCTCCCGGGCCTCGCCGCGCGCTTGAGCCTCCCCGTCGTCCCCGCCGCGGGGACGTACCCCGCGATGAGCACGTCCCGGCCGTGCGTGGACATCTCGAGCCCGCGGAGCTGCGTGGCGTCCGTCATCTCGTCGGCGCCCGTCTCCCCCACGGGGCTCGGCGCCGGCCCGCCCGAGCACCCGATCATCTTCGGCGCGACGAACGCCATGACCCTGTGGATCGCCCCGTCTCTCAGCGCGGGCGCGGCGAGCCCGCCGCCGCACTCCCAGAACACCTGGAGGAACCCGCGCGTGGCGAGGTACTCGGAGACGACGCCCGGCGTGAGCTCGTCGAACTCGATAATCTCCACGCCCCGCGCCCGGAGCCGCGCCTGGAACCCGGGCCTAGTTCCGGTCTCCGTCATGACGATCGTCGCCGCCTCGGACGTGTCCCAGAGGTTCGTCCTCGGCGGCGGCCCCGGATGCTCGTCCCGGATGCTCTTCGCGTCGTCGCCCTCGTCGCCGGTGCCGAGACCGAAGTTTTCGTCGTCCACCCCGGGGAGGTCCATCGTCCGCGAGAGCACGACGCGTGCGGGCCTGTGGCCATCCTCGCGTCGCGTCGTGAGGTTGGGGTTATCCCGCCGCACCGTCCGACCGCCCACGATGACCGCGTCGGATTTCGCGCGCTCCGCCCAGACCACCTGCCTCGCCGCGGGCCCCGTGACCCACGCGCTGTGCCCGCGCGTCGTCGCGATCTTCCCGTCCAGCGTCATGGCGTACTTGTACACCGAAAACGGGCGGCCCGTGGCGCAGCGGTACAGCAACGCGCGGTTGACCTCCCGGCACCGACGCGCGGCTTCCCTCGTCGCCGAGTCGGAGTCTCCATCGCCTTCCCGGAGGACGTCGACGGTGACGCCGGCGGCGCGTAAGGCGGCGACGGCTCGTCCGCGGACGCCGGCGACGGGGTGCTCGATGCCGACGACGCATCGCGCGACGCCCGCGTCCACGAGCGCGGCGACGGCGGCGTCCTCGCCCGCGGAGGGGCCGTGGACGGGCTCGAGGTTGAGGTAGGCGACGCCGCCGCGGGCGGCGCCGGCGGCGTCGCGCTCGGCGAGGATCTCCGCGCGGGTGCCGCCCTGGCCCATCTGGAACGCCTCGGCGGCGACGTCGCCGGCGGGGGTCGTCAGCACGCACGCGCTCTTGGGGTGGGGCTGGGTCAGGCCGTCGGAACCGGCGGCGAGCTCGACCGCGCGGAGGAGGAGGTCGAGGTCACGGCGCGCGAGCGTCGGGGCGGAAGCGGGGGCGAGGGAGGAGGAGGACTCGGGGGCGTCGGGCGCGGCGGCGGAGGACGCGGCGCGGCGACGGCGGGCGCTGGGCACCGCCGCCGACGCGGCGTCGCGCGAATCGCGACGACGGACGGGGACGCCGAGCGCGAACCGCGCGGCGACGGCGCGCATCGAGAGGCGCGGCGAGTGACGCGTGGATCTGGGTGGGCGCGCGCGGCGGATACCGGAGCGCCGGGGCGATCGGTGCGCCGCGCGGTGAGCGCGCGGGGACGAAGGGCGAGCAGCTTTTATCCATCCGAGAGCGGTCGCGCCTGGTTTCACTCGGGGGCACTCGCGACTGAACGCCACTCCCACTACGTACTAAGCCCGGCATGATATCTACCGAGAGCGTGCCGCTCCCCCGTCACTTTCTCATGGCGACGGTGACTTCCTGCGCCGTGCGCGCGACGGCGCGACCCTCCTTCGCGTTCGTCGGGGCGGGACGCCGACGCGCGGCGTCCGTTCGCGCGCGCGCCGAGCGCGCCGCCGCGGCGTCGCCCTCGGGCATCTCCGGGGATGCGTACGTCGTGACCGAGGAACAGATCGCGACGTTCGAACGCGACGGGTACGTCCACCTACCCGGCGTGCTCACGGAGTCGGAGATGGCGGAGATCGAACAGCCCATGATGCGCTTCCTGCGTGGCGAGATCAACCCCGAGGGGAAGGACCTTTGCGACATGAGCGGCGCCACGGACCGGACGCCCGAGGAGTACACCGTGTTCAACGCCATGCTCCCGCGCCGGTACCTCCCCTCGATGCGAGACAACGTCTTCGAGCGCCGAGCCGCCTCCATCGCGGCGCAGCTCCAGCGCGGCAAGTCCATGACGATCGATTACGACCAGCTCCTCGCGAAGAGGCCGAACTCCCCGGACAGCGTCTTCGCGTGGCACCAGGACCTGGCGTACTGGCCCCCGATCGAGCTCGACCCGAGCACGTGCACGTGCTGGCTCGCCATCGACGACAGCACGACCGAAAACGGGTGCATGCGCTTCCTCCCGGGCTCCAACGCGGAGCCCGAGCTGAGGCCGCACGCGCCCGTGAAAATCGCCGGGAACGACCGCAAAAACGACGAGAGCAGCCACGCGTTGTGCACGACGCTTCGGGAGGAGGACGAGGAGAAGGTGCGGCGGGTGGAGATCAACCGCGGCGACATCACCGTGCACGATCAGCGCGTCGTCCACGGCAGCGGCCCGAACAACTCCGACGGGTGGCGCCGCGCGTACGTCCTCGCGTTCCGCACGACGGAGATGGTCGAGGAGGAGCGCCGGCTGGGCTTCAGCCACTCGCACAACGACACGTTCAACTGGGACGCGTTCCACGCGTGGCAAGAAAAAGCAGACGGAAAAAAAGAAGCCAAGGCGCGGTGACGCGAGGCGCGCGTCGTCGAAACTCGGCGAGCTTGGTCGAAACGAACGCGAGCGAAGGTATTCACGTTGTATTAAAATGGAATGCGGCCCTTCCGGTCGTCTTTCGTTGCGCGAGGCGTTTATTTTAACTCGACAAGATGATGATATACCCCCCCCCTCGCGTCGAGGGGGGGAAAAGAATAGACTAGAAAGCGTGTCGGCTGCGACTGCGGATCTCGCGACCCGAGCGCGCCAGTCGGAGGGGGTCATCACGCCATGGCGGCGGCCGCCTCCCTCGCCTTCTTGCTCTTCTTCTTCTTCACCTTCTTAGTCACGGTCTTTTTCTTCTTGGACGACGCCTTGGTAGTGCTCGCGCGCACGGCGGTGGCGTGCATCGGGAGGCCGAGCGCGAAGAGCCTCGTCTGATCGCCAAAGTGGTTGTTGGCGAGCCTGCCCAGCCCCGTCGCGGTGATGGCGCTCGCGAGCGTCGTCAGCCGCTCCGTCATCCAGCGGTCCGCGCCGCCGATGAGCTGGTACCTCAGGTTGCAGGAGAGACCGAGGTAGGCCCCCATGCCCAGCATCGACGTCTTGAGATCGGGCACGGGAACCGCCGGCTCGAAATCCTCACCCTCGCGCTTCTTGTGCAGCGCCACGAGCCCCTTGTTCAAGCCGTGGAACGCGCCGCCCGTCAGGGCGCCGAGCGCGGAGAGCTCCAGCGCCTTCGTCCCGAAGCTCGCCGCGCGCATGGGCATGGTGTACTGCCGGAGCGGTCCGCACCGGTCGAAAGCGTTGTTGGGGATGGAGTCCATCACCCGCTGCCAGCCGTACTTGTGCGCCGCCCCGAAAGACCTCGCCGGTGTGAGGCACCACACCGTCATCGCGTTCGCCAGGGACAGCTGCGCGACGTTCGCCGCCGCGAGATCCCACTCCGCCCGCAGGCGGTCCCCCCTGTGCGCCGCCTCGTACATGATCCCGCCGCCGATGGTCACCGCCTGCTCGAACCCGAGCTTCCACAAAAACGCGGGATCCGCCATGAGGCGACCGACAAAGGCGCGCGACACCGCGGTGGGCGTCGAGCGCGACACCGCGCGCACGACGGACGGGCGGACGTCCACGGACATGAACCGGACGAGCTGCGAGGAACTCACGATGCCCATCTCCACCGCCATGCGAATCGCCGCGGGGAGCGACGTCAGGGTCTTGAACCACTCCTGCATCACCGCGTTGATGGCGTCGCGCTCGTACATCTCCCCGAGCGGCGCGCGCGTCGTGAGGAAGTTCGAGTCGCCCTCCTCGTCGTCGCCCTCGTCGTAATAGTCGTCGTCGTCACCCTCGTCGCCGTCACCGCCACCCCCGCCGTTTTTAATGCCGCCGCCCATGTTGCCGCCGCCGCCGCCGTCCGCGAGCTTGGGCGCCGCCACGCTGGACACCTGCTGCGACAGATCCATGCCAACCTTCTCGAGCGTCGCCGCGCCGCCGCCGCCGAGCTGAGAACCGATCTTCACCATGCTCGGCGCCTGCATGGACGCGCTCAGCGTGCTCTTCCTCGAGCCGTTCTGCGGGGAGAGATGAAGGGGGGAGGAGGGCGGGGTCAGCGGGTGAAGGGCGAGGAGGGGAGGGGGGGGGCGAATTTTTTCCTCCTCGGAGAAAAGACTCCAGGTGTCACGAAGCGCGTCGAGCCGCAATTTCGTGGGGTTTGACGGCGCGACGCGCGAGGCGGGCGCCGCGCGAGGCGCGCGACGGGCGGGGACGCGCGGCGCGCGCTTTTCGACGTTCGCGAGGGTTCTTCGTGCGAGTCGTGGGGCGGGGCGCACCTCGGCGGGGTCGAGCGTGCCGTTCTCGGCGTACACCCGGACGGACGCACGGACGGCGCCCGGGGCGTACGCGAAGCGGACGCGAACGCGCTGCTCCGCATTTCCGAGCCTGGCGCCGGCCGAGGCGGGGAGGCTGACGGGGCGAGCCGCGACGGCGCCGCGCGCGGCGTTCACCTTGACGGCGGACGACCGAGTCGCGGCGCGACCGCGCGCGCCGGCGAGGACGGGGACGACCCCCGCCCCCGCGACCGTGGCGTGGGAAGCCATCTCGGAGCGCGACCTCACGCAGCCGCTGGTGCCGAGGAAGATTTTCGCGAGCTCCGCTCTTTCCGGAACTGCGAACGAACGGGCGAGCGCGACGGCGCCTCGCGGGTTCGAGGGGACTCCGTGTACGAGTATGCTACGCGCGCGTGAAGCGGCGACGTTGCACACGAACGACGGGAGCGCGTCGTGGGGTGGAAGGTGGAGGTGTGTGGAAGAATGAGATGCGCGAATCCCAGAAGCGCTCTCGTGACTCCCTCGCTGATCCACAACTCGGCTTTTTCGCATTATGACTCGTCCGATGCGACGCTCCTGAACCGTCCACGACCTTCCTGCGTTTTCTTTCGTATGCGATGTAGTCTGAAAAAGTGTAAAAATCTCGGTCACGACGACAATCTCCCATCAAATCTGGGGAGGGGATTCCCTCTCGCTGACGCTGGCAGTCGAATTCCCCCGTCTCCCCGGAGATGACGCCGCATGCGAGGCAGTGCGCTTTCTGCGCTTACAGAAAGCGCTCCCGCTCGATTTCGCCCATCAGGTCACCGCCCCGCCTCCTGACGCGTCACAGTCGTTCGCACGCACGCACCGCGGCCGACGTCCGATGTCTCACGCCGCGTCCGCGACGCAGTCTCGGTTCGCGCTCTCCGCCTCCTCCGCGCGCCTCTCCCGCGCCGAACGCCGCGTCTTCCGTCCCGCGCACCTCGCGCGTCGCGCCCGCCGCCCCTCCCACGCCGTCGCCATGGCCGCCGCGCCCGCGTCGCCGCCGACGTACTTGCTCTTGACCCTGGACTACGTGGAGGATATCCTCGAGAAGCGCGATCCGTACCGCGCGGAGCACATCGCCGGCGCCAAGGCGGAGGAGGAGGCGGGCAAGTGCGTCCTCGCGGGGGCGCTCCAGAACCCGACGGACAAGGGCGTGTTCGTGTTCAAGGATTGCGACGAGGCGTACGTCAAGAACTTCGTGGAGTCCGACGCGTACTACAAGGCCGGGCTCGTGCCCAGCTACACCATCCGACCCTGGATGATCGTCGTGGGGGCGTGAAAGAACTGAGTGAGGGGGGCGATTCCGGAGTGGGGAGGGATGAGCCAACGAGGGCGGGTTCGGTGAGATGATGAAAGTCTTCTCATATTTTGATCGGGCCTTATTGATCGATGACGACCGGCGAAATCAGGGTCGATTTCGATCGGTGCTTTCGTGTTTGATCGGAATCATCTCCTGTCCTCATTATTTGGACTACTGTGACTCTGCTGCAGCTGCCTCGCTCGCTCGTTCTTCAACATCTTCCCGTCCCAAAAGGTTCGCGGGCGCGCGCGCGCACTTCGCGGCGAACCGGAGAGGCAAGAGCCGTCACTCCCGCTCCCTCGGCGGCACGCACACATCACCATGGTACGCCCCGCGGCTCGGTCCCCATACCCCGCGTCTCCGCGTTCCCGGCGCGGCGCGGACGAGCGCTCGTCCGCGGCGTGCCCACCCGCGCGACGTTTCTCTTTTCCCCGGCGCGGACGCGCGCGTCGTCGCGACCGCCCTCGCGCTGACCCCGGCGTCCGTAACGCCCCCCTCCTCATCACCTCCCGCCGCGTCGCAGGGTCTTCTCAGTCTTCTCAGGCGGCTCAAGAAATCGAGCGGCGAGGTGCGTCCCCCGCGCTCGCTGCGTTCGACGACGCGGGCGCGAGACCCGGGGGAACGACGCCCGTCCCACCTCGGCTGCGTTTTCCACGCCCCCCTCCGTCGCGTTCCGTCTCGGGTTTCCACTCACCCCACCCCACCGCCTCTCGTCTCTCCCACCTCGCCCCCTCAGGCTCGCATCTTGATCCTCGGTCTGGACAACGCCGGCAAGACGACGATCTTGCGTAAGCTGAGCGACGAGGACATCACGACGACCACCCCGACGCAGGGCTTCAACATCAAGTCCATCCTCACGCACGGGTTCAAGCTGAACGTGTGGGACATCGGCGGGCAGAAGACGATCCGCCCGTACTGGCGCAATTACTACGAGAACACGGAGGCGCTGATTTACGTCGTGGACGCCGCCGATCGCAAGCGCGTGGACGAGGCGGGGTTCGAGCTGGCGGAGATCCTGGGCGAGGACAAGCTCGCGACGGTGCCGCTTCTGGTGTTTGCGAACAAGAGCGACCTCATGCAGGCGAAGAGCGCGGACGACATCGCGGAGGCGCTGTCGCTCTTCAACATCAAGGACAGGCCGTGGCAGATCCAGGCGTGCTCCGCGAAGGACGGCACAGGGTTGGAGGAGGGGCTCCAGTGGGTGGTGAAGCAGGTCAAGTAGAAGCGCGGCCGACCCTTTTTTTAGCAGCAAAATCACCGTCATTCAGGGTAGACAAGAGCTCCCTTTCTAAACTTCGTTCTAAACTTGACTCAAGGATGACGGTCTAATGCCCCCGTGGCGGCACGCGTTGTGGGCGTTGAATAAGTTTCACTCCGGCCCCGCCAAACTCGGCGCGGGTCCGATTTTGCTCTCGGATCCGCCGGCGCTCCGCGGGCGTCGCCCCCGCCCTCGCGCCCTCCTCGGGATCTTCACACGAACGAGGCGCGCGGGACGATACCGCACGCGGCGCGAGCATCCGGACGCTTCGCCTCGACGCGCGGGGTTTCCGCTCGGAACGCGTCGCGGACGCGAATCGGAGGACGCTCGGCGCGGCGACGAGCCTTCGTTCTGATCGATAGATTCGACGTAACAACGATGCCGAACCGCTGAAGCCCCTCGACGAACGAGAGGACGATGGAGGAGGAACACCAGGGTTCGCGGACGCCCGCGAGCGTGGGGTTCACCTCCCCCACGCGCTCCGCCACCCCCGGCGAGCGACCGAGTCCGGAGTACCGCGGCGTCGGCGCCGCTCGCGACCCGGACGAGCCGACGCGCGTCGCCGTCCTGGCGAATCTCCCCACCGAGCGCGTCGTGGAGGCCGGCGTCCTCGGCACGCCCCCGCCGAGCGCGCGTCCCGGGGACTCGGACCCGGGCCTCGTCGGGGTCCCCGCGTCTGAGCCATCCACGCCCGCGCCCGCGCCCGCGACGTCCGGGCGCGCGCTCTTCTCGGACGAAATCGCGAGGCGAGACGCCATCCGAGCGTTGGCCAAGGCGGCGGCGAAGCACGGGATCCCCCTGAGACAGGCGGACGGCTCGGTCACGCCGTCCACGCCCAAACCCGAGCGCCTGCGCCCGATTCCGACGCCCGCAGGGAACCCCGCGGCGTACCTGTCGACCGCGCAGCGTTTCCCTCCGAGGTCCTCCCCCCAATACCGACGCGAGCTGGCGCGCGCGTCGCCGCCCGCGACGGCGGCGGCGGGGGGATCTTCCGCCGGGCTCCCGGACGCCTCGATCGCGCTCGCGGCGGGAGACCCCTCCCGCGCGGAAAACCGTAAGGGTGATAAGAAGGTTTCGAAGGACTCGCTCGCGCTCGCGGCGTCGCGCGAGAGGGTGCGGGAGCTCGAGGCGCAGGTGGCGGCGATGCGGGAATCGTTCGTTCGCGAGCGCGCCGCGCTCCGCGACGTCGCCGAGCGCGTGCAGAGGAAGGCGGAGGACGACATCTCGGAGACGACCATCTCGTTCCTCGCGCAGAAGCATAAGCTGGAGGAGGAGCGCGACGCCGCGCAGGCGGCGTTCGCGGAGGTGGAGCAGACGTGCGAGGCGCGGTGGGCGGACGAGCGCGCGCAGAACGCGGCGGAGGTTGTGAAGGCGCGGGACGACGCGGCGGCGGAGCTTGCGAAGGCCGCGGAGGTGTGGCGACGCGAACGCGAGCTCCTGCGCGAGTCCACCGAGCGCGAGAAGGCGCAGACGGCGCGCGAGCGCGAACAGCACGAGGCGTCCGCGGCGCGCTCGCTCGCGGAGTGGGAGCGCGAGCGAACGAGCCTCGTCGCGCAGCTCGAGGAGACGGCGGCGCAGTGGAAGGCGGAGCACAAGAAGCTCGTCGCCGCGAACGCGTTTCAGAAAGCCGCCGACGCGATCGTGTGGGAGAAGAAGGTGGCGAAGGCCAGGGACGAGGCGGAGACGCGCGTCGCGCAAGCCAGGGACGAGGGCGAGGCGAAGCTCCGGCGCGCGAACGAGGAGGCGGAGCGGCGCGTGGCGGAGGTTGTTCGCGAGCGCGATGACTTGCTCGCGCGCTTCGAACGAGAGCGCGAGGCGACGGCGCGCGAGCGCGAGCAGGAGCGCGTCGTCCACCAGGCGCAGATGGAGGACGCGAACCGCAAGCTCGAGGCCGCGCGCGAGGAATCGAAGAAGCACCTGGCGGCGCGCGACGAGGCGCGCTCGGCGGCGGACGAGGCGGAGCGAACGCGCGGGGAGGCTGTTCGTTTCGCGGACGAGTGGCGATCCGAGGCGAAGGCCGCCAGGGAGTACGCCGAGACGGCGCGCGCGGACGCCGAGCGCGCGGTCCTCGCCGGGCGCGAGGAGGTCAACGCGGAGCTCGCGTCTCTGCGCGAGGCGCACGAGGCGAGGGTTCAGGCGGCGGCGCTCGAGCTCGAGGAGGAGCGGCGGCGCGACGCCGAGACGAACCGCGCCGCGTACGAGGCGGCGGAGGCGGGCGCGACGGCGGCGCTCGAGGAAGCCTCCGCCGCCGTGGACGCGGCGCGCGCCAAGACGCGCGACGCTGCGCGCACCTTCTCCCTGGCGCTCGTCCTGCGCAACTGGTGGATGTGGGCGAGGTGTAAGGGCGAGGGCGCGCGCGAGGCCGCCGTCGCCGCGCGCCGAGGCCCGGCGAGGAGGAGGGCGAAGCGCGCGGCGCTCTTGGCGTGGCGCGACGCGTCGCCGCGGCCCTCGGACGTTCGCAGAGCGAACGCGGCGCGCGCGCGGGGCGTCGCGCAGAGGCGGTTCCTCGCGTGGCGCCGCGCGTTGGCGGAGCGCGACCGGCGCGCGAATGCGGCGACCGTCAGAGGCTCGTTCGCGTGCGGTTCGCGGCGGAAGGAGACGCTGCGATGGGCGCTTCGGGTTTGGGCGTCGTTCGCGGACGACGAGGCGCGCCGCCGCGTCGCGGGGAACCGCGTCGCGGCGAAGACGGCGCGGCGAAGGCGCGCGCGCGCGTTCGCCGCTTGGGCGGCGTACGTGAGACTCCTCGCCGGTTTCGAGGCGGCGACGGTGGCGTTCGCGGCGCGCCGCCGCGAGGCGAAGCTCCGCGCGATTCTGCGGACGTGGTTCGTGAAGCTGTGCTCGGCGCGGCACGAGCAGAACCTCGTGGACGCGGCGAAGCGGCGTTTCTGGGCGTTCAAATCCGCACGCGTCATGCGCCAGTGGTACGCCGTCGCGCGGTCCATGTACGTCGACCGGCGCGTGACGCTCTCGTATCGTCGGCGCCGATACCTCGCCGCGCTTCGCGGCGCGTTCGACGGGTGGAGACGCGCCGCCGCCGACGAGACGCGCTCGGCGTCGCGCCTCGCCAAGGCGGCGAGGCACCGCGCCGCGAGGCTCGTTCGCGTCTTCGCGAGCGCGTGGTCGGTCGCGGCGCATAGGGCGGGCGCGGAGCGAAGACGGGCGGTTCGGTGCGATCTGATCGCGGAGGGTCGCGTCGCGCGCGTCGTTCGCCCGCGGCTGGCGCGCCGTTCGCTTCGCGCGTGGTCCGTCGAGACGTCCCGCGAACGACGCGCCCGCGTCGTCGCGTCGCGGTGTCGCCTCCGCCGCGACCGCCGCGTCTTAGCCCGGACGTTTCACGCGTGGTGCACCTCGGGCGAGGCGGAGCACATCATCGCGAAGAGCGCGAGGGACGCGCACGCGCGCCGAACCGTCGGTCGCCTCCGCCAGCGCGCGTTCTTCGCGTGGCGCCGCCGCGCGAACGCGGCGAACGCCGCGCTCGCGCTCGCGGCGAAGGTGCGCGACGGCGTCGTCGGCGCGCGATACGTCCTGCGCCCGTGGTTCGCGCGCGCCATGGCTCTACGCGCCGCGCGCGCGGAGGCGCACGAGCGCGCGAAGCGACGCGACGCGCGTCTTGCAAACGCGGTGTTCGCGGCGATCCGCCACCGCGTCGCGCGAGCGCGTCGGATAGTCGCCGCGGCGGAGTCGGCGCGGACGCGGCGCGTATACGTCGCGAAATCGTCCGCGTACGCCGCGTGGGCGTCGCTCGCCGCCGCGCAGCGGACAGCGCTGGCGCGGCACGCGGCGCTGAGGCGGCACCAATTAGCGCGTCGGGGTCTTCACGCGTGGTACAAGGTCGTCGCGGAAAAAAAGCTCGGGGCGCTGCTCGCGAAGCGCCGCGCGACGGCGATGCGCGGGTACAAGCGCGTCGGGGCGTGGCGGTTGGTCGAGCGGTGCGTCTTAGCGTGGTGCAAAGTCGCCGACGCCGCGAGTAGGGCGCGCTTCGCCGTGAAGACGATGCGCGTCGTGCGCGTCGCGAGAAGGGTCGTCCGGGCGTGGAAGGATCGCGTCGCGGCGAGGCGGAGGTTCGAGCGCGCGTTCATACGCGTCGTCGCCGCGCCGTTCGAGCGGAGCCGCGCGTGTCGGTACTTCACCGCGTGGAGGGTCCACCGCGACGCCGTCGAGCGGAGGTTGGTGGGGACGATTCGAAAGGCGAAGCGCGCCGTCAAACGCGCCGCGAAAAAGCGAGCCGTCGACGCGTGGGCGAAGGCGACGCGAGACGCGGCGCTGAACCTCGCCAACGAACGAAGGGCCTCAGGGCACGCCGCGCGCGTCGTCGGTCGCCGCGCGTTCGCCGCGTTCCGGCACTGGCGCGAGCGCGCGGACGCGACGCGCGCGACGCGAGAGCGCGAGCGGCGCGCGGAGGCGCGCGCCGACGCGACTTCGAGACGGAGGCTAAAAGCGGCGTTCGCGGCGGCGTTCGCGGCGTGGCGCTCGCGAAGCGCTCGAACGCGCGAGCTCAAACGCTTAGCGGCGGTTCTTCGCGAGCGGCGCGGGAAGCGGCGCGTTCGGACCGCCCACGCGGCGTGGCGGCGGCGCGTCGCGGACGGCCCGCGCGATCGCCGCGACGAGGAGGACCGCGCGCGCCGCGCCGTCGCCGCGGACGCGCGGCGG
>MDSW01046535.1_pt1 | contig 14789 bp, 14 predicted proteins | sample 811171 | NCBI WGS metagenome assembly MDSW01 (sample SAMN05326641, study PRJNA326480) | marine metagenome | isolation source: seawater | place: Atlantic Ocean: North West | collected 2012 | reverse complement strand
GCAGATTGTATAATAATGGATGATGGATTTCAAAATCCTACTTTACAAAAAGATTTTTCAATCATAGTAATTAATGGTGAACAAGGTTTTGGTAATAAAAGAGTTATTCCATCAGGACCATTAAGAGAGAGTATTTCAAGAGGTATTGCTAGGGCTAACCTAATTATAGTGATTGGAGAAATTGCAGAAGATATAAAAAAGAAAATTTCCAATAGTGTTCCTTTAATACATGCAAAATTTGAGATTAGTAAAAATAACAAAATATATAAAAATCAAAAAGTAACAGCATTTGCGGGAATAGCATATCCCGATAAATTTTATAACTCTCTTAATGAGCAAGGAGCAATTTTAGAAAAAAAAATTAGCTATCCTGATCACCATATTTTTGACGAGAATGATATGTTAAATTTAGCTGAAACAGCAAATGTTACAAAATCTATTCTTGTTACAACTAAGAAAGATTTTGTACGAATTCCTAAATCATACAGATCGTTAGTAAGTACTTTAGATGGTGAAATAGAATTCGAAGATGAAAGATTATTAATAGAAATTTTAGGTAATCTTTTAGAAAATAAAATTAATGAATTATCTTTATGAAAAGAATTTTTTATTTTTTAGAGTATAACGCAGTTATTTTAATTTATTTTTTATATAAAATTTTGCCACTTAATCTTTCTCTTAAGTTTTCATCTTTTTTATTTATGACTTTAGGTAAATTTTCTCGGGCAAATAAAACTGCTATAACTAATTGTAAGTATGTTTTTCCTAATCTTGAAGAAAAAGCGATAAAAAATATTATTAAAAAAAGTTGGAACAATCTAGGAATAACAATTTGTGAACTATTAAGATTAAATGAAATATTTGATAAAGGAAAAATAAAATATCATAACTTAGAAAATGTTGATGATTGTATCAAAAATAATAAACAAGCTATTTTTATCAGTATTCATCAGTCGAATTGGGAAGTGTTAGTTCCAAGTTTGGATAGAATTGGGATTAGTATTGGTGGTATTTATAGACATATAAACAATTTTTTCATTGATAAACTAATACTTAATGTTAGAAAAAAATCACTTGTATCTAAAAAAAGTTTTTACACACCTAAAGGAAAGAAAAGTGCAAAAGATATTGTCGATGCTATAAATAATTCCTTATCTATTGTTTTATTAATTGATCAAAAAGACTCTTCAGGTGAAGATGTCATGTTTTTTAACAAAAAAGTTAAGACGCAAACTGGTTTTTTAAAAATAGCTAGAAAATACAAACTGCCGATAATTCCAATTCAAAATAGAAGAATTAAAAATGGTAATATTGAGCTGACGTTTCAAAAGCCATTTTACCATAATGATATAAAAATAAATGATATTGAAATGATGGAAAAAATTCATAAAAAAATTGAAAAATGGATAAAAACTGAACCAACACAATGGTTCTGGCAACACAAAAGGTTTACTTAATGTTTGTTACTTTAATATGAATTGTGCCGTCAATAAGTTTAACAGATAGCTTATCATCAATATTGATCTTTTTTGAATTTTTAACAATTTTGTTTTTATCCATCAAAATGGAGTATCCTTTTTTAAGATTTGCAGAAATGGAATTTGAATTTAATAATCTTATATTTGATTTATATTTTTCAAGTTTATCATTATAAATATTAGCTAAATTTAAATTAAGATTTTTTGAAAGGTTGCTAATCTTTGTTTGTTTTAAATTAATTAATGTATCTGGAGAAATGATAGATTTTCCTAAATTAATAAGACTTATTTTTGATATATTGCATTTGTTTTCAATTGATAATTTTAAATTTTTAAAATCTTCTAAAAGCTTATCTTTATAATTATCTACTATTGAGCTAGGAGATTTAAGAAACTTATTTAAATACTCATAGTTTTCTTTTTTAGATTGAATTTGTGAATTAACTTTTGAGTTTAATCTTAGTTGTAGGTTTTTGATCTTTTCTATTAATTCAAATCTTAATGGAGTTGATTTTTCTGCTGCAGCAGTTGGGGTAGATGCTCTCAAATCTGATACTAAATCAATAATAGTTGTATCTGTCTCATGACCTATAGCTGATACAATTGGTATTTTAGATTCAAAAACACTCTTAGCAAGATTTTCATCGTTAAATGCCATTAAATCTTCTGTACTTCCACCACCTCTAGCAACAATAAGGATGTCTGGTTTATCTGACTTTAATTTATTAAAACCTTCAATAGCATTAATTATGCTATCTGCAGCATCAACACCCTGTACAGAAACTGGCCAAATATCTAAAGGCATTGGAAAACGATCACTCACTCTATTAATTATATCGTGAACTACAGAGCCAGTAGGAGATGTGATTATACCTAATCTTTCTGGCAAAAATGGTAATGATATTTTTTTGTCTTCATCAAAATATCCTTTTTTTTGAAGTCTTTTTTTTCTATCCTCAATTAGTTTCAAAAGAACTCCTTCACCAGCAATTTCAATTTTGTCTATATCTATTTGGTAAGTAGTTTTATAACGTGACCAAGTAGTTATTCTGCCAGTTGCTATAATTTCTAGTCCTACTTCTGGATTTATATCCAAATATTTTTTTTTCTGATCCCAAATAACACCACTTAAAATTGAGTTCTCATCTTTAAGTGTTAAGTATATTTGACCTCTTGTTGCTGTCTTCACCTCAGAAATCTCACCCTTAATTCTCACATAATTAAAATTAGACTCAATTATATCTTTTAAAGCTTGATTAAATTCTGAAACTGCAAACTCTGGTATATTTATTCTATCAACCATTTTTACTTTTAAAAAAATTTTTTAATAAATTACTACATTCTTTTTCCATAATGCCTCCATAAATATTTGGAACAAATATGTTTTCTCTTTGAAAAACAGCTCTCAGTTTTTCTATTCCTCCATTTTTTTCATCATAAGCGCCAAAATAAATTTCTTTTATGTGAACTTCACTTATAGCACTTGCGCACATCGTACATGGCTCTAAAGTTACAAATAATGTCATATTTTCTAAATATCTAAGTTTAAATTTTTCACAAGTTTCATGGATTAAGTTTAATTCACAATGTTTTATAGCATTGTTATCTCTATTTACTGTATTGTAACCTCTGGCAACAATCTTGCTAGACTTATTATCAACAAGTATGCCTCCAACAGGTACCTCATTTAAATTAAAAGCTTTATCTGCTTCAATTATTGCTTCTTTCATAAAATAATCAACGTTCATTCTGGAACACACTTATGATGTACATTATAACTGAATTATAATGAAAAAACCAATTATTGGAATAACTCTTGATATTGAGAAAAAGAAAACATACTCAAAATTTCCATGGTATGCATTAAGGGAAAATTATTTAACTTCATTAACTAAATTTAATGCCATTCCCTTTCCATTACTTCATGAAAATAAATATATTAGTGATTTTTGTGATTTAATCGATGGCCTAATTATTACTGGAGGAGATTTTGATATTGATCCTAAAATATACAAAGAGAATAATACTGAATCTAAGTATATTAAAAATAAGAGAACAAATTTTGAAATTAATATTTTTAATAAATTTTTTAAACATAATAAACCTATATTAGGAATTTGTGGTGGTGCACAATTAATAAACGTTGCATGTGGAGGAACATTAATACAAGATTTAAAAATAAAACCTATTAACCATGAACAAATAAATCCCAGAAATCAAACTAGTCATAATATTAATATTTTAAAAAAAACTCAGCTTTATAAAATATGTGGTGCTCAAAGAATTAAAGTGAATAGTGCGCATCATCAATCAGTAAAAAAAATCGGTAAAAATTTAAATATATCATGTAAAGCAAATGATGGTATTATAGAAGGAATTGAACATAAAAAACATAAATGGTGTATTGGCTTACAATGGCATCCTGAATTTTTAATCACAAAATATGACTCAAAAATAATAAGAGATTTTATTAATAAAGCAAAGTGAATATTAGAATTTCAAAATATTTATCAAGTGCAGGAATTTGTTCAAGAAGAGATGCAGAAAAGTTAATAATCGAAAAAAAAATTAAAATTAATAATAAAATATGTATTCACCCAAGTCATAAAGTAAGTGATTTTGATATTATAAAGGTTAATAATAAAATTATAAAAAGATCTGATAAAGTTGAAGTATGGAAATTATATAAACCAATTAAATATATTTGTAGTACAAAAGATAAACTGGATAGAAAAAAAATTTTTGATTTATTGCCTAAAAATTTAGAAAAATTAATAAGTGTTGGAAGATTGGATTATATGAGTGAAGGATTGATTTTACTTACTAATAACGGTGATTATTCAAGATATTTAGAACATCCATCATCAAATATTGAGCGGATTTATAGAGTTTGCATTAGCAATAATATTAAAAATGATGATATTCAAAAAATAAATAAAGGTATTTCAATAAAAGGAGTCAGGTACAATAAAGTAAGGATTGTATTGGAAAAAAAATTAAAAAATTATAATTGGTTAATTTTCAAACTTAGGGAAGGTAAAAATAGAGAAATTAGAAATATATGTAATTTTTTTTCTTGGAATATAATTAAATTAATAAGAATTAGATATGGTCCTTATACATTGGGTCAACTTAAAGTAGGTCAATTTCAAAAAATAAAGAATTTAATAAAATGATTCAACTCACTGGGGGAAAATATAAGAAGAAAAAATTAATTAGTATTGCTGATTTTGTAAGACCTACCTCTTCTTTGAAAAGAGAGGCTTTTTTTTCAGTTATAGAAAGTCATGCAATAAAAAACTCTACTAATCCTTATGATAAGAAAACTTTTTTAGATCTTTTTGCAGGAATTGGAACCATGGGATTAGAGGCAATTTCTAGAGGTATGGATAAAGTAATTTTTTATGAAAATAATCATGAAGTTCTTAAAGTATTAAGAAAAAATTGTTTAGAAATTTGTAAAAAAAATGAATTTACAATTTATGAAAATGATCTTATGAATTGTGATCTTGAAATAGAATTTAAAAACATTTCATTAGTATATATTGATCCTCCTTATGAAAAATATAACTTAACAAAGCTTTTAACAAATTTGATAGATAAAATTAATAATAAAACATTGATAGGTTTAGAATTAAGCAAAAAAGATAAATTTGAAATACCAAAAAATATTAAATTATTTCAACAAAAAAAATACGGCAAAACAATAATATATTTTTTTAAATTATCTTAAATATGTCTTCATTATTTTTTTACCTTGCTCAACAGCAGGCTGATCAAAAGGATCTACATCTAAATACATACATGAAGCAATTGTCTCCATTATACTAAAGGATAATAATTTACCTAAATTTCTCTCGTCCAAAGTAGGTAAATAAATTTCTCTAAAATTAAAATTGTTTAGTTTAAAAGTCTCAACTGTAGCACTCTGTTCAGCTTGCATTAAATCTCCCATTGTCTTGTCTTTAAAATAATCAATGTTAGTATTTTTAAAAAATTGATCATTTATTTTTAAGCCTTTATTTGAATGATCCGAAGTGATAAATGTAAAATATTTATCTCTTGGTCCATCTAAATATAGCTGTAGTTGACTATGCTGATCAGTCGTTCCGACTGCATGAAGTGCCGTTATACCTTTGTTTTTTTTGCCAATACTTTCTGCCCAAAGTTGCAAATACCATTTACCAAAAAAATATAGTGAGTCTGAATACGTCATTAAAACATTATTTTTAAAATGTGTATTTCCTTTATGAGTTAAATATCTACCAAGATCATAAGGGCTATATCTATCGATATTATTAATTACATCAGAAGCTCCACTAAAAAGTTCATCAATATTCAATCCAGAAATAATTGCAGGGACTAAACCTACATTGGTAAATATTGAATACCTGCCTCCAATTTCTTTTTGATGTTCTAATAATAAGCATTTATTTTCTTTTGCGATTGTAAAAAGAGGTGAGTCTATAAATTCTGTTATAATTAAAGTATTTGAAAAAAATTTTTGTACTTTATTTGCCTCAATAGCCTTTTGATATAGGCAGGAAAATTGTGATAATGTTTCTGGAGTTTTTCCAGATTTTGAAACAACTAAAAATCCAGTTGAGTCGAAATCAATATTTTTAAAATTTTTTTCAAAATTAAAAGGATCAACATTGTCGTAAAATTCTAAACTTATGTCGGGATTAAGAATAATATTATGAAGGGCTTTTGCGCCCAAATTAGAACCACCTGTGCCAAAAATAACTATTTTGTCTTTATTTTTTTTGAACTGATTTGATACTATTTTTGTTTCCTCTAAAAGATTCTTATTTAGAACAATATTAAGAGAGGGTAGATTTTTTATTGTATTAAATATAGTTTGATTAATATTTTTATTATTAATTATATTATCAAAATTTGAATTAATATATTTTATCTTCATCTAAAATTAAAAAAAGAAAAATCTTTTTTTCTTTTTTTCTTTTTTATTTGTTTGTTTATCACTATTATCATTTTTTTTAGTAGCTTCAATGGCCGCATCTAACTCTTTCTTATCTTTAAAAGAAGTTTCATCATCTAAGCTTGATTTTTCTCCAGCAAATTCTTCATTAATTGTTGATCTAATGTTCTCATCAACTTCATTTGCTCCCGTTTCTTTTATTATTTCATTAATTAATGAATTATTTGAATTTATTTGATTATTATTTTCCTCTAGGCCAAAAAGAATTTCTTTAGCTAATTCAGTATCAGTATCTTCGATATCTTTTGATTCCATTTGTTCTGGTGGAAGGAGATTAAAGTTTGGCGGTATAACCAATGGAGGATTTTCAACAACTGTATATTCATCTACAATTTTTCTGTTTACTCCTGCACTCTCTCTAACCGTATTACAGGATAATAAAAATAAATTTGAAATAACAATTAGTGAGATTATAATCTTCATTTATTCTCTTTTGATACTCTAAAAAAACTCATTATTAGCATGATAACACCAATAGTAATATAAATATCTGCTAGATTAAAAGCAGGCCAATAATAATTAGTATAATGTATTGATATAAAATCTACCACAAAAGTATTTATTGTTCTGTCTAATATATTGGAAATCGCACCAATTATAATTACAAAATAAGCAAACTTTTCTAATTTTTTGTTTGATACAAACATTAAATAAATAATAATAAAAACTACAAACAATGAAATAATTATTAAAAACCAATGGGAAACTATACCTGATAACATACCAAAAGAAACTCCGTAGTTTTGTACATAAACGAGATCAAAAAAACTATTTAATTCTATTGATTGATTAATTGTTAAATTATTTTTTACCAAAAATTTAGAAAATAAATCGAAAAAAATAAATAAAAAAAATATTATTGCTCTAATCACTGAATTAGCTTATTGCATCGTGACATCTTTTACAAATCTCCTCGTTAATTAATTGATCCTCATATTTCCAACACCTTTGACATTTATAACCATTGACTTTTGATGCTTTTACTTTTGTATTAGGCACATCTTCAAGTTCATACCCTGGGGAATTTTCTTCAATTATATTTAAATTATAGGATGAAGTAATTGTAATTTCATTAAATAATACATCTTGTATTTTTGTATATATTTCATGACTGACATAAATATCTAAATGTGCCTCAAGACTTGATCTTATTGTTTTATCTTCTCTTATTTTTTCAATAGCACCTGTGGCAACTTTTCTAATATTTTTAACAAGTGACCATTTCTCATTAATATAATTATTTTCATATGTTTTTTCACAACTCAAAAAATCTTCTAAATGTATACTTGTATTATTACCCATAGATTTCCATGCTTCTTCAGTAGTAAAAGAAATAGATGGCGCAAACCATCTTACTAAATAATTAAATATTATATTTAAAAGAGTTCTAGTTGCTCTTCTTACATGAGAGTTTGGATTATCACAGTAAATTATATCTTTTCTTATATCAAAATAAAAAGCTGAAAGATCATTTGAACAGAAATTTAGCAAAGTTGTAAACATTAAATGAAAATTAAAACTGCTTACACATTTTTTTACTATTTGATCAACTTCCCATAAACGATGGAGAAGATATCTCTCAAGTTCTGGAAAATCTTGTTCATCAATAATTTCGTCTTTATTAAAGTCATTTAGATTACCAATTAAGAATCTAAATGTATTTCTGATTCGTCTATATGACTCAGCCTGAGATTGAAGAATACCTTTATCAAGTTTTAAATCATCATAATAATCTGAAGCAACTACCCACAGTCTTAAAATATCTACTCCATATTGTTTAAGAATATCATCAGGTGATATAACATTACCAAGTGATTTAGACATTTTTCTACCCTTTCCATCAACAACAAATCCATGTGTTAAAACACTTTCGTATGGTGCCTGACCCCTTGTTCCAGAAGATTCTAATAAAGAGGAGTGAAACCAACCTCTATGTTGATCGCTGCCTTCTAAATACATTGATGCTGGCCATTTTAAATCTGGACGTTGCTCTAAACAAAAAGCATGTGTAGATCCACTATCAAACCAAACTTCAACAACATCTTTTACCTGTTCAAAATCATTTGAAGAATAATCATCACCTAAAAACCTTTGCGGATCTTCTGTAAACCAAGTATTACTTCCTTCTTCTTCATAGATATCTGCAATTCTATTGATAATTTTTTCATCTCTCAATGGTTGTCCTGTTTTTTTATTAATAAATATAGGAAGAGGAACACCCCAAACTCTTTGTCTGGACACACACCAATCTGGTCTAGTTTCAATCATAGATCTTAGTCTAGTTTGACCTTGAGGTGGATAGAATATTGTTTCATCTATAGATTTTAAGGCAATGTTTCTTAAACCATTTTTTTCCATTGAAATAAACCATTGAGGAGTATTTCTGTAAATTAATGGCGCTTTTGATCTCCATGAATGAGGGTAACTGTGTCTTAATGTTCCTTTAAATAAAAGTTTTGAAAACTCTTTTAATTTGTCAGCAATTTTTTGGTCAACTTTATACACGTGCTCACCTTCAAAACCGATTGCATGATTATTATATTTACCATCATCTTCAACAGTTTGAATAATATCAACATTATTTTTTATTCCTAGAAGGTAGTCATCATCTCCATGTCCTGGAGCAATATGTACTATGCCAGTACCTTGTTCTAAATTAACAAATTCTCCATGGAAGGACTTAACAATAAAATTATATCCTAGATCTTTAAAAGGATGGTCGCATTCACAGGTTGCAAGATTTGAACCCTTAAATTTTTTTATTATTGAGTATTTTTTTATACCAATTTCATTCGTAACATTATCTAATAAATCCTTAGCAAAAACTAATTTATCACCAACTATCGCTAAACTTAAGTCTTTAACTTCATTAACTTGAATAATACAATAATCTAAATCATTTCCAAAAGCTAATGCTCTATTACCTGGTATAGTCCATGGAGTTGTTGTCCATATAACTATATTTGATCCTAACAAATCTTTGTCATCTGAATTAGAGATTAAAAATTTAACATATATCGTGTTTGAAGTATGATCTTCATATTCTACTTCTGCATCTGCTAAAGCAGTTTTTTCAACTACTGACCAAAGTACGGGTTTAGCTCCTTTGTATAAACTTTCATCAATTAAAAACTTTCCTAATTCTCTAACAATTTGTGCTTCTGCTTGATTTGACATAGTAAGATAAGGGTTTTCCCAATCACCTTCAACACCTAAACGTCTAAATTCTTTTTTTTGAATTTCTATCCATTTTTCAGCAAATTCCCTACATTCATTTCTAAATTGCACAGTAGGAACATCATCTTTGTTTTTACCTTTTTTTCTATATTCCTCCTCTATTTTCCATTCAATTGGCAGTCCGTGACAATCCCACCCTGGCACATAAATAGAATCTTTTCCTGCCATTTGTTGAGTCCTAACAATGACATCTTTCAAAATTTTATTTAGAGCAGTTCCCATATGAATATGTCCATTTGCATAAGGAGGACCATCATGAAGTACAAATTTTTCTCTACCCTTAGATTTATCTCTTAGTTTTTTAAATATTTCTTCTTTATCCCATTCTTCAAGAATCATCGGTTCTTTTTGAGGGAGATTAGCTCTCATCTCAAATGAGGTTTTAGGTAAAAAAATTGTATCCTTATATTCCATTACAGTTGATGATATTTTTTTGCTATTTCTATGTCTTTATTAATTTGTATTGTTAGTTTTTTAAAATTATCAAATTTTTGTTCAGGTCTAATAAATGTAAGAAATTCAACAGTCAATTCTTTCCCGTATATTTCTTTGTCAAAATCAAAAATATGAGTTTCTAATAGCAATTTATTACCATCAACAGTTGGTCTTTGCCCATAATTTGAGATTCCTAAATATTTTTTATCATCATATATGACCTCAACACAGTAGACTCCTTTTTTTGGTAAAATATGTTTACCTGGTAGCATGTTAGCTGTTGGAAAATTTATTTCTCTAGCTTTTTTTTGCCCCTCAATAATTTGTCCTTTCATATGCCAGTTTCTTCCTAAAGCGTAAGAAACATTTTTCATATTTCCCTCTTTAATATCATTCCTAATTAATGAAGAAGAAAATTTTTCTGATTTGTCTTTTATAACAACTGTATCTACTAAGTGGACTTTATAACTATAAGTTTCTGATAAATTATTTAATAATTCCACATTTCCTTGTCTGTTTTTGCCAAATTTAAAATCTGAACCCACAACTAAATTTTTTATCTTTAATTTATTAACTAAAATTTTTTCAATAAAATCATGATAAGAAAAGTCTGATAATATATCATTAAATACAAAATCTATGTAAATATCTATATCAAAATCTTTAAGAAATTTTAATTTGCTTTCTTTTGTATAAATATTAAAAGTTTCATTATTTTTATTAAAAAATGCTCTTGGATGTGGTTCAAAACTCATTACAGTAGAAGATAATTTATTTTTTTGTGATAAATTTTTAAGGAGCTTTATAATTTCTTGATGACCTCTATGAAAACCATCAAAATTGCCAATAGCTAAACATATATTTTTTTCTTCAAAAGACGTGTTAGTATCTAGTTTATAAATTTTCACAGTAATTATATCTTCTAGATATTACAGAACTTACCGTTTTGTAACTATAAATATTTATTTATTATATTTTCTAAATATTCTTGTCTTCCAGATCTAGGTTTAGGCTCTATATTGTTATCAATAACTTTCTTTTGAATATCTGCTAAATCTGTATTCTTGTTATGAATAAATACACCAAATTCTTTGTTCCAATCAGAATATCGATCTTCTATAAATTTAGATATAATATTTTCATTAATCAACTTTTCAACCGCAATTAAGGTTCTGGCACAAACATCCATTCCACCAATGTGAGCATAAAATAAATCTTCTGGATCAATAGATTGTCTTCTTATCTTTGCATCAAAATTCATTCCTCCTTGGCCAAGGCCACCATTTTTAAAAATAAAATAAAATGCCATAATTAAATCTGCTGGATTATTAGGAAACTGATCAGTATCCCATCCAACTAATGTATCACCCCTATTAATATCAATACTGCCTAATGCATTATTTGATACTGCATAAGCTATTTCATGTTCAAAATTATGACCAGATAAAGTAGCATGATTTACTTCAACATTTAATTTTATTTCTTTTTCAAGACCAGCTTTTCTTAAAAATGCAAGACATGAAGCAGAATCAAAATCATATTGATGTTTTGTTGGTTCGTGAGGTTTTGGTTCTAATAAAATTTGACCCTTAAAACCAATTTTGTGTTTGTAATTTACCACAAGTTCTAAAAAACGTTGAAGATTTGCAGTTTCAATTGCCATGTCTGTATTTAGGATTGTTTCATAACCTTCCCTACCACCCCATAAAACATAATTTTGTCCACCAAGTCTCATAGTTGCATCCATGCAGTCCTTTACCTGAGCTGCCTTATAAGCAAAAACTTCTGGATCTGGATTGGTTGATGCTCCACTCATATATCTTTTATGAGAAAATGCATTTGCAGTACCCCAAAGTAATTTAACACCAGTGGAGTCTATTTTTTTTTCAATCAGATCAACAATATGTAAAAAATTTTTTTGAGTTTCTTTATAATTTGAACCTTCAGGTGAGATATCTCGATCATGAAAACAAAAAAATGGTGTTTTAATTTTTTTAAAAAAATCAAAGGCAACGTTTAATTTTAATTCGGCTAACTGTAACTCATCCCCTAGTCTCATCCAAGGTCTCTCAAAAGTTTTGCCACCAAATGGATCTAATCCAGGCCATGTAAATGTATGCCAATAACAAGTAGCAAAACGAAAATGTTCTTTCATACTTTTTCCCAAAACAACTTTATTTTCATCATAATATTTAAAAGCTAGTTGGTTATTAGAATCTTTTCCCTCAAATTTTATCTCAGGTATATTTTTGAAATAGTCTATCATTAGTCTCCCTATTTATTGGTATTATAATTATAATTTAATTGTAGTCTAATCTGAAATTAAATATAAGTTGAATAATTATGAAATATTTACACACAATGGTTAGGATAGAAAATATTGAAAATTCACTAAATTTTTATTGTAATCTTTTAGGTCTAAAAGAGGTTAGAAGAAGAGAAAGTGAAAAGGGTAGATTCACTCTTATTTTCCTAGCAGCAGAAAATAGTAACGATAAAACAGGTTTACTAGAATTAACCTACAACTGGGACTTAGAAAAATATTCAGGTGGTAGAAATTTTGGTCATTTAGCATACCATGTTAATGATATTTATAAGATTTGTGATAAACTTATCAAAAATGGAGTGGTTATAAATAGACCGCCAAGAGATGGTCATATGGCATTTGTTAAGTCTCCCGACGGAATATCAATAGAACTTCTTCAAGAAGGGGATCCACTACCTATAATTGAACCTTGGAAATCAATGCAAAATTCAGGAACGTGGTAAAATAGATTACTTAGTTTTTAGATTAACTTTATAATAATTATCAGAGTTATAAGCTAGTGCTATTACTGATGGTAAAACTGATTTATAGAAATCGTAAAGACTTTTAAATGGCCTAGGTAACTGATCATCAATTTCTTCACGCAATTTTTTTAAATTATATGAAGGAACCATTGGAAACATGTGATGTTCAAGATGATATTCCATATGCCAATATAAGAAACTTAATATCGGATTAATTCTTACTGAATAAGTACTTAATCTATGGTCTTTTGTATCTACTTTTGCAGCTAAATGTTGGGTAACATTAACAGCAAACCAAATTGGTTTGCCTATATAAGTTGGAAGAATTATAAATAATATTGGTAAAATTGACCAAATATAAATTGACCAAAGAATTACAGATAACCAGATAAACACATAAAGTCTTGAATTCCAAATAATTTTTGTCTTTTGGTTTTCAGGAGCAGATATTTTAACAACAGGAGATAAAATGCCAAGTGCGTGTTTTAAAACCTCATATTTAATTAACTTATGAGGAAATAACAAATCTGTTAGTGGAATAAAATTTAGAAAAAAAGCAATTAATTCTGTCGGTCTAGAAATTTGAATTTCATGATCATAATCATCTTCAGTTTGTAAAGTTTTTGTATGGTGAAATGTATGACTCCATCGCCATCTAAAGCCTTCGAAGTCACACATAAATGAACTAATGTGATAAAAAAATTCATTTATCCATCTTGTTTTAAAAGCAGTTCGATGTACAGTTTCATGCCAGTTTGCAACACTAAAAGCATATATTGTTCCATAAATAAAAAAGAAAAAAACAGTCCAAACTGTTCCCCATGTCATATAAGCCAAATAACCTGAAACAAATAAAATAAAAAAATATATAAAAAAATGAATTAATCCAGGCAAGTCACTTCTTTTACTTAAATCTTTTAATTTTTTTTTATCTAAAGTTGGTTTATACCAATTTTCGAGATCAACATGCATATTAATAAAATATTCATTTATTTTACTATTTCAATATCTATTATTATCAATAATATAATTTAAATGATTAACGATAAAGATTTTGGAAGCCGTGATGACAAAGATAATTGGAGACCATTTGAAAAAATCATTCCAATGCCAAGGTATATAATTCCATTTAAACCAATTAAATTAATCAAATGGGTATTTGGATGGAATGGCTACATATTTCCTATGCAATTTATCTGGGCAGTTATGGCATTATTAGTATGGTTTTTTTTGACTCCAACAATAGACCAAATGAAAGATTTAAATTTATTTTCATTTATCTATATTTTTTTAAGAAACGCTTTTTTAGTATTTATTTATGCTGGTTTTTTTCACCTTCATTTTTATATTAATAAAATCCAAAATAATAATTTTAAATATAATCCAAATTTTTTAGAAAAAAATAAAAAATTTTTCTTTAAAGATCAAACTAAGGATAATCTTATTTGGGTTTTTTTTAGTGCTATACCAATTTGGACAATTTATGAATATTTTACATTATGGGCATTTGCAAATAATTTAATATATTCTATTTCTTGGGATAGTTATCCAATTTATTTTTTGGTATTATTTTTTTTCGTACCTATTATTAGGGACATTCATTTCTATTTAACACATAGACTCCTGCATACTAAAATTTTTTATAAATTAGCTCACAGAGTACATCACTATAATGTTAATCCGGGACCTTGGTCAGGATTAGCAATGCATCCAATTGAGCATATACTATATTTTTCTGGAATTTTAATACACTGGATTATTCCATCACATCCTTTAATAGCTCTATGGCATATTTTTCATGCAGGAATTGCACCTCATGCTGGGCACAGTGGTTTTGACAAAATAGT
>MDSW01213971.1_pt1 | contig 14790 bp, 11 predicted proteins | sample 811171 | NCBI WGS metagenome assembly MDSW01 (sample SAMN05326641, study PRJNA326480) | marine metagenome | isolation source: seawater | place: Atlantic Ocean: North West | collected 2012 | reverse complement strand
TTATCTTTGTTTTGAAAAATAACTGCCTCCGAATTCCTTAAAGCGATTTTATATAAAAAAGATACTAATTTTGTTAAAAGTTTCCTTTTAAATGTTTCACCTTGAAAAGCAAATCCAAGTCCAGTAATTAGGGCAAAAAAAGGTATATTTTTGATTCTTGCTGATATACCTCCCCATATAACTAATTTAATTCCGTGAGCTAAAATTTTTTGAGGTTTTTGTTTATTAAATATTCCTAATAAACTTAACATTGTTCTAATGTCTCCGATAATGCTTAAGCCATGTCTTTTAAGAAAAATCGGTTCATAAGAAATACCTAAATTATTAACGTTTTTGACTAATTGTGAATCTAACTTTGAAGAAGAAGCAACTACCTCATAACTTTTGTTAAGAATATCCCTTATTAAATCAGCCCTAAAATTTAATAAGTCATTTGGAACTGTTCCAAGAATTAAAATTTTCATATTAGACCTTCTTTAACAATATAGAAAATCATAGTAGTTAAATAATCTAACTTGCAGAACTGATATACCAACTGAGAGCTTCATCTAGGCCATCAGATATTTTATATTTAGGTTTGTAGTTCAAAAGTTTTTTTGCCTTTTCAATACTTGCTTGAGAATGTCTTACATCTCCAGGTCTAAAATCTCTATAAATTGGTTCCTTCTTTTTTAGCCCCTGAACTCTTTCTGCCAATTTATCTTGAATCATTTTGTACAATTCATTGAGACTAGTTCTATCATTTAGAGCGACGTTGTATACTTGATTGATAGACTCCTCATTTGAAGACATAGCTGCCAAAATATTTATTTGAATAGCATTATCCACGTAACAAAAGTCTCTACTGGTATCTCCATCACCATTTATGTACACATCCTCATTTTTCAATATAGACGATACCCATTTTGGAATTACTGCTGCATATGCTCCTTCAGGATCTTGTCTCTTACCAAAAATATTAAAATATCTTAAACCAATTGTTTTAAATTCATAATTGTTTGCAAAAACATTCGCGTATAGTTCATTAACGTACTTTGTAACTGCATATGGACTCAATGGATTTCCAATCGTATTTTCTACTTTTGGGAGGTCAACATTATCGCCATAAGAGGAGCTAGATGCTGCATATACAAACCTTTTTACTTTTGCATCCCTACTTGCTACTAGCATATTTAAAAACCCATCAATGTTTGCTTGATTTGTATAAATAGGATCTTCTATCGATCTCGGAACTGAGCCAATTGCAGCTTGATGAAGAACATAATCAACATTTTTGCATGCAAGCTGACAGTCATTTAGATTTCTTATATCGCCATGAATAAATTTAAAGTTATCAGTTAAATCTTTTCCAGCGATTTGATTAGCATCTAAAATGGCCTCGTCAATGTTGTGTTGATATCCAGTATCAAAAGTATCCAACCCAACAACCTTTTGATTAAGTGTAAGTAACTTTTCTACCAAATTTGAACCAATAAAGCCTGCAGCACCAGTTACTAACCATGTATTTTGATTATCTTTTAGAAATTTTTGTAATTCTTCGTATTTAATCATTTATAGTCTTCCATCTACTTCAAAATAATTAAGTAGATACTTAATATCATATAGAGCATGTTTACCTTTACCAAAGCTTTTGATTTGCTCTAATGTAAAGTCCTTAAAAATGTCATGAGCAACTGCCAGAATTATGGAATCATATTTATTTTCTTCAGGTTGATCAATTAACTTAATATTATATTTATCAATTGCCTCATCTTTATCAACTAAAGGATCATATACATCCACTATGCAGTTAGAATCTTCAAATCGTTTTATTAAATCGTAAATCTTAGTATTTCTAATGTCAGGACAATTTTCTTTGAAAGCCAGGCCCATGATTAGAATATTTGCACCTTTAATATTGATATCTCTCTCTACCATTAAATCTTTAACTTGTTCAGCCACAAAAATACTCATATCATCATTGATTTTTCTTCCAGCAAGAATCATCTCAGGATTATGACCTATTTCAATAGCTTTATGCGTAAGATAATATGGATCTACTCCAATACAATGTCCTCCGACAAGACCTGGTCTGAAGGGAAGAAAATTCCATTTTGTGCCTGCGGCTTCAAGAACTGATTCAGTATCAATATCAAGTTTATTAAAAATAATAGATAGTTCATTAATGAGAGCTATATTGACATCTCTTTGAGTATTTTCAATTACCTTTGCAGCTTCTGCTATTTTAATGCTTTCTGCTTTATGAGTTCCAGCAGTAATAATCTGCCTATAAAGTGTATCAATTATAGAAGCTATTTGAGGAGTAGATCCTGAGGTAATTTTTTTTATAGTTGTAATTCTATGTTCTTTATCTCCAGGATTAATTCTTTCAGGAGAGTAACCGCAAAAGAAATCTTTATTGAAAGATAGACCAGAATTTTCTTCAAGAATTGGAACGCAAACTTCTTCTGTTGCTCCTGGATAAACGGTTGATTCATAGATAACAATATCACCCTTTTTTAAGATGGAACCAATGGTTTCACTTGCTTTTTCAAGAGGTCTTAAGTCAGGTTTTTTATTTTTATTTATTGGAGTAGGAACAGTAATAATGAAGATTTGACATTCTTTGAGATTCTTTGGGTTGCTTGTATAGCTCAAATTTATAGCATCTTTTAAATCTTTTTTAGTCGTTTCATGTGTTCTATCAATACCATTCTCTAAATCTCTAATTCTTTGTTCATTTACGTCAAATCCAATAACTGGTCGGTTACGTCCAAATTCCACAGCAAGAGGCAAACCAACATATCCTAAACCAACTATTCCTATTGTCGCATCATTATAATTCACAAGTCTTTCCTTCAAATTTCTTTATTATCTTCAAGCCATGATTGAAACATTAAAACGTTCCATAACTGGTGTTCCCAATTAGCATCACAATTTAAATGTTCTAGCCATTTGCCTCGCACAAATTCTACATTAAAAAATCCCTCCTCATGTAAACGTTTTTCATCTAACAAAAATTCAGCCCAATCTTTAAGAGGACCACGCAACCATTCTGCTAATGGGACAGCAAATCCCATTTTTGGTCTTTCAATTAAATCCTTTGGAACGTATTTAAAAAGAACTTCTCTTAAAGCCCATTTAGTTACTCCATTTCGAATCTTAAGTTCTATTGGAAGACAAGCTGAAAATTTAATAACTTCTGGATCTAAGAAAGGAACTCTAGTTTCTAGAGATACAGACATAGCTGCTCTATCAATTTTTGTTAAAATGTCAGTAGGTAAATAACTTATTAAATCGTAGGCCATCATTTGCTCAATAGAATCTAATTCAAGAAAACGCTCAACTTGGTCATTAAAAACAGATGGGTACTCATTTCCATCTAATAACCAATCTGACGGATTTTGTATTTGTGACGCTAATTTAAAATGTAAATCACGAATTGATGAAGACTCGAGCACATTTGCTGCTTTATGAACTTTATGGCCAATATTTGCAATTCGTTTCCTTAAAAGCCCGCTTAATATGCTATTCCACTTTTCTTCTGTAAATCCTAATATACACTTAGACAGAAATTTTCTTAAAAAAATCGGTGTTTTTAAAATTTTGTCAAACGTTTTTTTGGTATAAGCATAACGATTATAACCTCCAAAAAGCTCATCTCCTGCATCACCAGATAGAGCTACTGTAACTTTCTCTTTAGCAAACTTTGAAACCAAAAAAGTTGGTATTTGAGAAGAATCAGCGAATGGTTCATCATAAATTTTGGGTAAAAGAGGAATTACATCTAATGTATCTTTTTCATTGACGTACATATCAAAATGATTTGTTCCAATGTGTTTAGCAACCAACATAGCATGCTTTGCTTCATCAAAATCTTTTTCATTAAATCCTATTGTAAAAGTATTAATTTTACTATCAGATTGAGATTGCATTAACGCAACGATCGTACTAGAGTCTATGCCTCCAGATAAGAAAGCTCCTAAAGGCACATCTGACTGCATCTGAGAAGAAATAGAATTTGATAACACATGCTCTAAATTATTAACAATTATTTGCGGAGCTTCTGTAAAGCGATTATTACAACCATCTTTTAGAACTTCTTCGATTGACCAAAAGGAATATTTTTTTAATATTTTAGAATCTGAGTTAAGTTGAACAACTTGACCAGGCTCAATTTTGTATATGTCTTTATAAATTGAATATGGAGAGGGAATAGAATTAAATCTTAGATATAAAGCTAATGAATTTCGGTCAATTGCATTATTAAATTTTGGGAATTTTTTTAGAGATTTAAGTTCTGAAGCAAATACAAATTGATCATTTACCCATCCATAATAAAGTGGCTTTTCCCCAACACGGTCTCTAGCTAGAAATAGAGTTTTACTCTTTTTGTCCCAAAGCGCTATAGAAAACATTCCATTTGTCTTTTTTAATGCTTTGTCCAGGCCCCATTGCTCAATAGCTGCTAATAGAGTTTCTGTATCAGAGTGTCCATTCCAATTCCATTGTTTGACAGAATCTAATTCTTTTCGTAATTGATTATGATTATAGATCTCTCCATTAAATATCAATACATAATTATTTGAAACTGAATGCATGGGCTGATGACCAGCTGAGCTTAAATCAAGAATTGATAGTCTTGAGTGTGCAAATCCAATACCATCATTTTTGTCAAACCAAATTCCCTTATCATCAGGACCACGATGGTTGATTGCATTTATCATATCTCCTAAAGTCAAGTTAGGATTGATGTTTGTACCAAGGAATCCTGCTATACCACACATATATGTTTTCTAAAAAATATTTCAGCGACTACGAGGTGCTTTAAATCATGTTTCAATTTTATTATTAAGTTTTCTATTTAAAATTAACTTTCCGTGTCTGAAATATATTTCATAGCACATTCCTATAACAACAATTAGAATAAAAGGAAATTTGTACCTTACTCCAGAACCAAAATTAAACACTACTAATCCATAAATGCTCAGTGCGGCAATTAAATAGACTAACCATTTAAAAGTGATATTTTTATCAATTTTTGAGCATTTTATTAAGATAAAAGATAAAAAAATAAATATGAATATGTTTTCTATACTCTGAATAAACTGTAAAAAATTAATTGCATCCCAGGGAAATGGCTTCATCAAAAAATATGGTCCTGATTGCAGAGATAAAATAATAAAATCTTGAATTGTCGATATAGGAACATAAGAGTCTCCAAAGCCACCATCCTCAACGTATAAAGCTCTTCTGTAATAATCTAGGAGTTCTATTATTTCCATGATGAATGGAGCTAATATGCCAAGCACAAAAAGTATAAATAGATGTCTGTATTTATGAAAAAGTGAACCTTTTGCATAATAAAGATGAATAACAAAAAAAACAATTAATAAAAAGAAGTTTTGAAATTTTATATAAAATAAAGGTGCAGCGATCAATAATGCTAGTAATCTCTTATTTTCTATGAAAAGAATTACTGAAACAATCATAAATGAAAATACTAATGTATCTCTAAGTGATAGAGAGCTGTAAAGCAAAAAACTTGGATAAAACATTAAAAATAAAAGAGGCCACCCTCTTATATTTTTTGATGAATATAACCAAATAGTCAAAGCTGTTGCTATTAATCGATTTGAAAAACCTAGACTTTTGATTGTTTCTACAAAAGGCACAGGTATTGCTGCCAACATCGAGCTAGACAACATGAGCTTGAAATTACCAAGAAAATCAGAATCAAAAGAACGAAGCTGCTGAACTCTTGAGTAATACGCAAACTGATCAGGCATATAAGATGCTGGGAAAAGAAAATCATTTAAAAAAAAGGGTGTTAAAGCAAACAATCCTAAAAAAAATGATAGCCATAATGGTATTAATCCTATTCGAAAAGAGATTATGATAACAATGAATATTGCTAATAAATTTGCAGTATCAAAAAAAAACATTTAAATATCACACATAAAATTATTAATTTTTAGTAATGTTCGAGACATTTTAAACATCATGAACCCATATATCTTTATATTTATTTATCATTTTTTCAAAACTAAAGTTTTCCATAATTCTCTCACGGCAAGCTTCTTTTCTTTTTTTCCAATTTTCGCTATCTTGCTCCTTCTCATTTAAAGCATTGATACATGCATTAGCGATAGATGTTGAATCCCTGGACTCAACAATCCAGCCTGTTTTATCAACAATTAAAGCAGCATCACCAACATCTGTTGTTAAACATGGTGTACCACATAACATAGCTTCATTGAGAACATTCGGAAATGCTTCAGATATTGATGTAAGTAAAAATAAATCAATAGCATTCATTACACTCTGAATATCATCTCTAATACCTAATAAATGAACATTATCCGAAAGTCCATTTTTTTTTAGTGAACTAACTAAATCATCATTTAAATGGTCTAAGTTTGCACCAACAAGAATTGCAGTAAATTTAATTTTTCTTTGCAATAACTTACCCAAAGATTTAATTAAAGTATCTTGATCTTTTAGGGGATCATAACTTGCAACATGCCCAATAATAAATGCATCTTGAGGTATCTTAAGCTTATCTCGAAAATCTTTAGCTAAAGAATCGTTTTGATGAAAAATGTTTATGTCATAACCATTTTGTATCACCACACCTTTTGACTTTTTAAAACCGATTAATTCATGAACTTCTCTTGATTTTTCAGCACAATAAATAATTTTATTAGGTATTAGGTTTGATAAAATTGCATTTAATTTAACTATCATAATTGTAGATGCCTTTGATTTTCCTTTAATAAGGATTGTTTGATGAACTCCCCAAAAAATATTTTTAATTCCAGCAATTCGAGCAATAATTCCACCTATAAAATCTGCATGATTCATCCAAGTTTGAACAACATCTGGCTTAATTTGCTTAATAATTCTATATAACTTAATTAAACCAGAAATACTTATTCTTCCTCTTGAGAAATTTAATGTGTAAACAGACACATTAATTTTTTCCAAAATATCTCCATATCCTTCTTTGTTCGAGAGAGATACAACAATATGATCATTATCCTGATCAAACTTACATATTCGAAACAGTTGAGTTTCAGCTCCCCCCCTTTTAAGTCCTGAAATAATATGTAAAATTTTCATAAACGTTTATGATTAAGATGGTTTAATAATTAATAAAAAATTCATTTTATTTTTCTTTAGAAAGATATATTTTTGTATAAATAATTCCAATATAAAACAATATAAATTCTTTAAAATTTTGTGGCTTTTTAATTTCAAAGGCATCTTCAACGTATGGTATAACTTCACTGATTTTACTTCCATTAATAACTAGCTTTTTTACTAATGTTAATCTGTTTTCTTTTTTTCGTTTAGATATCTCAGTACTTAATAGTAAGTTTTTACTCTTAGCTATCTTTAAAAATTCCTCTACTCCGAAATATGCAATATTTGGATCTGCGTTACTCCATGAATCTTTTCGTATATGTCTAATAAAACCTGGTTTATTAACGCCAAGAAATTTCCATTTCTTCGAAATTCTAAGAATTAATTCAAAGTCTTCATTAAATTTGAGATGTTCATCAAACCCATCGACTTCATTTAGAACTTCACTTCTAAAAAATTGAAAAGGTGAGCCGCCAGGTATTCCATTTTTGCGCCCTACTAAGCTACCATCAATGCTTCCATTAATCTCAACTACATTCTCATTTTTATTTTTTTTATTTCTAAAACAGTTTATCGCGCTACAGAAAATTGAAGCGTAATCTTTACCGACTGATTCGAGTTTCTTTTGACGCCATTCTATGGAGTCTATTAATAATTCATCGTCAGCATCAACAAAAGCTATAAATTCACCTTTTGCACTCTTAATTCCAAAATTACGAGCACTTGATGGACCACCATTCTCTTTCTTAAAAAATTTAATTGGAATGTCCGAATGACCACAGTAAGAATTTATAATTTTTTCTGCATTATCATCATGAGAACCATCATCGATAATTATGACTTCAAGAGGTTTCAAACTTTGATTAAGTACTGATGGAATTGATCTTTTTAAAAATTCAGCATCGTTATGTGTTGTAATAATTACACTTGTTTTTTTATTGATTTTTTTTCTCCATTCGCTGATATCTTTTGTTATTAATTATCTATATTTTCTAACAAAAGATTTTTGAAGACAGACTTATCAAAATCTTGATAGATTCCTTTTGACCATTTATAAATATCATCACATTTTTTGTTATAAATCTGCTTATTGTTTAATAAACCTAGTATATTACTCAAATCTTCTTGATCTCTTATCACCAAATCATCAAATGGATACTTATATTGTTTTATGAATATTTCATTTGGTGAGAAATGATTATGCATATCAATTAAAATTGAAGGAGTTCCAGATACTGCGGCTTCAAAAGTTGAAGTTGAGTGAAAGGTCATGTGAATGCTAACTTTATCAAGTAAATCATTGATTGGGGTTTCATTATCAAAACTTATGAAATCATAATTTAAATTAATATTTGGGCATGTTTTATCTACAAATCTTGGATGATGTCTGAAAATAATTTCATAATTATTATGCAATAAATATTCAACATTACTTCGTATTAGATTTTCAACAATATCAACATATAGCTCATTGATATCTTTATTTTCCCAATCTGGAACAATCTGCAAAGTAAATAATATTTTTTTACTGTTTTCTTGAGATTTCTTTCGAGAATATGATTCTTTTTTTAGTCCAACTGTAATAACATTTTTTTCACTGTAAAATCCTGACACATCATTATTTATGAGAATATTTTTAAAAGTATCTCCATATACAAGTGTAGTTATGTTGTTAAGATATTTTATTATTGGAGGCTTTCCATCTTTAATTGATTCTTCGTGCCCATCAAATATTATTCCATGCTGATAGTCCATTATGCAGGCTTTAGGATCAATACACCTCCACAATGTTATATTATTCCACAATAAGGTTACATAAATTTTTGAGTGAAATTTTCTAAAAAATATTTTTTTAAGGATTTTAGAGATTTGCAGCTCATTTAAATAAATTTGATCTTTTGATAAATTATTTTTGCTTTTTCTGTTAAAGATTTTTCTCAAAATTATCTGAATCATTGAAATAAAGTCAAATCGGACTGCTTCATTATTTCTAGAAAAATTTTTGTATATCCCCTTGATGTCTGTATCCTCAAAAATTAAGTAATTTAAATTATTCTTAATACAACATTCAATCATAGGTTTTAAAAGAATATTCTCTCCGCTTTCTCCTCTATTGAAAAATGCTGAACTTACAAAAACTACATCATAGCTTTTGCTAACAAATATAAGCTTTAAAAAAAATTGCATTGAAACAAATATGTCTTTTAAAATCTTTATCATTTATAAAAATAATAACTTTAAATTTTGAATCTATTGACTTACTGAAATATTACAAATTTTTTAGCTTTTCTTCAGCGATCTTGAAATCATCTACATGATCAATGTCAATCTTTTCTTCAGGCTTAATAATTATTGGGAACATATTTTCTCCAGAGACACTTCCATCTAATAACGTCTGTCTTCTGGCTGCTTCTATATCTCCTGTCATAAAGTAAGCTTCTGGTAATTCTTGCCTTGGAAAATTATATGGCTCATGTATATCTTTAACAAATGAACTAATGCTTCCATCTTTATTGAAACCTAAAACTCTATATGGATGTTCATTAACTTTTGCAACTGCTCTAACGGATGTTGCTTTAGGATTTTTGTTAAGTATGTCAATCGATCTTTCTATAAGGCCATTTGGTCTCAAAGGTGATGTTGGCCTAAGCAAAATATAGATATCAAATATCTTATCAATTGAATCATAATAATCTAATGCATGTCTCATAAAGGAATAATCTCTGCTATCATCCGTTGAAATGTTTTCAGGTCTTATGAATGGAACATCAGCACCACAATTTCTTGCAATTTCAGCATATTCATCAGAGTCTGTAGATACTACAACTTTGTCAACGATTTCAGATTTTAATGCATAAGATATTGAGTAATAAATAAGAGGCTTGCCATTAAGTGGTAAAATGTTTTTGTTTGGCAAAGACTTACTTCCACTTCTTGCTGGAATTATAACGATTATCTTCATATTTTTATTTAGCAAAGATTTGTAAAAATTATCTCAATTGATCGCGGTAAAAATATTCATAAAGCAAACTCTTTTTTTAATTTGCTTAATTTTTCCTTATCTTTATTTGAGAGCTTTCTTTTCATGGTTCCATCACCTGCAGCAACACCATAGATTATTTTGGGATTTGATATATTATCGACAACGATATCTCCATTTTTACCATGATAGCCTCCCCCAACAATATGGCAGTATCCTAAATCTTTTTTTCCATATGAAAAATTTAATATCTCATCCATTTTAATAGCTTCATATATAAATCCTTCAAATGCTGATGCTATATCAGTTCGATAAATTTCAATGTTTTGATCTAAAGCAAACTGAATTGCATCTTGCGTAAGTGTATTTTTTCCAAGATCTACTATGATGGCATCGTTGTTAATACTTTTTACTACATCAGTATCTATAATAGATATGCCATTTGAAGCTCCTATAAGCACATCTGACATGAACGCAGTTTGAAGAATATTCTCGTGAAAAGTAATATTCGAAACTGTGTTTTCAGGTTTTATAAAGTTAAGGCCCTGTGATATACCATAACCTTTGAAAGAGTTTCGTCTATGTATGCTTACACTCACACCGCACTCCACCAATTTCAAAGCAAGCTTACTGCCAATGTTACCAGAACCTAATATTGATACTTTTTTACCACTTAAAAAATTTAGTTTTTGACTTAAGAAAGACCATGCTGCATTGACAGTAATATCATTAGGCTTGTATTCAAGGATTTTTGATTTTTTAATTTTCTGGAAACAAATTTTTGAAAGATTTCCAGTCTCAACAACATTAAGTTGTTGATTTATCGAAACAGGTATTTTCTTTTCACTATCTACAAAAATATAGTCTACCTCACCATCAATAATATCAACTATTTTATTTAAGATAGATGGTTCAAATATCACACAACCACAAACGTTAAAAATGTCACTGATCCTTATAGGCGTTAAGTATGGTTCAGCTTCTTTTTTAGAAGTTGTTGCAATGGTAAATACAGTTTTGGTATTACCTTCTTTTATGGATTTGATATTTTGTTTGAGTTGTTTAAAAAAAAGTTTGTTCATACGCATTAAGAAATAAGATCCCATGTAATTGGGGTATTTTTGGAAATATCTCGATTGGCAACCTTTCCAAGAACAATATCCTCATATTTTGCATATATTCCATACGCAGGAGCCGTATAAATAATATCATTTTCATTAATCACAGTTCCTTTTTTAATATCATTCTTTGCATACATAGTTTTCCTAAATCTTATGACAGACGCTATCTCGCTTGATGATGGTTGTTTGATTCCATCACCTAGGGATTTCTCAACTATTCTTACCCTTTCTCTCATATTAGAAAATTCTTCTGGTAACATCGATAAAATATGATCAGGGCCTTCCATTTCTTTGTCTAAGGTGAAATGCTTTTCAATTATGTCTGCTCCTCTAGCCACTGCTCCTAGGCTAACCATATCTCCAATTACATGATCAGAAATCCCAACCGGTAAATCATTAAAGGCCTGTTTCATTGTATCTATCGCCTTGATGTTCATAGTTTCTGGTGGACATGGGTATGATGAGGTGCACTGCATCAAAATTACATTTGGATTTCCACATTTTGCAACTTCCATAAGAGCATCCTGAACCTCTGAGAGATATGACATTCCAGTAGATATAATCATAGGTTTTTGAGTAGCTGCTACTTTTCTAATAAGAGGTAAATTAACTAAATCAAAAGAAGCAATTTTGTAGCAATCGACATCAAGTTCTGCAAGTTCGTCAGCACTTTCTAGGTCAAATGGTGCTGAAAAAATAGTTGTTCTTCCTTTAGCATAATCAAATAGCTCTATAGTTTGTTCTTTTGTAAGCTCATATTTTTTTAACATTTCATAATCAGTTTCTTCGACTCCCAAGACTTTTTCCACATATCTAGAAGTTTTACCATGTTTTGCGACTCTGTACTTGGTTTTATATGATTGAAGTTTCACTGCATCAGCACCAGAAGAAATTGCTTCATCAACTAACTTCTTAGCCATACTCATGCTTCCATTATGATTAAGGCCAATTTCTGCAATTAAATAAGTACCATGTCCTGCGCCTACACCTTTATGATTTATATTTACAACTTTATTAAAATCTAATCGAGGATTTGTCTTATCAATTGCATTAATCTTGAATGTTTTGTCACTAATAATTTCAGCTAAGTCTATTGCCTTACTAAACAAAATTTGTAAATCTGCATATATAAATTCTGCAAGACTTCCTAGAGTATATAGATTCAAAATTTTATCAAACCTTTCACGCGTCTCAGCTAGAGCAGTTTGATAGCCTTTAATATACATAGGATAAACTTCAGGAAGCTTTATAAGTTTGCAATCAGTAATTTGATCTGATTTACATAAACCCAATCCAACAAATTGATCCTTGACATTACTAAATAGTTCCTCTTCTTCCATTAAATCGTATTTGTCATTTGGCGAATATGTTATCTCACAACACATTATAGTTGAGTCCGAAGACGGATCTTTTATAAATGAGTTTTGATCGGAGACCCTATTAAAGTAAATTTTCTCATCATCTACATAAATAAAGTCAACGCCTTCAGGCAAAACTTTTGCGGTATTGAGTTCTAACATAACCAATATTACACCTCTATATTTTAAATTTGTTTCAAACCCAATTAATTTTGAAAAATTAGTACATGATGTTGTATTTATTACTAAGTCCTTAGGCATAAGATTAATCTCTCTACTTTCTGTAACAATTTTGTTTATATTATTGCTTTGACTAAATTCAACTTTCTCAATTTTTTCTTCTAAATTAATTTTTCCTCCAAGGGCGATGACCTTTGATTCAAGTGTTTTCAAAATTGTTCCACTACCTTCATTTCCGACCGCACTCCACTGATCTTGATAAAATGCACGACGCTCTTCAGTAATTTGAACTCTTTTAGGAGCCCAATTTGCATCCAAATCCTTTGTCGGGATACCCCACAGCTTTTCAGGATATTTTGTAAAAAACAGTTCTTGTAAGGTTTCGCCTGCAAGTGCTTTTGTATATTCATAATAATTATTAGCTTTAGATAAATCATCAGTATTTACCTTTGAGAGCTCATCATTGATTTTGTCTCTTGTTTTGCTTGGCAGGCTATTAATAAATTCTCTTGATATTGGATAATCATAAAACTTTCCATTTTTGAAATTCTTAGCCCAATGATCTCTCTCATGGAATAGACCTTCAAATTCGGTTAACAAATAATTTTTTATATCATCATCAGGCGTATGATATATGTGCGGGCCCATATCAATTGGCTTCCCTTTCCAGCTCTCAGTTCTCGCCAATCCTCCAATAGTTGAGCTTTTTTCAATAATTTCAACATTATGACCGTGCTTTAAGAGCTCATAGGCACATGCCAAACCTGTTACTCCTCCACCAAAAATATATATTGTTTTCACTTTAAAACCTCTTTTTTATTATAAGTTAGTTTGTTAGATTTTTTTTTAATGAATCTCTCCAGAAACTAAGATTGATTTCAAATTCTTGAACTATTTTGTCCTTATTTAATATTGTATTTAAAGGTCTCTTAGCTGTAGTAGGATAAGAGCTAGTTTTTATAGGCAATACTTTACAGTCTAATTTAGCTATTTTAAATATTTCTTTAGCAAAATCATGCCAACTAACCTCTCCTAAATTTGAATAATGATAAATTTCTGAAGGCATAGTATTCTTTATGAATTTTTTATTATCTATAATTTTTAGAATATCATTTGCGATATCATCAGCGTAGGTTGGAGAACCAATTTGGTCAGTTACCACATTTATTTCATTTTTTTTTCGACCTAAATTTAACATTGTGTTCACAAAATTATTTCCATATTTGGAATAAATCCAGCTAGTTCTGATTACCATAGCATTAGTAGGCATTACTTTAAGGAGGGCTTCCTCACCACTTAATTTTGTTCTACCGTATGTGTTTATAGGATTAGTTTTATCTATTTCTGAATATGGTTTTACATTCTTGCCATCGAAAACATAATCAGTTGAAATATGTATTAATTTTGCTTTCTTTTTATTTGCAACTTTAGATAGTTTTAAGACTGCTAAATGATTAATTTGCTCAGCTAGAGCAGTTTCTTCCTCTGCTCTATCAACATTTGTGTAAGCCGCGCAATTAATAATTAAATCAAAGTGATTATCATCAAAGTATTTGTCAATATTATTATCATTAGATAAATCTAGTTCGTCTCTACCTACAAAAGTAAAATTATTTTTGTATTTTTTTTTGTCTACAATGTTTTGAATAGATCTACCAAGCTGACCATTTTTGCCTATTAAGATAACTCTCATAATTTTTATTGAAATATATCTTTTGTATTTACTAAAGTTGGGTGATTACAATCCCTATCTGAAAGTTTCAAATCCTCTTCAGATAATTTCCAATTAATTGATAAATCCTTATCATTATATGCAATGCCTCTGTCATGCTCTGGTGAGTAATAATTATCAACTTTATATGCAAATCTAGCAGAACTGCTAAGAGTAACAAATCCATGAGCAAACCCTTGAGGTATAAATAATTGGTGTTTATTATCAGATGTTAGTTCTATAGCTACATGTCTTCCAAATGTAGAGCTGGACTTTCGAATATCAACTGCAACGTCCAAAACTCTTCCTTCAATA
>MDSW01066132.1_pt1 | contig 14792 bp, 16 predicted proteins | sample 811171 | NCBI WGS metagenome assembly MDSW01 (sample SAMN05326641, study PRJNA326480) | marine metagenome | isolation source: seawater | place: Atlantic Ocean: North West | collected 2012 | reverse complement strand
CTAGCATTACACTTGTATCTGGAATTCCTAAAGACTTTCTTTCATTAAATCTTACAGTTACTTCTAGCAAAGATCCTGGAATTAATTCAAAATCATTATTTTCAATTTTTACTCTGGTTAATAAACTCCTAGTTTCTGCATTTATTCTACTTGAAAAACCATCAACGGAGCCTTCAAAAATTTTTGTTTCTTCACCAGAAAACTTAGCATTAACTAAAAGTCCTTTTTTAATTTTAGACGCAAACGACTCAGGTATTTTTAAGTCTGCGTATATAATCGAACTGTCATCTAAAGTTATAATTATTGTATTGTCAGTTCCCAAAACATCTTCGGTTAATCCTCTATAGCCCAATATTCCTGAAAAAGGAGCAATTAGATCTTTGTCTTTAAGTCTAATTATAACTTCATTTTTTTTTACGTAATTTTTTAAATTTAATTCTGATTTTAAATTATTTTTTTGTATTCTAAATGACTCTGTTTTTTTTGCAATTGCTGTTCCATAACTTTCAATTCTTTCAAAAAAATCAGCTTGTTTTACTTTTGCAACAATAATCCCTGGATCTGGTCTTTTGCTAAATTTATTTTTGTAATAATTACCTATTAGGGTTCTTGAAACTATAACGATAATAATAATTAAAAAAAAGGCGATTATTGCATATAAAAATTTTTTAGAGGCTTTCATATTTTAAATTTTTCCAAATTCTGACCAAGATCCATCGTATATTTTTGGTTTATATGTATTATCAATTAAAGAATATGCAAGTGCTAAAACACAAGCAGTTACACCGGATCCACACGACATCACTAAATTAGCTGAATTTTTGTTTTTTGAAATTTCATTAAATTTTTTTGAAATTTCATCCACACTTTTGAAAGAGTTATCATCATTTATTAACTCTCTAAAAGGAAGACAAAAAGAATTAGGAATCGAGCCACTTCTTACATTTTTTCTTGGTTCTTTCTCTAAACCATCAAATCTATTTTTACTTCTTGCATCAATTATTTGAAATTCTCTGGTTTCAATATTTGTATCAATTTCAATTTTGCTCTTTATCATATCTTTTTTTTCTTTAGCTAAGTAATCTGAATAATCAAAAGTACTGATCTTGCTAGTGGTTGGCTTTTTCTCCAATTTCCATTTTTTTAATCCACCGTTCAAAACACTAACTAATGCCGGATTATGTCCGAAAAAAATAAACATAAACCAACACCTACATGAACTAATTAAATCTGAGTTATCATATATAATTATCCGATCATTTTCATTAATTCCCATAATCTTTAACGAAATTTCCCAATTTCTTTTGTTAGGGAGCATATGTGGTAGGTCGGTATTCTGATTTGAATTTTTATCTAAATCAAAAAAGATAGCACCAGGTATATGTTCCTTAACAAATTCTTGATATGGATTTCTTTTTTTGTCAGGTAGATGCCAAGAACAATCAATAACTCTAACCTTATCTATATTATTTATAAGCCATTGGGTTGAAACTAAAGTCATACAGTGGTTTCCATTGATTATTAATTAAGTTAGTCTAAAGGTATTATTATGCTTTCTAAAAATCAATTGGGATTTTTGTACATGTTTTTATCTGTATGTGCATTTTCAATAATGGATTTGGTAGTAAAATGGTCTGAAGGGTATCCACTTTCTCAGGTTTTATTTTTTAGAGGTTTTTTTGGAATTCTATTTTATATTTTCATAATACCCCCTGAAAGACGTAAAAACTTTTATTATACCAAAAGAGCGGGGTTGCATTTAATCAGATGCATTTTCGGATTGATTGCTCTTCTTGCAATCTTTGAGGCGCTTAGAAACTTACCATTAGCAACAGTTGTAAGCATTTCATTTGCAGCTCCTATTTTCACAACAATACTTTCAATTTTTTTATTAGGGGAGAAAGTTGGTTTTTACAGATGGTTAGCAGTTATAGTTGGATTTATTGGAATTATTGTAATTACAGAACCAGGTTACAGTTCTTTAAATATTTATTATCTTTATCCTATAATTTTTTGTTTAGGTCTTTCGTATGTAGCAGTAACAATCAGACAATTATCTAGGTCAGAACCTGTCTGGTTGATTAGTTTAAATTTTTCAATTGCTATAACTTTTGCTAGTTTGGTTACTTTCCCATTTATTGAATGGATTATGCCAGGTTTATATGACTTGCTTTTACTATCATCGATTGGTTTATTTGGAGGGGTAGCAAATTTATGGTTGAGCCAATCTTATAAAAATTCAGAAATATCCTTAGTAACCCCGTTAAAATATCTTGCATTAGTCTTTGCAATAATTTTTGGATATTTAATTTGGGATGAAATACCTAGTTTTAAAACAATTATTGGTGCTTCGTTAGTAATTTTATCATCAATAATTATATTTAGAAGAGAAATTTATTATAAAAAACAAATATCAATTTCTGAAAATGAGTAAAGAACCTAAATACTGGAATAAAGCAAAAAAATTTTTATCAAAAAAAGATATAGTTATGAAAAAATTGATTAAAAAATATGACGATAAAACTCTTACAACAAGAAAGGATATTTTTTTTTCTTTATGCAAAAGTATTATTGGTCAACAAATAAGTGTTGCAGCAGCTAATTCAGTCTTTTTAAAATTTAAAAAAGAATGTAGAGGAAAAATAAACCCGAAAAATGTAAGCAAATTATCTACATCAAAATTAAAAAAATGTGGCCTTAGTAGACAGAAAGTCAGAGGTATAAAGGAATTATCAACTAAATTTTTAAAAAAACAATTTAACCCAAAACTAATAAAAGGAATGAGCGATGAGGAGGCAATTATATATCTATCTCAATTAAGACAAATTGGAAGATGGTCTGCAGAAATGATTTTATTATTTACTCTTAATAGATCTAATATTTGGCCTATTCAAGATATAGGCTTATTAAGAGCAATCTCAAAAAATTATAAAAAAAAATATCTACCCCCTGAAATATTTGTAAATTTTCTTAAAAAGAAATTTACGCCATATTGCTCTGTAGCAACTTGGTATTTATGGCGATCTATAGACGATAAACCTATTCAGTATTAAAACCTTCAATTATTTGCATATGTCTATTAGTAGTTTTTTTCGCTAAATTCCATCCAGCCTTGTACTCTTCAGATTCATGACATTCAACAGCCTTCTCATAACTTGGGAATTCCCAAATCACAGTTCTTGGAAAATCTTCACCTTCGTAAGTAATATGTTTTCCTCCTCGTACCAAAGCAATGCCACCATACTTCTTAATTATTGGTGTAACAGTTTGAGCATAATTTTTTAGATTTTCTTGATTTTCAATTTTTGTGTATAAACTAACCCAATAAGCCTTCATAATTCTCCTTTTTTAAATAATATATTTATGCTAACAGATTTTATGTCAAAAAAGTTAATAATTAATTTTGATGAATACCTAGATACTGTAGAAAAATTAGCACTAGATATTAACGGTAAATTTGAACCAACTGTTTTAGTTGGTATTATGAGAGGGGCAGCTCCTATAGTTGATATATTATCGAGAATATTTAAATTACCAACAGCATATATTGTAATACAAAGTTATTCTGGAAAAGGCCAAGAAGATAAGCAAGGAGATTTAGTATTTGCAAGAGATATTAGTTCTATTGCAAAAGATAAAGAATTTGAAAGAGTTCTTTTGGTGGATGATCTATCTGATACCGGTTTAACATTAAACAAAAGTATAGAATGGTTAAAATCATATGATCCAATAAAAACTCACATTAAAGAGATTAAAACAGCGTGTTTATGGAAAAAGAAATCTTCTACTTTTAAGCCCGATTTTTGTCCAATTAAATTAGATGGAGATCCATGGATAGTTCAACCAACAGAACATTATGAAGAATTAAGTATTGAAAATATTATAGAAAAAAAAAGGGCTAATTAATATTAGCCCTTTTTTAAGTAATAAATTTAAGCAACAACAAAACTAATTAAACTTAACACCGCAATTACCCATATAGCAGGAGAGGTAGTTGATGCTTTTCCGGTAAAGATTTTAATCAAGGCATAAGCGACAAATGCCAATGCTATTCCATTTGATATAGAATAAGTAAGAGGCATCGTAATCATAGCAAGGATCGCCGGTGCAGACTCTGATATATCATCCCACTCAATGTCTGTAATATTTCTAACAAATAAAACCGCAACATATACAAGCGCAGCTCCATCTATCTCTTTAGGAAGACTTGTTGCTAAAGGAGAAAAGAAAAGACAAAATAAAAATAGTATGCCTATTACTAAGGAGGTCATACCAGTTTTGCCTCCAGCTTTTACACCTGCTCCTGACTCTACATAACTTGTTACCGTAGTAGTTCCCATTAAAGCTCCTGCAACGGTTCCAACACTGTCAGACAGCATTGCTTTATTTATGTCTTGAACTTTGCCCTTGCTATCTACTTTACCAGCTACATTTGCAACAGATGTTAGAGTACCTGCAGTGTCAAAAAAATCTATGAACAGTAAAGTAAATATCACAGTACTCATACTTGCAGTTAGAGCAGCCGACAAATCAAACTCAAATAGATATGTCATTGGTGGAGGCGAACTCACAAGGCCATTAAATTTACCAAGACCAGTTACCCAAGCTATTATGCTAAAAGCAATTATTCCAATAATGATATTTCCCTTTACATTTAACTTTTCTAAAACTACCATCGCAACAAAAGCTGCACATCCAAGTAAAACTATCGGCTGACTCAAATCACCTAACGTTACTAGTGTAACTGGATGATCAGCGACTACACCCATAATCTCCAATCCTATGATTGCCAGGAACAAACCAATACCAGCTCCTATGCCTAGTTTTAAACTTTTTGGAATTGAATTTATTAACCAAGCTCTGATTGGTGTTAAAGATATAATTAAAAATAAAACTCCGGCAACCAAAACAGCACCAAGAGCTTGCTGAGGTGTATAACCCATTCCTGCTACCACTCCGAATGCAACAAAAGCATTTATGCCCATTCCTGGGGCTAAACCTATTGGCCAAGTTTTTCCGTAAAATGCCATTATAAAACAAGCAATAGCAGTAGCCAATATAGTAGCAGTAAAAACTGCTCCAAATTCAAAAAATCCCTTATCTGGTCCAGCGAATTCACCTGATAATATAAATGGGTTTAAAAACATTATGTAAGCCATTGTCAAAAAAGTTGTAACACCTGCTATGACTTCAGTTTTAAAAGTTGTTTTATGTTTTTTATAATTAAAATATTTTTCTAACATTTAATCCTCCAATAAATAAACATAGACGATTCTTAAATATTTTACCCCAGATTTCCTTTGCTTATTAACAATTTACAACTTCTAATTTAATTATCTAAATTTGGCCTCAATAAAAGTTTTTAATTATTTCATGAGATATATATTTATCCTTACAATCATACTAATTTTAGGAGCATGTCAAACAGTTAAAAAAAGAACTGATGAGATAGTAAAAAAAGAAAATGAGATGCTTAGTCAATTTATTGGAAAAGAAGTTTCGATTTTAATGTCCGAATTAGGAATGCCCACCGAGGATTTTATAGGGGAAACAGGTGATAATATATTGCTTTATAAAACTAAGAAATATGGAATTCCATGTGAAAGAAAATTTGAGATTAATAAAAGTGGAATAATAATTGGATTTTCTTCAAAAGGGTGTTTTTAACTTGCGGGGGATTTAACCCCACAAGCAAGGTTATTACTTATTTTATTTCTATAAGTTTTTTCTTTTTGTAATCAGGCACTATTCTTTCACAGGCTATTGTTAAAAGACCATCTTTTAATTCAGCACCACCTACTTTCACATCATCAGCAATAGTAAACGATCTTGCGAATTGTCTTTGAGAAATACCCTTATGAATTATTTCACCATCTTTGTTTTTATCTTCTGTTTTATTAACTTGCTTAGTTCTTACGGTTAATAAATTATCTTCAAATTCTACCTCAACATCATTCTTATTAAAACCAGCAAGAGCAACCTCAATAGAATATTTGTCTTTACCTGTTTTTCTAATGTTGTACGGTGGATAATTTGATTGCATAGTTAAGCTCCCATTACCCAACATGTTTTCAAACTGGTCAAACATATCATCAAAACCTATTGAAAAAGGTCTTAGAGAGTTAAATATAGATAGATCCTTACTTGTCATTTTTCCTCCTTTGTTAGCAAGGTTTGTATTATTAGCCCCATTAGGCGACCAATGAATCAGATATGGTAATTAATTTTGAATTTTCAAGTGTAATTTTTCTAAATTTTATTTGAAATTTTAAGTACAAAGGCGTAATCCAAAGCTATTTCCTCTATTGCGCCATCTCTTCCAGATTTTCCACCGTGGCCAGCATTCATTTCTGTTTTTAAGAGAAGCAAATTATTATCAGTTTTATTGTCCCTTAGTTTTGCAGTAAATTTTGTAGGTTCATCAAATAATACTCTGTTATCACTTAAACTTGTTGTAATTAGTATATTTGGGTAATCCATCTTTTTAATATTATTATAAGGAGCATAAGAGAAAATATAGTCAAAGTGTTCTTTATTCTCTTTTGCATTTCCAAACTCATCAAATTCTCCAACTGTTAAAGGAAGAGAATGGTCTAAATTAGTTGTTAAAGAATCAACAAAAGGTACAGCCATTATAATTCCTAAAAATAATTCTGGAGATTTATTTACTACTGCTCCCATAAGTAAACCTCCTGCAGAGCCTCCCATACCAATTATTTTACCTTTAGATGTATATTTCTTTTCTATTAAAAATTTTCCAACCGAAATATAATCTTCAAAAGTATTTTTTTTTTTTAACATTTTACCTTCTTTCCACCATTTCATTCCTCTCTCGAGTCCACCTCTAATATGAGCAGTTACCCAAATTATATCTCTATTTATTAAACTCATTTTAGTAGAGGAAAAACTAGCAGACATTGAGCTACCATAACTTCCATATCCATAAAGTAGAAGATTTGCGTTACCATCTATTTTTGTTTTTTTGTGTCTTGTTATTGTAAGTGGTACCATTCTTCCATCATGAGATTTGCATTCTAGTCTCTCAACTATATAATCATCCGGAGTGTGACCAGATGGAATTTCTTGTTCTTTTACAAGCTTTTTTCCTTTCGTAAGTAAATTGTATAAATAAACTCTAGTTTGTGTTTTTGGAGATGAATAGCTAATATATATTTCGTTTGTATTTCTATCTTTTTGTGTAAAAGAGATACCTGGCTCAATTACAATTTCATCAGTGAATTTAATTTCTTCTTCATAATCATCATCTTTTTTCCTAACAAATAATTTTGTTAATGCATTCGCAGTTTCAGATCTTAATATCCAATTTTCTAAAAAAAATAAACTCCCAACTAAAACTTCGTCTTTTGGACTTACAAAATCTTCCCACTTTTGATCATCAAGGTTTTTACATTTCTCTATTTTAAAATCTTCTGCTTCTTCGTTAGTATGATTCCAAAAATAATTATTAAAAGAGTTTACAGAATACAAAATACCCTTTTTTCTTTTTTTGATTAATTTCGGTTTTGGATTATTTTCATCAGATCTAAAATAATACTCCTCAGATGTATTATGATCTGAAGTTTTTATAAAATAAAACTTTTCATCTGAACTAATTCCAATTGAACATGTAAATGCATCACTTTTTTCAACGAAAATAAGCAAATCGTTTTTTACTGAGGTTCCAATCTCATGTCTGTATATTGTTCTAGGCCTATGATATTTATCTAGTTTTGAGTAAAAAATAAATTTATCGTCAAGGCTAAATAGAATCATACCAGATGTATTATTTATCTTTTCTGTAATAAGATTGTTTGATTTAATATCTCTTATATAAATTGTATAATATTCAGAACCTTTTAAATCTAAAGAGTAACCCAAAAGTTTATCATTGTTTGACACTTCTAAATCGCCAATGCCGAAATATTCAGTATTTAATTTTTCTTTCTCTTTATCTCCATCCCAAATTTCTTCTACAATTTCTGTACCAATTTTCTTTCTTAACTTTTTTGAATAATTACCTTTCTTCGTTGTTTTGGTCCAATAGTAATATTCTTTATCTTTAAATGGCAAAGATTCATCTTCTAATTTAATTCTTCCTTTAATTTCATCAAAAAGTTTTTTTTGTACTTCTTTTGTATTTTTTAAATGAAAGTCTGTATAAACATTTTCATCCTCTAAGTATTTTCTAACCTCTTCGTCTAATTTTGAAGGATCCTTAAGTACTTCAAGTATATTTTTTTGATGGACCCAGCTGTAATTATCCTCCCAAGACGTGTTGTGACAAGTTTTTTGTTCAGGTTTTTTTCTTAATTGTGGTATTTTCATATTAGAAACTTAAATATATGAATATTTTTATTTTAACACTTATTATTTTTGTCATAATTTGGATTTTTTTAAGCTGGTTTTCAAAAACATCTAGCAAAAAAATATCAAAAGCTATCAGATCTACTTTAATATTGTTTGCTGCTGGTCTAGCAATTTTAATGGTTTTTGCAGGTAGATACTTATTTTCAGTTCCTTTTTTAATGATGATTTTACCTCTAATTAAGACCAAAGCTGGAATATCTCTTCTACAATTAATTAGAATATGGGGCTTATTAAGAATATTAAAGCAATCAGGAAGATTTGATTTTAAAAATTTTAGCCAAACAAACAATACCCAAATGATGAACGTAGATGAAGCATATAAAATTTTAAATTTAGATTCAAATAAACGTTATACAAAAGATGAAGTGCTATATTCTTATAAAAAAATAATGAAAAAAATTCATCCCGACATTAGTCCTGAACTTGAAAGATTAGTATCAATTGTTAATGAAGCAAAAGATACTATTCTAAAGACTTTAGCTTAGTTAAGATTTTTTCAAATTTATTAAAAATTTTATCAGGATCTATATTTTGTCTTGGTTGTAGGTGTGATTTTGTTTCTTCAGATGTTATAGGGTGCATCTTTGAGCTATAACTACCATACAATATAGATGTATCAGCAATAAGAACTATTGTTTCTAACCCTAATGCTGCTGATATATGACTAAAACTTGTATCATTACAGATTGCAACATTGCAATTTTTAATTATCGGTAAAGTTTCTTTAATCGTTAAATCGTTTAGCTTTACAAAATTACATTTATTAATACTGTTTAAAATTTCATTTAAAACTTTATTTTCTTCCTCAGATTTTCCTGTAGCGATAAAAAATTTACAATCATATTTGTTTATGCATTTTAATATAAAATCAATATATATTTTTGATGAAATAATTTTATTTTTTCCAGACCCACCGGTTCCAAGTAGAATATTTATTTTATTGATCTCTATATTATACTCATTTTTAGCAGCATCAACTTTTTCATGATTAATTTTCAAAATTGGATCACTTTTTATATTTTCTTTAAAGGCACTAAAGATTAGTTTCTGAGCAGCAACTGTTATATTTTGATTTTTTTTTTTAAATAATGGGTACTGAAAAATATGCTTTATGCCAGAAAGTTTTGATATAATTTTATATCTTATTGACGAATTAAAAATAAATACATAATCAAATTTATGTTTCTTTAAATCATTAATTAAATTTATTGATCCAAAAAATCCATTATGTCTCAAATTTTTTTCTTTGTTGTCTCTTTCTAAGTAAATTATATTTTCAATATATTCACAACTTTCTCTTAATTCAGACGCTTTTGAATTTTTTTTTGCTAGCAATGTAACTTTTGAATTGTATTGTCTACTAATTGCCTCAATATATGGAAGGTAAATTATGGTATCACCTATACCCATTTTGCTTTGAATTACTAAAATTTTCATCACTGATTTATAATCTTTACTAAATTTTTATTTTTATATAAGTTTTATTTATGGGTGAAATTAAAGGCATTTATGCGGCCTCAGTATCGATTTTAAATAGCAATTTAGCACTAAATGTGGATAAAACAATTTTGCATGCTGAAAATTTAATCAATTCTGGCTGTCACGGTGTAGTTATTTTCGGTAGCACAGGTCAAGCCCAATTACTATCAATTAGTGAAAAAATCCAATTAATTAATAAACTTCAAAAAAGTAATTTTAAAGATAAATTCATAATTGGAACTGGCTTAAACTCACTTAGTGAAAATATTAATTTTATGAAAATTTGTATTTCATCAAATTTTAAAAAATTCCTTTTAATGCCTCCTGCTTATTATAATTATGGAGATAACGAGGTAATAGAATATTATACGAAAATTATTAATAGTCTAAATGAGTGTAAAATTATATTATATAATTTTGAAAAGCTTTGCGGTTATAAGTTTACTGAGGAATGTGTAAAAAAACTAGTCAATAAATTTCCAAAACAAATTATTGGAATTAAAGATAGCAGTTACAATTTATATAAAACATTAAAAATAAAAAATTTTTCTATTTTACCAGGCTCTGAAACTAAACTGATTTCAGGTTTAAAAAATGGATGTTCGGGTATTATTGCAGCAACATGCAATGTAACTTCAAGATTATCCAGAACGGTCTATGATGATTACCAGATAAAAAAGTCAGAGGAGAAAAATGAAAAACTATGTAAAATTAGAAAGGTTTTTGATCAGTTCAATCTAATTTCTGCCGTTCACGCTGTATTAACCGAATTGGATGAAGATTATAAGTATTTACTACCAACTTTAAAAAATTTAGATGATAATGAAAAAAAAAGAATTATTTCTCAATTAGATAAATTAGAATTTAATTTTAAGAATTTGGAGGCTGCTTAAATATAAATGCTTAATTTCTACAACAAAATAATAAAAGAGGATGGCTTTCATATTATTGATAGTAGTCAAAATGAATTTATAATTGGAAATCCAAAAAAAAATCCACCCATAATTCTAAAACTTCATAAAAAAAGTCTAAATTTTAAATTACTTCTTTTTCCAGATCTTTATTTTGGTGAGGCGTATACCGATGGTTCGCTTGAAGTTAAAAATGGTACTCTTACAGATTTCTTAGATATTGCATTAAGGAACATTGGTAGAGAGGATACAAATATTTTCAATAAAATTATTAACTCTTTTAGAGGATCTTATCGTGCCTTAACTAACTTTAATTTTATCTCAAAATCAAAAAAAAATGTTGCTCACCATTATGATATTTCAGAGAAGCTTTATGATTTATTTCTTGATAAAAATCGACAATACTCATGTGCATATTTTAAAAATAAAAATGATAGTATTGATCAGGCCCAGATAAATAAGATTAATCACATTATAAAAAAACTTAATTTAAAAAAAAATCAAAAAGTTTTAGATATTGGCTGCGGATGGGGTTCACTTGCTATTGAAATTGCGAAACAATCCCAATGTGAGGTCGTAGGAATTACTTTGTCAGAGAATCAACTAAATTATTGTAAAGAAAATGCTAAAAAAAATAATCTGGAAAATCAAGTTCAATTTAAATTATTAGATTATAGAGAGATGAAAGAAAAATTTGATAGAGTTGTAAGCGTAGGCATGTTCGAACATGTAGGAAGAAAATTTTACAAAAGATTTTTTAATAAAGTTTCTGAATTATTAAATGAAAATGGACTAGCATTGATACATACAATAGGATCGATAAATTCCCCACGAGATCCTCATCCTTGGATAACTAAATATATATTTCCGGGAGGGTATACTCCATCTTTATCAGAGGTTGCATTACCAATAGAAAAATCTGGCTTGATAATTTCTGATCTGGAGGTCTTAAGAATGCATTATGCTCACACCCTTAGACATTGGAAAGATAGATTTTTGGGAAATAGAGATAAAGTATTAGAGCTTTTTGATGAAAAATTTATTCGAATGTGGGAGTTTTATTTGGTTGGATGTGAAATGGCATTCAAATGGGGTGACCAGGTTGTATTTCAATTTCAACTTACAAAAAATAATTCAACAACGCCAATTACAAGAGACTATATTTATCAATAAATTATTGATATTTAAAAAAATAGTCTAATGAAAAAAAGAAATAATAAAAAAGTAAAATCAAAAATAAGAACCAAAAAAAAGCTTAGAAATAGGGCAAAAAAAAAAATAAAAAATAAAAAAAAAAAACCTTTAAACAAAAAAAAAATAAAAAATCGTTTATTTCAAACTAAGAAAAAAGATTTTCTTTTTTCAATAATCAAAATACAAGAAAACTTAAGCAGTCTTTTAAGATTTAATTTTAAAATTAATTTTTCTACTTTGGATAATAAAATTGAACGTTTCTTTAATGGCATTGAAAAAGGAATAGAGAATTTTAAGAATGCTAGAGAAGACGCAATCAAAAGATTGAAAATTGAGAAAATTGAAAAAAAAGAAAGGGAGAAACTAGAAATTGAAAAACAAAAAAGAGAGAGTGAAGAAAATTTGCTTAAACAAAAGCAAAAAGAGCTGAAAGAAGAGGAAAGGTTAGAAAAAGAAAGGGTAAAAGATATAAAATTATTTTTAAAAAAAGAACAAGCAATTATCAGAAAAGAGCAAGCAGATCGTCAAAGAAAGTTTTTAGAAGAAATCAAATTAGAAAAACAAATTGAAAAGTTTAGATTAAGAGAGGTTAAGGAATTAGAGAAACTAGAGAGGGTTGCTCTTAAAGAACAAAGGGAGGACTATTCAGGACTACAAGAAAGAATAGAGAGGCTAAAAGAGAAATATAGGCAGATAAGAGATCAAAAAATTAGAGAAAGAGTAGAGGCGTTGGGTGTTAAAATAAAAGAGAGCGACGATAGAGAAACTTTATTAAGAAAAGAAAGAGATTATAATTTAGCTAGATTTAAAATAGAAATAGCACTAGAGAGTTTTTATAGAAGTGCCAATAGTTTAGTATTTCAATTAAATAAAAGACATATAACTAGAAATATGTCCATGTTTCGTTGTATAGACAGACGTTTTGAAACAGGAGAAATATTTATTAAATGGGATGAGTCAATAGATGAAGAATGGCTAATATTAATATACATAAAAAATAACTCTCCTGATGAAGGAATAATTATTGAAGATAAATCAAACCCAGAAAAAAATTCTTCTCACGAATATAAACCATCAGAAATATTTAAAGCATCGGATATGATGGTAGACTCTTTGACTCAGTTAATATCCAGAAAAAGAGATAAGACTAAGAATTAACTTATTCTACTTTTGTTAATATATAATCCCATTTTCCCATTCTTTTATAAGTAATTTTTCTAATTAAAAACTTTTTAGGATCATACCATATATCAAAGTCAAGTTTCTTATCATCAGATAAATTTGGTTCTGCAGAAATTAACCTATAATGAATTAATTCATAATTTGCATTATTAATATTAATGTTATCTGTCTTGATAAAAATAACTTTTTGTTTTTTTATACTGCCTGAAAGAGGGCTTATTTGAGATTTTGAATTTAAAATATCATGGTTCCACCAATTACCTATGATATTATTTATATCTGCTTTACCTGAATATGATGAACCAACAATATTAAATTGGTCTAAATTTTTTTCATACTTTAAATTTACAAACTTTTTTTTGTCATTTTGAGTAGTTTTTGAAACAAATTTTATTAATTTATTTCTAAAGTAGGTTTCTGTACATTCACTATATATTGAAAAAACTTTGACATTAAAAAATTCAACATCAAACTTTGTAATATTTTTAACTATTAATTCATCTTCATTATGCAAAAAAATGTAATGTGAATAACCAATATTTTTACCATTATGCAAAATTTGCATTTCTATTTTATTAATATTTTTATAATGCTCCTGATGAGCAAGAGCTGAGTTGATTAATAAAATTACTATTATAAAAATTTTTTTTATCATATTCTTAAAATTTAATTCTATTATTTAAATGAATAAAATATATAAAATAAAATTAATGTTTTTAACTATAAAAAAAATACCGAAAAATACCTGGAGTTCAAAAAAACCACTAAACTTCAAACCTAAATTTAAAACTTTCTTTTTTCTCTGTTTGGGACTTGCCTTCTTCGGTTTGGGGGAAGGTTTACTTATCGTTTCTACAACTGGTAATTCACCATGGAGTGTATTGGCAGAGGGAATTTCAATAAATTTAAATGTTTCGATTGGAATAGTGACATTCTTTGTTAGTGTCTTAGTTCTTATTTTATGGTTTTTTCTAAATCAAAAACCAGGAATAGGTACATTTTTAAATATAATCATAATTGCTATTATGATTGATATTTCTTTACATTTCTTCGATCCACCATCAAATATTATGTTTAAATCTTTACTTGCTATTTTGTCTGTATTTTTAGTTGGATTAGGGAGTGGTTTTTACTTGATAGCTAATTTGGGACCGGGACCAAGAGATGGATTGATGACGGGCTTGCAAAAAAAAACTAACTTACCTATTGCGCTTGTAAGAGCTGTTTTGGAAATTACTGTTGTTACAATTGGATGGTATTTGGGTGGAACTGTTGGAATAGGAACATTACTATTTGCATTTGGAATAGGACCAGCGGTTGCATTTGGTCTATACTTAGTAAATAAATATTTCTATTAAAAAGTGATTTTTACAACTAGCAAAAAATTATAAAATCGGTTCATGTGGTTCGTTAGAATAAGACTACATAAATTTGTTAGATTAACATTTCATCCTCCATAAGGGATGTAATAAAAAAAACTCTGTTTTAATAAATTTAAATATAAAATTTAATTATTTTTTAACAATTACTTTATAACTATTACCCGTATAAACATTTCTAAATGTAAGAGTACTACCTTCCAAAGTCACCTTACCCCTTGAACCTGCTTTATTTCTATAAGTCATTTTATTATTTTTTTTAATTTTTAATTTTCCAGGT
>MDSW01174375.1_pt1 | contig 14793 bp, 9 predicted proteins | sample 811171 | NCBI WGS metagenome assembly MDSW01 (sample SAMN05326641, study PRJNA326480) | marine metagenome | isolation source: seawater | place: Atlantic Ocean: North West | collected 2012 | reverse complement strand
CGGGCGCGCGGGCGCCGCGCTCGCGCCCGGGTCCCGGCGGTCGCGCGGGGCGGCGGCGGGCGGGGCGAACGCGGGCGCGGGGAGCGCGCTCCTGAGCGAACGCAGAGCCGCGCTCGGCGGGTTCCTCGCCGGCCCGGGCCCGGACCCGAGCGCCACCTCGGGGGCGGCGGCGCCGGGGTCGCCCGCGTTCGCGCACCAGAGGGAGGCGATCGAGGACGCGCCGCTCGCGGCCGGGCGCGAGGCGCGGAGGGCGGCGAGGGAGGCGGAGGGTTTAGGAGGAGCCGGGGGGTTCGGCGCGCCGGGCGGGCGAAGGGCGAGGCGGGGCGGGGTGTAGCGAAGCGAGGAGATTGTGGCCCGAGAGTGTGCCGTGTATAAAAACGCCGAGACGTTTCGGAACGGCCCCGTCGGGACTCGCCCCGCGAAGCAAAAACAAAAAAACGCTCCGCATCCCGCTCCGCGTCCCGCTCGTCACTCTCCCCCATTGGCGTCGTCCTCCGCCTCCTCCTCGTCCATCTCCCCGACGCCCTCGATGACGGCGAGTTCGCTCTCGAGGCTCTCGAGCATCGCCGCGCACGCCTCCGGGTTTTGCGAGCACGCGTCCTCCTCGTCCATCCACTCCTCGCGAATCCTCGCGAGCGTCTCCGCGACGACGGCGACGCCGCTCCGCCCTCTCTCGTCCTGCTTCGCGCTCGCGACGGGAACCTCGCCCCTGGCGCGCCACAGAAACGCGCGGATCTGATCCTCCGGGCCCTCCTCGCCCTGGACCAGGAGCATGTCCACGAACTCGAACCGGTCCCCGACGAGCCACTTGTCGGTGGTGACCGCCAACGCGCCGGGGCGCATCACCGCCGCGAGCGCCGCCGAGAGCTCCGGAAGCCGAAGCCCGTCCGGGCTCGGGAACGCGGTGGAGTACGCGAGGATGAGGTCCGCGCCCGCGAGCGCGCTCGCGGCGCCGACGATGTCGCCGCCGTCGCCCGAACCCGCGGGGTCCTCGGGGCACCCCTCGGCGTCGAACAAACACTCGACGTCGCCGCCGCCGAGCGTGGCGTCCGCGTGGATCGAACGCACCGCGCCCGGGGGGAGGACGCACTCAGCCTCGAGCTTCGCGATGGCGCCCGAGGCGACGCCCGCGAGCGTCGCCGAGGCCTCGACGCCGATCACGGAGCGCCAGGGGCGCATCGTCGCCGCGGCTAAGATGAGGCGGCCCGCGCCCGAGCCGACGTCCACGAAGGAGGGCTGGAACGCGTTGGTCGTCTCCTGGATCGCGCACTCCTCGTCCTCCTCGGGGTCGCAGTCCTGCTCGGGGTGGAACGCCGCCGCGCGCGAGATCTTCTCCGCGTCGTCCACGGAGCCCTCGGCGTGGCCGACCACCTCCTCCGCGGCGAGGAGCACCGCCGCGACCTCGGGGTGCTCCAAGATCTGCAGCAGGCCCGTGAGCGGGAACTCGCCGTACGCGCCGTGGACATCCTCGCGAAGGTGCTTGGAGGCGACGTCGAAGCGCATGCGACGCGCCTCGCCGCCGTCGAGAACCGCGCCCGCGACGTCCATGAGCGCCTGCGCGTCCGCCGCCGCGCTCGAGCGCGTCGAGACGGGGGACGACGGAGGGGCCGCCGAGGTGGCGCGGACGGCGGTGGGGAGGCGAGACGCACCGCCGCGGGGAGGAGGAGGATGCGTCGCGCGCGAACGATCCGCGGGGGGCGCGGCGCGCGAGCGGCCGGGAAGGACCGCCGCGCGGCGCAGGGCGACCGCGGGCGACATCGACGCGGGGCGGGGTTGAGGGCGGGGCGAGGCGCCGGCGGGCGAGGTGACGCGCGACGCGTCTCTCGCGGGGGACGATCCGCGGGGGCGGGCGTCGTTCGAGCGCGGGCGTCCGGGATACGCGCCCGAAAGCGAATCGTGTGCCAGCCGCCGTTTGTTCATTGGCCAAAGATACGGTTCGCGGCAAAAGGCACAGTCAGCATGTTCGTGGGAAGGAACGACGCGTCGCGAACCCAGAAATGACGGTCTGCGCGCCCCGTATCCCTGGTTCCTGGCACGCCCCGAAGCCCCCCCGCCCCCGCCGCCGGGTTTCCTGCATTCCGCGTCGTCAACTTTTCGTCGGCCGCGCTCCCACCATCAACCCTGGTGCCCTCGACGCGTCCCCCGCCCGACGCACTGTCCGCGCGCGCTCGCGCGCCTCCGCACCCGCGCGTCGGTCGGCGCCGCCCTCCTCCGTCTCCTCACCGAGTCTCCGCCCCCGTCGACGCGATGCGCGCCTCGGCGTCGTCGCCGCTCGCGTCGCGGGGTGCCCTCGCGGGTGCCCTCGCGCGCTCGGCGGCGAACCGCCGGGCGGGCGGCGGTGGTCGTCCCGGCGGCACGTTTTCCGAGACGACGCGCCGCTCGTCCCACCTCGCCCTGCGCCCCGAGCGCCGCCGCGCGCGCTCGCGCCTCGCCCCGATCGTCGCGTCGCACGACGGCGGCGACGTGCTCGCCGCGCGCAGCCGCTGGCCCCGCGACCGCCCCGAGAACGCGGCGGCGCGGAACCTCCGCGCGCTCCTGGCGCAGCCCGGGATCGTCCAGACCCCGTGCGCGCACGACGCGTTGAGCGCGTCGCTCATCGAGCGCGCGGGGTTCAAGGCCGGCTTCATGAGCGGCTTCTGCGTCTCCGCGGCGCGGCTCGCGATGCCGGACGCGGGCCTGATCAGCTACGGCGAGATGGAGGACGTCGGGCGGCACATCTGCGAGGCGGTCTCCCCGGGCTTTCCCTTCATCGGCGACGCCGACGACGGCTACGGCAACGCCATGAACGCCAAGCGCACCGTGCGAGGGTACGCGCGAGCGGGATTCGCGGGCGTCCTGATGGAGGACCAGGTCGCGCCGAAGGCCTGCGGGCACACGCGCAACCGCCGCGTGATCCCCAGGCCGGACGCCGTCGCGCGCGTCCGCGCCGCGTGCGACGAACGCGACGAGGGCCCGAGCGGGGATTGCGTCGTCTTCGCGCGCTCCGACGCGAGGAGCGCGGAGAATCTGGAGGAGGCGCTGTGGCGCGCGGCGGCGTTCGCCGACGCCGGCGCGGACGCGCTGTTCATCGACGCGCTGCAGTCGAAGGAGGGGATGCAGCGGTTCGCGAGCGTCGCGCCGGGGACGCCGAAGATGGCGAACATGCTCGAGGGCGGCGGGAGCACGCCCATCTGCTCGCCGCGCGAGCTGGAGGACATGGGGTTCAAGGTGGTGGCGTACCCCCTGAGCCTCCTGGCGGTCTCCGCGAGGGCCATGGAGGTGGCGCTCGCGGAGATCAGGGACTTCGGGTACCCGGACGAGGCGAAGATGCCCACGTTCGAGGAGCTCAAGCAGCTCGTGGGGTTCCCGCAGTATTACGCGGAGGAGGCGAGGTACGACACCACGCCGGACAGAGACCACGCCGCGCACGTGCCCAACATCCCGAGGGGGGAATGAATGATTTCATCTCGGGGAGAACCGACCGACGCGCGCGCGCGCGGGGTGACGACGCGGGAGAGCGAGCGACGGGAGGAGTCTACTTTATTAATACGCGACGAGAGCCGGACGCGGCGGGTCCGCGTTGATCACGTGGACGGGAGGGACCCTCTCGGGAGGGTCGCCGGCAATACGTCCGAGACGAAAAACGGACTCGAGGGCCGGAGAACCGATCATTATTGTTCAGACGCACAACTCGGAGACTTTATTCGCCGGCTCATCATCATCGCTCAGCGCTTCGTCGCGCCTCGCCCCACTCCTCAGGAGCCGCGCGCGCGACATGGGTTTCGTCGCCACCGTCCGGACGCACGTGCGGAACATGACGCTCAACTTCGGCAAGACGTGCATGCCGTGGGGGCAGAGGCGGAGCGTCCTCGCCGGGTGCAGCGGCGCCTTCTTCGTCCTCCCCGGCGTGTTCGCCCTCCGCGAGGAGGACGCGACGACGCGTCGCGTCCTCCTCGCCTTCGCCGCGCAGGCCGTGCTCTCGGTCATGTCCGACTACGTCTCCACCGGGCGGGACAGCGTCTGGCACGGCCTCGATCGGTGGATGTCGAGCGGCATGACGGTGCGAGCGACGCGACGCGAGCGAGCGACCGCGGGGCGGATGACCCGGATAGCGTTTCAACGCCTCCTCCGCGAGACGATCCGCGTTCGTCCGCTGTCCCCCCTCCCCCTGACCCGATCTGCCCCGCCCCTCCCGACGCCGCCCCGCCCGCGCTTCGACAGCTGTTCATGATTCGATTCGCGCACGACGCGCTCTCCCCCGCGCACGTCGCCCTCGCGGCGCCGCCGCTGGCCTGCCTGTACCGATCCAAGCGCGCCATCGCGACGGGGGACTGGACCGGGTACGTCCGGTGGCACGCGGCGTGGCACGTCTGCGCCGTCGCCGCGGCGACGTACGTGATGTACCTGGAGAACGGCACCGCGGGGATCGACGCGGCGAGGGCGTGGGTCGGAAGGAGCGTATTCGCGGGGAGGGCGGAGTTGTGAGGAGGGCGAGGTGGTCAGGGGGGCATCCGCGGGAGGGGGGGCGGCCGAGTTCATCACGAGACGTGGGGTGATGAACGTTATTCGCCGCGGTAGTGGTTCGTCGCACCTCCACGCGCTCGTCCATCACGTCAGTCGTCGCGCGCGCGGGCGCGCTCTCGCGGCGCGGGGCGCGCGCCTCGCCCTCGACGCCGCGCCGTCCATGTCGCGCCTCTCCGAGCGCCTCGCGGCCTGGCGCGTCAAGCCCGACGCGGCGACGGAGGACGCGCTCGCGGCGGCGTCCGCGCCGGGCTTCTTCCTCGTCCAGCGCCCCGGGCCGAGCGCCTTCGTCGTGCGCGAGGAGGGCCGCGCGGGCGCGCCCCTCCGCGTGCTCGTCGGGGCGAGGCAGACGTGCTCGTGCGGCGGCGGGATGGCGACGCGCGCGCGGCGGTCCGAAGCGCGCGCGCCGACGACCGAGCGCCTCCTCCGCGAGCGCAACGTCGCCGCGCTCGCGCCCCCCGCCGCGCCCGACGACGACGACGACGACGCCTCGCGCGTCGCGTCGGTGTGCGCGCACATCGCCTTCGTCATGACGCGCGTGCTCCGCGTGCCGAGATCCAACCCGCTCGCGTGGCAGCTCTCCCTCGTCGACCGCGAGCTGGACGAGACCCTCCGGTGCGAGCTCGCGAGCGGACGCGCGCGCGCGAGGGGGCGAACCGGCGACGACGCGCGCGCCTCGCGATCGTTGACCGCCCTCTCGCGCGAAGACGAAGACGAAAACGAAAACAAAAACAAAAACCACCGCCGACGGGGAGACTCCCGCGGACGCCGCGACCTCGGCCCGGACGAGCCGTGTCCGATCTGCTACGAGCCCATGGACGACGTCGACGACGACCCCACGAGCGCCCGCGACGCCGCGAACCGCACGGTGGTGTGGTGCCGCGGCGAGCGACGACCGAAGAAGACCGAGGAAGACCGAAGACCACCGGCGGACGCGAACGAGCCGTCGTCGTCTCTCTCGTCGAAGCCGCCCCGACGCGCGGGATGCGGGCGCGGCGTGCACGCGAGGTGCCTCGCCATGTTCCGCGACCACGGCCTCAGCGCGGACCCACCGAGGGCGCTGACGTGTCCCCTGTGCCGGTGCCCCTGGGGTGAGCTGACGTGGCGCCCGCCGCCGCCGCGCGGCGCCCGAGCGTCGAGGGACCCGGCGGCGCGGCGAGACGCGGAGGCGCGAAGCCGCCGGATCCATTTCGGCGTCTCGTGTCGCGCGTGCCGCGCGTCGCCGGTGGTCGGTTGGCGGTTCCGGTGTGCGGTGTGCGTCGCGTACGACCTGTGCGCCGCGTGTCACGCCTCGGGCGCCCACGCCGCGCACCCGTTCGTCGCCGTGGAAACCCCGGGCGGCGTGGAGACGGACGCTTCCGAGGCGGCGGCGGCGGCGGCGGAGGCGGCGGAAGATTCCGTCTCGGCCGCGGAGCCGACGGGTCGGCCGCGCCCGCGTCGCGCGCCGAGCGACGAGGCCGCCGCCGTCGCGCCGCCCGAGACGTATCCGCGACCGAACCGCGTCGCGAACCGCGTCGCGAACGGCGTCGCGAACGGCGCCGCGAGGTGGGGGGCGGGGGGGGCGCGGGTGAACCGCGGCGGGCGCGTCGCGTCCGACGCGCCGCCGCGAGGCGTCGAGGATTCGAACGACGCCGGCGTCGCGCTCGGGGCCGGGTTCGCGCTCGTGGGCGTCCGAATCGGCGGCGGCGCCCGTGTAGACGCGTCGACGGCGGAGCGACGATGAATCATCCGATGTATTAATTATCATATACCGGTGTGTGGAACAGATATACATAAAATAGGATACATACGTCGCGCGCATCGGCGCGCCGCAGGGTAAAGTACTCGGAGTACTTTCGAAAGTATTATTCCGCATCGCCGGGCGCTCTACGCGGCGGTGGACCTTCCCTTCTTCGCCCCCCTCGCCGCGGGGTTTGGTTCGGCGTTCGCCTCCTCCGCGGCCCTGAGCTGTTCTCGGAGCTCCGCGGCGAGGACCTTCGCGCTCTGGCTCGTGAGGCTCGTCACGGGCGAGGCGGCGAGAAAGTCGACGCTCCCGACGCTGACGCGCGCCGCGCGCTCGCCGACGCTGACGCGCCGCGACCGGGGACCGTTCGCCGCGAAGCCCCCGGCGTCCGGCGCGTCGGCGAGGTCCGGCGACCTCCTCCGAATCGCGTCCGCGAGCTCCGTCGCCGCCGCCTTATCGAGCGACGCGTTCGGGCTCTCGTCCGCGCGGTTCGAGAGGCGCCGGACCGCGCCCATGCCGAGCCCGCCGCGCGCGGAAGGCTGGCGCATCGCGCGGCCCTGCGCGAGCGAATTCGCGAGCGCGGATTCGCGCGCGGGGGGACTTCCCCCGGCCTCGAGCAGATTCACGAGCGAGCCCGTGCGGAACACCGTCTTCTGAAGCTTCTGAACCTCCTCGCCCGCTTCTCCTCCTCCGCGCCCGGACGCGTCGCCGCCCCCGTCCAGGCTCTGGCGCGACTTCGCGCGCGTGAGGGCGACCCCGAGGCCCTCGTCGCGGGAGCGGCGCCGAAGCCCGCGGGGGCTCGAGCTGTCGGCGGCGTTCCCGGCGTCCCCGGCGGCGTCTTCGTCGTCGCCGGCGGCGCGCGCGGCGTACGCGACGCCCGCGGATAACGACACGTCGCGAGCCTCCGCTGACGCCTCGCCGTCGTCTTTTTCGCCGCCGCCTCGGAGCAGATCCCCTGCCTGTTTCCTCGCGATGCTGTCGTCCAGCTCGTCGTCCGGGTTTCGCGAGCTCGGGTCGCCGCTCGGGTCCACGGCCGGGTCGCGAAGGTCGGGAACCCACCGCGCGAGCAACACCTCGCCCGCGAGCGCGCCGCGCGGATCCTTCGCATCCTTCGAGGAGGAAAAGGTCGCGGTGCTTCCGGCGTTTTCGTCGCCCTTGGGCTTGAGCGTCATGGCCTCGAGCGCGGCGGTGAGGACGGGAATCTTCGCGTCCACGGCGTGGTTCTCTTTGCACGCGACCAGGGCGTCGAGCGGCGCCCTGAGGTCCGGGTCGCGGAGGAAGAGCTCGCACGTGCTGAACCCTCCGCGGGGCTTGATGTCGACGTCCAGCACCTCGAGGTGGACGCTCGGGTCGTGCACGGCGCGGAGGATGTCGTCGTTCAGACCCCACCGGCTCGGGCACGCGATCGTCGCGACGTAGTACACGCGGTGGAGCACGCGGCTCGACCCGTCCTCGACGTCGCCGCCGCCGCCGGTTTCGACGTCGGAGGAGAAGGAAAAGCATCCGCCGAAAGACGTTGAGCGGGCGTCGGACCCCCCGTCGCTCGGCTTGCTCCCGAGGCGTTCGGGCACGCTCCGGGCGTTATTCAGGCGCTTCTCGTGATCGATCGCGCTCTTGACCGCGTACGGGGCGTAGACGGCGCTGAGCAAGACCGCCAGGATCACGGCGCTGTAGTCCTCGTGTCCGAGCGTTCCCGCCTCCTTACTCGCGGTGGCGACGATGAACGCGAACTCGCCCCACGCGCTCATCGCGAACCCGATCTTCGCCGCCTCCGACGCCCGAAACGGCTTCGCGAACAGCCCGGTGCCCACCTTACCGAACCCCGCGAGTAAGAAGACGCCCGTGCGCGCGAGGACGGGCCCCGTCCAGAGGTCGCGGATCGGCACCTCGAACCCGATGGTGCACGCGAAGAAGACCCGGACGAGCCACGACAGAATCTTCTCCACCTGCGCGTGCCAGACGCGCTGCATGCTCGCGAGCGAGCAGAAGCACAGCCCGCCCAGGAACGCGCCCAGCAGGTGGCTCGAGCGCCCGTAGTGCAGCACCACCATAAGGACGTACGCGACGCAGAACACCATGCCCAACAGGACGCCCTCCAACTTTTGTTTCGGGACCCGGGGAACCAGGCGGTCCACGAGGAACGCGGGCACCACGTGAATCGCGCTGTACCCCACGACGGCGATGAACGCGACGCTCGAAACGATCGGGACGATGAAGTTGACCGGCGTCGGGTCCCGGAGCGCCTCGAGCTCCGAAAGCAACACCAGCGCGATGACGTCGTCGATGACCGCCGCCGCGATGATGAGCTGCCCGGTGGGCGTGCCGAGGACGCCCCCGTCCTGTAAGACCTTGAGGGAGATGCCCATGCTCGTGGGCGCCAGGCTCGCGCCGACCGCCAGCGCGCTCTTCGCGGACATGTCGAAAACCAACGTGCCGAGCGTGGCGCCGATCGCGAGGGGGACCAGGGAACCCGCGAACGCGACAAGGACGCCGCGGCGGCCGACGAGGGCGAGCTGCTCGAGGTCAACCTCGACGCCCGCCTCGAGGACCATCAGGACCAAACCGAACTCGCCGATCATCATCAGCGCGTCGGGTTTCGGGGCGATGCCCAAGCCGTGAGGCCCCACAGCGATGCCGGCCATGATCTCGCCGACGAGCTGGAGGGAGTGACGCGGGGGGGAGAGGGGGGGGGGATGGAGGAGGGAGGAGGGAGGCGGGAGGCGGAGGTGTGAGGCGTGAGGCGTGAGGCGTGAGGCGGAAGCGTCGGAGGAAAAAGAAGAAATCATCGGCCAAACCGGTGGAAAGGCGAAGCGTCGCGCCAAATAATCACGTGGGTCCCGCGAGATGGGCGGCATCGGGAGGGGCGGTCGCGCGCGCGCGTACCGCCGGGAGGCCGATCTTTTCCGTCAGCCTTCCGACGACCCAGAAGAAGAGCAGGATGCCGCAGAAGGCCACGAGCTCCTCGAACGTGAACGGGACTGCTCGAGCGGGGGTGGGGGAAGGGGGGGTCAGCGATCCTCGCGCGACTGTTGAGCGGCCATCCGAGTCAACAAACCGAGGAAAATCGTCAATCGGGCGGCAGAAAGTGCATCCCGCGGGGGTGGGGGAGACGCGGTGACGCCGGGAGAAGACGCACCGTGCGCGTCGCCGCCGCCCGAGGCGGCGAGGAGAAGTCGCCCGAGAACCATCGCCGCGGTGCGCGGAGGCTCGCGCGCGAAGCGATGGGCGTTCAGACGGAGAAGAGGCGCCCAAGAGAACCACGAACGGCGAAGCGACGCCGCGACTGTCTCCTTCTCGGCAGACACGGATTTTATTTCGCCTTGGGTTTTCCGACGCGCGATTTTTTCTCGAGTCCTGGACCGTCGATGCGCGAGGACTCGTGACGCGGCGCGCGGCGCGCGTGGGTTTCTTTCGATCGCGTGACACCCGCTCGCCCGCCGCAAAAGGTCGGCGGGCGTGGGGTTTCGCGCGATCTCCCTCCGCGCGCCTCGCGGCCGTGGCAGTCGGGCGGACGCGGGCTTTTGCGGACGGCGCCTGTTTGCCCTCGGCGCCCTCCCCCCTCGCCCTCCGCGCTCGCGCTCTCCCTCTCATCCCGCGCGCGATGGCGGACATCATGGAGAAGATCGCGGCGATCGAGCTCGAGATGAGCCGCACGCAGAAGAACAAGGCGACGGCGACGCATCTCGGCTCGCTCAAGGCGAAGCTCGCGAAGCTTCGCCGCGACCTGATCGAGCCGAGCGGGAGCTCCGGCCCCAAGGGCGAGGGTTTCGACGTCACGAAGACGGGCGACTGCCGCGTCGGCCTCGTGGGGTTCCCCTCCGTGGGCAAGTCCACGCTCCTGAACAAGCTCACGGGCACCTTCTCGGAGGTGGCGGCGTACGAGTTCACGACGCTGACGTGCATCCCCGGCGTGATTCGCTACCGCGGGGCGAAGATCCAGCTGTTGGACCTCCCCGGGATCATCGAGGGCGCGAAGGACGGGAAGGGGCGCGGGCGTCAGGTCATCTCCACCGCGCGCACGTGCAACGTCATCGTCATCACCCTCGACGCGCTGAAGCCGCTGACGCACAAGAAGCTCATCGAGCACGAGCTCTTCGGGATGGGCATCCGCCTGAACAAGAAGCCGCCGAAGATCACGTTCAACAGAAAGGAGAAGGGCGGGATCGCGTACGTGCCGAACAACAACGGCGAGACGACGTTCTTGGACGAGGAGACGGTGAAGTCCATCCTGGCGGAGTACAAGATCCACCACGCGGACGTGAAGCTGCACGAGGACGCGACGGACGAAGATCTCATCGACGTCATCGAGGGCAGCCGCGTGTACATCCCCGCGGTGTACGCCATCAACAAGATCGATCAGATCACGGTCGAGGAGCTGGACATCCTGTCGAAGATGAAGCACTACGTCCCAATCAGCGCGCACAAGGAGTGGAACCTCGACGGGTTGCTCGAGACGGTGTGGGACTACCTCGACATGGTCAGGGTGTACACGAAGCCGAGGGGGGAGACGCCGGATTACGACGACCCGGTGGTGCTGCCGCGGAAAAAGGCGACGGTGGAGGACTTCTGCAACCGGCTGCACAAGGGGATCATCAAGAGCTTCAAGACCGCGCTCGTGTACGGGCTGAGCGCGAAGCACAGGCCGCAGAGGGTGGGGAAGGAACACGTGTTGGAGGACGAGGACGTCGTGCAAATCGTGAAAAAGGCCTGATCCCCGAGGGAAGCGAAGGAAGCGGCGGAGCACGCGAATAGTAGTAGGCCACCGCCGTCGATTGTCCCGCGGAGTCGACCTCGACGCGAAATCGCACGTCGCGACGAACCGACACCGCGCGCACCGCATCGCCGCGCCCGACCCGCTCACCGCGCCCAGCTCGCGACGACGCGGTCCGCGCGGTCGAACCGCCGCCCGAGCCTGCGCGCCTCGTCGAGTTCGATCGCCGCCACCGCGCGCGCCGTCATTGTCGCCGTCTTCTCGAAAAAATCCTCCTCCTCCTCCTCCTCCTCCTCCTCCTCGCGAAGAAGTTTCCGCCCCGACCCGTCGCCCGCGACGCCCGCGGCGCGAACCGGCGAAGGCACCCGCCGCGCCGTCCTCCGGCCGAACGCGCTGTCCTTATCCCGCGGCGCCCAGGACGAGGGCGCGCGGGGAGGACGCCCTCGCGGCGACCGGGGGCGCGGCGTCGACGGGCGCGCGTCGCGCGAGGAGCCCGCGGCTTTTTCGCGCGAGACGCGAATCGGCGCGAGACGACGACGCGGCGGGAAGGCGACGGGCGGACCGTCCGACGGGGGACCCGCACCCTCCCCGCCGCCGTCCCCGGAGGGTTCGAAGGGTTCGAAGGGTTCGAAGGGTTCGAAGGTTTCTTCGGTCCCGTTCGAGCCCTCCTTCCCCGTCGCGCCCGGTTTCGATTCCGTCCTCGACGCCGCCGACGCCGACCGCGAGCGTCGCGCCTCCGCCTCGTCGCGCCCCACCGCCTCCGCCGCCGCCTCAGCCGCCGCCTCCGCCTCGGCGCGTTCCGACGCCGCCCTCGCGTTCGCGTTCGCGTTCGCGTGCCCCTCCGACGCTTTACTCGCCTCCGCCGCGCGCCTCGCCCTCTCCGCCGCGTCCGCCCTCGCGTCGGCCTCGTCGGCGCGCCTTCGATGCGCCGCCGACTCCGCGCGGAGCGTCTCCAACTCGGCGGCGGCGCGAACGAGCGCCGAGCGGAGAGACGCGGACGCGTCCTTCTCCTCCCCCTCCTCCTCCTCCTCCGCGCCGTCCGCGCGCGCGGGTTCGGCGTGCGACGCGTTCGATTCGAAGGTCGGTTCGAAGATCGGTTCGGGTGGTTCGGGTGGTTCGGGATCGTCCGACGCGACGCGCGGGTTCGTCTGCGCCTCCGCGCCGAGGATCGGCGCGGAGGCGCGCGCGACGCGCGCGGCGCGTTCCCGCCCCCCCTCGACGCGCGCCGCCTCGGGGGCGGCCATGGCGAAGAACGCCGCCGTCTCCGGCCTGAGGTCTAAGTCGCCGGGACGCATCCCCCGGGACGCCGCGGGGACGGGTCCCGGGACGGGCGCGGGGACGGTCGCGGGCGCGCGCGCCGGCGGCGGGGACGTCGTCGTCCGGACGGGGACGGCGGTCGCCGCGTCGGGGCGGGATGGTCGCCGCCGCGGCGGATCGCGCGCGGGCGGCGACGGGACGGGCGAGCGCGGCGCGTCGCGCGGCGGAGGGGGTCGGTCCGCGCGTTCGCGCGGATCGATCGCCCGCGCCGAGTTCGGGTGCGGCGCGGGCGGCGGCGTCGCGCGCGGCGGGCCGCCGGAGGGCGGTCCGCGGTCGGACCCGCGCGCGTCGTCGTCGCGGCCCGGTGCCGAGGAGGACGCCGCCGACGAGGGCTCGTCCGGCGACCCCGGGGAGGGCTCGCGGTCCCACACGCGCAGCGTCGCCTCCGGGGTGACCGCGAGCGCGTCCGGGGAGGCGCGGTCGTCCTCCGCGAACCGCGGCGTCTGCGAAGGGGGAGGTCCGGGGGACGAGAGGGCGCGGAGCGTCAGCGTCCGTCGGGAGAGACGACGCGGGTGACGAGACGCGCGCCAACGACACGAAAGCGGGTCGGGGTGGAGGGACGCGAGGGCGCGCGAAGGAGGGATCGATCGCCGAGTCGATGGAATGAGCGACGGGGGGGGGCGCACCCGCATGCCCGGACCGCGCGCGAGGCGATTCCCGAGCCGGGAACCGCTCGCGACGCTGTGCCGCCGCCCCGGGAGCGCGACACCGCGAGTGGCAATTTGAATCGTCCGAGAGACAGATGACGGGGCGAAGTGCTGATGAACACCTCGCGTCGCGCGAAAACGGCTCTGATGGGATTTCCCGAAGTCAGACCTGCGCTGCGTCCCCGGGCGCGGGTCGTCGCGATGATTGTGTTTCGGCGACAGCGCTCGCGAGCCGGCGCGGGCGCGTCTTCTGTCGCGTCCGAGGCCCCACCGTTGTCGGAGCAGCTGGGGAGGAAGGCCCTGTGCGAACGGGCGAAGGATATCTTGCGACCGTGGGCGGAGATTCCCTTCACGACGATGTGGGCGCCGATCTTCACCAAGATTGGCCAGCACGAGGGTGTCGGTGTGCTGCTCAACGTCATACGGGCGATCGAGATTGGGAACGAGGCCGAGACTGAGCGCACGATCGTGAGGCAGTGCGACGACCTGGTCAGTCTCGCCTCGACCTCGATGGTGGTCTCGGGATTGGCGCTCACGTGTTCCGTCCCGCTCGCCTTTCAGATGTTGTCCCCCGACCCCATCCCCCTCGCTTCCGGCACCCTCGGCGGCGACGGTTGGGACGCTCGCGGCGGAGGCGTCGAGGCCGCGGTCGGATGGTACGAGGGCTGGGTCACGCATCGGTCCGGGCTGCACGCGTGTCACTGGCTGGAGATCATCTTGCTGGGCCTCAGCGCCGGATTCAACTTGATGTGCATCCTCTTCTGCTTCTGCACCGTGGCTTCGACGTCGCTGTACGTCCCGACGCTCGACTCGAAGATATGGCTTTTGGTGGAGAACCACGTGAACCTTCAGTTAATCTGGACGTTTCCGGTGCTCGGCATCCTTGGGTTGGCCGCGGCCTTTCCATTTGCCGCCGTGCGAGTTTCGCCCGTGGCCACCGTCGGCGCCGCCCTTCCAGTCGTCATGTTGGTGTCCTCCACCCATCTGTTTATGCCCCTCGCCCACAAAATGGCCGCGCTCCAACACACGATGGCGCGCCGAACGTTGAAGATTGAGGGAGCCGGCGTCGAGAAGGGCGCGACGTGAAGCACGTATACGACCTATCATATATAAACGAAGATGAACGCGAGTCCCTCGGATCGTCGGGTCGTTCGGTCGCGCGTCCTCCGATCCCCCGGGCTCAGGGCTCTCGTCGCGGCGCCGTACCCCTCTCTCCGCGTCGCCCCAGCGCGGCGGCGAGGGCGTCCGCGACCCCCCCGGGATCGCCGACCGCCCCGACCCACGCGACGTGCCCGTCCGGCCGGAGAAGCACGCCCCAATCCCCGGCGCCCGCGGCGTCGAGCGCGCGCCCCCACGACCCGCGCGCGTCCGCCGCGACGACCAGTTCGAGTTCGAGCGCCGCCGCCGAATGCTCAAAAAAATCCCCCTCCGAACCGCCGGACGCCGCGTCCCTCGCGCCGCCGCGACCCTCGACCCTCGTCGCCGGAAACCCTCCCCCGACCAACGCCGCCTCCGCGACCTCGGCGACGGTCCGCGCGGCGCGTTCGCTCGCTCCGGGTCCGGGGTGGCCCTCGACGATCAGCGCGAGGCGAAGCGATACCCCCGCCGGCGCCCCTCCGAAGGTTCGCGCGAACGCGTCGCGCGCGCCCAGAGCCCACTCCGCCGCGCGAAGCGCCCCCGCCTCCGCCTCCGCCTCCGCCTCCGAGGGACCCGCGCGCGTCCGCCTCAGCGTCGCCACGAGCGCGAACGTCGGCCCGCGCGTCGCGCGGGTCGCCTCGGCGAGCGCGCGCCACTCGGATTCCTCCGCCGGCCACGCGCGAACGCCGTCGAACACCGACGCCTCGACGAGGTCCAGCGTCGAAACCGCGGGGGGGGGGGCGCGATCGCGTTGGCGG
>MDSW01033073.1_pt1 | contig 14794 bp, 12 predicted proteins | sample 811171 | NCBI WGS metagenome assembly MDSW01 (sample SAMN05326641, study PRJNA326480) | marine metagenome | isolation source: seawater | place: Atlantic Ocean: North West | collected 2012 | reverse complement strand
TGATGAAGGCCGGCGAAATCACCAAACCGGTCGTTGCCTACATCGGCGGCAAGGCTGCCAAGGAAGGCACTCGATTCAGTCATGCGGGTGCGATCATTGAAGGTGATCGAGGAACCCATGCAGGCAAAGTCAAGGCTTTGACAGGTGCTGGCGCCGTTGTCGTTGACGGTTTCGGCGATCTTCCCGAAGCCGCGCTCTCTGTATTTGCAGCAAAGACCTCCAGTTGATACGGATGTAAACGATGTCACAGACATGGCAAACCGCCGTTACCGAAATTCAACCAAACAGCGTTCGTGTTCGCGGCTATGACATCGCCGACCTCATGGGTTCTGCCAATGTCGGGCAGGCGGTGTATCTCATCCTCCGCGGAGAGATGCCTGATGCCGCGACGGGCGACCTGATGGAAGCCATCATCGTCTCCAGCATCGACCATGGGGCGACGCCACCATCCGTGCTCGCCGCTCGGACGGTCGCTTCGACCGGCGCGTCCCTGAGTGCCTCGGTAGCTGCCGGCATCATGTCCATCAATGATCATCATGGCGGAGCGATCACGAACTGTGCCCTTCAGCTCGGTGAACTGCTCGAGAACGCTGGAGAGCGTGATCTCGAATCGGCTGCGGGCCCGTTCCTCGATGGGATGAAGGCTGCCGGCCGTCGGATGAGCGGCTTCGGGCACCGTATCCATTCAGCGGATCCCAGAACGGCCCGTCTCTTCGATCTCGCTGAAGCAGCCGGTGCCTGTGGACGACATGTCGCGGCTGCTCGGGCTGTCGAGGCGACATTCGCCGCGCGTGGCAAGGCACTGCCGATCAATGTGGATGGCGCCATCGGCGCGATCCTGGCGGATCTCGGATTTGAACCGGAAGTCATGAACGGCCTGTTCATGATCGCCCGTGTTCCCGGGCTCGTCGCTCATGTTCGCGAAGAGCAGGTTCGCATGAAACCCATGCGGCGAATCTCTCCCACGGATCATGTCTATGACGGACCTGAAGCCAGATCGATCGATTGACATGTCCGATGATCCCACCAAGGCGAGGCTGACCACGAAGCGATTGCTTCTGGCGCCCGTCACGCCTGAGGATCATGACGATTTTCATCGCATCATTTCATCTTCCGGGGTCCATGAGGGAACGCTGACTTTTCCACGACATCCCGATGAGTCCTGGTCCCGGGAACGATTTGAACGGGTCCTTGAACGGTCCGACAATTCGGAGTGCTACTTCATCCATGCCCACCTCCTTGAATCGCCCGGCATCGGAGCCGTCGCCAATCTGAGTGTGGATCTCGATGAACGCCATTCCAGAGGCCATCTTGGCTACATGGTTGATGAACATCACCGTGGCCGGGGATATGCCACGGAGATGCTGATGGCGGTCGTCGAACATGCCTTCGAGGGCCTGAAGATCAACAAGGTGTGTGCAAGCACCTGGACCTGGAACGAACCCTCGTCAAATCTGCTGGCTCGCGCCGGATTTACACGGGAAGGGCACGCCCGACAACACTATTGCAAGGACGGCGAGTACATTGACGCCTACGAGTGGGGCATGCTTGCCTCTGATCCAAGACCCTGGAAGGACTGACCACCATGACCGCGACTGCTACCTACGGCGTGACTGAAATCGCCCAACTGTTCCCGAATCTCATGGATATCCAGTGTGAAGATCTTCGCGAGAAGGTTGCCGCCACCTGGAACGAGGCCATCACCACCGGTTGCGGTGGCAAGGGCTGGACCTTCGACGAACTCAGGGCCGTCAAGTTCACGCTTCTTGCCGGCGATATCGAGATGACCTTCATCGAGCATCTGAACTCATGTGTTCGTCAATGCATTGCCATTGCCGATGTTCTCGAGAACGCCTTCACCTGTGACATTCCGATCAATCGCGACATTCTGATCGCGGGGGCGCTGCTGGCCGACTGCGGCAAACCCCTCGAGTTCGACAAGGATGCCAGCGGCAACGTGATCAAGGGCACCTTCGGGGAAGCGCTGCGTCATCCGTTCAGTGGCGTGGCCATGGCCTACAAGCACGGTGTGCCAGCTGAAGCCATGCACATGATCGCGACGCATTCGCATGAGGGTGAAAAGGTCGAACGAAGCATCGAGTCCATCATCTTCCATCATGCCGACTTCGTTGATTTCGACATCGCCAAGTTCCTCGGCCGACGCGCAGGCAAGAAATGAAGCAGTATCCAGCGGGATACTGGGCTGGTGTCCTGGGCACGGCCATGTTCATGCTCGGCCTGTTCGGGCTGGGCATCTCGGCCACTCTGCTCACGCTGAGTGACGCCCTCGTTTCGTTGTCCAAGGAACTGCATGAGAATCAGGTCGGCATGGCCTTCGGCCACATGGTCAAGGGCATGACCCTCGGGATGATGTCCATATCCGGAGTAGAGACCGGTGATGCTGCGCGAAAGCTTCTGGATCTGATGCCTTCGCCGAATTTCCTCGAAGTCGTCGGTGCCGTCAGAGGAATCCTGTCCATCCTCGCCGTCATCATCGGATTCTGTCTGGTCCGTCGTCACCACTGGGCCATCCTCGCCGGACTCATCTGGTCGCTCTTTTCCGTTGGCTGGTTCTGCTACACCTCCGCCGTCTCGTGGAAGTTTCTTCTCGCCTCCCTCGGCAACCCGCTGGATGGTGGAAATACACCCCTCTACATCGTTGATTTTCTGATCCACATCATCTGGCCGATCCTCCTGTGCTGTTGGCTCCTGCCGTCACTCCTCAAGGGCCGCGAACGACGTTGGGTCTTGCCGGGAGAGTGATTCCGGGGCAATCAGAGTCCAACAGGCCGGCGTTCAGGATTGATCGCAGCTTCCCTGCTTGGGTATCCTGCCAGAATGCCTTCAACACTCGTCGAACAGATCGCAACGTCCCACGCCGTTGGCCTCAATCCCGGTCAAGTCGCGCTTGCTGGTGATTTCATCAGGATTCGCCCCAAGCACATCATGACGCATGACAACACGTCCGCCGTCATGGGGAAGTTCAAGTCCATTGGAGCGGCCAGGATTCATGATCCCGGTCAGCCTGTGTTCGCCATTGACCACGACATCCAGAATCATTCACCGGAGAATCTCGGCAAGTATGCCAAGATCGAAGCGTTCGCCAACGAGCACGGTGTCGATTTCTATCGGCCAGGGACAGGCATCAGCCATCAAGTCATGGTCGAGTATGGCTATGTGACTCCAGGAAGCATGGTGGTCGGTTCGGATTCCCACTCGAATCTCTATGGCGCCATCGCAGCCATGGGCACGCCCGTGGTCCGGACCGATGCCGCTGCCATCTGGTCCACAGGGGAGACCTGGTGGCAGGTTCCGCAGATCGCGAAGGTGACGTTGCACGGAACGCTGCGTCCGGGTGTCGTCGGCAAGGATGTCATCATTGCCCTGTGTGGCGCATTCAATCAGGATGAAGTGCTCAACATGGCTGTGGAATTCCAGGGCGAGGGCGTCGACTGCCTGACCATGGATCAGCGGATGAGCATCTCGAACATGACGACCGAGTGGGGGGCGTTGGCAGGCGTCTTCCCGTTCGATGAAACACTCCGTCAATGGCTTCACCAGCGAGCGGAATGGATGTCCAGTCACCAAACGCCTCGCTATACCCCGGAGGATGTCGAGCGGTGGTATCAGCAGAGGCTCCAGACCGAACCCGGCGCCCACTATGCGGTCGAGCTGGAACTGGATCTGTCGACCGTGATTCCCCATGTTTCCGGCCCCGATCATGTGAAAGTCATGCATGCTTTGCCGGAGATCGAGCAGGAAAAGGTGGCGGTGAACAAGGCTTATCTCCTGAGTTGCGTCAACGCCCGACTGGAGGATCTTGCCGCCGCCGCAGCTGTCGTGGATGGCCGCCGTGTGGCTGACGGTGTGGATCTGTACGTGGCCGCCGCCAGTGGAAATGTCCAGGCGGATGCCGAAGCACGCGGGTACTGGGCTTCGCTCGAACAGGCTGGCGCTCATTTTCTGCCACCCGGTTGCGGTACCTGCATCGGGCTTGGTGCGGGCACGCTGGAACCTGGTGAAGTCGGGATCAGTGCAACGAATCGAAACTTCAAGGGTCGAATGGGTTCCCGTGACGCCAAGGCGTATCTCGCGAGTCCAGCCGTCGTCGCCGCTTCTGCACTCGCCGGGTACATCTGTGCTCCGGAATCCTATGACCAGACAACCCTGAAAACGAGCGTTGTCACCAACGGTCCGCGTCCTTCCGAAGGCGGCGCGACAACCATTCTGGATGGATTTCCAACGCGTGTCGAAGGGCGTCTTTTATGGCTTCCTGTCGACAACCTGAATACCGATGGCATCTACAGTGGCAAGATGACGTATCGCGACGACGTCACCGAAGAAGAAATGGCAGCCGCCGCCATGGAAAACTACGACCCATCGTTTGCGGAATTCTCGACATCCGGTGACATCATTGCCGCCGGCCTCAACTTCGGTACCGGTTCCAGTCGCGAACAGGCTGCGACCTGTCTCAAGATCCGCGGGATCGCCTGTGTGATCGCCGAGTCCTACAGTCAGACCTACGTGCGAAATGCCATCAACAACGGTTTTCTCTGCCTGACCTGCCCATCGCTCATCGCCCATCTTCGAAACGAGCATTCCGGCAATGAGTCCCTGACGATTCCAGCAGGTCAGCTGGAGATCGATTTCGAGAAATCAACGATGGCACTCGATGGAAACACCTTCGAGTTCATGCCTTTGGGAACGGTTCCTCAGGAAATCGTGATCGCTGGCGGGGCCGAAGAAGTGGTTCGTGCTCGTCTGAACTCCTGAAGGCCTTCCGGGCACATCATCAGCCCTCCCAGACCGAATCCAAACCGGCTTCTTGCGTCAATGTTCTTGACTGAGTGCACGGTTGGTTTGATGATGAAAGTCCATGAAGGGCCGGGTTTCTCCGGCACGACATGAACACCAGTGGGAGGAGCAGAGAGATGAGTGCTACCGGGCTGTTTCGTCGATGTTCAATGAGTCTCGGCATCGTCGCCATGATTGCATCGAGTGCGTACTCGAATGATCAGTCGAATGCGGTCGGTGACGGTCGTGGCGTCTTCGTCTGGTTCGATTCGGCTGTCTGGAGTTCAACGACGGATTGGTTCGAAAACCCGTCTCCCGTCCCGGACTGCATTACGACGATTGACGGCGACCAGTACATGCTTCCAAGGACAACCATCATTGCGGACAGCAATGGCGAGGGATTCTCGAATCTGCATGATCTGGTGACCGACAACGATCCCTCCATGCCCTCGGGTGCCCGGCTCAACAACGGCAACGTCTTCGTCATCGCAACCTCGCTGGACCCGACATCAGAGGATGAGTTCAGGCCCTGGGCCAATCTCAATTCAAGCCATCTTCCTGACTGCTTCGACGGGGTCGATCATGCCAAGGAAGTCACCTACCAGGCTTTCTACTCATACGTCAAAGGGATGATCAACTCCGGCGACGGATCAGGTTCTGTTCCTGTTTCATTGATGCTCAGCTCACCCCGGACACTTCGATTCGGTCGACTTCTGAGCAACAAGCATCATCTCGATCCACATGATTCCGTGTATTTCGGCGGCAAGACTCAGATGAATGCCAGTGCCAATGCGCCCAACCTCGAGTTCACGACGACAGAACAGGAGTCCGCCGCGCATTGCTGGAGCATGACCTGGCCGGACAATGCCTCGACCTCAGCCGTGGATGACGTCAAGCTCGTCCTGAATTACACGAAACGCTGTATTGAATTCGCCAAGTATTGCAATGAAACCGGTGGTCTCGGGTCATCACCTGAACTTGATGTCTATCTGGATCTTGAATTGATGCAGTTGAGTCACACGGCGGCAAGTAACAACAACATCTCGGTTGGAACAAGCTATCCGGGCATGCAGGACATGCCCCAGGCATGCAAGGACAGTGCCGCCTTGCCGGCGCCGCCCAACTACTGGTCTGTTTCAGCCAACGTCGCTGATGCGTTCTGGCGCACGTTGCGCATGACTCGTTCACTCATTGATGACTACAACAATGATCCGGCTCGTCAGCCCGACGACGTCAGGCTGACTCTCTCCGTGTGGTCCCAGGAGGCCTATCGATTCTGTTCACCGCGATTCGGCATTCTGGACACCATGGCCAGTCCCGATTCCTGGGATCAGTCCGGAACGCCCCAGAGCAATCCGACATGGGGGAAGTTCAATCAATCATTTGGTACGGCCAAGGTATACCGCCGTACCGGTGGGACCTATGACAACCCGACCTTTGAAACCGAGTCGTGGCAATGCGATTGTGCCCGGCTCGATCCGTCCGCAGGAGTCGGCGATGCCATGTACGAAATGACGACTCCTGAAGTGGATGATTTCAATATCAACAACTGCATTCTGCAGTTTGCCGACAGGGTCGCCTATGGAACCTACCAGTCCGTACCGGCTTCCATTCAGCAACCAAAGAAGAACTGGGGCAAGATCGATGGTCGCAATGACGTGGCTGTCGACATCATCGGCCACTCCATGCCGGCCAAGGAAGACGACTTTGCGGTTCTGCCTGGGCAGGGGGTTCCACTCGGCGGATACGAGATGGAGACACCCATCAACTTCGCCAAGCAATCCACCTTCGTCACGGTTCCCGGATCCGATCAGGAGTGGGCAAGCTGGCAGGCCAGACTCTCGGATGGTGGATGGGCGCTCTATCCGCCCAACTTCGACGATCCTCAGGTCCCCAGCACGACGTGGTCCAGGTACTACTACAACCCGATCGGTGCCTGGCCGAATCCGACGGGGAACGACACCGCGACACCCGACTGGTCCAATTTCGGCCCGATCACGGAATGTGCCCGCTACTGGGGCAGCTTCGACATGACCCACGGGGGCTGGGTGCCATTCGCCGCTCGTATGCTCACGCAGGTGGATCGCTGGCGCGTCCTCAATGATGTCGATGTACAGGACGCTCCGAGGATCATCATGACACTCGAACTCACCCCTTTGAGCTCCGCTCAAGCCGGAGCAGGAGGCGGGGCCTGCTTCAAGAACTCCTATGGCAATCAATGGGTCTGGGGAGACGAATCGGGCACCACGGCTTGCGCATCCGGAATGAAGCCTGCCGGCAGCAACTTCGATTGGCCCAATGTCATGATCGACTCCATGTGCCAGGACGATCGAGTGCTCTATCTGTTCGGTAGTGACGATCCAGACAAGATGAACGCCAGCAACGATGTCAAAATCGGATCAGCCTGGGGTCTGGCTCCGGCATCAGCCTTGTTCTCCAGCACCATGGCACCTTCCGGAACACCACTGTCGACTTATCTTGACAGCAAGACGCCCTATGCCTTCAACAATCATCTGTCGTATCACTGCCTGATGACTCACCAGACAATGAGTGGTTTCTACGTGACGATTCCGGAGCCGCACAAGGTTCCCTACGCCGTTGATCCCACCACAGGCGCCCGATCCTGCTGGAGCCCGTACGGCCTCAGCCCCCAGAACAACAAGCCGCTGTTCGGGGGATGCACCTGTCCTGCAGCAACCATGTTCCAGATGCCGACGGCCCTCGATTATCTGATTCTGGGAACCCCGGGGGACACGACCGGGGACAACCAGTCCGACATCGAGGACCTTCTGAAGGTCCTTGCCCTCTGGGGCTCGGAGTGCGATGCTCCCTGTGTGTTCGACCACAATGGCGACCGAATCATCGATGTGAGCGATCTGCTGGGAGTCATCGAGGGGTTTGGATCGGACTGGAACTGAGGTTTCGACCTCCTCATCCGCCACCTGATGTCCGGGCCCGAAAGGGGGCCATGGCTCGAGCAAGGGCCATGGGGCATGTCGCGTGAATTTCGCTAAACTGCGTGGCTCAACCCTTTTCAGGAGCCCCCAGATGGCCAAGTACAAGATCGCCTGGATGCCCGGAGACGGCGTCGGCAACGAAGTAATGGACGCTACCCGGATCGTTCTGGATGCAATGAATTTTGATGCTGAATACATCCATGCCGACATTGGCTGGGAGTTCTGGTGCAAGGAAGGCGATCCGCTTCCACAGCGAACGATCGACATCCTCAAGGACACCGATTGCGCTCTGTTTGGTGCCATCACCAGCAAGCCTCGTGACGAGGCTCATGAAGAACTGGCACCCGAGCTCAAGGACAAGGGCCTGGTCTACTTCAGCCCGATCGTCAAGCTTCGTCAGATGTTCAACATGCACACGAACCTTCGTCCCTGCAAGGCCTATGCCGGCAACCCGTTGAACTACAAGGAAGACATCGACCTGGTCGTCTTCCGTGAGAACACCGAAGGCAGCTACGGTGGCGTCGAGTGGTTCCCACTCCCTGAGAAGGTCTACGACGCACTCTGCGACAACCCGAAGATGGTCAAGTGGAAGGAAAAGGGCCTTGAGAATGTCGCCCTCTCCACACGAATCATGTCCAAGCAGGGTTGCGAAAGCATCATCCGGCAGTCATTCGAGTATGCCAAGAAGTTCAATCGCAAGTCCGTGACGCTCGTCGAGAAGCCGAATGTTCTCCGGGAAACCGGCGGCCTGATGACTCGCGCCTTCCGTGAGATCGCCAAGGAATACCCCGGTATCGACGCCTGGGAAGCCAACATCGACGCCATGTGCATGTGGCTCATCAAGAATCCATTCGACTACGACGTCCTGGTCGCGGAGAACATGTTCGGTGACATCATCTCCGACCTCTGTGCAGGCCTCGTCGGCGGACTCGGATTCGCCTGTGCGGCCAACATCGGTGACGACTACGCCGTCTTCGAGCCCACGCACGGCAGTGCTCCAAAGTACTACGGCAAGGACGTCGTCAACCCGATGGCCATGTTCCTGACCGCCAAGATGATGCTCGACTGGCTGGGCGAGACCGAGGCTGGTACCCGCCTCGAGAATGCCGTTGCCGAGGTCATCAAGGAAGGCAAGGTCGGCACCTACGACGTGAAGGGTCGCGGCAATGGTGACTCCACCACGGAAGTCGCCCATGAAGTCGCTCGCAAGCTTCAGAGCACCGTCAACGCCTGATTCATCCAAGAAAAGTAAGGAAGTAGATCCATGGGTGGCCACGACACCTCCAAGAACAACACCGATTTCATCTCCTGGCAACTCGCCGAGTGGGCTTCGAAGCTGACATACGAAGATCTCAGCCCTGAAGCCATCCAGTGCGCCAAGCTGTACCTCTTCGATTCATTCGGATGTGCCCTTGGTGGTTCCCAGCAGCATGACGTCGAGATGTTCCTGGATCATGCGCGTGCCATGGGCGGTGCAGACACCTGCACTGTCTTCGGCTCAGGGTTCCGAACGGATCCTGTCATGGCAGCCATGCTCAATGCCCTGTGCATCCGGGCCATGGACTACAACGACATCTACTGGAAAGCTGATCCAGCTCACCCATCGGACATCATTCCGGCAGCATTGTCCATCTGCGAGATGAACGGTCTGTCCGGAAAGGATCTCATCCTCGGAACCTGCATCGGTCATGAGATCGAGATGCGATTGGCCGAGTTCGGCGATCCTGGTGTCCGGGAATACGGCTGGCATCATGCCACCATCACCTGCATTGCATCCCCGATCGTGGCGGGGCGGATGCTCGGCCTCAGTGCCGAGCAGATCCAGCAGGCGATCGGCATCAGCGCATCGCCTTCGATGTGCCTGGGTGCCGTCACGGCCGGCAAGCTCACCAACATGAAGAACACGGTCGATCCGATGGCAACTCGCTGTGGTGTCGAAGCCGCATTGCTCGCGGCACGCGGATACAGCGGACCCGAGCACGTCATCGACGGCAAGGAGGGGCTGGTCCACTGCTTCGAGAAGTTCGGAGGCAAGTTCCATCTGGACATGCTCACGGACGGCCTTCCGACCTGCTCCAAGTGCCACTGGAAGATCCTCGATTGCGGCATGAAGTCGTTCCCGATCGAGGCCCTCAGCCATGCACCGTTGACTGCCATGATGAAGATTGTGAAGGCTCATGATCTTGATCCCGAGCAGATCACGGAGATCAAGGTCGAAGTCATCGCTCGTGCAGCCGACATCCTCGGAGACCCGGCCAAGTATCGTCCGACCAGCAAGGAGACCGCAGATCATTCGCTGCCGTACTCCCTGGCCGTGGGCCTTGTCGATGGCATGGTGACGCCTCTCCAGTTCAAGCAGGAGCGAATCGATGATCCAGGACTGATTCCGGTCATGGACAAGATCAAGGTCGTCCCCAACGAGGAATTCGAATCTCTCTTCCCGAAGTTCCAGCCCAGCCAGGTGACGATCACCCTGCAGGACGGAGCTTCCCATACGGAGCGTGTGGATGTGCCCAAGGGCGATCCTCGTGACCCGATGACCGAAGAGGAAATCGCAGTCAAGTTCAATGCCCTGGGAACTTCGGTCGTCGGTGAGTCAACCTGCAATGAACTGCGGGATCTGATCATGAACATCGAGAACGAAACGACCCTGGATCGTCTCTTCGATTCCATGACGGCCAAGGCGACTGCTTGAGGACATGACCAGTCGGCCTACTTGGGCCCGTAGTTGATTTCCTCGAATTTGGCACGCACCCGTTCCATCTCATCGTCATCGATGATGGTGGGGGTGCCGATTGCACAGGCTCGCCAGTACAGTTCCGCAAGAGACTCGATCTGGATGGTGAGCTCAAGGGCATCATGCAGATTGGACGCCACGGCAATCAGGCCATGATGGTCCACCAGACAGGCTCTGCGGCTCCCCATGGTCTCGACAACCGCTTCTGAGAGTTCCTTCGTGCCGAAGGTCCTGTAGGGGGCACAGGGGACCTCGTTGCCATTGACGATTCCGATGAGGTAATGGATCGCAGGCAGCGATTTTCCCAGAACCGCCAGAGTCGTCGAGAAGGGAGGGTGTGTGTGGAGAATGGCGTTGACCTCGGGACGAGCCTCGTAGAGCGCGCGATGCAGATGCCATTCACTGCTCGGGGCGGTGTGGGATTGAGCCATCCATCGCCCGTAGCAGATCTCACCGTCCATCTTCATGTGGACGACGTCATTGGGTTTCATGTCGGCGTAGGTGATCCCCGAAGGCGTCACCAGCAGTCCATCGGATGCCCGGGCCGAGGCGTTCCCGGCAGTCCCCTTGACGAACCCGAGGCGACTGATCTCCTGACCGATTTCAACGAGCCGGCGGCGGCGTACGACATTCTGTTCCTGGAGAAGCATCTGGGAAGCATCCAATCCAGCCGATGCCCATTCAGGGATTCCGGCAGTTGAGGTTTCGGGAGGCTCGAAGTCGATCGACGAGCATCGATCCGAAGTCTACCTTGCCGGCTGCTGAGCCTGTAGACTGCGGCCATGTCACTCATCGTCACAGGTACCATCGGAATCGACACTGTTCACACACCCACTGGCTCTGCGGAGGATGTTCCAGGCGGCTCATGCGCCTACTTCGCCGCTGCAGCATCCTGCTACACGCCGACCAGACTGGTCGCGGTTGTCGGGGAGGACTGGCCGGAGCACCATCGCGCCATGCTCTCGGGCTTTTCCGGAATCGACCTTGCAGGACTGGAGACCAGATCAGGCTCCAAGACGTTTCGATGGGGAGGCCGCTACCTCGAGAACCTGAACGACAGGGAGACCCTCTTCACCGATATCGGTGTGCTGGCTGAAGCACCCCCGGCCATTCCCGAGGCCTTTCAGGACAGCCAGGTGGTGTTTCTGGCGAATACGCATCCGGCCGTACAACTGGGATTCCTGGACCATCTTCCAGAGCGGCGTTTCACCGTGGCCGACACCATGGATCTCTGGATCAACACGGCCAAGGACGATCTTCTGAAACTGCTTCAGGCCATCGACGGGGTCGTCATCAACGACTCCGAGGCGTTGCTGCTGACCGGTCTCCGTAATCCGATCGATGCTGCACGAGCCATCATGGATCTCGGCCCGGGAACCGTCGTCGTCAAGAAAGGTGAACATGGTGCCGTCCTGGCCAGTGGCAGCGATCTTGCCGTCCTTCCGGCCTATCCCGCTGACAGCCAACAGGTCGTTGATCCGACCGGCTGCGGAGATTCCTTCGCCGGTGGCATGATGGGCTGGCTGGCTGCACGAGGCCGGTGGGATTTTGCCGAGCTTCAGACAGCCATCGCATGGGGGACCGTCAGTGCAAGCTTCACCCTCGGCTCATTCGCCCTGGATGGACTGGTGGATCTGGACATGTCCGTGCTGGAGCAACGGATGATCGACTACCAGGCCGCTGCCCGCGTTGGCGAACTGGCTTCCATCCGATCCTGAGACCTCCGACCACCTCTCGGACACCACCCGGCAAGCCAATCAGCCTGCGCTGACTTGTTGTATTCCTGATGCACGCCCGGACATCGATCCGAAGTCGTCGATCAGCAGAAGAAGGCTCAGGCTCCTCCGATGGCGTTTCTGAGATCACCGCCGTACTGACTCAGGCGTTTCCTGGAACCCTCTTGATCCAAGCCGGACTTGGCCATGAGAATCGCCAGCTTGAGATCCCCCTCGGACTGCTCCAGGATCTGGTCAGCCGCTGCACGTTCAAGTCCCGGACAGAGTTCGCACAGGATTCGAAGGCAACGATCGTGAAGCTTCGTATTGGTCGCCCGAAGGTCCACCATGAGATTCTCGTGGACCTTTCCCAGTCTGACGAAAAGACCCGTCGTAATGGCATTCAGGGCGATCTTCGTCGCCGTGCCCGCTTTGAGACGAGTCGACCCTGTCAGCAGTTCAGGCCCCGTATCCAGCAGCATGTGATGATCGGGACGTGCATCATCGGGAATGGTGGCACAGGTCAGCAGGCCGGTCAGGGCACCTCGACGCGACGCTTCCTCGATGGCACCAAGAACCCAGGGGGTCGTTCCACCAGCGGCGATTCCAAGCACGGTGTCCAGTTCGCCGACCGCGTGCGACTGCAGATCCGCATGAGCGCCAGCACGATCGTCTTCTTTCGCTTCCGATGATCTGCGGAGCGCCGCGTCGCCGCCTGCGATGATTCCGACAATCGAACCGGGATCGCAGTTGAAGGTGGGTGGACATTCAGAGGCGTCGAGAACACCCAGGCGACCACTGGTGCCTGCGCCGAGATACAGGAGACGGCCGCCGTCTCTGATCCGTGGGACCAGTGCTTCGATGAATCGATCAATGGAATCAATCGCCTGGCGTACAGCGTGCACGGCTTCCTGTTGATCATCGAGCATGAGATCGAGCATCTCGCGAGTGGAACAGCGCTCAATCGCCTTGGCTGGATGCCGTTGCTCCGTCGTCACATGGCCTCGATCTGGTGGCAGTGTCATGAACGAAGCGTACCGCGCCGGGATGAATGAAAAAATGGAGCCGCCTTGAAAGGCGGCTCCACTTGGGAAGTCCTAACCGAAACGATCTGAATACCTCAGACCATTTCCTTCAAGCCCTTGAGTGCCGTGAACTTCACGACATTCTTCGCAGGCTTTGCTGCAAACCACTGCTCCTCACCGGTGAACGGGTTGGTGCCAAAGCGACGCTTTGTTGCTGGCTTGCGGTGCTTTCTGATCTTCAGAAGGCCGGGCACGGTGAAGGTGCCGGGGCCACGACGACCGATATCCTTCTTGATGAGTCCGGACATGGACTCGAAGACGGCGGCAACTTCCTTGCGGCTCAGGCCGGTGTCGTCGGCGATGGATCCGAAGATTTCGCTCTTCGTCCTGGGCTTGAGCTCAGTGGTCGATGAACGCTTCTTCGTGGTCTTCTTTTTGGTCTTCTTCTTAGCCATAGAGTGAGAATCCTTTCCTCCTCGCGAGACCTGCGGCTCTAGTACAGGTGTCGGAGCTAACTGACTGATGGACTACCCATCAGCGATGTCGGGAAGGTACCGACGAACCATCCCATCGTGCAAGCCGGAATTGCCTGAAAATACAGTGTTTTTTGAGACACGATGATGACGCATCGGTCTTCATGTCGAACATGACATGCATTGAAAAACCGCCCGCATCAAGATGCGGGCGGCTTCGAAAGCGGACAGGGCGGGATTCGAACCCGCGGTAGAGTTTGCACCCTACGCCGGTTTAGCAAACCGGTACCTTCAGCCGCTCGGTCACCTGTCCAAGGTGGAGAAGTGTACCGCGCGTGAGGCCATTGAAACATCCCCAGCAGGCCTCAAGGCGGTCTGAAGGCTGATTTTTGCCTTCAAATGACGTGAAATCCTGCGAATCGGACCTCCATCTCCCGAGTCGGGATCCCAGGCCAATCGTCAGATCAGGAGCAGCTTTGGCCATCCCGATAGAATCGGTCCGTGCTCAAGATCGACCTCCATACCCACATTCTCCCAAAGCAGTGGCCGGATCTCTCCGACCGCTATGGAGAGGGTCAATGGGTCCGTCTCGAGCACCATCAATCCTGCTGTGCGAAAATGATGATCGGAGACGAATTCTTCCGGGAAATCGAGTCCAATTGCTGGGATCCGGTGATCCGGATGAAGGATGGCGACCGCACGGGCGTCCGCGTCCAGGTCCTCTCGACCGTCCCGATCATGTTCTCCTACTGGTCCAAGGCCGAGCACGCTCTGGATCTCTCCCGCATTCTCAATGATCACATCGCCGGTGTCGTGGCGAATCATCCCGGTCGCTTCATCGGCCTTGGGACCGTGCCCATGCAGAGCCCGAAGCTGGCCATCAAGGAGCTTGAACGTTGTGTTCAGGAGCTGGGCATGCCAGGGCTCCAGATCGGCACCAATGTCAATGGTGCGAACCTCGATGATCCCGGTATCGTCGACGTACTCGAGGCGGCTCGTGATCTGGGGGCGTCACTGTTCGTTCATCCATGGAGGATGCTCGGTCAGGAGCGACATGACAAATACTGGCTCCCATGGCTCGTGGGCATGCCGG
>MDSW01206768.1_pt1 | contig 14799 bp, 13 predicted proteins | sample 811171 | NCBI WGS metagenome assembly MDSW01 (sample SAMN05326641, study PRJNA326480) | marine metagenome | isolation source: seawater | place: Atlantic Ocean: North West | collected 2012 | reverse complement strand
TAAGCATGATCCAAAAAAAACTTCTAAAATTATGTCTCAAGTATATTTTGAAGATAAAGAAATTTCAAAACTTGTAAAAAAATTATCTAAAATAAACAAGAGGTAATGAATAAATTACCTTTTTTAATTGCAGAAATATCTTCTAATCATTGTGGTGATATAAATATTGCCAAAAAATTAATCAAGTGTGCAAAAAAGAATGGAGCCGATGCAGTTAAGTTACAAACCTATGAAGCGAGTAGTATGACTGTAAATTCAAATAAAAAAATTTTTAAAATAAAAGAGGGAATTTGGAAAGGGTATTCATTATGGGATCTCTATGATGAGGCCCATACTCCTTTAGAGTGGCACAAAAATTTATTTGCTTATGCAAAAAAAATTGGAATTAAAATATTTAGTACGCCTTTCGATAATAATGCTGTTGATTTTTTAGAAAAACTTAATTGTCCTTTTTATAAAGTTGCATCATTCGAAATGACAGACATACCTTTAATTGAAAGAATATCAAAAACTAAAAAAAAAATGATTATTTCTACTGGTATGGCTAATCTAAACGAAATAGAAAATACTTTTAAAGTTGCTACAAAATTTAATAAAAGAGAAAATATAGTTCTTCTATATTGTGTTAGCAACTATCCTTCAAAAACATCTGATTTTAATTTGAATAACATAAGAGTTCTTAAAAAGAATTTTAAGTGTACAGTCGGATTATCAGATCATTCTAAAGATAACAGAATTGCTGCCGCAGCAGTTGCTGCTGGGGCCGAAGTTTTTGAAAAACATATAGCTTTAGAAAATCAAAAAAAAGGTTTGGATTTAAAATTTTCTCTAAAAGGAAATGAAATAAAAAATTATAAAGAAGTAATCGAATTTAATTATCATTTACTGGGAAAGAAATATTTTTTTAGAAACAAATCCGAAAATAAATCTAAAATCTTTAGAAGATCAATTTTTGCAATTAAAGATATTAAAAAAGGTGACAATTTTACAAAAAAAAATATTAAAAGTATCAGGCCGTATCATGGACTCGAACCAAAATATTTTAATAAAATTTTAAATAAAAAATGTCCAATAAATATTGAAAAGTTTGAACCGATACCAAAGAAAATTTTAATACTTTTAAAAATTAAAAAAATCTAAAAATGAATAAAGAATTTGTAAAATTGTTTATATGCCCAAGATGTAAATTAAATAATCTAAAAGTGGGTTTTAAAATCTTTAAACTAAAAAAATCAAAAGTTTCAAAAAATAAAGGATTTTTACGTTGTAAAAAAGGTCATATTTTTAAAATTAACAATAATATTCCAAATTTTATTATTAAAAGAAAATTTGAGTCAGAAATATACGATGATGTTTGGAAAAATAACACTTTGTCAAAGTATAAAAAAAAGGATATCAAGTTTTATAAAAAGAAATTTCAAAACTTTGCTAATATAAAAAAACTGAATTTAAAAAATAAACTTGTTTTAGATGCTGGATGTGGGGAGGGTAGGTTTTCTTGGTTGCTTAGTAATTTAGGTGCAAAAAAGGTTGTAGCAGTAGACTTTTCAAATACTGCTTTAAGTAGAGCAAAATATCAATCAGCCAATTCTAATAAAATTGTTTTTATTAAAGCTGATTTAAACAATCTTCCCTTAATAGAGGATACTTTCGATCTTGTAATAAGTTTTGGGGTAATCCATCATAACAAATATCCTGAAAAATTATTTCACATACTGTCTAAGTTTACAAAACCAGGAGGAATTTTTTCGATTTATTTATATAGAAAATATGGAATGTCTTTTTTCCAAGACTTTATTAGGCCAATTACAAAAAAGATGAATAGAAATAAACTACACTATTTTTGTGAGTTATTTGGTTTTACAGTAACACCATCGAAAAAAATGTTTTTGGATATACCAAATATTTTAAAAAAAGTTAGATGGATTGATATTTTAAGAATCAATATGATTACATTTGAAGGTCTTACTAGCACTTATTGGCATAGATTTTCCTTAGATGAGATAAAAAATTGGTATGAAAAATACAATTTTAAAATAATCTCTTTCACAAGACATATTTCTATGAGTGGTCTAAGATTAAAAAAGTAATTTACAGTTTATTTATTAACTTAGAAATTTCTTTAATTTTCAAATAAATATTATTTTTTGAATTATATGAAAATGGATATTTACACATAGACCCTTTATTTTTAGATAAAATTTTTTTTCTTAAATTTGAGAATTCAGAATGAGGCATTATTATAAAATATTTTTTACAGTTTAATGTGTTAATAGAATCTGATGCAGTAATCATTTCTTCATGCAATTTTTCTCCAGGTCTAATACCAATAATTTTATGTTTTGCTTTGGGAGCAACAGCTTTAGCTAAATCCGTTACTTTTATAGATGGTATTTTGGGTACAAAAATTTCTCCTCCTGACATCTTAGATAAACAAAATAAAACAAAGTCTATACCCTCTTGAAGAGTTATATTGAACCTCGTCATATCTTTATTAGTTATTTGGAGAAATTTTTTATTTTTATTTTTTATAAAATGGGGAACCACCGAACCTCTGCTGCCCATAACATTTCCATATCTGACAACTGAAGCCTTGTAATTACTATTTCCTTTAACATTATTTGATGCAATAATTAATTTATCAGAAGCTAATTTTGTCGCTCCATAAAGATTTATGGGGGAGGCTGCCTTGTCTGTACTTAATGCAATCAATTGTTTAACATTATTTTGTAAGCATCCATCTATTATATTCTGTGCACCAATAATATTTGTTTTTACAGCTTCGAAAGGATTATACTCAGTGGCAGGAACCTGTTTTAATGCAGCAGCATGAACAGCAATATCTACATTTTTTAAAGCAAATGATAATCTGTCTTTATCTCTTACATCACCAATAAAAAATCTTAACTTATCTTTAATATTAAAATTTTTGTTTAATATCTCTTTAAGCTCTAGCTGTTTAAATTCGTCCCTACTATAAACAATAATCTTTTTAACTTTGTATTTTTTTAAAACATTGAATATAAAATTTTGACCAAATGAACCAGTTCCACCTGAAATTAAAATTGATTTATTATTTAACATTTTTTTAAATTTGAAAACTATTTTATTTTATTATCATTAGAAATGAAAAAAATCAGCCCACAAATTTAGTTGCTTTGTATAGTCATTTGTTTCCGCTGTATGTCTTCCATTTTCTTTGATAATTTCAACATTATTTTGGTTATTATATAGATAAAATACTTTATCGGCTATTTCCTCTGCTTCGAAACTATCAACTTTAAATCCATTTTCATTATTTATAAGCAAATCTTGTGCCTGACCAACATTGGTGCTGACAACAGGAATTTTACAGGCCATAGACTCTAATAAACTTTTTGGTCCGCCCTCCTGCCTTGAAGTTATTAGATATGCATCCAGACAATTGTAATAACTTTCAATATTTAGATAATCAGACTCATTTAACTGGTAATGTAAAAAATTTATTTTATTTTCTTTTAATTTATTTACCACATATCCTCTAGAGGGTCCTAATAAAAGAATAAATAAATTTTTTATTTTCTTATTTAATAATTTAATAGCGTTAATAAGAATATCTGGACCCTTAACTTTTTTTGGTTCATTTCCTTTTCCCCATCCTGATCCATCTTTTTGAAAAGATCCAATTACAAAAGCCTCTTGAGGAATATTTAATTTTTTTCTAAGTGATAATTTTTTGTTTAAATTTACATAATTGAAATTTTTAATATCTATTCCTAATGGTATTTTATATATTTTTCCTTTTAATGTGTCTTTGTCTAATAAATCAAAAATTTCTCTATGGGTAACTCTTATTCGATCAAATCGTCTACTAAAATTGAATAAGTTTTTATAGTTTTCATAAAAAGAATTATCCGAATTAGGATTTCCATGAAAGTAATCGAGCACAACTTTATTTTTAAAAATATGATAATAGGATTTTGACAAACTATACTGGCTAGGTAAATAAACTATAGAATTAAATGCAATTTTAGAATCACTAATATTATAGTTTTTTTTTAAAAGAATATTTTTCAAACTTAAAAATTCTTGTTTTATAACCCACGTAGAATTTAAACCTGGCAAGTAAATTTTTTTCATTTTTAATTATTTTACAGTGCTAAAATTTTTTTAGACCACTAGTTATTTCGATGTTAGAGATTTTCTATGTCTAACATAGTTGTACAAAGGTAATGGTAAGTGGTAGATCTTCTTTTTTTCAACTCTTCTAAATAAATCTTCATCTTCGAAAATTCTTTTCTTTCTATTATAAGATCCAATTATTTCTAGATAAGATGTTCTAAACATTATACCACAAGCTAAAAATTTATTTTTAAAGTTTTTGATACCAAGTATTTTTTCATTATTATCTGTTTCAAAATAATCACATGAAACAGCTATATAATTAGAGTTAAACTTTAAAAAATTGTATAGCATATATAAGAAAGGTGGCTGAACATAATCATCGGAGTCTACTCTTATAAAATATTTTCCTCTTGCATTTTCTAAGCCTATTTGGGAAGAGGCTCCGACTCCTAAATTTTTTTTGTTTCTAATTATTTTGAGATTTTTATATTTTTTAAAATTTTTAATTACTTTTAAAGAATTATCTGTTGAACAATCATCAACAATTATAATCTCATATTTTTCATGATCTATGTTTTGATTCAATAGAGATCTAATACATCTTCTGATTAGCTTAGAGTAATTATAGTTAGTTACTATTACTGAAATATCCATCTAAAAATCTGTTAACTTAATAACTTCATCTTCCTTTTTATACTTTTTAATTTTTTTTCCTATTATTTTTTTATAAAATTTAGGATGTAATCCTACCGCTGGCCTTTTACAAATAATATCACTTTTTTTAATTATACTATTTTTTCTTATTTCATTTGCGGTGTAAATTGATCTTCGAGCATTAATTCTCGATTTTTTTTCAATCTTAAGCTTAGAATCTATATTACCATTTAACGTTATCAATGTTGATTTAATTTTTTTATTTAAAATTTTTAGATCTTTGTAATCAGATGAATGGTAATGGTCATTTCCTTTAAGTCTTTTATTAAGAGTAAAATGTTTTTCAATTACTTGGGAACCTAATAACCAAGCTGTATGGATATTTTCAACAAAATTGGTATCTGTGTGATCTGAATATCCTATTACATAATTGGGAAAAATATTCTTTAATCTTGGAATTAAGCCTAAAAATGAATTTTGATTTTTTGTTGGATAATTTAATACGCAGTGCATCAAAATTATTCTTTTATTTCCTTTCTTTTCAATTAATTTACATGCCTCTTTTATTTCTTCGAAACTACTTGCTCCTGTTGAAATAATTATAGGTTTTTTATAGCCAGAAACTTTTTCAATTAAAGGAAAATTTGTTATATCCGAAGATGAAATTTTAAAAACATCAACTAACTTATTTAAATAATCAGCAGATTTTAAGTCAAAAGGGGTACACATAAAATCTATTTTATTTTTATTACATTCCTTTTTTAAAATTTTATAATCCTTAAATGTAAAAGAATCATATTTTTTAAAAAGCTCATATTGATTTTTTGATTTTTCTTTTTTTGTATCCCAATAAGCTGGGGAAACTTTTGATGCAATCAATTCCGCTTTGTATGCTTGAAATTTAATTGCATTGGCTCCACCCTTTTTTGCTTTTTTAATCATTTGGATTGCTTTTGCAATTGAGCATTCATGGTTCACTCCTGCCTCAGCAATAATATAAGGATGGTGATGTTTTTTTAAATTTGAAGTTTTTAAAATTTTTTTATAATTAAACATTTATTTTATTTTTAAATTTTTTATAAACTAATTTTGCAATTTCAAAATCATTTTTAGTATCTATATCAAAAGTTTGTTCAGATTTTGGTATTGTCAAATATTTAACTTTTTTCCAATCCCAAAACCACTTATTTTTGATAAAATATTTTTTTTCAAAGAAATAGAATGCATGCGCAAACTCCTTTACTAAATCAACTTGCTTTGTATTTATTGTTTTAAGACTAGTTTTGAAATTATAAGGAACATTTTTAGAACTAATAAAGTAATTATTGTTATTATAAACTGCAAAACATGGTCTTTTTATTTTTTTACATTTATTCAGAAAATTATAAATTGTTTTTTCATGTAATAGAGGCATACATGCGTTAACCAATAGGAAATAATCATAATTTTCATAATTTAAAAAATTATAGATTTCAGAAGCTGGTTTATCAATATGGGCAGATTTTTTTGATCTTTGAACAAATCTAATGCCATGTTTTTTACATTTAATTTTAAAAATTTTCTCATATCCTGCAAAAAAAACATCTACTTTTCGTCTCTTTAATTTTGATAATTTTTTTAAAAAAATATCAGTTAAGCTTGTTCCGCAAAAATCTTTTATCATTTTTTTTGGGCATCTTTTGCTTGATACTCTTGCACAGGATAAAACCGCAATTTTAATTTTTTTTGACATATAAATATTTAATTTAATTCTTTTAGTAAATTTTTATTTTTTTCACTTGCAAATAATGTGTCTTCTATTAATACAAAATCTAGGTCGGTAGTGTCTAACATTTTTAATCCAACTTCACAGAAGTTTAAAATTGGCTGTCCTCCTGGGTTAAAAGAGGTATTTAGTAAAATAGGATATTTAGAAATTTTTTCAAATTCTTTTATCAAATTATATAAAAATAAATTAGACTCTTCTGTAACAGTCTGCAATCTTGCACTTCCATCTACATGTGTTATCGAAGGCAATACATTTCTAAATTCTTTTTTTGTATAACATATTACCGACATATATGGGATAGGACCGTTATTTGTAAAATACTTTTTTGAGTCGTTTAATGTTGTTACTGGTGCAAATGGTCTATACCACTCTCTTTTTTTTACTTTTTCATTTAGAATTTTTTTCATATCTGGATGAGCGGGATTACAAAGTATTGATCTATTTCCTAATGCACGTGGCCCTACTTCATACCTACCTCTAATAACTCCAACAATATAATTTTGATTAATTATTTTAGATAAATATTTAAATATATTCTCTTTGTTTAGTTCAGTTGAATTATATTTTTTTTTGAATTCGTCTAATTTTTCTATATCAAAAGGTTTCGATCCCAAATAAGGACTAAGAAATTTTAAATTAATTTTTTTTTTTATTTTTCCATATTTATAGCTTGATAAATAAGCCGCTCCAATAGAAAGGCCACAATCTGTTGGATTTGGTATATAATGAATATTTCTAAAAAAATTTTTATTTTCAATTTCAAAATTAGCAATACCATTAAGCGCACAACCCCCAACTATGCATAAATTTTCACTAAAGTTTTTATATGGTTCTAAAATTTGAATTACATTTTTTGTCCAAATATCCTGAACAGTTTTTGCTAAATTGTGTGAAATTTCTTTTTTTTCATCACCTATAAATACCTCTTTTTTAAAATATCTAAAAAGGTCTCGAAAATTTCCAACTTTTTTTGGAATTTCTAAATATTCTTTAAGATCACTTATATCTCTAATGCCTATACAATTTTTTCTATGATATTTTCCATGGTCATTCAGAGTATTTTCAGGAACAGTAGGAAAAAATTTTTTATATTGTTTTATATATTTATCAATATTTATTTCCCATTTGTCTATAAACTTTCCATATGAACTTAGCCCCATCAACTTTCCAGCTGTAGAGCCAGCGATATCTGGCTTTAAACCGATCATATATCCTATATTATTGTAGCATCCTCCCATTTTATAACCAAATTTTTTAAGATATCTTATATTAGTGTTTTTCGCTTCGAAAAGAATTGTAGATCCATCATTTCCCATTCCATCAAAACTTAAAATTAATGAGTCTTCGAACGGTGAGGTAAAATAGGATGAGGCTGCATGAGATAAATGATGATTATGATTATCAAAATTTTTATATTTAAAACCTAAATCATTTAAAATATTTATTAGTTGATTTTCCTCACTTTTTCTCCCTTGATTCTGCAAAGCAACGGCATCATAAATACCTCCCCATTTATTTTTTATATAATCTAATATTTCTGATAAATCAGAGTATTTCGTTATTTGATAAGTTGAGTATTTATTTTTATTTTTTTCAAGGGCCTCGAGCTTGTACCTTTTGGATTTGTAAAATCTTTCTGCTTCAAAGACCTCTAATATTTCATTATTTTCCATTAAACACAAATTTGAGTCGTGACCTAATGATATTCCAAGAATTTTCATAATATCTATCTATTTTTTTTTTCCCATTCCAAAGAAGATTTTAAAATTTTACTTAAAGAGCTAAATTTAGGTTTCCATTTTAATATTTTTTTTAATTTTAAGTTATCAGCTACAACATATTCAGCATCACCTTTTCTTCTACCGATAATTTCATAAGAAAAATCATAATTTTTTTTAGCTTCCAATACTACATCCTTTACTGAAAATCCTTTACCATATCCACAATTTAATATTAATAATTTCGAATTTCTTTTTGAGATATATTTCATAGATTTAATATGAATATCAGATAAATCATTTATATTAATAAAGTCTCTGATAGCAGTTCCGTCTTTTGTGTTATAATTATTTCCATAAATTTTAAACCTTTTTTTTATTAAAATTGAGTCAATTATTTTTCTTATTAAATGTGTTGGTTTATTTTTTCCTCTTTGTCCAATTCTGAGTTTATTGTCTGCTCCAGCTACATTAAAATATCTTAATATACAAAAATTAACATCGGATTTTAAACTTAAAATATAGTTTTCAAATAACAATTTAGATTGTCCGTACGGATTGATTGGAACCCTTCTGCTGTTCTCTTTAACTTTAAAAGATTTATTTCCATAAACTGCAGCAGTAGAAGAGAAAATAAAATTTTTAATTTTTTTTTTTATACAAGAGTTTAAAAAAATTTTTGATTTATTATAATTATTATGAATGTAGGTTTTTGGTCTTTTAATAGATTCACCAACTGAAATTAAGGCTGCAAAGTGAAATACGGTTTCTATTTTATTTTTTTCTATAATTCTTAATATTTTTGATCTATTTGATATATCGCATTTATAAAAAGTACATTTTTTTGGTATGTTGAGCTTTTTCCCAGATATTAAATTATCAACTATAAAAACCCTGTGATTTTTATTTATCAAATCTAAGGCAACTTTACTTCCTATATAACCAGCTCCTCCTGTAATTAATATGTTCATTATGAATTATTTATAAATTTTTGTATTTTTTTTTGTATTTATGATAATTAAATTAGTTATGCTATTAAGTCTATTGTATTTTATCTTAATAACACTACTTTGTTATTTTTCTATAATAGGTATTGGTCAAAAAATATTCAGTTTAAATAACAATGATTTGTGGGTAAACAATTTCGTAAGTTTTGCTATAGGATTAGTAATATTAAATATTTTTGGTCATTTATTATACTATCTAAATTTTAAATCAAATTTAATTAATTTATCTATATTATTGATAGGTTTATATTTTTTTGACTTTAAAAAAAATCAAAAATTAATTCTTAAATATTTTTTAATTAATTTAATTTTATTTTCGGGACTTCTGGTCTCAAAATTACATGAAGATTGGTCTTATCACTTTAGTTTTATTGAACAGGTTGCAAGACATGAGCCAATAATTGGAATTGGAAATTTGGAAGATATACATATTTTATCTTCTAGTTATTTCACATATCTACAAAAATTATTTTATTTACCATACTTTGAGTTCAAAACAATAATGATTCCGACTTATTTAATCTATTTTAATCTTGTCTCATTTTTAATTTATATATTTTTGAATAGTAAAAAAAAAATTTATATTATTTATCTATCTTTTCTTGTTGTCATAGTTGCGAAGTTTTCAAGATTGTCTGAATTTGGTTATGATTATTTATCAAATTTTTTTTTAATTAAAATTATTATTTTATATTTTTTATCTAAAATAGATAAAATTAAATTTAATTACTTACTTTACTTTTTACTATTTATATATGCTTTTAGTATCAAAATAACTGCTTTATTTTTTTTACCAATTTTTTTAATAATTACATACGAAGCTTATAAAGAAAGGGTAATAGAAAAATCTAAAATTAATTACCTATTAATTTTTTTTATTTTTTTACTTTTAGGAGAAAGCGTATTAAGAAGTGGTTGTCTAATATACTTTGCAGAATTTACATGCTTAAGTGCAAACAGTATTTCATGGACGATGGATTTTTCTAAGGTAGACTCTCATTCAGAACATGTAAATTTGTGGGCAAAAGGTTTTTACCATCAAAATGATATTTTGGATAAAACCAAATATGCTGAGTCATTCAATTGGTTTCCTAATTGGTTAAAAATTCATTTCCTAAACAAAATGCTTTTGTTTATATTAATTTTTACTTTTTTTACTATAATTGCTTTAATATTAGAAAAATTTAAAGCTAAAAAAAATATTAATTTTAAATACTTTTTTATTTCTTCATTTATATCTACTGTATTATGGTTTTATTTTCTTCCACAATTTAGATTTGGAACTAGTGTTTTAATATCACTATTTATTGGAATGATACTTATTTTTTTAAATGAAGATGAAAATCTAAGAGTTAATAAAAAAATATCTGTAGCACTAATTTCAATAATAATATTAATTTTTAATACAAAAAATATTATGAGAATTCAAGATGAAATGAAAAGATCTGATAATCATAAATTTGTAAACTTTCCTTTTCCGCCGGCAAAAAGACTTGCAAACACTAATTTAAACAACGGTAAAATTAAGTTTCAAATTGATAAAAATAGAAAAATTAAAATTGTAAAATGGTTTAAAATTATAAATTAAAAATAATGTTTGTTAGTTTAAGATATTTAATATAAAAAAATAAAATGAAAAAAATTGCTTTAGTAACTGGTATAAGTGGACAGGATGGAGCTTATTTAGCAGAGCTTCTAGTAAGAAAAAATTATGTAGTTATAGGTGCAGATAGAAGATCTTCTAGAGACGATAAATGGCGACTTAGAGAATTAGGCATAGATAATAAAATAAAAATTGAATATTTTGACTTAGCTGAAATAACACAAATATTAAGACTATTTGAAAAATATAAGTTTGATGAGGTTTATAATTTAGCGGCACAGTCTTTTGTTGGCTCATCATTTTCAAATCCCTTAACAACTTCTGATATAACTGGAATAGGAGTGCTTAGATTGCTAGAAGCCATAAGAAATTCAAAAAAAAAACCAAGATTTTATCAAGCTTCATCATCGGAAATGTTTGGGAAAGTTTTGAAAACTCCACAAGATATAAATACACCATTTAACCCAGTAAGTCCTTACGCAGTATCAAAACTATATGCTCACTTTATGACAAGAAATTATAGAGAAGCTTATAATTTATTTGCTGTGAGTGGAATTCTATTTAATCATGAGTCTCCACTAAGAGGGGAGGAATTTATTACAAGAAAAGTTACAATTGGTCTATCAAAAATAAAAGCTGGGCTATTAGATTGTTTAGAAGTTGGAAACATAGACGCGAAAAGAGATTGGGGCTATGCCGGCGACTATGTTAAAGCAATGTGGCTTAGCCTACAAGGCAGGAGTCCAAAGGATTTCATTCTAGCAACTGGCAAAACACATTCAGTGAGAGATTTTATAAATGAGTCATTAAAATATTTTGAAATTAAAGCATACTGGCATGGAAAAAACGAGAATGAAAAACTAAAATTAAAAAAAAATAATAAAACAATAATTAGAATAAATAAAAAATTTTATAGACCAAACGAAGTAGACTTGCTGCTTGGAAACCCAAAGCAAACTTTTAAAAATTTGAAATGGAAACCCAAAGTTAATTTTAAAGAATTAGTAAAAATAATGTCTTTGTCGGATTTAAAAAAATATAATAAATAAATGAGTAATGCACTTATATTAATTTTTTTTTCCTTTTTTTCATTTTTTTTAATCATTTTTCTAGCAAATAAATTCAATTTTCTAATTTACAAGGCAAATAATTCTCATAAAGATTATTTCGAAAAAAAAATATTTAATATTGGCGGCTCAATATTGTTTTTTTATATTTTAATATTAATTTTTTTTCTACCCAAACAATTTAATTTTTCAAATTATAATATTTTTTTCTTTAGCTTAGTATTTTTTATAGGACTTATCTCAGATATAAAAGAATTCGATGCAAAGTTGAGGTTAATTCTTTTATCATTAATTGTTTTGATATTTGTATACCTGACTTCAAATTATATAATGGATTTTAAATTCGTTATTATAAATATTTTTTTTTCTAAAAACTTATTTTTTGCCTATATATTTTCATCCCTGTGTATAATAGTACTTATCAATGGAATAAATTTCACAGATGGTGTTCACGGTTTGTCTATTTTTTATAGTATAAATGTAATTATATTATTAAACCTTTTTTTATTTAAAATAGATTCGGAATATTTTTATATTAATCAAAGTCTCTATTTGCTTCCTTTGTTATTTTTGCTTTTTATAGCAAATATAAGAGAAAAAATTTTTTTTGGTGATAGTGGCTCCTACCTTATCGGTGTCTTGCTAGCTATTTTTATAATTAATCAAGCAAAAGAACCTGCAACCTCATATCCTTATGTTTATGCTAATATGTTAATATATCCAGCTTTTGAGGTTCTATTTTCCATTATCAGAAAATTATTAAGCAAACAAAACCCACTAAAGGCTGATAAAAGGCATTTGCATCATTTAATTCAAAATTTTTTTCTTTTTAAAAATTTTAGTTTAAAAAATTCTAAAATCATCTCAGGTATAGGAATAAACTTTTTTATTTTATTTTTTAATATAATTGCAATTCAATTTTATAAAGAAAAATTTTTTGTAATTTTAATAATTTTTTTATTCATGTTGTTTTATACGATAGTGTATTTTTTATTAAAAAAATTTATCATAAATAAATAAATTTAATTATTTACTTTACTCTCAGCATAAAAATGAAATCCTAAGGGTAAGTAAAAAACTATGCTTAACCAATTATTAAAAAAATTACCTGATGGAACTAGTGGAAAAATACTCAAGAATAATCCTGCTAAAATAAAAAAATTAACATATGAATACTTGAAATTACTATGATTAAATTTTGTTTTTATAATTTTAAATAATAGATAAATGTTAAAATAAAGCAGAATTAATGTACCTATAATCCCTAGTTCAGCCAAAAACTGTGAATAAGTGTGATGTGGATGTGTTACACAACTGTGTCTATTTATGTAATATTTTTCATCTTTACATTTTACCCGATACTGTTTAAGGCCCACTCCAATTAATAAGTTATCTTTAAAAATGTTAATTGAAGTTTTAATATGCGTTTCGTGATTATGGCTAAAAATACTTAAATCTTCAATTTTGTTTTCAGAGTCAAAAACTATAACTGAATTAATTGTTGAATTAATAATCCTTTTTTTTAACGCTTCACTTTTAAATATAGAAATTAATAAAGTACAAATTAATGAAATTGATAGGATTAAAAAGATTTTTCTATAATGCTTTAATTTTATAAATGAAAATACAAATACGAAGAAAACTAATCCAAGGAAAAATGCTGATCTTTCGCCAGAGATAGTTATACCCGTATAAATTAAAGTTAATATAAAGATTAAATAAAAAATATACTTATTATTTTTAATTTCTATAAAATTCAAAATAAATAGAGATACTAACAAAGGTAAAAATTTTATTAAATAACTTCCCATTATCATTTCATCACCAAAAAAACTTGAAATTCTATCAGGATGAGGTTTCGACCAACCTAAAATATTTTCGTTAAAAATAAATTGATACAATCCATCTACTACCAATAAAGTTTGAAAAAATAAAAAAGAATAAAAGAAAATTGATTTAAATTGCTTTTTATTTTCTAAAATATACCAAATGCTTAGTGACATTAAATAAAAACGAAAATAAAATAAAGATGATTTCAAAGAGATAAATATATTTTCTGAGAATAAACTATTAAAATTGATGTATAGATAAAAAATTAAAAAAAAAAGTGAGTATTTGTTATATAAGTATGGATAATCTTTTTTTGAAATAACAAGATATAAAAAAATAATATTTGATAAATTCATTAAAATTTCAGGAATAAGAGGTCCTGTTATTAAAAAGGGTGGAATTAATATTAATGAGTACAGTAAAATATTTTCTAGATATAAATTATTTTTTGTCATTTATAGATTTTATTTAAATTTTTTCTGATTTTATAAATATCAAACTTTTTTCGGTAAATTAAATACGAATTTCTTGAATAAATTTTAAGTTTACTTTTATTTTTACTGATTAAATTAAGTTTTTTTACACAATCATCAATAGAATTTTTTTTAAATTTTAATCCATTATAATTATTAATAATCATATCATTCATACCCGATCCTTTTACGCTAGATATAATTAACGGAAGTCCACAAGAAATAGCTTCTAAAATTGAAATACCAAATGATTCGGCTCTACTATTTGAACACATCATAAAAATGTCTGAGTTTCTTAAATAAAAATATTTTTTTTTATTATTAATATTTTTTAAAATTTTTACTCTTTTATTAAGTTTAAGGGTATTAATTAATTGCTGCAACTTACTTCTGTTATACCCATCACCTATAATATTTAATGTAAATTTTTCTGGGAGGAATGCTAATGAATTTATGGCTATGTCATGCCTTTTGTAATCTACTAATCTTCCTATCATTAAAATATTTATTTTTTTTTTACTAAATTTTTTTATTTTTTGCTTTTGAAAATTAATTAATGGAGGAATAATAATCAC
>MDSW01172760.1_pt1 | contig 14799 bp, 13 predicted proteins | sample 811171 | NCBI WGS metagenome assembly MDSW01 (sample SAMN05326641, study PRJNA326480) | marine metagenome | isolation source: seawater | place: Atlantic Ocean: North West | collected 2012 | reverse complement strand
GTCTCTGAATTGGGTGGTACCAACCACAGAGTTCTTCCGGACATGATAGAAATCGGCTCGTTTATCGGAATGGCAGCGATGACACAAGGAGAGATCACGATCAAAGATGTCTCCTACGATGATCTGGGTGTGATTCCCAATGTATTTAGAAAAATGGGTATCGCATTGGAGCGTAAAGGAGACGACATTTATATTCCGGAGCAAGATGAATATGAAATTGAGTCTTACATTGATGGTTCTATCCTAACCATAGCGGATGCTCCATGGCCCGGATTTACACCAGACCTTTTAAGCATCGTTTTGGTCACTGCTACACAAGCGAAAGGCAGTATACTAGTGCATCAAAAAATGTTTGAAAGCCGATTGTTCTTTGTAGATAAACTGATCGATATGGGTGCACAGATCATATTGTGTGATCCGCACAGAGCAACGGTGAATGGATTGAATCGAAAATCATCACTTCGAGGTATATCCATGACCTCCCCTGATATTCGAGCGGGAGTCTCGTTGTTGATTGCTGCATTAGGGGCTGAAGGAAAAAGCACCATTCACAACATCAACCAGATTGACAGAGGCTATCAAAACATTGAAAATCGTCTGAATGCCGTCGGAGCAGAAATCCGAAGAGTATCTTAATTTCTTATATTTGGACGTATAATTCTTGGAATAATTTTTGATTCATCCAAGCTCTGAAAATACAGGAATAATAATAACATGAAAAAAACAAGATTTTTATTGATGTTGGTAGCGTGCGTTTTTGCAGGACTATCATTCACATATGTCACGTCAGAGTTCGAAACTTCAGACAATTGGCCACGAAAAAGCAAAAGAGTAGTTGGAACCAATATTGGTGATGAGGCACCTGAATTGGCCTTTGCAGGACCAGATGGCAAAACGCTCAAACTTTCTTCGTTAAGAGGCAAGTATGTACTAGTTGATTTCTGGGCTTCATGGTGTGGCCCTTGTAGAAGAGAAAATCCGAATGTAGTATCAGCCTACGACAAGTATTCGAATGCAAAGTTTAAAAAATCAAAAGGCTTCGAAATTTTCTCTGTATCACTAGACAAAAACAAAGAAGGTTGGAAAAATGCCATTCAACGTGACAATCTTAAATGGAAATATCATGTTTGTGACTTTGGAGGGTGGCAATCAAAAGCGGCAAAAATCTATAATGTTAGGTCTATACCAGCGAGTTTTTTAATTGATCCAAACGGAATCATCGTTGCAAAAAATTTACGAGGACAAGCCCTTCACCTAGAGCTCGATAAATACGTAACTAAGCTATAGGCACTCTTCATCAGTTGTTTTATTAGCTGACATCTGACCTCGGTTTGTATGTCAGCCGGTCAGTTACCCCTCACTTTTCTGTCAAAGTGTCTCGATCAACTCTATTGGCAGAGATTTTGCTCCTTTACCGATGTAAAAGCACGTAGCATGGATTTGTTCAGAAATAAAAAAGAAAAAATGGGACAAAAAGAGGAAGAACTGACACAAGAAGATCACATCAAGTCATCCGAAAATACAGAGGGCACAGAGACTTCTGAAAAAGAGAAAGCATCCGGCGAGGATGAGACAAAAGAAGCCCAACCTGAGCTTTCAGAATTGGAAAAAAAAGAGATTGAGTGCAAAGAGCTTCAAGAAAAGTTCGTTCGACTGTATTCTGAATTTGACAATTTCAGGAAACGAACTGCTAAAGAAAAAATAGAAATTACAAAAACAGCTAGCGAAAACGTTCTTAAAGATCTCTTACCCGTGTTGGATGACTTTGAGCGAGCCATAGCAAACAATAAAGAAGTTGAAGATCTCAACGCGTTGAAAGAAGGATTTGAGCTAATCCACAATAAGCTATTTAAAAACCTGGAAGCAAAAGGCTTGAAGCGAATGGAATCTCAGGGAGACAAATTTGATGTCGATAAACATGAAGCACTAACCAACATTCCGGCTCCAAAGAAAAGCCTAAAAGGAAAAGTTGTAGACGTAGTTGAAAAAGGATATTTACTCAACGATAAAGTGATCAGATTTGCTAAAGTTGTTGTTGGTCAATAGTTATGAGCAAGAGAGATTATTACGAAATACTAGGCGTATCGAGAGGTGCAAGTGATGCGGAAATAAAGAAAGCATACCGAAAGCTTGCATTGAAATTTCATCCGGACAAAAACCCGGATGATAAAGATGCTGAAGTAAAATTCAAAGAAGCGGCAGAGGCATATGAAGTGCTAAGCGATCAGCAAAAGAGGCAGCAATACGATCAATTCGGTCATCAGGCATTTGAGGGCGGTGGATTTGGTGCAGGAGGAATGAATATGGACGACATATTCAGCCAGTTCGGAGATATTTTTGGTGATGCTTTCGGCGGCTTTGGTTTTGGAAGGGGAAGAAGTCAAAGAAGGGGAAGAAAAGGAACCAATTTACGAGTGAAGATCAAGCTCAATCTGGAAGAGATTGTTAACGGGGTTGAGAAAAAGATCAAGGTTTCAAAATTGGTCAATGCGGAAGGAATTGAGTTCACCACTTGCTCTACCTGCCGTGGGGCTGGTCAGGTTACACGGGTCACCAATACTATTCTGGGACAAATGCAAACCGCCTCTACTTGCCCAACCTGTCAGGGTTCTGGACAAGTTGTAGGAAATCGACCTCCAGGAGTGGACGCAAGTGGATTGGAAAAAAAGGAGGTGGTGATTCCGATCAATATCCCTGCTGGAGTTGAAGAAGGAATGCAGTTGAACATGCAAGGACATGGTAATTCTGCTCCCGGTGGTGGAACACCGGGCGATTTGATTATTGTAATTGCAGAGGAAGCGCATCCCGAGCTCATCCGAGATGGCAACAATTTGCATTACAATGCTTTTGTTAGTTTCGCTGACGCGGCCCTTGGAGCTAATGTTGAAGTACCTTTAGTACAAGGAAAGGTGAAAATAAAGGTCGATCCTGGAACACAAAGTGGAAAAGTCTTGCGATTGCGAGGCAAGGGAATTCCCAGCATCAATGGGTACGGCACGGGTGATCTGATGGTAACCGTTCATGTTTGGACCCCCAAAAGATTATCAAAAGAAGAGCGACAGCTCATAGAAAGTTTGCGGGAAAGCACCAATTTCGCTCCCAATCCAGGGAAGGATGAGAAAAGTTTTTTCAGTCGAATGAAGGACCACTTCTCATAAAATTGAATTAACACCTTTCATCTCGCACCTCAGGAAAATCCGAAGTATTAACCACTTATACCGCGATATTTCCATTTTTCAATTTATCCCTTTTGGTATCTACAAACTTGTTACATTTATTCTATGTCGGAATCAAATTTTGTCTTAGAGGCTAAAGGAGTAGTAAAAAGATATGCTGCTCACACCGCTCTTAAAAATGTAAATATTCAGGTTCCCGGTCAATGCATCTTTGGACTTCTTGGACCGAATGGTGCAGGAAAAACTTCCCTGATCAGGATCATAAATCAAATTACGGGACCTGACCAGGGCTCTATTTATATTAACGGTGACCGGCTGAATCAGGATCACATTAAAGACATTGGCTATTTGCCTGAAGAAAGAGGCCTTTACAAAAAAATGAAGGTGGGTGATCAGGCGCTTTACCTGGCGCAATTAAAGGGCATGAAAAAGTCCGCTGCAAAAAAAGAACTGTTGCGCTGGTTTGAAAAATTTGACATCACCAATTGGTGGGATAAAAAAGTAGAAGAACTGTCAAAAGGAATGGCCCAAAAAGTACAGTTCATCACCACGATTTTGCACAAACCGAAACTTCTGATTTTTGACGAACCATTTACCGGATTTGACCCCATAAATACCAAGCTGATCAAAGAAGAAATATTGAAGCTTCGAGACGAAGGTGCCACAGTTATACTTTCTACACATAACATGGAATCCGTAGAAGAAATTTGTGATCAGATTGCATTGATCAACAATGCGGAAAATGTTCTCTCCGGGGAAATGAAAAAAATTAAGCATGATTTTTCCAATAAAGAATACAGCATCGTTTTTAAGGGTAATGTCGTTTCCTTTGCGAACTCTTTTTGGGGAGGATTCGAGTTGATGAGCAGAGAGCAAATAGCTGAGAACACATTCGAAGCAAAAATTAGATTACTAGGCGATGTGAAATTGAACGACTTTCTCACTGGAATTATACCCAATTGCGAAGTTCAAAGCCTGCACCCTATCGTTCCAAGTATGAATGACATCTTTATACAAGTGGTCCAGAACGCAAAAGAACAGGACTTAACCAATGAAAGCACCACTTCAGTTGGCGAATCAACGAAAGGAGGACACAATGAATAAAGTTGCACTTATCATCAAGCGTGAATATTCATCGCGCGTAAAGAAAAAGTCATTTATCATTATGACGATACTCGGTCCGTTGCTCATTGCAGCTTTCTATGCTGCAGCAATTTACATCGGTATTCAGCAGTCCGATCAAGTTGAGGTTTTATTGCTGGACGAAACTACCTTGGCCCGAACATCTGAATTTCAGGACACAGACAATTTCAGGTTTAAATCCTATACCGGTACCGTGGACGAATTGATGCATGAGCTGAAAGAAAACAACGACACGACATTTAACCGAATTGGTGTTTATCTCCCAGGAAACATAACTGGCGTTAATGCAGCAAAAATATACTACAATGAGCCTATAGGCTCTGAAAAACAAGCGGAGCTGCGTGAAACGATCAACGATTTTGCTGAGAAGATGAAAGTATTAAAAGCGGGTATTGACAAGACCGCTTACGCAGAAATACAAACCCGTTTGAATATCTCTGCCATAGACGTCAATACCAACACAGAATCAATAGAGGAAATAAAAGGATTAATTGGGATTGCTTTCTCATTTGTTATTTATCTATTCATTTTCATGTATGGAGTTCAGGTAATGAGAGGCGTTATTGAAGAGAAAACGAGCAGGATAATCGAAGTGATGGTTTCTTCTGTAAAGCCGTTCCAGCTTATGATGGGTAAAATTGTGGGCATAGCTATGGTTGGATTAACCCAGTTCCTAATTTGGGTAGGGCTGAGTGCAGTACTTATGATCATCATCCAAGGAGCTATTCTTCCGGATCTTTTTGATCCTTCGACGGTTGCTACATTGAATGAAGGAAACCTCATGCAGTCGCAAGACCTGATGCAATCCCAGGAATTGATCAATGCAGGAGAAAATACAAATGCCACGAAAATAAATTCACTGGTTCAGGTATTGATGAATACACCGTGGCTAAAACTCATAATCCTGTTTGTATTTTACTTTTTGGGAGGATACCTGTTATACGCTGCTCTTTTCGCCGCCGTAGGTTCTGCTGTTGACAATGAATCTGACACCCAACAGTTCATGCTACCAATCACCATTCCGTTGGTCTTTGCATTCATTATTTCCACAAATTCCATAGCCAATCCCGGAAGCGAAGCGATGATATGGTTCAGTCACATTCCATTTACTTCTCCAGTGGTCATGTTGGTGCGGGTTGCAGCAGGAAATGTGGAATGGTGGGAAATCCTAACCTCTATGGTTTTATTGGTACTCACCTTTTTACTCACCACAAAAATAGCGAGTAAAATATACCGAACCGGTATTTTGATGTACGGTAAAAAAGCCAGCTATAAAGAGTTGTTCAAATGGCTGCGCTACAAGTAACAACTGTTTGGCTAGATAATTGCTTAATGCTACCTGAACAACAAAGACATTCTTTACATTTATCAATGAAAAACTGATCTATTATGGCTACTATTCTTGTAATTGATGATGAACGACCGATAAGAAGTGCATTACGGGAAATTCTAGAATTTGAAAAATTCAAGGTTGACGATGCTGAGGACGGTTTGGCCGGACTTTCCATGATTGAGAAAAACAAATACGACGTCATTCTATGTGATATCAAAATGCCCAAAATGGATGGTACGGAAGTGCTTGGAAAAATTATCAGCATGGGAATTGATGTGCCGGTTGTAATGATATCCGGACACGGTACCGTGGAAACAGCCGTAGATGCTATTAAAGGTGGGGCATTTGACTTTATTCAAAAACCTTTGGATCTCAACAGAATTCTGGTGACAATACGAAACGCAATGGATAGGGCTGACCTTGTTCAAGAAACCAAAGTTTTAAAGCGGAAAGTACATAAGGCGTTGACCAATGAGATCATTGGTGAGTCTGCACCGATTCAGCAGATCAAAGAAATGATTGATAAAGTTGCTCCCAGTGATGCCAGAGTAATGATCACAGGTGCGAATGGATCTGGAAAAGAACTTGTTGCCAGACAATTGCATGAAAAAAGCGACAGAAGCAAGAGTCCTTTCATTGAAGTGAATTGTGCCGCGATTCCGTCGGAGCTGATTGAAAGTGAATTATTCGGACATGAAAAAGGAGCTTTTACTTCTGCACATAAAATGAGACAAGGTAAATTTGAGCAGGCAAATGGTGGCACTATATTTCTGGATGAAATTGGTGATATGAGCCTTTCTGCACAAGCAAAAGTTTTAAGAGCACTACAGGAACACAAAATTTCACGGGTGGGCAGCGATAAAGACATCAAAGTAGATGTTCGAGTACTTGCTGCGACCAACAAAGATTTAAGAAAAGAAATCGACGAAAACAACTTCAGAGAAGATCTGTACCATAGGCTCAATGTAATTCCGATCCATGTTCCAGCACTGAACGACAGAAAAGATGATATTCCTCTTTTGGTAGATCATTTCCTGAAAATGATCTGTGAAGATCAAGGTATTCCCTTAATGCCCATTAATGCTGACGCGATCTCCGAGCTAAAAAAATTGGATTGGACAGGGAACATCAGGGAGCTCAGAAATGTGATCGAACGGCTGGTAATTCTTTGTGACAAGGAAATTTCTGGTGCAGATGTGAAAATGTACAGCAATCCGGCGTCAAACTAATTCGAAAAGCCACAATTGATCAATAGTGCTTTTCAACGTTAGGGCCATAGCCCGTGCCGCGGAAATGCACAGGTAATCGACTTGAATAGTTCATCCCAGTTTTCACACGCCAATTGTCTGGTTTGAAGAAGTTATTGTTGCAGTTTTCAAGCACCCAACCCGTTCCCGAATATTCTTGCTGAATGATCGTGCCGGAAACGTAATGCGGTACATTTTTTAAATTGATGTGATTCGTTTTTTCTCCGGTCTGAATCAGTTTGAAACCATCGTAAGCCAGCTGGTAAAAAACACCATCAATGGTCGTTACTCCGGTAAATTGAATGAATATACCCGCCTTGGATGGCTTGTGCTCCAAATGAAGATTTTCGATTTTACACAATCGAACCGTTGAACTTCGCTGCCGATCTATATAAACTGAATACTCCACATTTTTAGATCCTTCCGAAATGATGTCCCGCAGGACTACTCCACCCGAAGCCAACACTTTAAAACAGGTACTCGATCCAGATCTCGCATACACTCTGCAATGATCAATTATTGAATGGTTCGACTGTGAGTTGTTCGCTCCCCCACCCCAATCTTCACCGGTCCTCAATACAAAATTATCTTTGAGAGCATTGTTTGAATTGCACCGTACTATAGATGTCGCTAAACCAAATTGAATGTCCACGGCCGCTTCCTTTTGAGCTACAAAGTTGCAACCGATTATCGAGCTTTGATAAGTAGCACCCAAATTGATTGCCTTCTTTCCCCCTTTGAATGTGATGTCCCTAATTGCGAATCGGGTTCGCATCATCTTATTTAGAGCTTCTTTTTGATCATGCGGAATCCGATTGAAGATACACACAGAATCATTCGCAGCAGTCAATTGTGCTCCATTTCCTTGTACCGTGAAAATTCTTTTACCTCCCGTTGCGTACCTAGGGAGCTCCGCAGAAGAATAAAATGTGTAATTTTTTGTTCCATCAAGAATTAACGTACCATGACCCGCCTTATCCATTTCATGGAAGCACTGGTTGAATGCTTTTCCCCAATCCTCTTCATAACTCGGTTGGTAATAGTCTTCAACCCTATATTGAGCTATACTTAGATTGCAGAACCAGGTTAGTAATAACGATAGACAAAGGAGCGTGGAAACGTATTGCACTTTGTCTCCGTTATGCCACCTTGAGTGTACTGATTTTGGACTTGCTAAATTTTTCGCGGGCATATTTTAGGTTCAACTCAAATCGTTTCACCTTTTCATCCGACGGAAGTTCAAACATCGCATCATTCAGAATTGCCTCACAAATTGATCTTAATCCCCTTGCTCCTAATTTCATTTCAATGGACTTTTCCACAATGAAATCGTATACGTCCTCATTGAATGTCAATTCAACATCATCGATTTTGAACAATTTGATGTACTGTTTTACCAATGAATTTTTAGGCTCAACCAAAATTCGTTTCAACGTTTCTTTTTCTAGTGGATTTAAGAATGACAGAACCGGGAATCTACCGATCAGCTCGGGGATCAACCCATAATCTTTGAGGTCTTGTGGATTGACGTACTTCAATAAGTTTTCCTCCCCTTTATTCACATCTTTTTCAGCAGAACTAAATCCAATCGCATTGATATTAATTCTTCTCTCAATCAATTTTTCTATCCCGGAAAATGCGCCACCACATACAAAAAGAATGTTTTTGGTGTTCACCTGAATCATTTTTTGCTCCGGATGTTTCCGTCCTCCTTGCGGGGGAACATTAACAGTCGCTCCTTCCAGGAGTTTAAGAAGCGCCTGCTGCACTCCTTCACCTGAAACATCTCTGGTGATAGAAGGATTGTCTGACTTTCTCGCAACTTTATCAATCTCATCTATGAACACAATTCCACGTTCAGCAGATGCCACATCAAAATCCGCAGCTTGAAGCAATCTCGACAAAATACTTTCCACGTCCTCACCAACATAACCTGCTTCTGTTAACACAGTGGCATCGGCAATGCAAAACGGTACATTCAGCATTTTTGCGATCGTTCTTGCCAGCAATGTTTTACCGGTACCGGTCCTTCCAACCAGAATCACATTGGACTTTTCGATTTCTACTTCTTCATTATCGTCCTTCTGCAACAATCTTTTATAGTGGTTATATACTGCCACAGAAAGCACTTTCTTGGCATCCTCCTGACCAATAACATATTGATCCAAATGAGCACAGATCTCTTTCGGTTTCAACAGCGTTAAAGATGACTCGATTGCCGTATCTTTTTTAAAGGATACTTCTTCCTCAACAATCTGATTTGCCTGACCGATACATCCATCACAAATGTGCCCGGTAATTCCCGCTATAAGTACTTGTGTGTCTTTTTTATGTCGTCCGCAAAAGGAGCAGCGAACATCGTTCTTTTCCGCCATAAGAATGCAAAAATACAAAAAACCGCGCCTAATTGAACAAAATCAGAACAATAGAGCACTTCGATAAGTAGCTAATTCAGCTATTTTTTGTCTTTAGGATTACGGAAAAGCACCTCGTCGATCATACCGTATTCCTTCGCCTCATCGGCTATCATCCAGTAATCACGATCGGAATCTTCCCAAACTTTATCGTACGATTGACCCGAGTGTTCGGCAATGATTTCATACAGCTCCTTTTTTAGCTTTTGAATTTCTTTCGCTGTAATCTCGATATCCGAAGCTTGACCTTGTGCTCCACCCAGTGGCTGATGAATCATGACTCTTGAGTGCTTTAAAGCAGTTCGTTTGCCATTGGCTCCAGCACACAATAATACCGCACCCATAGAAGCTGCCATACCTGTGCAAATGGTTGCCACATCAGGCCCAATGTATTGCATCGTGTCGTAAATTCCCAAGCCGGCATATACCGATCCTCCTGGTGAATTCAAATAAATCTGAATGTCTTTTTTGGGGTCAGTTGATTCTAAAAACAGCAGCTGCGCCTGAATAATGTTAGCAATATAATCGTCAATTCCGGTTCCTAAAAAGATAATACGGTCGGCCATTAGTCTAGAAAATACGTCAACCTCTCTAAACGGCATTTGTCTCTCCTCAATTACCGTGCGCGTCATGTTATCAACACCACCGTATACGTGAGACATGTACTTGTCATGAGTTGTACTGCTAATCCCTCTGTGCTTGGTAGCGTATTTTCTAAATTCTTCTCTGTAATTCATTGCGAATCGTATTTTAATTATTTCTTTTTCAATTGATCCATCTGCACTTAAATCAGTGTTTCAGATAACGAGTTTAAATATAGGATTTATTCTATCTTCTGATTCCACCAAAACCGAAACAAAACAAAAAAACCCTCACAGGAGGGTTTCATTGTCTTTTTAAGGCATTACTATTTATTGAGCAGTGGCAACTTTTACAAATTCGTCATAGCTTAATTCCTTCTCATTGATCTTAACGGTTGATTTCGCAAATTCAATGATCTTGGTTTCATAAATTGCCTCATAAATTCGCTTTGCTTCATCCTGATTTTGAAGCACTTTGACTGCACTCTGAGCAAGCTCTTCTTCTTCAGGAGCCGGCATTCCATATTGAGCATATTGTTGAGCCAGCAGCCCTTTTGCAAATTCAACCACTTCTTCTTGCTCCACCTTTAGCTCATTGTCCGTAATGATTTTGTTCTCAATCAGCTGCCATCGAAGTGACTTGGCATACTGATCGTACTCTTCATCAATCTGCTCCTTACTAATTTCCTTTTCATTCGTCGCCATGATCCACCTCTTTAAGAAATCATCGGGCAATTTTAGTTTCAGCTTACCAATCAATACTTCAGAGAGATCTCTTTTGAAAACACGATCAGAGTCCTTGTTGAACATGTTTTCCATTTCTTCGCGGATTTTTCCTCTAAATTCTTCTTCAGTAGAAACATTTCCTTCACCATATATCTTATCAAAAAGCTGTGAATTGATTGCACAGGGTTCCATGCGCTTGATCTCAGAGATCGTATACTCGAACTCATTGCTGATTGATTCTAAATCCTCTTTCGTTATTCCCAGCATGGATGCTTTGTCCGCGTCTCCTTTGGAAACCTCTTCAGGATCTACCACTATCTTATCTCCTACCTTTAGGCCGATAAGTTTCTTCTTCACCTTTTCATCTTCCAGAAATTCTATAGATATGGTAGAAGTGTGGTTGATCCCCCCTTCTTTGAGATTTCCTTGACCATCAAGCTCCTTAAAAGATCCTAACAACATGTCTTTTGCTTCAGAAGTCTCACAAGGCATCAGTTTTCCATACCTACGAGCAAAGTCATTCACCTGTTTGTCGATGATCTCCTCGTCCACTTTCACTTTATGATAGGTTACTTTATCTTTTTTAGAAAGCTTTACATTGAACGAAGGAGCCAAACCTATTTCATACGTAAATTCCATATCCGAAGGATTGATCCAATCTACCTGATTGTTTTCATCCTCCTTAGGCATGGGATTACCTAAAATGTCAACCTTGTTTTCTGTAATGTGCTCATACAGCGCATTATTAATTACCTTATTTACCTCCTCTGCTACAACAGAAGGTCCATACTTTTTCTTGATGAGCCCCATCGGTACTTTTCCCTGTCTAAAACCTGGGATATTGGCCTGTTTTCTATAGGACTTAAGTGTTTCGTCCACTTTATCCTTGTAATCCACCGGACTGACCTTTACACGAAGCAAGGCATTTAAATCATCAATTTTTATTTGCTTAATATCCATAGTTATGAACTTTTCCAAAAACTAAAAAATGGCATCCCGCAACCAGGACACCATTTCTTCAATTCAGTGCGGATGAAGGGAGTCGAACCCCCACGCCTCACGGCACTAGATCCTAAGTCTAGCGTGTCTACCAATTCCACCACATCCGCAAAAATTTCAATTCCCCTTGCCCTTTGGCTGATTTGGGTCTGCAAAGATATTTAAATTTTGAAAAAATAGAATCTTTTTTGAAAAGATTTGCGGTTCCTTTTAGGTGACCAATTGATGTCTTAGTAACTTTGCACGAGCAATACCAATTTTAGACACATGCTGACCATCAATCCAAAAGACATTCCGGTACCTAAACTACACCATTATTTATTGGGTAGTATTGGACCTCGTCCCATCTGCTTCGCAAGTACTGTAGACGCAAACGGAGTGGGCAACATTGCTCCGTTCAGTTTTTTCAACGTGTTCAGCGCTAATCCGCCAATCGCTATTTTTTCGCCGGCAAGAAGCGGCCGAACGAATACAACGAAAGACACCTACAACAATGTAAAGCAAATTCCGGAAGTAGTCATTAACGTGGTAAATTATAGCATAGTTCATCAAATGAGCTTGGCAAGCTCTCCATACCCTCCGGAAATTAGTGAATTTGATAAGTCCGGTCTTACGCCCGTTCCATCTGAACTGGTCCGACCGTTTCGAATCAAGGAATCACCGGTGCAGCTCGAATGCAAAGTGGTGGAAGTAAAAGAGTTAGGGAATGAAGGAGGTGCAGGAAATCTGATCATATGTGAAATTATAAAACTCCACATTTCGGAAGATGTGCTTAACGAAGATCAAATGGTTGATCAGAAAAAAATCGATCTGGTAGCGCGCATGGGTGGCAACTGGTATTGCAGAGCAGATCAAAACAGCATGTTTGAAATAGAAAAACCAATCACTACCTGTGGCATTGGCTATGATCAAATCCCTGAAGAAATCAGAAATAGCAAGGTGCTGACAGGAAATGACATTGGACAATTGGGAGGAATCGAAGAGCTTCCAAATGAAACCGATGTGAACGAATACAAACTGATGACATTGAGCGATCTCTTCATTGAATTTGAAGACAATGCCACACAGCTTGAGTTGGAATTGCATAAACTTTCAAAAAAATTGCTGGAAAAAAATAAATTAGAAGAGGCTTGGTTGACACTCCTCGCTTATAATAACTAACTTAGTATTGCCTGAAACGGATAAAAGGAAAACAGAACGAAAAATCAATAAAAAAACAACGAACACATGGAATTAAAAGGACGCATAGTGAATATTTTGGAAGTAGAAAGCGGAACAAGCAAAGCCGGGAAAGAATGGAAGAAACAAGGATTTGTTGTTGATAGCGGCGACCAATACAATCCGAATGTTTGCTTTAGCCTTTTTGGTGACGACAAGATCGCCATGCTGGGTAACTATTCAGTTGGACAGGAAGTGACAGTTAGCTTTAATTTGTCGTCGCGTGAATTTAACGGCAGATGGTACCACAATGTGGACGCATGGAGAATTGAAGCTGCAGACAATCAAGGAAGTGTTCCTCCTCCAACGGAAGAGCCACAAGTTGAAGAGTTTGCTAAAAACGAAGACGATCTGCCGTTTTAAATCTGATCGGAATTAACTTAAAGCCTTAGTTGAGCTTTACTGAAAAATATGCAAAAGTGTTTAAGGCGTTGTTACCAACGCCTTTTACAATTGCGATCGTACTTACCGCAATAACTTTTGCTATGGCTTTAGCCCTAACCAAGCCTTCCGCAGTTGGTTTAGCAGACTATTCCTTCGAATTACTCGGTTATTGGGAAAAAGGACTCGGTGGTAGCGGAGGCCTGGCATTCGCTCTGCAAATGATGCTGATGCTCGTTCTTGGCCATGTTCTGGCACTGTCCAGACCAATTAATTCGCTATTGAATCGAATGGTTTCCTTTTGCAATACGACGGCAACGGCAGCCCTGTTTGTCACGCTAATTGCCGTGGTTTGTAGCATGTTCAACTGGGGATTTGGTTTAATAATTGGGGCCATAATCGCCAGAAAAGTGGGGGAAAGAGCCGCTTCGAACAATATATCCATCAATTATCCCTTGATCGGAGCAGCAGGATATTCAGGTTTAATGGTATGGCACGGTGGTCTATCCGGATCGGCCCCATTAAAAATTGCCGAAGAAAATGGAATGGACAGTTTGTTTTCCAACTACCCCATAACACAAGAGTTAAAAGAACAGCTTCCCACTTCTGTGCCATTCGATGAAACCGTATTTTCACCTATGAACTTGACTATTGCGATCGCACTGATTGTAGTTCTGCCTGTAACCATGTTCATTCTTGCGAAAATAACCAAGTCTTCCAAAGTTGAGATTCAAGAAACACTTCAATCCGTTGGTGATCAACCCAATGTTTCAGGAGCTGAACGATTGGATCATTCACGCATATTGTGCCTGACGATTGGTCTTACGATACTGATTTATGCGCTACTGAAAATATTTTGGCAAAAAGGCCCTATTGGCTGGAGCTTCATCAACCCGAATTACATCAACCTGGTTCTTCTCGGACTATGCTTTGTTTTCCATTTGCGATTTGCTGACTTCTTAAGATCTGTAGATTCAGCCATTGGCGGGGCGGCAGGAATATTAATACAGTTCCCGCTCTACTTCGGTATAATGGGCATTATGAGTGGTTCGGGCATGATGACAGACATATCCAATTTCTTTGTAGTACATTCAACGGACACGACGCATCCCATATTCACATTCATTTCTGCGGGTCTTGTAAACGTACTGGTTCCAAGTGGCGGCGGGCAATGGGCTGTACAAGGCCCCATAATTATTGAAAGCTCCATACAGCAAGGCCTACCATTGGGCAAAGGAATAATGGCCATGTCCTACGGCGATCAGCTCACCAATATGTTGCAGCCATTTTGGGCGCTGCCTCTTTTGGCTATTACCGGTTTAAAAGCGAAGGACATTCTCCCCTATACCTTGATTATCATGCTTATAGGAATCGTGATATTTATTTCGGGGTTGCTCCTGTTCTAGGCTCCAAGCATATCGTCCATGGTCTTCGTATCAAGCGCATCTCGAAGACCGTTACCAACAAGCATAAAGGCCAAAACCATGATCACAATGGCTGCACCCGGTAATATGGCGAGATAGGCCATGTCATCGGTAATGTATCCCCTATAATCGTCGATCATTGATCCCCACGAAGGTG
>MDSW01090450.1_pt1 | contig 14802 bp, 9 predicted proteins | sample 811171 | NCBI WGS metagenome assembly MDSW01 (sample SAMN05326641, study PRJNA326480) | marine metagenome | isolation source: seawater | place: Atlantic Ocean: North West | collected 2012 | reverse complement strand
CGCGGGGCTCGGGCTCCGCGTCGGGGACGCCCGACGAGAAGCCGCGAGCATCGTCGCGTCCGCGTCCGCTTTGATCCTCGCCGCGTCGAGCTTCGCTTCCGCGAGCTCGTCCCTGTACCTGCGCACTTCCGCCTTGGCCTGCGCGAGCTCTGTCTCGAGCTCGCGCGCGTTCGAGCTCGGCGGCGGCGGCGGGGTCGGCGGCGGCGCGACCATCGGGCTCGTGGCTCGGTCCGTCGCTAAAAAGTTCGTCGCAGTCGCCGCGGCGGCGGCGGCTTCGGCTTCGACGACCGCGCGCTCCGCCTCGCGAACGACGCGCGTCGCCTCCGCTCTCGCTTCCGCGGCTTCCGAGACCGCGCTCGCGCACGCCTCCGCGACCTCGCGGTTGAACGCCTCGCGTTTCTCGCGCAGGAGCGCCGCGGAGGCGGCCCACGCGCCAAACGTTCTCCCGAGGAGGACGGCTTTCAGCACGGAGAAGGACTCGTCCGCGACGGCGACGAGCGCGGCGCCGAGTCTCGCGCGTCGGCGCAACGCGGCCACGACTTGTCGCATCACCGCGCGATCGCGGTGTCGGACCGCGACCGCGTGCCGGCGTTCGTATCGCTTCGCGTCCAACGGCGTGACCGTCACGGCGCGGCGCCACGCGTGGAACGCGCGGGAAACTCTCGAGCGCGCGTGCCTCCGGCGCCTCGACAGTGCCAGCGCGGTCGTCGCGCGCCACGCGCGAAGGACTTCGCGAAGGCGATAGAACGCGCGTCGGGCGCGCCAGCCGTCGACCCGGGCTTCCGCGGCTTTCGTCGCGCGCGCGCGTTCCTCCGCGGCGAGGCGATCAGCCTCCGCCTCGGCGGCGATGCGCTCGGCGGCGGCGGCGGCGGCCGCGACGGCCGCCAACGCCTCCTCCTTCGTCGCCTCTACGCTGAGTCGATCTCTTTCCGCGATCGCGTTTTTATCCGCGCGGACGCGCGCGACGTATTCCGTCCAGGCGTCCACCGTGTGTCGGAGGAGGACGTGCCTGTGATGGAAGAAAAGCGCCTTCACCGCGGTGACGCGAACGGACTGCAGCCGACTCGTCTCGACCCTCCACGCCTTGAACGCCTTCCCGCGCTCGCTTCGGTGGTGGATTCGAATCACGACGTCCGCGATGCGCTCGTCGTTCTTCCGTTCGCGGACGAAAAACCTCCACGTGGACATCGCGATGATCAGATTCATTCGCATCCGACGCAGCTGCGACGACAACGCGTGCTCGATCGCCGCGTCTCGCGTTCGCGCCGCGTTCGACGCGAACAGCCGCCACTCCCTGACCGCCCTCGCCGCGAGCGCGGTGAGGTGTCGGAGCACCATCCTGTTCGCGACTAAGCGATGCCGCGCGCGGTGCGTCGAGAAGTCTCTCCAGCTCTGCAACGCCATCGCGTTTCTTCGGCGCGTCATGCGCAGGAGACACTTCGTCGCGCGTCCCTCGGACGCATCCTTCAGCGCGCGCTTCTTCGCTTCTTCCTTCTCTAGCTTAGGGAGGAGCGTCACCGCGAGGTGCCACGCGCGGAAGTCGCGCACGACCGCTCGCATGAGCGCGCGGTCTTTGAACGACGCGATTTTCCGCTCGAGGACGACGCCGACGCGATGCCACGCGAAAAAAGCCTTCGCGCGCGTGCGCGACGCGAGACGACGCGCGTTCGTCTCCGCGACGCGTTCTTTCCTCGCGACCTCCTCCTCCAGCTCGCGATTTTTCCTCGCGACTTCCTCCTCCACCCTCGCTTCCTCCGCGCGCGCGTGCTCCCAGCGCGACGCGGCGCCAATTTTAATGACGCGCCACACTTTCAAAGCCATTCGCAAACGGAAGCGGAGCTTCTTCGCCTTGTGCGCGTCCGCGATTGCTTCTTTGCGCGCCTTGTCCTTGGACGACGCGACGAGTCGTCTCCACGCGAGGAATACCAGGCGGAAGTGCGCGAACGCGATCGCGCCCTCGGCCCGGCCCATCTCCGCGTTCTTTCTGAACCGCTCCATCGTGAGCACGAGCACGGACCTTTCCCGGCGCTCGTGGAACCTCCGCGCGCCCACGAGCGCGGCGTCCGCGCACGTCTTCTGGAGCACGCGCCAGGCGCAAAACACCGCGGTGATCAAGTGGACGTGCTGCGTGAGCTTGTAATCCGTCCCGATGTTGTGAACGACCGCGTGGAAATTAGACGCGGCGACGACGCGCGCGAACCACGCTTGCACAACGCGTCGTTTGTACCGCCAGTCGCGGAACGAGCGAACTTTCTTGCGGTACGTCACCTCCTTCGCGGCGGCTTCCGCCCACGACTGCATCGCGCGAATCGCGAAGCGACGGAGATTACGCTCTTGCGACGCCTCGAGCTCGACGCGCAGGCGACCGGCTAAAGACACGCCAAGTTTCTCGCCCATCATGCGCTGGAACCACTTCTTGAAGACGAGCGCCATTATGGACTTGCGTCGGAACGCGAGGTAATGCCGCAGGTGGTTCTTGCTTTCTTCCAACACCGTGCACCAAGAGACGAACGACTTTGACACGAGCGTGACTTCTCTTCTCATTGCGGATCGCACGCGCATGCCCTCCACGGCGGCGCGTTTTATCCTCCACGAGGACGCGTAGTTGCGCAGCGCGTAGAGACAGCGGAATAAAACCGGGCGCTGACGTTTGTGAAGGAGGCTGATCGCGGCCCGTCGCGCGGTCGCGAGCGCCTTCGCGCGCTCCCGCCACGGCCTCAGCACCCGCTTCGTCGTCAAATTCGAGTCGTACAGCCGGCGCATCGTGTCCATCGCCGCGTTTGTCTGTCTCGCCGCGCGGCGCCACGCGAAAAACGACGACTGACGCATCCGTCGCGACGCCCGTCGGTAGTACAGATCGTGAAGCTGTCGACCGACCGCGGCGTCGCTCGCGAGGAGGGTGTGCCACGCGTGGAACGCCAAACGAATCGTCGTCTTTTTGTGTCGCCATGCCACGCGCTGTTTGAACCGTTCGACCGCGACGTAGTGACGCGTCCCGGTCCGCGCGACGAGCCGCCACTCGTGAAACGCGGCTGTTCGATATCGCGTGACGACGAATTTCCTCGCTCTCGTCTCGAAACGCGTCATCCTCCGATGCTGCTGCTTACGCGTCCGCCACCGGTCGAGATAAAACTTGAGCTGCCCGCGTCGTCGCCGCTTCCAGCACGACTTCATGATGTGGCTCTCCACGATGGATTCCCTCGCGACGACGGACCACTGCCTCATGATCCTCTTTTGAATGAACGCGCGGTACCGCTTCCTTATCAACTCGAGCTGGCCGTTCTCGATCCGTCTCCCGCACACTTCGAACCGCCACGACTTCAGAATCCGTTGGCACAAGTACGACGCTCTGCGGTCGCAAAACCGGTCGCAGTTTGCCTCGTTCTGCTGCGTCACCTTCAAGTGCGCGTTCCACGCTCGCAGGAACTCTTTCAGACGCGCGAGACGGTTTTTCGAACGCACCCTCGCCTGCGCGGTGCGAACGCCGCTCTCGTACCGCGTCACCGCGCGCCAAACCCTGAGCGCCTTCTTTTTCGCGTTCAAATACCGCAAAACGTCCCGCCGCGCGGTGAACGCGTCTGCGCGCTCTCTCGCCGCCGCCTTGACGACGCACACTCGGATCCACGCGTGCAGGCTTCGCATGCGCAGCCTCGATCGATAGCACTTATCCGCGCGGGGCACGTCGAGCGGGGACGGGGACGCCGCCGCCCACGCGCGCAGGCAGTCGCGCCCGAGCGACGCGCGTCGGGGCCCGGCTTCAAACGCGGCGTGGGTCCTCCACGCTCGCAGCAAGAGCGTCGTCTTGAACGCGCGCTCCTTTTCCGCAATCTTCGACGCCGCGTCCTCGCGCGCGAATCTGACCGTCGTCGCGGCTTCTTCCAACGCCGCGGCGACGCCTTCTTCCGCGGCGCGCTGCGCGTGAGCGTTCGCCTCCGCGTCGCGTTCGCGTTCGCGTTGGAGGTCCTCGGCGGCGGCGGCGACCCTGACCTCGTGCGCCTCGCGTAACTGCGCGAGCTCGAGCTCCATCTCCTCGCGCGCGACTCTGATGGCCGCCTCCGCGTCGATCCTCGCCGTCTCCGCCGCATGGCGCGCGCGAGCCGCTTCGCCGCTCCAGGTCTTCGCGTTCCGCTCCGCTTCCTCTCGCGCGGTTCGAGACGCCGTCGCCGCGGACTCGGCGACGGATCGCTCCGCCTCGGCTTTTTCTCTTCGCATCCCTTCCTCGACCGCGGCCGCGTCCGCGGCGTCGCGCTCGTCCTTCGCCGCCGCGAGCTCGGTCGCGAAGACGACGCGCGTTGCCTCAGCTTCCGCGTCGATCCGCTCGCGCTCGAGCGCCCACTTCGCGTACATCGCGTCGCGTTTCGAAGCCGCGTCGTTCGCGGCGACGGACGCCTCCAACCGCGCCTTCGCGACGGCGGCGTCCGAGGCCGTCTTCGCGAGCGTCGCGGACCGCGCGTGCTCTTCTTTCATGAGATCGTTCCTACGCCGGCAGCGGTCCTCCACGGCGGCGAGTTCCGCGCGGTGGCGTTCGTCGTGCGCGCGGGTGGCCTTCTCGTGCGCGAGCGTCATCGCGTCGACGCGCGCGTCGTGCTCGGCGATGATCCGCGCGCGTTCTGTAGTCCACCCTCCCGCGCGTTCCTCGTGCTTCGCCGCGATGACGTCCTCCCGCGTCGCGCTCTCGGCGAGAAGCTCCGCGCGCTCTTTCCTCCACGCGACCGCCGCGGCCTCGTGCGTCTCGTTCGCGCGCTCGATGTGCGTCTCGTGCACGGCGAGGATGTCTCTCCGCTCTTTTTCCCACAGCGCCTTCTCCGCGACGTGTCGTTGGTTCAAAACCTCGAGCTTGTTCCCAATCTCCGCGAGGAGCTCGACGCGCTCGTTGCTCCATCGCGACTTGTCCTCCTCGTGCCGCGCGGTGACGGACTCGAGGTGTTTCCCGTGCTCGCTTATGAGCTCGACGCGTTCTTCGCTCCACGCCGCGCTGTCTGATTCGTGCTGTTTCAGGATGTTGTCAAACTGCGCTTTTTGGTCCTCGAGGACGTCGTGCTTCTCCTTCCTCAGCGCGTTCATCTCGAGGTCGTGCCTCGCGACGATGGCCTCGACGCGATCGTTGTTCTCCGCGACGAGCTTCGAGCGCTCGTCGATCCACGCTTTCGATCGTGCGTCCGCCTCCGCTCGGAGCGCGGCGACTTCCTGGTCCCGAAGTTTTTTCAGGTCCTCCTTCTCCGCGTCGTGAACGCGCTTCGTCTCTTCCTGCGCGCGGCGCCACTCCTCGCGGTCCTTCTCCCAGTCCAGGAGGACGTCCGCGTATCGCTCCGCCTCCGCTCGCGCGGCGACGGCGGCGTCCGCGACCGGCCCGGCGCGCGCGCGTTCCACAGCCTCCTTCAGACGTTCGCGCTCTCTGTCCCACGCCTCCTTCGCGATTTCAACCTCCCTCGCCGCTTTCGCTTTCGCCTCCTCCGCGGCGGCGCCGTGCGCGTCGCGCTCTTGCATCAGCGCCGTCCTCGCCATCTCGAACCGCGCGTTCGCGTCGTGCGTCGCGTTCGCCGCCGCGGCCTTCGCCGCCGCGGTTTCCTCCGTCAGCCGCTTCACTTCGTCTTCGTGCGACATCCGCTGCGCGTGCGCGCCCGTCTTGGCCCGCTCCGCGATCGCCACGAGCTCAGCCTTCTCTTTGTTGAACGCCTCGTGCAACGCCGCGAGCTCGAGCGCGTGTTCCTCGCGAAGTTCCTCCTCCATCGTCGCGAAAAAGTCTCCGTCCGCGGGGCCTTTGACGCCCTTGAGCAGTTCCAAGTGTCTCGGGCCGCCGCCGCCCGCCGCGCTCCCGGGAGTCCATCCCCGCAGCGCCATCGCGGCGCCGTACACGGACGGCGTGAACGACGTCGGGAACCCTCCACCCGGGGTCCCCGCCGCCGCGCCGCCCGGGGTGCTGTTCCTCGACCCCGTCGACGCCGCCGCGTGATGCAATCCTCGACGCCACCGCCGCGACTCGCGCGCGGTCGCCGTCGACGCCTCTCGCCGGTGCCCCGTCGGCCACCCCGGGCTCCTCTTCTCAAAGTCCGGCGTCTTCGGGTCCCTCGCCCCCGCGCCGCGTCGCGCGCTCGAACTCGCCGTCGCGGAGGAGAACCGAGCCGCGGCGGAGGCGACGGACGCGCGGAGCGTCGTCTTCGCGTCGTGCCGCGTCGCGTATCCGTCTCGATCCGCGAGCACCCTTCTGGCGTGCGCCTCGCCGTACCCGCCGCCCGCGGCGACGCCGGCCGACGGCGAACTCGACGACGCCCCAAAACGCGCGGCGTCGGGCGCGGAAGCGCGCGCGCGGGGGTGCGACGGGCGGGACGGCGACGGCGACGCGACCATCACGTCCGAGCTTCTGCGACGACGCGACGATTGGGACGACGAGCGCGACTGTTAGTCGAAACGACGAGCGGATGAACAGGATCGGCGCGCGCGGGGACGGGAGGGAGGAGCGCGAGGGGCGGCCGCGCGTCGCCGTCAACGCCCGAGGTGCGCGATATTTCAAGACGTGGACGCGCCTGGTGGTCGGCGTGCGCATCACGTTCTGGTCCACGACCGCGGCGATCGGGACGTCGCGCACGATCGCGGTCGTCGTCGCGCGCGGTGCTTCGTCCTCGTCGTCGTCGCTGGCGCGATCGAATTCCCTCTCGACGTCGGGCTCCAGCTCCATCTCGCCGTTCCCGCCCGGGGTCTTGAACGGCGGCGTCGCGGACGGGGAGCCGTACCCGGGGTCGACCAGACTCACGGGCGGGGGGTCCCCTGCCATGGTCGTCGCCTCCCGCGCTCGACCAGAGTGCGCGCCTCTTTCGCGCCATCAGAGCGCATTTGAAGTCAGCGTCGGTGAACGCGAAAAATAATAATGTCGCACTGACGCAACAGGCGCGAAAGCGTCGCTCGCCTCGCGCACAGCCTCGCGCGCCTCCCCGCGCCGCGGCCGAGAGGTCATGTCCGACTCGGACGACTCGTGGGACATCCCGGAGGAGGGAACGTTCGCGAGGGTGGACAGCGAGGCGATCGCCGCGGCGGAGGCGAAAGCGGCGGCGGAGGAGCGCGCGCGGGCGAAGCGCGAGGCGGACGCCAGAAAAGACGCGGAGGCGAAGGCGGCGGAGGCGAAGGCGAGGGAGGAGGAACGCGAGGAGCGCGACTCCGAGCCGCTCATCCTCGTGGACATCACCGCGCTGGATCCGAGCGTGCACAACAAGCACGACAAGAACGCGGTGAACGACGTCGACAAGGCGTCCAAGTGGAGGCGGACGATCGAGGCTGACTTCAGGAAGTACTCGAGCGACGCGACGCTCGTCGCGAACGGGACCGTGCGCGCGTGCTCGCGGGGGGTGTACCTCCCCGCGCTGCAGCAGCTGAGGGAGGACGTCCCCGGGCATTACTGGGTCGCGGTGTTTCCCCCGGCGTCGTCGTAGATAGGCTCTAGCTAGCGTAGCCGGTCGAGTCGGTGTAGTCGCAGTCGTCGTCATCGCGCGTTCTTTTTCTGCTGTCATGTCAGCGCGATCTCTCGCGCGCACTACGATGGACGCGGGCGCCGCGCCGTGGTGGGCCGCGCCCGCGACCTCGTCCGTCGTCGCGACGTCGCGCCGCGCGGACGACGACGCGGGCGCGGCGTCGAGCTCGGGCGCGTTCGGGTGCGACGTCCGCGACGCGCGCACGGGCGCGCGGCGACGCCCGCGCGGACGCGACGCCGGGGCGTCGTCGAGACCCGCCATCGGCGCGACGTCGTCCGCGCCCGCGATCGCGATGGACAGCCCCTCGCTCCGCGCGGCGCTCGCCGCGTCCCCTCGGATCGTCGTGAACGTCACCGCGAGTTGGTGCGCGCCGTGCGAGAGGTTCAAGCCCAAGTTCGCGGACCTCTCCGGGGCGTTCCCGGACGTGGCGTTCGTGAGCGTGGACGTGGACGCGCTCGACGACGACGCCGTGGACGCGCTCGGCGTCGAGACCGTGCCGACGTTTCTGTTGATGCGCGACGGCGAGGAGAAGACGAGGATCGTCGGGATCGCGCACAAGAGGCCGGCGAAGCCGATAGCCGCGGCGATACGCGCGCACCTCCTGTAGCGGAGGGTGCCGCGGCGTCAGGTAGCTTAGTTCCCTCCCGCTGCGTCTAGATACAACCCGTTAGATACGATACGACGGCGATAGCATCACTTCACCTGCTTCACCACCCACTGCAACCCCTCCTCTAGCCCGTCCCCTTTCTTCGCGCTGCACGCCTGGATCTGCCACGGCCGATCTTTGATGTTAAAGAGCGACAGGCTCTCCGCGACGTCGTCCGCGCTCAGCGCGGTGATGAGATCGCTCTTGTTCGCGAACACGAGCAGCGGCACCGTCGCGAGCTTGTCCTCGCCTAAAATCTCCGCGAGCTCGAACCCAGCCTCGTCGACGCGCTTGCGGTCCGCGGCGTCCACGACGTAAATCAGCGCCTCCGTGTTCTCGTAGTAGTTCCGCCAGTACGGTCGGATCGTCTTCTGTCCGCCGATGTCCCACACGTTGAGCTTGAAGCCGTTGTGTAGGATGGACTTGATGTTGAACCCCTGCGTCGGCGTCGTCGTCGTGATGTCCTCCTCGGAGAGTTTCCTCAAGATGGTCGTCTTCCCCGCGTTATCGAGGCCGAGGATGAGGATGCGGGCCTGCGTTTGGAGGGGTGGGTTGGGGAGGCGTCCGTCGGTTCATCATCCGTCGCGGCCGGCGGGCGGCGAGTGGAATACGATGTTGGACGGACGAGAGACGGACGGAAGGGTCCGTTTCGAGCACCACTCCGCGCGGGCCGCGCGACGCGGGTTCGCCGTGGAGGACGACGAGATCGCCGCCGAAGCCGGTCGATATCGCTACGCACGACGCGCGGGATCGCATCGAGCGCGTCGACGCGCGCGGAACGATCCCGTGGACGCCGAGCGCGACGACGACGCGGCGCGGGAGCCGCGCGCGATGGAAAACTCGTTCCCCCGCCGAACGCCGAGCGAGATCGAGTCGCGCGAGCGCGCGGAGGAGACGGCGACGACGACGCACCTCGCCGCCTGACTTCTTGAGTCGCCGAAGAAGGCTGAGAAGACCCATGCCGTGCGATGTGGCGCGGTCCCGTCGTCGTCCGGTGGAAGCTCTCGCGCGCGAAGGAGTGTTCGCGCGGTGGCGAAGCGTCGCCACTGATAGCTTTTCGACTCGACCGACGACCTCTCCTTGATCGGGCCAGCCGGTCAAACTGACCCGCACTTCTCCCAACTGACCGACGGCGAAGCGCCGGATGGGCTGATTTGACCGACGGACCGGCGACCGCGGGAAAAGACGACGACGACAACGACAACGACCCCTCTTTCCAGCCGCACGACGCGACCGCCCCCGCGACGGTGTGATCACGATCCGACCTCCCCCCGCGTCGTCGTGAAGTCATGAGCGCGCTCCCCGCCCCAGATCCCGACGCGCCGAGCTTCGACGTGACCGAGGACCTCGCGTGTCTCGTGTTCACGCACGTGAGAGACCTCAGAGACAGGCAGAAGTTCTCAGCGGTCTCCAAGGTGTGGCGCGACGCGTCGCGACGGGACGCGTCGTTTCCCAGCCGTGCGGTGATGTGGAAGTTTGGGGAGGTGTTTCTCGAGCCCGCGAACCGTCGGAACCATCGGAAGGCGCTCGAGTGGTTCCGAAGGGCGGCGACGGGAGGAGACGCGGTGGACGCGCTCCGGTTCGCCCGTTTGTTTGACTTCGCTTCAGAGGACGCAGCCCGTCTCTATCTCCACAACGCAGGCGTTTGGGGCGCGAGGGCAAGAGTACGCGTGGTAGACGGCCACCCCCGATCAATCGCGGCTGAATGGTACGAAATCGCCGCGGAGAAGGGTAACGCCGAGGCTCAGGACCATCTCGGGGCGCTCTACCGCGACGGCGCCGGCGTGCCGCGTGACGCGAAGAAAGCGGTTGCGTTGTTTACGAAAGCGGCCGAGCAGGGTCTCAGCTGCGCCATGTGGAGAGTGGGGTATTGCTACCAGTACGGCAGCGGCGTGGAAGAGGATTCTGAGATGGCGGTATCGTGGTATCGTAAATCGGCGGAAGATGGCGACCCCAACGCTCAGCTTAGACTTGGGCGCTGCTACTACTACGGCGAGGGAGTGACGCGGGACGTGCACACCGCGGTCGAGTGGTGGCTCAAAGCGGCGACATCGCAACCTCATCCTCACTCAACCTGCAAAGCGGCAGAAATGGCCACTGTTGAGCTCGTCAATACCCTTCCAGAGTGCGATGAAGAATTCGCGAAGAATATCTGTCGCGAAATGGAACCCGAGGTAGCGCAGCGCGTCGTTGACGTTGCGCGTGTGGTCTGGTACGGCTGAACTCTCTGCATGATGAAGCAAAACGTGGAATAACAACGACGACGACGTAAACGCGCCGCACCCCCCACGCGCGAGATCCTCACCGCACTCGCCCGTCGCTCGCTCACGCCCCCACGACGATCATCCACGGCCGTATCGTGTACCCCGGAACCAGCCCGGCTTTGTAGTACGCGTCGCCCTCTACGAACGCCTTGACGTACGCCTCGTCGCAATCCTTGAACACGAACACGCCCTTGTCCGTGGGGTTCTGCAGCGCGCCGGCTAAGACGCACTTCCCCGCGGCCTCCTGCGCTTTCGCGCCCGCGATGTGCTCCGCGCGGTACGGGTCGCGCTTCTCTAAGATGTCCTCGACGTAGTCCAGTGTGAGGAGGAGGTACGTCGGCGGCGACGCGGGGGCGGCGGACGCCATCGCGACCGCGGTGGACGCGCGGCGGGAACGGCGCGTCGACGGCGCGGCGGCGCGGGTGGAGGAGAACGCGACGCGGGAGGTGCGAGAAGAGCGCGCGGCGATCGAGAGTCGTGCTGAGGCGACGGCGGACATGCCTTTCCGTGCGTCGCAGCTCGAGTGACGGCGCGGACGCGCGGACGCGCCGACTTTGCCTCGCCGCGGTCGGCGGCCAGGTTGGCGAGAAAAATCCGCGTACTCGACGAAAACGTACTCGTACTCAGACTGGGTCGCATACGAAAAAGTCGACGAGGTAACAATCTCAAAAGCGACGAAGATAACGATCTCCTGGCCGCATTCGCCAATCTTCTACGGCCGTCCTTGGAAGCAAAAGGCGCATGAATTCGCCGTCGAATCTCACTCTTCGCATCTCGCGACCGCGGCCCCCCACGACCTCGACCGAGTACAAGACTCCGTCGACGAGACCTCAAGAAGGTTCTCGCACGCCGCCTCCGTTCCGCGGAGCGTCGTTCACGTCGCAGCGCCGCCGCTTCCACAGCGCGCCTCGACTTTTTTCCGGTCGCGAAACCGGCACCGCAGATTCTTCCGCTCGCGGCTGAATCCTCCGGCATGGCCGCTCAAGCCGCGCTTCCGCGGATGACCGCCGCGTCTCGCGTCGGTCAAACCCGCGCGAGGACTCGGCAGAACGTCCTCGCGTCCCGCGGCACGCCGAAGGCTGCTCCGGTCGTTCGCTTCGACCCGCTCGGGGTGCACTTCCGGAACGCCTCGCGCGTACGGCTCACGAAGGTTTCCGCTCGCTCGCGCGCCTCCGTGAGGGTGCACGCGGAGTCCGGCGTCGCGGACCGCTCCGGCGAGGTGCGCTTCCCTCGAAACCCGCGTTTTCGCTTCCTTCGCTCGTTTCCCGAACGTCGCGAAGCGTCCGCGCGCTCGAACCCGCGTCGCGTCGCCGCCGGCGCGCGGTTCCCCGCGCCAGATGAAGCCCCAATTGCGGCGTCGTGGTCGACGACGCTTTGCGACACGCGCGGGGCGATTTCTTCACCCGCCCGATTCTGATTCTGACGACGTCGTCTCCCTTCTCTCCTCCCTCTCGCAGTCCACCGACAGAGCGCAGGGCACGTTCAACGCGGCCATGCAAGCGCCGTCCATGGCGAAGATCGGCAGGCAGCTCGGCGGCGGCGGCGCCGCGACGCTCGAGAAGACTGGGATGGACACGTCGCAGCAGATCTCCGTGTCGAGCCCGAAGCTCGCGGATAACGGCGGCGGCGGGATGCCCCCCGGCGGGATCAAGAACGGCGGGGGCGGCGGCGACGGCGACGAGGGCGACGACGACGACTACTTCGACGAGGGCGACGACGAGGGCGGGGACGACTCCTTCCTCACGACGCGGTCGCCCATCGGAGAGACGTACGAGCGCGACGCCATCAACGCCGTGCTCCAGGAGTGGTTTCGCACGCTGACCGACGTCCCGTACGCGATTCGCATGGCGATCGAGATGGGCATCGTGTCGTCGATGCAGCTCGTGAGGTTCATGTCCGTGGACGTGCGACCGAGCATCGTGCGCGCGGTGAGCAGGAGCACGCCGTCGTCGGTGAGCCGGGCGTTTGTCGGCCGCCTCATGGCGGACCCGGCGTTTCTGTGGAAGCTCGGGTTCGAGCAAGTGGTGACGATCGGCGGGGCGATCACGTACGAGGCGGCGCACAGAGGCGACCGTCTCAAGGAGGAGTGGGACTTAGCCGCCGCGAACGTCATGCAGCTGTCGCTCGCGAACGCGATGACGGTTTGGTGCCTCACGCCGACGCGGTCGTTTGGCGCGCAGCACAAGTTTGGGTGGCAGCGGGTGATGGACTCGATCCCGAACAACGCGTTCGATAAGTGCGGGCCTCTGAGGCAGTACACCATGGGCATGCGCGCGGCGTCGGTCGCGAAGAAGGCGACGGAGCTGTCCGCCCTCGGCGCGATCACCGGCGGGTTGTTCCACGGCGTCAACAAGGCGTTGGTGTCCACGCGCGGGGAGGGGTTCGAGCCGGCGTTGCCCGTGCCGGACCTGAAGACGTCCATGCTCGGGATGGGGGCGTACCTCGGGTTGTCCTGCAACCTGCGGTATCAGCTCATCGGCGGCGCGGACAGGTGGATGACGGAGCGTCTGACGACGCTCGCGTCCGCGATCACCGCGACGGGGCTCGGGAGGTTGGCGAACAACCACTTTGGGGACATGACGCGGGTGATCGCGCTCGGGCTCCCGATGCACGCGACGACGATCAAGCCGGCCGCGAAGCCGACGAAGAAGAAGACGGTGAAGAAGGTGAAGAAGACGAAGAAGAAGGTGAAGAAGAGCAGCAGGGAGGCGCGCGAGGCGGCGTACGCGTAAGCTCTTCGCTTCCGTCTGAGTTGGTTTGTCTTCTCGTCGAGTTGATTCTTTGGTTCCCGAGCGAATACGGTCGACGGGAACCGTATACTATTACGGTTTCGGGCGGTGTGGCGTCGCCTCCCAAAAGCAACAGCGTGTCCTCTCGTGAGGACTGGTGGTAGAACAGATGTGACCGTGTGTAAACGTGCTTAAAAGTGCACGTCGCGACGACCTAGCCCGACTCGCGGCACTCGGAAAAAGAAAAAAAAGAAAATTTTGTCTTTTGAATAACGATTTGAACAAAGTTCTTGAACCGCGACGCTCCCTCCCTATCATAATAACAAACACGACACGTATATACCTCGACTACAACACCTACGCCGAAGCGGCTTTCTCCTGCCACGCGTGAAACGCGTCCCAGTTGTACGCGTCGTTGTGCGAGTGCGTGAATCCCAGCCTCCGTTCCTCGTCCACGACGTCCTTCGTCCTGTACGCGAGCACGTACGCCCGCCGCCACCCGTCGCTCCCGTTCGGCCCGCTGCCGTGGACGACGCGCTCGTCGTGCACGGTGATATCCCCGCGCTTGATCGGCACGAGCCGGACGCGCGTCTCGTCCTCCGCCGTGAGCGTCGTGCACAGCGCGTGCGAGCTCTCGTCGTCCGCGCGGTCGCCGCCTTTCAACTTGACGGGCGCGTGCGCGCGCAGCTCCTTCTCCATGCCGCTCCCCGGGAGGAACCGCATGCAGCCGTTCTCGACCGTGCTGTCGTCGATCGCGATCCAGCACGTGCACGTGGACGGGTCCTCCTCGAGCGGCGGCCAGTACGCCATGTCCTGGTGCCACGCGAATATCGAGTCCGACGTCGACGGACGCTTGGCCAGGAGTTGGTCGTAGTCGATCGCCATGTTTTTGCCCCGCTGCAGCTGCGTCGCGATCGACGCGGTCCGCCGCTCGAAGACGTTCCCTCGCATGCTCGGCAGGTATCGCCGCGGGAGCATCGCGTTGAAGACCGTGTACTCGTCCGGGGTGCGGTCCGTCGCGCCGGACATGTCGCACAGGTCCTTGCCCTCTGGGACGACCTCGCCGCGGATGAATCGCATCGCGGGCTCCTCCACCTCGCGCATCTCGTCCTCGGTGAGGACGTTCGGGAGGTGGACGTACCCGTCGCGCTCGAAGGCTTCGATCTGCTCGGGGGTGACGACGTAGGCGTCGCCGTCGATGCCGGGCATCGCGACGATTGATTTGTCTCCTCGCGCGGCGAGGACGCGGGGTGCGTGTGCGCGGGGAACGAATGTCGAACGAACATTGATGATGAGTCACCGCAGCCGCAGCCGCACCGCGCCGTATCCGAGGGAACCGCGGTCACAGTCGACGACGCGGAGGCGCCGGCGGCGCGAGACCTCCCCGCGTTTCCCCGCGCGGCCGCTCGCGCGTTCGGAAGCGGAGAGGAAGGGAAGATGGACGCGCTCGCCGCGAACCGCGCGGCGAGCGCGAGCCAGGCGACGACGTCGCTGACGCGCCGGGCGTGCCGTCGTCATCTTCATCGTCAACCCTCGTCTCGCCGTCGCTCGGCGCGGCTCGGCGCGGCCGCCGCGGACGCCGCGAGCGGCGCGAACGACGTGACGCTCGCCGACCTCGAGCACGTCGCGCGCGCCGTCGAGCTCGCGGGCGAGTCCGACGGCCTGACGCAGCCGCACCCGAAGAGCGGATGCGTCCTCGT
>MDSW01001762.1_pt1 | contig 14805 bp, 18 predicted proteins | sample 811171 | NCBI WGS metagenome assembly MDSW01 (sample SAMN05326641, study PRJNA326480) | marine metagenome | isolation source: seawater | place: Atlantic Ocean: North West | collected 2012 | reverse complement strand
TCATAATTTAAAAAAACATTTAAAATCTCTTAAGAAAAAAATGAAAGAAGCTGCTGAAAATCTTGAATTTGAAGAAGCTGCTAAAATTAGAGATGAAATAAGAAAATTAGAAGCTAGCGAATTAGAGATTGGAATTAATCCAAAAATAAGACAATCTAAACTACAAAACAAAATTTACCCTGAGGGAAGATCAACGCAGGGAAAGCCAGGCACTAAACCGAGAAAAAAACGTTAAATTAATGAAAAAAAATATAGAAAATAATAAAGTTGTTTCTCCCTGTATAAGTATTTGTAAAACTGACCCAAGAACCGGATATTGTTATGGATGCGCTAGAACAAATGAAGAAAAAATAATATGGAAAAACGAAAACACAGAGTTTTCTTGGAAAAAAGAAAATTTAAATTTATTAATTCAAAGAATGTCAGGGTGGCAATTAGAAACCTTTAAAGAATCATACTCTAATAAGATAAAAACTGGTTCCTCGTTATACAAACAAAGCTTAAAAAAAATTGATGATGAAAAGTAAAAATATACTAATTACTGGCGCAGCAACAAGGGTGGGTAGAGCCATAGCATTACATTTTGCTGAAAAAGGTTGGAATATCGCCCTACATTATTTTAGATCATATTCGAAAGCTAAAAAATTAAAAAAAATAATTGAGCAAAAGTGGGTGAAAGTTGCTTTGATAAAATGTGATTTAAAAAATCCAAAACAAACAGAAAAAATTATATCTTTAGCAAGAAAAAAACTTGGTACCATTGATTGTCTTGTAAACAACGCTGCCTTATTTGAAAAAGATGATATTACAAATTTTACAACTAAAAGTTGGAATGATCATCTAAACATTAATCTTCTTGCTCCAACTATTCTAACTAAACAGTTTGCCAAGCAAGTTTCAAAAAAAAATACGTCTAATATAATTAATATTATTGATCAAAGAATATTTAAACTTACTCCTTTTTTTATGTCATATACTATTAGTAAAACTGGCTTGCAGACTTTAACCAAAACTATGGCTATGCGACTGGGACCACATATAAAGGTTAATGCTATTGCTCCTGGTCCTACTATAAAAAGTAAAAGACAAACTGAAAGGCATTTTAGAAATCAAGTAAAATCTACTCTTCTTAAAAAAACTGTTCGATTAGAAGATATTTGTAATGCCATTGAATTTCTGATCAATAATAATTCTGTTACCGGTCAAATTATAACTGTTGATAGTGGGCAAAATTTATCGTGGAATAAGAAAAATGAAAAAGAATAATTTTAAAATTTTACAACTAAAACCTAGAAAAGAAAAAAGTTCTACTAGAAGAACTGTTTTTATTAAAGATTTTATTATTGAAGAAATAATAGGTATTCACAAACACGAAAAAATAAAAAAGCAAAAAATAAAATTTAATATAGTTTTAGATGTTAGTCAAAATTCTCTTCCTGATGAAAATGATATAAAAAGTATAGTGGATTATGAAAAAATTACAAATAAATTGAAAAATTTGAGTAGTAGTAAAAAATATAACTTTTTAGAAAGTTTGGCTGAAGATTCTTTTAAAGAAATATTTGAGGATAAGAGAATAAACTCCGTAACAATTAAAATTGAAAAACCAGAGGCTATTAAAAATGCTAAATCAGTTGGAGTAGAAGTTTTTAAAACAAGAAGTGATTATGAGAGATCTTGATTTTGGCAAAGAATTAATTAGAAAAAAAATTCCATTAATTTCTAATAGTCCTGGAGTATACAGAATGCTTGATAAAAAAAATCAAGTGCTATACGTCGGCAAAGCTAAAAATCTTCCTAATAGATTAAAAAACTATACTTTAGATAAAAATCAACCAATAAGAACCGAAAGAATGTTGGCATTAACTAACGGTTTAGAAATAGTAACGACAAGTAGTGAGGCGGAAGCTTTACTTTTAGAAGCTAATTTAATTAAAAAATTTAAACCTAAATTTAATGTTCTTCTTAGGGATGACAAATCCTTTCCCTATATTTTTATTGAGAAAGATTCTGACTGGCCCCAATTAACAAAACATAGGGGGAAAAAAAATAAAAATGGTTATTATTTTGGTCCATTCGCCTCTGTAGGTTCTGCAAATTGGACTATAAAAATACTACAAAAAGTTTTTTTATTAAGAGTATGTAATGACGCTGTTTTTAAAAATAGAGAAAGACCATGTATTTTATATCAAATCAAAAGATGTGCCGCGCCGTGTGTAAATCGTTTAGAAAAAACCGAATACTCTAAGCTTGTATCAGATGCAATATTATTTCTATCTGGAAAATCAAAAAATATACAAAAAAAATTAGCGATTGATATGGAAAAAAGTAGTGAAAAAATGGATTATGAAAAAGCTGCTATTTTAAGAGATAGAATAAAAGCCTTAACACAAATTCAATCTTCTCAAAATATAAGTTCTACAAATCTTGATAATGCAGATGTTATTTCTGTTGTACAAGAAGCTGGCAAAACTTGTGTCCAAGTATTTTTTTACCGATCAAAACAAAATTGGGGTAACCAATCTTATTTTCCTTATCATGACAAATTTTACACAGCGGAAGATGTTTTAACTTCATTCATAGTTCAATTTTATGAAAACAAAACAGTACCTGTTGAAATTTTAATCAATATAAAAATAAAAGATTTAAAACTTGTTAAAGCAGCTTTAGAAAAAAAAGAAAAAAAATTTGTATCTATAAAAGTTCCTAAAAAAGGAAATGGATTTAAGTTATCTAAAATGGCTGAAAAAAATGCTAAGGAAGCATTGACTAGAAAGATTTTTGAATCTGAAACTAATAATAAACTTTTAAATGAAGTTGCTGAGAAATTTAAATTAGATATAGTTCCAAAAACGATAGAAGTGTATGACAATAGCCATATTCAAGGATCCAATTCTGTGGGCGCATTAATTACATTTGGTCCAGAAGGTTTTATTAAAAAACAATATAGAAAATTTAATATTAAAAATAAAAAACTAAGCGATGGAGATGATTATGGAATGATAAAAGAGGTTTTTGAGAGAAGATTTTTAAGAATTATAAAAACTAGGCATCAAATAGATATAATAATTCCTGACTTAGTAATTATTGATGGTGGCAAGGGCCAATATTCGGTTGGTAGAAAAATATTAGATGAATATGGCTTTCATGACATCCCTATAATAGCAATAGCAAAAGGTAAAAACAGAAATAAAGGAAATGAAACTTTCTTTCATAAAAATAATATGATTAAGCTTAATAAAAGAGAGCCTTTATTATTTTTTCTTCAAAGGCTAAGAGATGAAGCTCACAGATTTGCAGTAAGTAGCCATAGAATGAGGAGGAAGAAAAATTTTACGAAATCTTTATTAGACCAAATAAATGGTATTGGAAGAAATAGAAAAAGAGCTTTGTTAAATTACTTTGGATCTGCTAAGGCTGTAGAGTCAGCTAGCTTTGATGATTTAAAAAAGGTAGAAGGGATAGAAACTTCCGTAGCAAAAAAAATACATGATTTTTTTCATGATTAAAAAATGAAACTTAAAATACCAAATATATTAACTATCGGCCGAATTATTTTAACCCCTATATTTATTGGAACTTTCTACTTACCGGGGCCAATGGGAGATTGGATTCCCTTTTTTATATTTTTGTTAGCTAGTTTTACAGATTTTTTAGATGGTTTGTTAGCTAGATTGTATAAAGAAGAATCTAAGCTTGGCGAACTTTTAGATCCCATAGCTGACAAAATTATAGTAGCTAGTGCATTAATTTTATTAGTAATGGATGACACAATAAAAGATTACGAGATAATAGCAGCAATAATTATTCTTATAAGAGAAATTTTAATTTCTGGGCTAAGAGAGTTTTTAGCTAAAGTTCAAGTTAAGATGCCTGTCAACAAATTGGCTAAAATTAAAACCTTTATACAAATGTGTGCCATTGCAATTTTATTAACAGGAGAAAGTGGAAATACCTTAGTTAACTTTGCAGATTTTAATGCGCACTCGATTGGAATAATCTTTTTGTGGCTAGCTGCTTTTCTTACAGTTTATACAGGATACGATTATGTGAGAAAAGGAATCGATCATGCAATTGAGTAAAAATATTAAGCTGCGTTTTTCCTTCTAACCAAAGCTTGATAACTTTCGGATAGATCTTTTATCACGTTGCAGACTGCAAATTTATGATTGTCAATTTGGGAAACTGGTGTTACTTCTGCTGCTGTTCCAGTTAAAAAACAACCAACAAACTTAGATAATTCTTCTGGTTTTATTTTTCTTTCAACAATTTTTATATTTTTTGATTTTGCAATCTCAATAATACATCTTCTTGTAATTCCATTTAAAAAGGAATCTGGAATTGGTGTATGCAGTTCGTTATCTTTATTTTTAAAAAATATATTTGCCCCAGTGGCTTCTGCAACATTGCCCTGGTAATCTAACATCAATGAGTCTGTAAAACCTTTTTTTTCAGCTTCGTGCTTGGATAAAGTACAAATCATATATAATCCGGAAGCTTTTGTGTCCCATGGAATTGTATCTGGCGCTGGTCTTCTCCATTTAGAAATATCTAATTTTATACCTTTAAGTTTTAAATTAGGATCAAAATAAGATCCCCAATCCCACGCAGCTATTGCTACATGAATTTTTGTTTTTTGAGCAGAAATTGCCATCATCTCGCTTCCTCTCCAGGCTACTGGTCTTACATAACCATTTTTAACTTTTTGAATGGCAACTATATCCTTGCAAGAACTATTTAGATCCTCTTGACTGTATGGAATTTTAAAACCCATTCTTGAAGCCGAATGAAATAATCTTTCTGTATGTTCTTCAAGCTTAAATATCTCACCGTCATAAACTCTTTCACCTTCAAACACACAGCTGGCATAATGCAAACCGTGACTTAATACATGTATTTTTACGTCGGACCAGTTTACTGGTTGACCATTAAACCAAATTTTGCCTGATCTTTTATCAAAAGGTACGGGTTCCATAAATAAATTTATTGATCTTAATTGATTTATTTGTTTTGAAAAAGTATCTATCTTAGGTAGATATGTCAATATAACTGACCCAAAACAAATTATGAGAGATTTATTATATTTAAAAGATGATCAGATTAAGGATTTTATTGAACAAATATTTTATGCTTATAGAGAGACCTACTCTGATCCAAAAAAAATACTTAAAAAATACTCTTTTGGCACTGCTCATCATAGGGCCATTCATCTTATTGAAAGACATGAGGGTCTTACTGTTTCAGATTTATTAAGTAGACTAAAAATCACTAAACAAAGTTTAAATAGAGTTTTAAGAGATTTAATAGAAAATAAAACTATTTTACTAAAAAAAGGGGAAATAGACTCTAGGCAAAGACAAATTTATCTTAATGAAAAGGGTAAAAAATTATTTGAAGAAATTTTTTTAGAGCAAAAAAAAAGAATTTATAATGCTCTCAAAAGTTCAGACTCGGATTCGGTACTTAAATTTAAAAATGTATTAAAAAAAATTATAAATGAATAAAAACACTTTTCATATATTGGTGGTTGATGATGATGATAGGATAAGAGAACTAGTAAAAGAGTATCTCGAAGAAAAAAAATTTTTAGTTACCAGTGCTAAAGATGCATTTGATGCCAAAAAAAAATTAGAAATAATCAAATTTGATATAATCATTTTAGATATTATGATGCCTGGAAAAAGTGGTCTAGATCTGACAAAGGAAATTAAAGAAAACAACCCAATACCAATAATACTTTTAACAGCAAAAGGTGAAACACAAAATAGAATTGAAGGATTAGAATTAGGAGCAGATGATTATTTAGGAAAGCCTTTTAACCCGAAAGAACTTTTGTTGAGAATAAAAAATATTCTAAGCAAAGTTCAAAAACCTATCTTGTCAGATGAAATATATATAGGAAATGCTTTGGTAAATTTGAAAAAATCAGATATAAAAATAAATGACAAGTTAATAAAAATTAATCCACAGGAAATAAAGGTTTTAAGTAAAATGCTTGAGTCGCCAGGAAAAGTTTTTTCTAGAGAAGATATTGGTAAAATAATTAATATATCAAAAGAAAGAACTATTGATGTAATGATCACAAGATTAAGACAAAAAATTGAGACAAATCCTAAAAATCCAAAATATTTACAAACTATTAGGGGAGCTGGCTATGTTTTATGGATTGAATAATTTTATAAAAAATATTTTACCAAAAAGACTTTTTTATAGATCCTTAATAATTGTTGCGACTCCAATAATATTGTTACAAATAATAATTACTATAGTTTTTTTCGATAGTCTTTGGATAAAAGCTAACAAGGGAATGACGCGATCCTTGGTTAGTGAAGTTAAAACACTTTATGATGTATATCAAAACGAACAAACTAATAAAGAGGAAATTCTAGATTTATATAATAAGAATTTTGATTTTGTAGTTAGATTAAAAGCGAATGAAATTTTTCCAGAAGAAATTCCTGAAAGATGGTATAGCCCAATGGATAGAAGTTTAAGAAGAGAACTTAAATCTGCTTTTCCAAACTCATATTGGTTTGATACAACTTCATACAAAGATGTCGTATATCTAAAAATAAAATATGAAACAGGACTGTTACAAATTTTTTTTCCTAAAGAAAAAATTGCACCATCCTCTGCTCGTATTTTTGCGTTATGGATTACTTTGCCAGGAATATTATTAATAATGATCGCCATAGTTTTTTTAAAAAATCAAACAAGGCCAATTGTAAACCTTGCTAGAGCTGCTGAAAGATTTGGTAAGGGAGAATTTGTAAAAGAATTTAGACCCTCCGGAGCTAGAGAAATACGGCAAGCGGCTTATGAATTTGATAGAATGAGAAAAAGAATTACAGTGCATTTAAATCAAAGATCAGAAATGCTTTCAGGAATCAGTCATGACTTAAGAACACCTCTTACAAGATTAAAATTACAACTTGCTTTACTAAAACAGCAGGATTTAGCAAAAAAAATGGGTGATGACATAGAAGAAATGGAAAGAATGTTAAATGAATACTTAGAGTTTGCTAGACATCAAAAAAATGAAGAAACTGAAAAAATTAATTTAAATGAAATAATAAAAGACTTGGTCAATAAATATAAAGAAGATAAAATTGCAGTTTCTCTAGAAGAAAATTTAGAAATAAATGTGCGCCCCAATTCAATAAAAAGGTGTCTGTCAAATTTAATTGATAATGGCTTATCATATGGAGAAAATATAAAAATTATTTCTAACAAAACTAAAAATAATATTTCAATTTTTATTGACGACGATGGACCAGGGATAGCTGAAAACGAATACCAGAACGTAATGAAACCTTTTTATAGAATTGACAAAAGTAGAGGACAAAATAAATCGGGCGTAGGATTAGGTTTGTCAATTGCAAATGATATTATACGCTCTCATGGAGGTATTATCGCTTTGGATAAAAGTCCTCTAAATGGTCTTAGGGTTAAGATTTCTTTGCCTTTGTAATTTTTTTCTTTCTTTTTTTTAATTTAATCAAGTCGTTTTTTAACTTATTGGTTAATTTTTTTTGGACTTCAAACTCCTCCCTGGATACTAAGTTAAGTTTATTAACAAGAATTTCTATTCTAAATTTTAAGGCTTCTTCTGCTTCTTTTGAAAGGTCTTTAGAAGTTAATAAACCTTTTTCAATTAATTCTGTGATATTTTTGAGCAAGTTATTATAATATTTTTCCATATATTTTTAAGTTGGTTTAAGTTATTTTAAATTAAATATTAAATAAATCTTTTTTTTTTAAATGTTTACTCATAATTTTGACCCAGTATTTATAGATTTCGGACTTTTTCAAATTAAATGGTATTCATTAGCGTATATTTTAGGAATAGTTATTGGCTGGTTTTATGCAATAAAAATAATAAAAAAAACTGAAAATAATGAATATCATTTTAAACAGATTAAAAAAGCAGATTTTGATGATTTAGTTATTTATTTATTATTTGGAGTAATAATTGGTGGAAGATTAGGATACGTAATTTTTTATAATATAGAGTATTATAGTCAAAACTTCCTAGAAATTTTTAAACTGTGGCAGGGCGGTATGTCTTTTCATGGTGGATTGATTGGTGTTATTTTTTCTATTTTCTTTTACTCAAAAAAAAAAGGCGAAAATTTTTTTAAGTATTCAGATATAGTTAGTTGCGTCGCACCAATAGGAATTTTCTTTGGAAGAATCGCTAACTTTATAAATGGTGAACTTTATGGAAAAGTCTCCTCCCTACCTTGGGCAATTATTTTCCCAAATGCAGACAGCTCACCAAGACATCCGTCGCAAATTTATGAAGCTGCTCTTGAAGGATTAGTTTTGTTTTTAATAATAAATTATCTAGCATTAAAAAAAAAATTATTATTTAAGCCAGCTTATATTTCGGCAATTTTTTTAATTTTATATTCTATTTTTAGAATATTTTCTGAAAATTTTAGAGAGGCAGACAAACATCTCGGTTACTTTTTTGAATATATTTCTTTAGGAATAATATTAAGTTTAGTTACATTATTAGCTGGTTTTTTTATAATTTTATTAATGAAAAAAAAATGAACAAAATAATTAATATTTTAAAAGAAGAAAAATCAATTCCTTTAGATAAATTTATCAATATAGCGCTATACGATAGAAAATTTGGTTACTATATGAATAGTAACCCTTTTGGAAAACAAGGCGACTATATCACTTCACCTTTAGTCTCTGATTTGTTTGGCGAAATGATTGCTATTTGGTGTATTGCTTTTTGGGAAAATTTAGGAAAACCCAAAAAATTTTTATTAGTGGAGCTTGGCCCGGGGGATGGATCATTATGTAAAGTTCTCTTGAATGTTTTTAAAAATTTCAAAGAATTTTACAATTGCTTAGAAATAAACTTACTAGAAATTAGTGACGTGCTGATAAAAATTCAAAAAAAAAATATAAAAAATAAAAAAGTTAAGTGGATAAAAAAAATAGATAAAATTAAGTTTGGCCCAATAATGTTTTTAGGCAACGAGTTTTTTGACTCTCTTGCTATTAAACAAGTTTTTAAAAAAAATAATGTATTTTTAGAAAAATACATATCATTATCAAAAGATAGAAAAAAATTAGAATTTTTATATAAAAAGGCAGACAAAGATGTGATAAAAAAAATTATACAGCTAAATATAAATTGCAAAAACAGTATTATAGAATACCCAAACGATGCTATTTTATATTTAAACGCAGTGGCAAAAAATATTAAAAAATATGGCGGTGGTCTTTTAGCCTTTGATTATGGATATACCAAAATTAAAGGTGGAGATACCTTGCAATCCATAAAAAAGCATAAATTTGTGGACGTGCTTTCTGAACCGGGCAAATCAGATATTACTTCCCATATAAATTTTGATTTATTTGTAAAAATATTAAAAAAAAATAATTTAATTGCTGAAAGAATTGTCACTCAAAATGAATTCCTTCAAAAATTAGGTATAATTGAAAGGGCAAATATACTTTCAAAAAAAATGACCTTTAAAGACAAAGCTGAAATGTTTTATAAACTTAAAAGATTATTACACCATGAAGAAATGGGCAAACTATTTAAAGTAATGTTTGCAAAGAAAAAAAATGAAAAATTTTCTTTAGGTTTTAAATAATGTTTTTTTCTTCTAAATTAAAAAAATTTGAAAATTTACGACATTGTTTTTTTTCAAGAAAAGATGGTGTTTCAAAGGGATCCTATAATAGCTTGAACTGTGGGCTAGGTTCTGATGACAAAAGAGAAAACGTGTTGAAAAATCTTGAGCTAGTTAGCAACAGAATAGGCTGTAAAAAAGAATTTTTAATTACTTTAAACCAAAAGCACAGTAATAGAGTCATTTATCTAAACGATAAAAAAAATTTAAAAAATAAATTAATTGGTGACGCTTTAGTAACAAATATAAAAAATATAGGAATTTCTATATTAACAGCTGATTGCGCTCCAATAATTTTTTACGATCCCATTAAAAAAATAATTGGATGTGCGCACGCTGGCTGGAAGGGTGCCTTGAATGGAATAATTGAAAATACAATAAAAAAATTTGAAGAATTGAATTCTAAGAGTAAAGATATCATTGCTGTTATTGGTCCTTGTATTGGGAAAAATAATTATGAAGTAAAAGAAGATTTTATTATTAAATTTATTGAAAAAAATGAAAAAAATAAAAAATTTTTTTATAAAAAGAACGATAAACAATTTACCTTTGATCTAAGAGGCTTTATCAATCAAGAAATATTTAATTTAAACATAAAAAATATTGAAAATATTGAAATGGATACTTTTTCTGAAGATAAGTTGTTTTTTAGTTATAGAAGATCCCGTATTAGCAACGAAAAAGATTACGGTAGGTGTATTTCTGTCATATTAATGACTTAATTAAATGTTTAATTAATTTGAAATGTTAAATTAAAGTTGTATAAACAACTTATTATTCTATGAAAGTTCTTGCTGGCACAAGTAATTTAAGATTATGTAAAGACATAGCAAGACAGCTTAAACTAAAATTAGTTAATTCTCACATAAGAAGATTCGCGGATGGTGAAGTTTATATTGAAATTAATGAAAATATCAGAGGTAACAGCATATTTGTAATTCAATCAACATCAAATCCTGCAAATGACAATTTAATGGAATTACTAATTTGCATTGATGCGCTAAGACGGTCTTCTGCAAAAAATATTACTGCTGTAATTCCTTATTTTGGATATGCTAGACAAGACCGAAAAGTAGTTCCAAGGACTGCTATATCAGCTAAACTTGTTTCTAATCTTATAACCAACGCTGGAGCAAATAGAATTTTAAGTGTTGATTTGCATGCTGGTCAAATACAAGGCTTCTTTGATATTCCTGTAGATAATTTATTTGCTACTCCAATTTTTGCAAGACATGTGAAAAAAATAAAATTAAATAATTTAATTTGTGTTGCTCCTGATGTTGGGGGTGTTGAGAGAACAAGAGCTTTGAGCAGAAGATTAAACTCTACAATAGCTATTATAGACAAAAGACGACCTTCTCCCGGCAAATCTGAGGTTATGAATATTGTTGGTAATGTGAAAAATAAAAACTGTGTAATTGTAGATGACATAATTGATTCTGGCGGTACTATAGTGAATGCAGCGAAAGCACTAAAAGAAAAGGGAGCAAAAGATGTGTATGTTTATATTACACATGCTGTATTAAGCGGTGAGGCAGTCCAAAAAATTGAAAGGTCTAGAATCAAGAAATTAATAACAACAGATACAATTGACAACTCAAAAAAAATTGGAAGAAGTAAAAAAATAGAAATAATTTCTCTAGCTCCTATGATCTCTGAAGCTATGAAGAGAATAGCTAACTCAACCTCGGTTTCTAGCCTTTTTAAATAATTTTGCTTGTTTTTTTTCCAAACATAATATAAAAACACCAAGTTAATTTATGGACATCTTAAAGGCTACAAAAAGAACTACCGCAACTAACGGTCAGATCAACAAATTGAGGTCTGATGGTTTTATACCTGCTATATTGTATGGAGGTAAAAAAGATAATTTATCTATAAGCCTTAAAAAATTGCAAATTCAAGATGTAATGAGAACTGAGTCTTTCATGTCTAAAGTTTTAAATTTAGATATTGATGGAAGCTCAGAAAAAGTTCTGCCTAGAGAAGTTACATATGATCCTGTATCTGATGAGCCTATACATATAGATTTTTTAAGAATCGTTAAAGGTTCAAAACTTACTTTAGAAATACCTGTAAAATTTATTAATCACGATAAGTCACCAGGTTTAAAAAAGGGAGGAGTTTTAAACACCGTAAGACGAAAAGTAGAATTTAAATGCCCCACTGAAAATATACCTAATGAAATTGTTGTAGATTTAGAAAATACAGAAATTGGAACTAGTATAAAAATTTCATCAGTTAAATTGCCAGAAAATGTAATACCCACAATTGCAGACAGAGATTTTGTAATTGCTACAGTAGTATCTCCAACTATTGTGGTTGAACCAGAAAAAACTGAAGAACAAGCAGCTGAAGGTGAGCCTGGAACTGAAGGCGCAGCTGAAGGAGAAACAAAAGCAACTGAAGGTGAAGCTGATAAAGACGATGGAAAAGAAAAAAGTGCTAAACCATCAGACGGTAAAGCTAAACCACAACAAAGCGATAAAGCACAACCCTCTTCTTCTAAAGAAAAAAAGAAATAACAAAGGATTAAATATCACTTATGCTTTTATTTGTTGGTTTAGGAAACCCAGAACCAAACAATTTAAATAATCGTCACAATGTTGGTTTTTTAGTTATAGATTCCATCAACGCTAAATTTAAACTTTCTAAACAAAAACCTAAATTTAAAGGTTTATTAACAACTGGAACGATTGAAGAGCAAAAAATTTTTGCAATAAAACCTCTTACTTTTATGAACAGTTCGGGCGTCTGCATAAAAGAATTAATTGAATATTTTAAAATTGATGTAAAAAATGTTTTTGTTTTTCATGATGATATGGATATTGATATCGGAAAAGTAAAAGCTAAATTTGGCGGAAGTAGCGCTGGCCATAATGGGATAGATTCGATTGATAAAAATATAGGAAAAAATTATTCAAGAATCAGGATAGGAATCGGTAGACCTAAAAACAATACTACAGGCGCTGATCACGTTCTTCATAATTTTTCTAATGAAGAAAAGCAAAACGTCGAGGAAGTAACAGGCAATATCATAAAATCCATATCATTTTTAATCAAAAAAGACTTAGATCTTTTTTCCAGTAAAGTTAATCAAAAATAATATATGAGTTTTAAGTGTGGTATTGTTGGTTTGCCCAATGTTGGCAAATCTACGTTGTTTAATGCTCTTACTACTTCTAAAAAGGCTCAGGCAGAAAATTTTCCTTTTTGTACAATTGATCCAAATGTTGGAATAGTTGCAGTTCCAGATAAAAGGCTTGTTAAAATTTCTGAAATATCTAAATCAACTAAAACCATTAATGCAGCAATTACTTTTGTAGATATTGCTGGATTAGTTAAGGGCGCATCTAAAGGAGAAGGTTTAGGAAATAAGTTTCTTTCCCATGTGCGAGAAGTTGATACTATTATCCATTTAGTTCGGTGCTTTGATTCAGAAAAAATACAAAACGTTAATAAAGACGTAAATCCTGTGAGAGATTTAGAGATTATTGAAACCGAAATTTTATTATCTGACCTAGAATCATTACAAAAAAGATTGGAAAAAGGCAGTAAAAAAAAATTAGAAAAAGATGAATTAATATTTTTAGAAGAGTGTCAAAAATTAATAGGTGATGGAAAAAAACTGGATATATTAAAGGAAAAATACAATAAAAATTTATTAAAAAAGTCAGCTCTTTTATCTCTTAAGCCAAGAATAATTGTATGCAATGTTGACGAAAAAAGTTTGCCAAATGGCAATGAATACTCAGATTCTTGTAAAGAAAAATTTTCAGATGAAAATGTAATTATTGTTTGTGCTGATATTGAAGACCAAATCATGAACCTTCAAGTGGAGGATAGAAAAGATTTCATGCTTGAGTCTGGAATTAAAAGTACTGGTTTGGACAATCTAATTAAAGCTGGTTATAGCACTCTAGGTCTTAGTACTTTTTTTACCTCTGGACCAGAAGAAAGTAGAGCCTGGACTATAGAAAAAAATTCCAAAGCTCCTGACGCAGCAGGCGTAATTCATTCAGATTTTAAGAAGAATTTTATTAGAGCTGAAACAGTATCCCACGAAAATTTTATAAAATATAAAGGTTTTAATGAGTGTAAAAACGCTGGCAAATTGAGGCTTGAGGGTAAAGACTATTTAGTAAATGATGGTGATGTAATGTATTTCAGAGTTGGAAATTAAATTATTTAAAAGTTTTTGGGTCTTCTCCTTCGTATTCTGTAACAACTTTTTCTACTTTATCGAAAGTTTCTTCTTTTGGCTCTTCCTTTGAACCAAACCTTGACCATACTTTTTGTTTACTCATATATACGAGAGTTAGGAGTATGATTAAATAAAGAATTGCTTTGAATCCCATGCGATGTTGAGCCTCCAAATGAGGTTCAGCAGCCCAAACTAAAAATGTAGTTACGTCTTTTGACATTTGTTCTACTGTTGCTTCTGTGCCGTCAGAATAATCTACAATACCTTCCATAAGTGGCGCTGACATTTTAATTTTATTACCTGCCATATATTTATTGTAATATACACCATCATCAAGCTCAAAGCCTTGTGGGGGGTCATCGTATCCTAAAAGAAGTGAATAAATGTAGTCTGCACCACCAGCCCTTGCCTTAGCTAAAACTGACATATCAGGAGGATATGCTCCACCATTTGCTGCTGTTGCAGCTTCCACGTTAGGAAAAGATTTTGCAAATTTATCTGATAACCTCGCTGGTCTCATAAACATTTCCCCATCGCTATTAGGTCCATCTTCTACTTCAAATTGAGACGCGATAGCCTTGGCTTCTTCAACGGAGAACTCAGGACCTCCCTTTTCAGATAAATTTCTATAACTTAAATGTTGTACAGAGTGGCAACCGGCACAAACTTCTTGGTAGACTTGATAACCTCTTTGAAGTGAAGCACGGTCAAATGTTCCAAAAATTCCTTTAAAACTCCAATCTGTATTTAAATAATTTGTATTCGTTCCATGCGAATGTTGTTCGTCAGCAAAGGACAAAGTAGTAATTATTGAAATTAAAATTGTTAAAATTATTCTATTTAAAAGACCCAACATTTTCACCTTCATATTGTCCTGCTGCTTTTTTAAACTTATCAATTAAACCAGGTTTATCTAAAACTGGATCGGAAATGCTCATT
>MDSW01134541.1_pt1 | contig 14806 bp, 9 predicted proteins | sample 811171 | NCBI WGS metagenome assembly MDSW01 (sample SAMN05326641, study PRJNA326480) | marine metagenome | isolation source: seawater | place: Atlantic Ocean: North West | collected 2012 | reverse complement strand
CTGAGGAGAGAGAGGGATGGGGGGAGGGGCGCGTCAGATCGCGAGGAGGGAGAAGACGGAGTGTTTCAGATCGATTAGCGGTTTCGCGATCGATCGGTCGATCGGTCGATCGCCGCGCGGAGGGGAGCGCGCGCGGGGGCGCACCCGGTCTTGTCCGGAGCGTTGACGAGCGTCGGATCCTCCGCGACGTACTGCCGCAGCTTCGCCATGTCCCCGTACGCGCACGCTTTCCACACGTCGTCCACGACCGTGCCGTCCGGGAGGGCCGCCATCGTGACGATCTGATCTAGCCAGAAAAAGCCGCGGCGCGACGACGACGACCGGGCGCGATTCGCGAAACGTCGGACGCGCGAGATCGACGCGCGATCGCGGGCTCTCGACGGCGGATCGCGCGTTCGAGCGCGCGAACGTCGCGCGCGAGAGGAGTGGAAGGCGCGGGCGCGAAGCGCGACGACCGCGACGCGGGAACGGGACGCGCCGGCGCGTGTGTTCGCGTCACCAGAGGCGTGTGCCCTTCATCAGGCCGCGCGCCGAAGCGCGGTCGGTCGGTCGCGGCTCGGGGTTTCGCGAGACAGGAAGAGAGGGCATCGGTGGGTGAGGCGCGCCGTCTCATCACACCCGCGGCCGCAGCCGACAGGCTCGCTCCACGACCGCGAGAACGATGCCGTCGCACGCCGTCGCCGTCGCCGCCGCGCGCGCGCTTCACCGCGCCGCACCGCCGAGCGCGTCGACCGCGCGGCGCGTCGCCGCGCCGTCCGGCGGGGCGACCCCGCGCCGCTCTCGAACCCTCCCTCCCGTCGCGCCGCCGCGCGCGTCGTCGTCGTCCTCCTCCTCCTCCACCGCCGCCGCGGTGGACGCGGAGACCGTGCACGCGATACGCTCCGGCCCGCCGGACGACGGCACCGCGATCGTCCCTCTCCGCGCGTGGCTCGAAGCGCGCGACGGCGACCCCGCGGTCGCGAGCGTGTACGCAATCTACGGCGCCGACGACGTCATGCGATACGTCGGATACGCCAAGGACGCGTCGCGCGCGGTGCGCTCGCACCTGGAGCGTCAGGGCGACGACGCCGCGAGCAAGGTGCGCGTCGCCGCGTTCGCGAACAAGGCGACGGCGACGCGCGCGAACCTGCGCGCGGAGCAAGATCGGTGGATCGGCGAGTGGGTCGTCTCGCGCGGCGGCGCGGAGACGGAGATACCCGTCGGGAACCAAGCCGCGGGCGCCGCGAGGTGGACGCTGACGCCCGCGGAGAGCTGGGAGAACGAGGAGAAGCCGGCGCCGGCGGAAGCGAAGGCCAACGAGGCCGGGACGCCGTCCGTGGGCGCGGACGGCGAGGTCATCAGCCCGTACGCGGCGGAGGCGGCGGGCGCCGACGCGGAGGAGGAGGAGGCGCTCGATCCGAACCGTGAGCTTCTGCCGCTCACCGTGGAGAACGTGGACAAAGCGCTGGACGAAGTCCGGCCGTACCTCATCGCGGACGGCGGGAACGTGGCCGTCGTCGGGATCGAGGACGGCGTCGTCGCCGTGCGAATGTCCGGCGCGTGCGGATCGTGCTCGTCGTCGACGGCGACGCTGAAGGGGGGCATCGAGAAGACGCTTCGACGAGTCTTCGGCGGAGAGAACGTGAAGGAGGTGGTGAACTTGGACAGCGACGAGCCCGGGAGCGCGCTGACGCTGTCGAAGGAGGCGGTGGAGGCGCACCTTGAGAAGCTCGCGGGGGCGATTCACAACTACGGCGGGAGCGTGAAGCTGTTGGAGGTGATCGAGTCAGAGAGAGCGTTGGTGTTGGAGTTTTCGGGGCCGGTGGCGTTGGCGCAGTCCATCGCGTCGTCCATCAAGGGGAAGTTCCCCCTCGTCGCGGAGTGCAAGATCAAGCAGGTGTGACGACGGTCGGACGGTCGGTCGGTCGTCGTTGCACTGCAACACTAGCTAGTGTCTAGCTTAAGTACGAAGGTAATTTAAGACCCCGACGGAGTCGAATATATGCTCTACATACTGCTAACTGCGCTCGGAAAAGTCGTTCCGACCTCCTCTCATCCGTTCACCTCCCGGAGTAGCCCCCAGTCGTCCCCGACGCTGACGCGCACGGGCAGCGGCACCTTCATGTCGTGCACCTCGCGCGCGCGCTCCATCACGCCTCTGATGGCGCGCACCGCGACGTCAACCTTGCGCTCGTCCACCTCAAACAGAAGCTCGTCGTGCACCTGTAACACCATCTCGCACGCGTCCACTTCTCGCAACGGCGCCCACTCGTCGTCGTCGTCGGCGCCGCCGCCGCTCGTGAGCTTCGCGTGCAGCTCGATCATGACCCGCTTCACGATGTCCGCCGCGGAGCCTTGGCACGCGGTGTTTATCGCCTTGCGCTCGTCCGCGGCTCGGATTTCCCCGCCCGCGCCCGTCGCGTTCAGCGACGGCAAAAAACGACATCGCCCGGCGATCGTCCGAACGTGCGGCGGCGTCCGCTCGCGCGCGTCCTTCACGAGCGCGGACTTCCAGCGCTCGACCCCGGGGAGCGAGCGCTTGAAGTCCTCGATCGCGGCGCGCGCCTCGAGCTCGGTCACCCCCATCGCTTGCTGGTATCTCCCGACGCCGGCGCCGTAGCAAATCCCGTAACACAGCTCCTTCGCCTTGGCTCGGTCCTCGTCCGACACGTTCTTCGGCGTCGTCCCGTCGCCTTTCCATCGCGCGGCGATCACCTTGAACGGATCCACGCTTCGCACGCACAGCGCGGCGATCAACCCGCGGTCGCAAGAAAGGTGCGCGATGACCCTGAGCTCGATCTGCTTGTAATCGAACGCGATGAGCTTCTTCCCGCGAGGCGCTCGAAACGCGTTTCGAATCGCGAGCGTCTCCTCCGCTCCGGCGTCCGTCCCGGGGCTCACGCGCCCGCTCGCGCTGAGACGCTCGGGGTACGCGCGAGACAGCGCGAACTCCCTCGGCCGCGGGACGCACTGTAAGTTTGGGTCCTCCATCGCGAGGCGCCCGGTCCCGGTGTTCGTCTGATGGATGACGCCGCGGAGACGAATCGTGACGGATTCGTCCGCCGCCGCCGCCGCGTCGCCGCCGAGCTCGCTCTTCGCGAGCCGTCCAAACTCGTTCGCCTCGTCGAGAAGCTTGCGCAGGGACCGATGCTCGAGCACGAGCTTCGGGAACGCCGCGATGGGTCCCCCCTGCTCGCGAACGAGCGCGAATAAATCGTCCTGGCGCGTGCTCCGCCGTCCGCGCGCGACGTCGTCCGAGCTCGCGAGGTTAAACTCCGGCGGCGCCATCCCGGGGTGGCGGCACGCGAAGTGCGTCGCGACGACGGCGACCGCCTCGGTCTCGATCTCGCGCACGCGTTTCGTCGCGCGACGCAGCTGCCGCGAGAGCGTCGCCGGCGCGAACGCGACGCCCGCGCGCTCCATCGACGCCAACACCGGGACGAGCGGCATCTCGATCGCGCGTAACGCGTCCTCGAGCCCGCTCGGCGCGCGCGGGTCCGCGAGCTTCGCGCGCACGAGCGCGTCGAGCGAGAGCGCGGACGCGACGGCGAACGCCGCGTTCGCGCCGCCGGCGTTGACGCCGTCCGCGGTCGCCCTCGGCCCCCGCCACTTGGACGCCGCGCGAATCGCATCCGCGTCGACGTCGCCGGCGAACCGTTCCAACATCCCCGCGCACGGCCCGCGCGCGCGATCGGGGTCGACCGCGTTCAGGGCATCCCACCCGGTCTGAGAAGAATACTTAAGGAGCTCCTCGTCGGGATGTAACACCCACGCGGCGATCTTCACGTCCACGACCGGCGCCGCGATCGTCGCGCCCGCGCCCATCGCGCGAAGCTGCGGCTTTAAATCCACGGTGACTTTCCCGACGCCCGAGCGCGAGAGGACGTCGCGCACGCGCGTCCACGGCAGCCCGCGCGTGGCGCCGCCGCCGCCGGCGCCGTGCACGATCGGCGCGTAGAACACCGCGAGCGGGTTGAAAGGAAACGACAGCGCGATCCCGACCGGCGGGGCATCGCGCTTCGCGCTCGGCTGAAGCACGAACGCGTAAAACTCCGAGGAAGACCAGCGCGCGTGCAACGCGTCGACGGCGACGGCGTCGCGCACGACGACGCATCCGCGCGCGCGTTCGAGATCAAACGACGACGCGGACCGAAGGAGGTCCGCGACGTCAACCTCTCGCATCGCCTCCTCCGCCTCCGCGTCGTCGTCGTCGTCCACGGCCGCGTCGGCGTCGGCGTCGGCGTCGATCGCAGGCAACGCCTCGAGCTCCTTTAGCTTCGCCTCGGACTCTTCCCTCGCGAGTCGACGAGCCTCCGCGCACAACGCCCGCGCGCCTCGTAAGATGATCGCCGCGGCCTTCATCTCCCCGCCGCGCGCGCCGCGGCACTGTTTCAGCACGCCGGCGAGCTTCTTCTGGTCCAGACGGAGGATCGCCTCGGGGGAGCGGTAGCCGGCGTTGTACAGCGCGCGCGCTCTCCCGGCGCTTATCATCGGAATTTGGGTGAGGCTCACGATTTCCTCGCGCGCGCCGGCGGCGATTCGATCTTGAAGGCGGGCGAGTAAAACCTCCACGTCGCCCCAGCCCATGGGCCCGCACAGCGCCGCGACCTGCCCGGCGTACCGCACGGCCTGCTCTTGCAGCTGCGCGAGGTACGAAGCGAAGCCGTTCACGTTCGCGTCTTTGCCATTTTCCGAAAACGCGCGCGCGATGTCCGCGACGTCGCGTTCGGCGACGAGGTCTCTCAGCTGCAACGCTTTCATGAAGCGGTGACAGACGCGGCGCGACGCTCGGTCTTCGGGCGTCTTATCGCGCTTGCTCATCTTCAGTTGCCTCGCGTAGGAGTCCAGCACGCCGCATCTCGTCGCGACGTCGTGCTCGTGCTCCGTGAGGTTATCGTACACGGAGACGAACGCCGTGGGGTTCAGCCGACACGTCGTGTCCGTCTTCGGAGGCGCCACGGGCTTATTCCTCGCCGCGACGATCGACGCGGGAGACAGCGGATCGTCCTTCGCCGCTCTCGCGCCGCCGCCGCCGCCGTCCGCGTCGACGTCCATCGGCGCGGGCGGGTCCGGCGGAACGCACAGAAACAGCAAGTGCAAGTCGCTCTCGAGGTTTAACCCCCGACGCGCGCGTTTGACGACGTCCACGACCGCGGCGGCCTCGTCCGGCTCGAACCGGCCCGCGGCCGCGGCGCGCCCGAGCGGAGACGGCGTGTACTCCGCCGTCTTCTCGTTCCAGGACATGAACCCTCTCTGCGCGAGCCACGCGAGCGCGTCCTTCGCGCCGCGCGCGGTGACTTCTTGGAAATCGTTCAACGCGTTTAAAAGCGTGCACTGAATGTAGCACTGCACGTCGCGCGCGGATTTCACGAGCCCTCCCGCGAGCGCTTCGAGCATGACGCGTCGCATGCGCTCGCCCGCGATCGTGGACGACAGCGCGTCGCCTTCGGAGAGGAGTCGCCGCGCGAGCTCGCGCGCGAGCGCGGCTTTGGACTTTGCTTTCGATTTCCCGCCGCCGCCGCCGCCGCCGCCGCCGGCGGCAAAGTCGCAATCGATCTCGCTCGGCTCTGGCACGACAACGAACGCCTCGCCGCGGTCCGCGAGTCCGGCTCTCCCCGCGCGCCCCGCGGCTTGCTTCAAGTCGCGCGAGGACAACAGCGCGTGCCGCGCGGGCTTCTGGCGGTAAATGTACGGGTGCGCGATGATCACGCGCGACGCCGGGAGGTTCACCCCGGCGGCCATCGTGGACGTGCAGCAAATCACTCTGATCGCGCCCGATCGGAACCCGTCCTCGACCAGCCGCTTCTCCTCCGCGTGTAGCGCGGCGTGGTGCCACGCGACGCCGTTTGCGACCGTCGTCGCGAGCGCCGGACGGTTCGCGGTGTCTGTCGCGTTGGGGTTGACGTTTCGCAACGACGCGGAAATTCGATCGAGCCCGTCGGAAGCGCGCGCGTCCGCGTCGACCCGCAGCTTCTTCGAGAGCATCCGCGCCATGACCTCGCACTGAAACTTCGCGCTGCAGAACACGATGACGCCACCGCCGACGGCGCCGCGGTCCATCGTCTCCTGCGCGAGCTGCGCGACGTGCGACGCGTCGTCGCCGTCCTTCAGCGATACTTTCCTTCGCTCGCTCAAGACGTCGTCGTCTTCGCCGTCCTCCACCTCCTCCTCGCGACTCGGTAAAGGATACACGTCGCTTCCGAGCTTGATCGACAACCGCAGCGCGACGGGCCTGTAGTCCGTGACGTACAGCGCGGCGTCGTCGAGCCACTTCGCGAGGCCGTCGACGTTCGGCAGCGTCGCGCTCATGCCGATGATCTGCGGCGTTCGCTTCGCCGCCGCCGCCGCCGCCGCCGCGGATTTACTCCCGCGGCTGCTCGCGCTCAGCGGCTCTCTCGATCCCGCGCCCTTCCCGCCGTCGCCGCCGTCCGAGCTCGGGCTCACGTTCTCCGCCGCGATCGCCGCCGCCGCGGCTTTCGACGACGCGAACAGGAGCTTCGTGAGCATCAGTTCCAGCGTGCTGCCGCGGGATTCGTCTTGGACCATGTGCAGCTCGTCCACGACGACGGCGGCGAGGTCGCGCACGCGGTCGTCCTCGATGAGTTTCGAGACGACGTCGTTCGCCTTCTCCGGGGTGCACACGAGGAGGACGCGCTCTTTCGAGTCTCGCGGCGGCAGCGCGCCGCCTCTGCCGCCGTAGAACCGCTTCACGTCGACGTGTATCAACTTCAGGAGTTTCGCGAGCTCGTTCGCGCGTTCGTCGCACAGGGAGATAAACGGGAGGACGATGATCGCGAGGTTGCCGCCGCGGTCGGCGGCGACGGCGTTCTTCTCGCGACGCTTCCCGCCGAAACCGTCAGCGACGAGGCGTTTCATGAGAAGTATATCCGCGACGATCGACTTCCCTCCGCTCGTGGGCGCGCAGTACACCAGGTTCTTGCCGCCGTCGGACACGCCCGGCGTCGAGAGGCACTCCGCCTGCCACGCGTGCAACCTCGTGATGTTCTTCTCGTCGCGGTAATACTCCACGACCGGCTCGGGGAGCCCCTGCGACGTCATCGACGTCTCCGCATCGGGAGGGGGATGGGGAGGAGGACGATGACGCGGCGGCGGAGGCGCCGGCGGCGCGGTCGTCCTCGCCGACGGCGCGAGCGACGACGCCTCTCGAGGCGACGGCGTCGACCCCGCGCCGCCCGCGCTCGCGCTCTCTCGCCCCGCGCCGTAGGACAAATACCGCGGCGCGAGGACGCTCTCGCGCGCGCCGCGCGGGGCCGCCGCCGCCGCCGCCACGGCGGCGGCGACGAAGCCGCGCGCTCGCCCTCCTCCCGGCGCCGTCCCCGTCCCCCGCGTCGGTCGAAGCGGCGCGGCTTTGCATCCGATCGGCGACATCGCCTCGTCGATGTCGAAGTCGCCGTTCAGGAGCTCCGCGACGGCGGCGTGGTGCGGCCCCGCGACGACGACAGTTGTTTTCTTATCGTCCATCGCCGTCGCCGCCGCCGACGTCGGGGCGACGACCGTCGCCGTCGCCGTCGCCGTCGCCGTCGCGCCTACGCTCGCGGCTCGTCTCGCCGCCTCCGCCTCCGCCCACTCCTTGCTCCCTATGTTTTCCCACGTCTCCACGGCTTCGACGTACTGCTCACCCGCGAGATACGCGTCGATGAGCGCCGCTTTCTCGTCCGAGGACGGCGTCTCCGAGAAGCTGCGCCGCGGTCCCCGAAGCGGCGGCGGCGCGGGGACGTCGCCGCTGCCCTGGCTCTCGTTCGCGACCGACCGCGGGCGTTTACTCAGCGAATCGCTCGTCTCCGCGACGGCGACGCCGGTGACGATGTCGTAGCACGTTCCCGTCGGGCTCGGGCCGCGGTTCGCGGTCGACAGTGGTTTTCTCCTGCGCGCGCGGAAGGGCGGGGAGGCGAGCGGAGCGGCGTGATGAGCGACGAAAAGTGAACGCGTCGACGCGACGGACGAAAGCATTGGGCACCTCCGGGACGACGACGCGACGGGACGGCGGGGACGCGCGCGCGGCGCGCGCGACGCACTTCTTCCCGCTCATCCCCTCGATCCAATCGATCGCGCCGTCGTCCGCGACGGCGATCTCGTGTCCCTGCGGCTTCGGCTTCGTCGCTCGAAACGGAAGACGCGTCTGAGGCTGCGCGATGGAGGGGGGAAGGACGCGTCAGACGTGCGAAAGAAATGCCAAACGCCGCGAAGCGCGCGACGCGGGCGTAGCGGCGCCGATGACGTGCCTGCTCGCCGTTCGCCGCGTTCGCGCTGACGACGGGGGAGTAGTTCGGCGGCACCTCCGACGTGAACGCGTTCATCGGCGACCAGAGCTCGCCGCTCATCGTTCGAGCGGTCGAGCTCGCGCGTCGCACTCAGCTCGGAACGACGAACGAACGGGAGGGTTGCCAAATCGTCCCCGCGCTCGCGGAGCGCTCCGCGAAGGCGCCGAGAGCGCTCGCGCCTCAGCGCGACCGACGGCTCCGACGACGACGACGGGCACGGGAATCGAACTTCCCGCGTCGCGTCGCGTCTCTCGCCGCGGTGTCGCGCGCAATGCCGCGCCCGCGGCGCCGATCTCGCGTTTTTGGCTCTTCCGAGGTTTGCGACAGCTCGCGAGACGAGATTCGAACCGCGGCGCGGTGTCGTTTTCGCACTGTCACGCGCGCCGCCGCCGCCGCCCCGCCGTCATGCGACAGCCTCTGCTCGCGTCCGCGCCGCGCCCGCCGCAAGGGCCGGTGCGAAGACACGAGTCCGTGTACTGGTAAGGCTCGCGCCGTCGTCCCTCCTCCGCGCGCGCTCCGCGCGTCGCCGCGTCGTCGAATCTCACAAACGCCTTCCCCGATCTCGCGCCGCGACATTCGCCGCGCTCACTGACGCCGAGATCCGCGGACCCTACGCCCCGCGGCGACGTCGAAGCGTACGCGCGCTCGCGTCGGAAGCACAACTGGAGCGAAAAGTTACAGCGTCTCGAATCCCTGGACTACGAAGTCATCGACAACGAACGGTGCGCGCGCGCGGTCCCGTCCCCCGCGAGGCGTGGCATTCGTGAAGTCGTCCGCGTTTGCGTTTTCGTCGCGCGAGATCGCGGATCGAGACTCTTTTTTTCGCTCTCGTTCCGTTCGCCGTGGCGCCTGGTCTCAGGTGTCCGACGACGACGCCTCTCTCCCTTCCTCCCTCCCACCCACCCACCCTCACTCCGCCTCGCACCGCTCGCAGGTTCCGCCAGACCGGGCGGCACACCGCGCGCGTCGCCAAGTTTACCATCACCGTCGTCATCGGCGTCGTCGTCGGCGCCGTCGCGTTTTCGATCGAAACCGCCGTCGACGCCATCACCACCTGGCGCCTCCGCGGGCTGTCGCTCGCGCTCGCCGACGCGGAAGCCGCCGGCGTCGACTTCGCCGGCACGCTCATCCCCGCGTGGCTCTCCATCGCGCTGAGCGGCGCGTCGCTCGCGTTCCTCGCGTCCGCGCTCGTCGTCGTCGTCGCCCCCGCGGCGACGGGCGCGGGCGTCGCGCTCGTGATGGCGACGCTCAACGGCGTGGACGTCCCCAAGGCGCGTTCTGTTCGTTCTCCTCGCGCCGGTCCCCGTGCGACCCCGTTGGCGCGGTGCACGCCGTTCCTCGAGGCGTTCTTTCGCGCGCTATCCGCCTCACGCTTCGACACGTGAGGACGCCATCAACCAATCGCGCGTCCGCTTGACTGACACGTGTCTTCCCTCGGCCAATCAAAAACGACCTTCAGCTTCTGAGCGCGCGCGCCGTGCTCGTGAAGATTATCGGCACGGCGCTGAGCGTGTCGAGCGGCCTTCCCGTCGGCCCCGAGGGCCCGCTCGTGCACATCGGCGCCGGCGTCGCGTCGTTCTGCACGCGTCAGCAGCGCATGCGATGCGGCGAGCGCGTCGTCCTCAGCACGCACGGCGTGCGCGGCTTCGACACGTTCCACAACGACCTCGATCGGCGGGATTTTCTCAGGCGCGTTCTGCGAACGTTTTTCACCCGCCGCTCGGCGCGTTCTATCTCACACTGGTCCCCATACGACCCCGTCGGCGTGGTGAACGCCGATCCTTAAGGACTGCACGATCGCATCGACGTTCAACTGACCGATAAACAAACTACCTTCGCATGGAACCCTCTCTCCTCAGCGGCGGCGTCGCCGCGGGTCTCGCCGCCGCGTTCGGCGCCCCGATCGGCGGCGTGCTCTTCTCTCTCGAGGAAGCGAGCACGCACTGGAGCCACGACACGACGTGGCGGTCGCTGCTGTGCTCGACGCTGGCGATCCTGACGCTGTCGCTCTGCCGCGCGGTCGGCGCCGGCGCCGGCGCCGGGCCCGGTCCCGGACGCGCCGGGTTCCTCTCGCTCACCGCGCCCGGTCTCATCTCGTTCGGGTCGTCCGACGGCGCGCCGCCCGCGCGCTTTTACGCGTGGGAGCTCCTCGCGTTCGCCGCGCTCGCCGCGTGCGCCGGGTTCGTCGCCGCGTTTCTGACGCGCGCGGCGAAGGCGTTGTCGCCGCGACGACCGAAGACGGGCGCGTGGCGCGTCGCGGAGGCGACCGCGACCGCGTTCGTCGTCGTCACCGTCGCGTTCTTCGCGGCGACGTTTCTCGGCGTTTGCCGCGAGATTCCGGGGGGAGACGCAGACGCGAACGACGCGTCGTCCGCCGCCGGCGGGGGCGCCGGCTCCGAGATTTGGACCCCCGCGGTCGCGGTGGCGCTTCGGTGCCCTCCCGGCGCGTTCAACGACCTCGGCGCGCTTCTCCTCGGCCTTCGCGACGACGTCATCGCCGCGTTGTTGTCCGAGACGGAGGAACACTCCGTCTTCACCCCGAGGTCCGTCGCCGTCGCGCTCGTGATCACCGTCGTCGCGATGGCGTTCGCGTGCGACGTCTCGCTCCCCGCCGGGATGTTCATGCCGACGATCCTGTGGGGCGCGCTGCTCGGACTTCTCTTCGGGCACGGTGCCAGGGCGTTCGCATCGCACGTCTTCGCGGCGTCGAGCGGCGGCGCGAGCCTGAACCTGACGGCGGCTCCCGGCGCGTACGCGTTCGTCGGCGCCGTCGCCGCGCTCGCCGGGGTCTTCCGCGCGTCCATCTCGTTGGTCGTCATCATGCTCGAGGGGACCGGGCGGGTCGGGTACCTCGTCCCTCTCCTGCTCGGCGTCGCCGTCGCGAACCTCGCCGGGCGCGTCGTGAACGGGCCGTCGCACTACGAGGAGCAGCTGAACGCGAAAGGCGTGCCGGTGTTGCGGCATCACGACGCGGCGGCGCCGTCGGATGTGAGACTGCTTCCCATACGACCCCGTTCGCGTGGTGCACGCCGTTCCTTAAGGATTTTTCCCGTCGTCACTCTTCACCCGCGCTTCCCTTTCACCGTTTGACCGGTAAGACGTTCGACTGACCGATCGCTTCACCCACGCAGTCGCCGCACGCGTCGGACGTCGCGGAGAGGAGGATGGCTGCGGACGTCGAATGTTTCTCCGCGATCGAGCGCGCGGAGCGTATCGAGAAGACGCTCAGGGAGACGACGCATAACGGGTTCCCGATCACGACGAGCGACGGGCGTCTCGTGGGGCTCGTGCTTCGGTCGCAGCTGATGGTGCTGCTCGCGCGGCGCGCGTTCGTCGAACGCGTCGCGCCGCCGCCGCCGCCGCCGCCGGGGTGGGGCGCGTCGTCTTATCTGGACGCGTCCTTCTCGAACTCGAACTCGACCTCTCTCGACGAGGACGCCGCGTCGTGGGGGTTGCTGCCGGACGACGTCGAGATCGCGCCGGCGGAAGGCGAACCGCCGGCGGAAGGCGAACCGACGGAGCAGCGAGCGGCCGCCGCCGCCGCCGCCGCCGCGTACTACGCGGCGATCGACACGGACATGCGGACGTTTCACCACCGCCACGCCTTCCACGACCGCCACGTCTCCACCTCCCGCGAAGCGATCGACCGCCTCGGCCTCACGAACGTCGAGCGCGCGATGCGATGCGACCTCGGCGCGTTCATGAAGATCGCGCCGTTGTCCGTGACGCGGCGGTGTGCGAGCTGGAGGGCGCTCGGATACTTTCGCGCGTGCGCGTTGAGGCACCTCGTCGTCGTGGACGACCGCAACGTCGTCGTCGGGATGCTGACGCGGAAGGATCTCATCGGCGCGCCGCGCGGTACCGGCGGCGCCGGCACCGGCGGTGGAGGGGGACGCGGGCGCGTGGGGGAGATTTTGAACGCCGCCGTGGACGTCGCGGCGCGCGAGGCGCTCGACCTCGACGCGAGCGGCGGCGACGAGATTTTCGTCGGCGCCGGGAACCTGTGAGCGGCGGCGTCGACGCGGGGCGGGGGGGGGCGGACGACGACGGGGGACGGGCGGGGGGGGGGATACGTTTATGCGACGCGGACGAGAATGGAATGCGTGCACGCGCGATACGACGCGGCATCGGAACCGGGAGTGAACGAATGTAACGACGAGCGACACGACGCGTCCGCGAAGGTACACTTAGTCTACGAAGGTACACCGCGGCTCTGACGAAAATCGTCCAGTCGCGCTTTGATTCGCTCGCTCGCGCCTCAAATGGAACGGTCGGGGCCCGCGACCCTTCATACCAGCACCTCCCGAGACGCGCACGATGTCGAGGGTCGCGGCGCAGAAGACGTGGCAACAGATCTGGATTCGCCCTGAGGTGCGTCCGCGCGCGAACCCGACGCGTTCGGATCCCGCGCGCGTCCGCGCGCGACGGCGCGGGCGCGCCCGGCGAGGAAATGGAACCCTAGCTCGGAGCGCGACCCCCCCAGACGAGTCACCCCCGCCCCCCCCACCGCGACCTTCGCTGACGTCCCCGCTCCCCTCGATCGCAGGTGTTTCCCATCGTCGCGGCGATCGGCAGCGCGGGCACGCTCTGCGTGTTCTTCTGCGGCCGTCAGATCTCCAGATCTCCCGGCTTCCGGTGCGCCCCGCCCCTCCGACGAGCGAATCTTTCACGCGCGACCGCGGCATCGATTTCCATCCCCCTCGCGCGCGTCCGTCGCCCCGCCGCGGCGCGCTGCCGGACCGCGCCGCGCCGCGGAGTCGCGCGCCGCCGCCGCCTTCGACGACGACGACGACGCGCGCGGCGTTCGCTCGAACCTCGAAACCCGCGCCGCGCGCGAGGGACCCCGCGATCGACGTCGCGCTGACCGATCGATCCGTCCATCTCCTCGCTCCCCCCCCTCTCTCTCGAACGCCATCAGAACTTTCAAAGACGCGCGGAAGAACGAGTGCATTCCCGAGGACGCGAAGCGCGTGAAGGAGGGCATCAGCTGGAGGGAGAATCTCGTCCGACGCACGGTGAGGGGCATGAACCCGCAGATCTTCCCGGGGTTGAACGACTGGATGAGCAAGTAGGCGACGTCGAGCGGCCCCGGCGGCGGCGGCGGCGACTGCGAGCCGAATACATCATTGTAAATCTATCACTGAGAGTTATCTCGTCGTCGCGTCGTCACTCTCCCTCGCCCCACCGGGCGATCGTCGGGTCGATCCCGCAGCCTTCGCCCGCGGCGACGCCCGCGCGTCATGCGCGCGCTCGCGCCCGCGCGCGCGGCGCCGCCCGCGCGCCGCGAACGCGCGTCGTCGTCGTCGCGTCCGATGCGAACGAAGACGACGACGTCGTCGTCGCGAGGTGCCGTCGCGTCCGCGTCCGCGTCCGCGTCCGCGTCCGCGGCGTCGACGCACGACGCGCTCGCGGCGTGGGTCATGCGCCACGGCGGCGACGTCGCCGCCGTCGTCGTCCGCGACGGCGACCGCGGCCGAGGCTTGTTCGCGGCGAGAGACGTCGCCGCGGGCGACGTCGTCATGTCCGTCCCTCTCGCCGCGGCGCTCAACGACGGCGTCGCCGCGCCGCCGTACGACGGCGCGCCGTGGAGCGTCACGCTCGCGGCCGCGATCCTCGCGGAGAGGAGGATCGGCGACGCGTCGCGATGGGCGCCGTACGTGCGCTCGCTGCCGACGGACGTCGTCGGGTTCGCGAACGACGAGGGACTCTTCGACGACGCATCGTGCGGCGCCTCATCATCATCATCATCGTCATCATCACAGCTGGCGGCGGAGGCTCGCGCGCTCGCGTCGCACGACGCCGCCGCCGCGGACGAGCTCGACCGCTACCGTTCGCTCTTGACGCGCTCGCACGCCGCGCTGACGTCTGCGGGTCGCGCGCCCGCGCCGCCGACGTTCGCGGAGTGGCGGTGGGCGATGTCCATGGTGCACTCGCGGACGTTTCGACTCGAAGAGCCCGCCGCGGGCGTCGCCGGTTTCGAGACGAGAAGGGTCATGGTCCCGTACGTCGACCTGTTGAACCACGACTCGCGCGCGAACGTGTGGCAGTGCGAGTGGGACTGCGAGTGGGACCTCGGCGGCGGCGGCGGGACGTTCGTCGTCACCGCGACGCGCGATGTGCGCGCGGGAGAGGAGGTGCTGGTGAGCTACGGGGAACGGTGCGACCGGCATTTTTTTTTGTTTTTCGGGTTTCTGCCGGCGCCGAACCCGCACAACACGGTCGCGCTGTTCGCGAACGCGCGCGAGGCCGCGGCGTGGTACGAAGCCTTGTGCGACGACGGCGAGGAGGTCAGGGACGCGTGGGCGCGGCTGAGGGCGGACGCGGTGCGGACGGTGCGGAAGGAAGAGAAGTCGCGCGCGGCGGCGGCGGCGGCGGCGGCGGCGGCGAAGAGAAACGGCGACGACGCGTCCGACGACGCTGACGTGGAAGCTGACGCGTCGGACACGTCAGAAGAAGAAGAAGAAGAAGAAGAAGACGACGACGACGACGACGACGATGAGACGCCTCGCGGCGCGTGGACCTCGAAGGACGCGGAGGCGGAGGAG
>MDSW01065693.1_pt1 | contig 14806 bp, 8 predicted proteins | sample 811171 | NCBI WGS metagenome assembly MDSW01 (sample SAMN05326641, study PRJNA326480) | marine metagenome | isolation source: seawater | place: Atlantic Ocean: North West | collected 2012 | reverse complement strand
CCTTGAAGGCGGCGACGCGGCCGACGAAGGAGGAAGCGAGAAGGGCAGACATTGTAGAAATGCGCGTGTGCAGGAATGCCGATACGCGTGGGCGCGATCGCGTCTCGGGATTCGCCCGCGGTCGGTCGCCGCGATCGTCCGCGCGCCGCGCTCGTATTGCGCGCATCGCGAACGCCGCTTAGTGTTCGATCGCGCGCGATCGCGCGCGTAGATAAAAAATACGAACCGCGATCGCGCGCGCGATCCGATCGGTCTCGCGGCGTCGCGCGTGCACACACGGACCACGCGCGCCGACCGTCGTCGCGCCGTCGCGCGCGCGATCGCGCGTCGCGAGAGCGCGACGCGCGTCGACGCGCGTCGACGCGACGACGCGAGGCGAGGCGAACGCGATCGTCGAGGCCGCGCGCGTCGACGCGCGCGTCGCGAGCGTCGGCGCGGCGTCGCGCGACGCGGCGAGAGACGTCGCGAGCGTTGGGTGTTACGCGCGCGCGAGTGGCGACGCGATGACGCGCGAGGGCGACGACGGCGCGGCGGCGTGGCCGCGACCGAGCGCGACGTTGGTCGCGGTGGGATGCGCGGCGCTGGCGCTGGCGTGCCTGGGCGACGGGACGAGGGTGGCGACGAGCGGATTGCTGGGAGGGGCGTCGACGACGGCGCGCGGCGACGCGGGACGGGAGCGCGTGCTCGACGACGTGCCGTTCGAGGATGATCACGTGCGACTGGTGGTGCCGAGAGTGGAGCGAGATATCGCGGCGGAGGAACTGCGGGGGGAGGTGTCGTGGACGCGAGCGGCGACGACGGGGGTGTTCGACGCGAGGGCGAACGGCGGCGCGAGCGCGACCAACGGAACGGAGTATCGTCCCGTGGCGACGTACGCCGCGCTCGGGCGCCGACGGCATCACGGCAGAAAACATCATCGATACGATGATGACGAGGAAGAACTGGCGTACGAGACGAAAGGGGACGATTTCGAGCTTCCCGAGTTGTCCTCGGTCGAGCCCAAGGATTCGAAAAAGAAGGAGACGGAGACGTTCGGCGGCGAGCTCACCGCGAGTGAGGTCGAGTCCATCTTGGACAAGCTCCGAGCGCAGTCGCAAGCTTTAGAAACGGGATCAGACGCGACGAGTAGGTTAGGGGCAAAAGAAGCGTCGACGCCCGGCGAGCAGATTGACGAGCTCGAGAAGACGCTTGCGCGGGGCTCGTCTAATGCCGCGAACGAGATTAAGACTAAGAAGAGCTCGATCTTGAGCTCGATCGAAGAAAAGTCGAAAGATTTGGTTGAAGAGTTAGATTCGGTACCGGCACAAACGTACAAGCTCACGTTTCCGTCGCCCAAAGCTCCGTCGAAAGATGACAAGGCGCGCGACGAGACGTCCACCGCTGACGCGGATGCGCAACCTGAAGCAAACTCTGAAATTTCGAGACAGATTTCGAGCATGGCAAAGGGCGAATCGGATGCTGGAGATGCCGCGTTCCTCAAATCGTTGATCGAAGATCCGGAAACATCGGAGTTGATGTCGGAATCGATGTCTTTATCGTCGGCCCAGCCTACGTCGAAAGCGCCGACGCCGTCGAACACGCCGCTAACGCCGTCGCCGGCGACGGATGCGACGGTTTTGGGTGATAATGGGACGACGACCTCGCCTGTTGACATACCGACCAAGCCAGCCATTCTGCCAGACGTTGTGCGCGCGACTGGCGACGTTGCTAAGAATACGACAACGTACGACGACGCGTCAGATGGAAGCTCCCACGAAGATTTGGAGTACGGCGAAGGCTCTGAAGTCGCGCCGAACTCAAAACACGACGACGCAGAATCGAAATTGACAGAAACGGCGCAGACGGGAGAACCTGCGATCGAGTACAAGAAGAAAATCGATACGACAAACGACATAAACCTATACGAGAACGCGTTGCGAGGCGAGGCGCACCCTGAGCGATCTTGGGCACAGAAGGGTCTGAAACCCGCGGACGAGAGCGTTCTGACGGAAGAAAACATCAAGCAGAACGAATTAGCGGAAGACCAGTCGCTCACAGTTGATTTTCTCAATCGTTTCCCGGTACAATTGCCTAAATCGGAGCGAGAGACACAAAATTGGAGGCGTTATCAAAAATTGCGAACGCGCGCCGGCGCGAAGTCGGCGGAGGAGCAGTCGGAAGAGGACCGAGAAACGGTGGAGAGAGTCACCGCCGCCGCGGTTGAGCTCGTTCGCGCGGAAAAGAAGGGCGAAGATGACCGTAAAGAAAAATCGTGGAGAGATGTGGTGTTTTCTCTGTACTTCATGGGCCCGCTTGGTTTCGTAGCATTCGTCAGCGTGTTTTACGCCGTCGTCGTGCTCGTGGTGAGGAAAAGTAAAAAGTCGCCCTCGAAGACCGGTACCGATCCCGATGACGACGAGGCTTTTGATAAGTTTCTTCGCGACGTGACTGTGACAAAGTCAAAGACTCACACGAGACGAGAGAGCGACGGTGGATTGGCGTCCTTCCTGGGCTTTGTCAAGAAGCGAGTCGACGACGTGGATGAGTTTGCAAAGTACGCTAGCGCTCGATTACAGCGTACCGTGGACGAAGATGGTGAGGATGATGTCGACGAAGAACAGGTGTGGCATCAATCCACGGTAAGCGCATCGGGTTTGGAATCGACCTCCATCTCTGGAACCTCGACGCCACGCGCGTCGACGTCGGCGTCGTCGCCGAATCGAGTCAATCACGATCCCGATCGCGTCTTGGATAAAGCGGTGGTGAATCGAAGTTTGCAGTCGATTCGTACGCGTGAGCTTTCATCGCCCGAACGCATACGAAACGTGCGCTCGCGTGAGGCGACGGCGGATCCGTCGCCGGCGACGACTCCTCGCGAAACGTCGTATCTAACGCAACAAACCATCGATAGACTCGAGCCGGAACGACCGAAGCAACGGCAGCCGCAGTCGGATCAGGAACCACCGCAACGTGAACAGCGTGAGCGGCAATCGTCGCGAGCGAAGGCGAACAAACCGTCACCGCAAGTGTATCGCTCGCTCTTCCCTAGGGAACAAACCGAGCCGCCTCCCGCGCCGCCGCGCCGCCCCGGAGACGCGCCGCAAATAGTGCGTTCGATGACGACTAAATTCTACTAGATTAGATTACGTTGGAATTACACTTTCCTCTCGATTATATATACGCGCTCACGCGCTCACCGTCGCGCCGCTGCTGTCGGAGCGCCACGACACGAACTTGGCGAAGTGATCGATGAAGGCGTTGGCCAACGTTTTGCCAGTCATGTTTTCAATCTTCGCGAACCGGTCGGTCGCGCGCGCGGCGACCGACCGACTTATCCGTTTATCGCGACGCCGATTTTCGCCGCGCGCGACCAACGACTGCGCATTGTGAGCGCGCGAAGCGGTAACGCGACGCATCGCGAGGTGCCCTCGGCGGCGGCGGAAACCCGGAAACCCTCGACTGCCGGGTGTGTTCGGTTGCGCGCGCGACTTTGACGCGCGCGCGCTCGGACGCACGCGCGCTCGATCGAACGCGTCGACGAGACGCACCGCGAGAGCGCACGCTTCGCGCGCGAACGCGTCGACGAGCGCACGCGCGCGCGCTTCATCGCGACGCGGGCGAACGGCGAGCGACGCATCGGACACCCGGGAGGATAAAGCGCGCGTCGAGCGCGGACGGCGAACATGGGACTGTCTCGAGGGGCGCGCACGGGGTCGTACGTCGATCTGTCGAAGGAAGCGACGCGTCCGGGGCAGACGGGGATCTTGGATAACGGAGACGCGGCGTCCGATGGGACGTTCAAGTCGAAGATCATCTGCACGCTCGGACCGGTGTCGCGAACGGTGGAGATTTTGGAGGAAATGTTGAGGGCGGGGATGTCGGTCGCGCGGTTCAACTTTTCGCACGGCTCGCACGAGTATCACCAGGAGACGTTGGATAATTTGCGCGCGGCGTGCGCGAACACGGGCATTCATTGCGGGGTGCTGCTCGATACCAAGGGGCCGGAGATTCGCACCGGGATGCTCGCGTGCGGGGGACCGGTGATGCTCGAAGCGGGGAAGGAGATCGTGCTCACCACGGACTACGAGTTCAAGGGTAGCGCGGAAAAGCTCGCGGTGTCGTATCCGGACTTGGCCAAGGACGTCAAGCCCGGTTCGAAGATTTTGTGCGCCGACGGTTCCGTCACCTTCACCGTGCTCGAGTGCGACGTCGCCAAGGGCGAGGTGCGATGCCGCCTCGAAAACAGCGCCAAGCTCGGCGAGCGCAAGAACATGAACTTGCCGGGCGTCAACGTGAACTTGCCCACGATCACCGAGAAGGATCGCCACGATTTGATCGAGTGGGGGGTGAAGAACAACGTCGACTTCATCGCCGCCTCGTTCGTTCGCAAGGGAAGCGACGTCGAGTACATTCGCTCCGTTCTCGGCGACTTCGCGAATAAAGTTTCCATCATCTCCAAGGTTGAGAACATGGAGGGCTTAGATAACTTTAACGACATCGTCGAAAAGTCCGACGGCGTCATGGTCGCTCGCGGCGACTTGGGTATGGAGATTCGCATGGAACAAATATTCTTGGCGCAAAAGCGCATGATCAAGCGGTGCAACTTGGCGGGTAAGCCCGTCGTGACGGCGACGCAAATGTTGGAATCCATGACGGGTGCCCCGCGCCCGACGCGCGCGGAGGCCACGGACGTGGCCAACGCTATTCTCGACGGTACCGACGCCGTGATGCTCTCCGGGGAAACCGCCGCGGGCAACTACGCCATCGACGCGGTCAAGTGCATGGCGTCCATCTGTCGCGAAGCCGAAGCGTACGTGGACAACGTGGCGAGCTATCACCAAATCCTCGAGCAACAGCCGATTCCTATGGGCGTCGAAGAGTCTTTGGCTTCGTCCGCCGTTCGTACCGCGCAAAAGGTGCAAGCCTCCATCATTGTATGCCTCTCTCGCACCGGCACGACTTCTCGTTTGATCGCCAAGTACCGCCCGGATGCGCCAATCTTATCTGTGTGCTACGCTGAAGAAGCCGATCCGGCGAGTGTTGCGCGCCGCTCGCTCGTCAGCCGTGGCATTATCCCGGTTATCCAACCGCCGGAGTGGGGTCAAGGCAATGCCATCGTCCCGCAAGAAGTCATGCGTAACGCCATCCTCTACGCCCGTGATACGCTGAAGATCGTCAAGCCTGGCGACGCTGTCGTCGGCGTGCACCGTCTCTTGGGCGAAGCCATCTTGAAGGTCGTCGTCTGCCCAGAAGGTAACGCCTTCTAAGGACTCAAAGAATCGTTCTTTTCCATCACACGTATTGTCGGCAGCACGCTCTGCACACACGCGCTCTGCACCCATCGCGCGGTAGGAAGTAATCTCGCCTTATCCGGCACATCACAATATTACACAAAACTATTTTCTCCAAAAGCTACCGCTCGACTGCTGGCGTTAGTCGTCTTCGTCAAAGACAGATTCCATCATGAGCTTGAACTCGTTCATGCTCTCGACGCCAGCGATGCTCGGTGTGGAGTTGTCGCCGCGCATCATGGGCGAAACAATCGGCGGTGCGCGCGGATGCAAGTCGTCACCCGCGACGGCGTTGGACCAGGAATCAATCTGATCGTCTTCGTTCGCGAGCTCGAGGATGGTCGCCGCGTCTTCCCTGGTGTACTGGTGCGTGAATCGTCTCTCTTCGTCGCCCGAATCGCCATCTTCGACGTCTTCCACGACAACCTCATCTTCTAATCGCGCAGTGGCGACGACATCCTTGTACAAATTCGTCGGAGCTCGAGTATACTCGATCGGTTTACTCTTCACTTTCTCCTCCAAATCCGCCACGAGCTTGAGCGTTGTCTCGTGCGTCAAAGACGCGTCGACGGGCAATCCCAAAACCCGCGCCTTTGGTGGCGAAACCGGCGTCGGCGGCGCGCTCGATCGCGGTCGTAATGCCTGTTCACGTCCGACGCCCATAAATGCGGCATACGGGTCCCACGGCGCGTCATCTCCGCCCGCGGGTTTCGGCGACGTCATCGCCGGCTCGAAATTCGCCTTCGCCTCCGGGCTGTCTTCGACGGGCATGGGTGTCAGGCTTAACGCTACGCGCGGTGCTGGCGTCGATATCTCCGCTTCATCACTTCTCCTCGTCTCTATCGTGTTCAACGGCGGCGAAGGTGCGCGCTCTACGACGCCCGGAAGCGCCGCAGCGCTCGCCGCCTTCGTCGGCGTCTCCACGACGCTCTGCAACGCCTCGTCCACGACGCGTTCACCCAACAGCTCGCGAAGCTCGTCCTCAAGCGCGCGCAAGCGTTCCAACGCGCTCCCCTTGGACGGTTCCCACGGTCGCCACGGTCGCTCACTGTCTCGCGCGTCTCTCTCTCGCGCGTCCCGCTCGGCGTCCCGCTCGGGCGCCGCCGCGCCGTCCTCTGCGCGACCCGAACCCGTCGTCTCCCCCTCCAGCTGCGCGAGCACGCGCGGTAAATCACGCATGAGCACTCGCGCTTGCGCGAGATCGATCTCGTCCAGTTCGTCGTCGTCGAACGCGTCCGACGCGACGTCTGGAATACCGCTCGAACGTCGATTCGCGTCGTCGCCGGCTCCGCGCTCGTCGCGCATGATCTCGAGCGCGCGCGCGCGCAGGTCGACGTCGACGTCGACGTCCGTCGGCGCGCCGCGCGCGGCGAGGGGCGACATCGACGCGCGATGGGCGCGAGGCGACGACTGAAGCGGCGGTTCGTTCGCGCACCAACCAACGTTTATTTATTTCTGCAACGAGCGAGACGCGCGGAACGGGCGGCTGCGGACGCGCACGCGCGAGGCGTCGCGCCGCCGGATGACGAGGCGAAAGTTGACCACTATCGCGATGTACAACACGGCAGGACGCGCGATGCGTCGGCTAAATACCATCTAAATCGTCGAAGATGTCGAATTCTTCCTTTTCCTCGTCGCGTTCGCGAGGATCGAGTCGACGCTCGCGGACGAAGAACGCGGAGGCGAATCGACCTTTGCGGTAGCGTCGAGCGACGACGCGACGCTCGGTATCGTCTATCATCGCGCTCGGTGGGCCTTGGTCGTAGCGACCGCACTCGACGACGAGTTGGTCGTCGACGGATTCGACGAGGACCCAAATGTGGTTGGGAAGGAACACCAACGGCGAGTTCCCGCCGAGGACGTACTCACCGCCCATGGCCCAGCTCGATGGGGACTTGACCGCCCACCACGGAACCACAAGCATGCCCTCGGGATCACGCGCCGCCGCCTCGATTTCCTCTTTCGCTCGTCGCTCCTCTGCTTCCCTCTCCGCCTCCGCGGCGCGCGCGAGCGCTGGATCGTTTGGTTTTTGTTCCGCAAGCTTTTGCGCTGGACCGACGTCTATCGGCGAAGACGTCGACGCATCCTCACCACTTGTTTCGCGCTCTTCGGGTACATCTGCTAGCGCTTCGAGCGCTATGAATGTCACCCCGCTCGTCGCTCGCCATTCGCCGACGCTCACGGCGTCTTCGGTTAAAATATCCCCCGTCGCCGGACTCGCCGCCCGCGTCTCGCATTCGCTCGCCGTCTCGTGAGTGATTTCGATTCCACACAACTCCCAGTTCCGCCTCTGTCCCGGTGCCGCGCGCACGCGAAGCGAGATCCGCCGCCGCTCTCTCGGCGCCTCCTCTTCGGCAAACGCAAACGCGAACCCAACCTCCGCGCCCTCGACGCACTCTGGAAGCGTCTTCGGCCCATCGCAATAACAACCTTGCACGATGAACATTTTAGCCATCTGTCCGCCCGCGCACACGTCGTGCGATTCCGCGAACGCAACGTCATTCTTCCCGTATTCGCACCCCGCTTCCGGGTACAACTTCTTCGTCTCCAATCGCAACCCATCGCCATCGCTCGTCTTGCCTCCGCTCGTCACGATTTGCCACTCCATGACGTCCACACCGTACTCCTTGAACGCATCGGGGACGTAATTACTCGGCAGCGGCACCGCGGCACCCGTGCGCGGATCGAACGTCGCGCTCGCTCCGGCGTATTCGCCCGCGTGCGCGGCGACGAAGTCATCCCAGACGTCCGAGGGCGGCCAATCGCGATTGGCTTCGAGCGCTCTCGACGCGACGTGCGCGCGATGACGCGCGTGAACTTTGAGTCGCGCCGAGGTCGACGTCGAGCGCGCGCACGCGCCGTGGCGATGCGTTTTCTGCACGCTCCAAAAAGTACACTGGGACGTCATTGCGCGCCTCTCGCGTCGTCGATGCGACGCAAAAGACGCCGAAAGCGCGCGTGTCGAATGACACACCGCGCGTTCCGTCAAAAAAGAACTCGCGTGCGTCGTAAACGTCGCGTTTTCGCGTCGACGCGGGGTGAAATGGCGAACACGTTGGGACAGCAGGTTGTTAACATTTGGCGAGTCAAAACTTGTGACGGTCGAACTCGTCGCACATCGAGGCGGGCGACGACGCGAGAATGCGCGCGCGGCGTAAACGGTTCCAAGTAATTGTCAGCGCGTGTTACGGCTCGCGCGGGGACGTGATGCCGTGTTTGACGATCGCCGCCGCGTTGGCGCGGCGGCTCGAAGGCCAAGCAACGGTGGTCGCCATGGCGAATCCAGTGTTTGAGAATGCCGTCGCGGCGAACGTGCGGTTCATCGGTGTGGGGAGTCGAGATGAATACGAGTGCGTGCAACGCGACCACGCTTCTAGGCGAGACGCGCGCGTGGTGGTGCGGTATTGGTTGGATCATTTGGAGACGCACGCGGAGCGTATTCTTGAGGCGCGCGCAGACGCTGGAAGGACGATTGTGTTGGCTCACACGCTCGATTTGGCGGTGCGGTGCGTGGACGAGCGCGCTAACGACGACTTAACGTGTTACTCCATTGTGCTCTCGCCCGCGCTGTTGAGAACGCCAAATCAAACGATTCCGCCGTTCGCGGGTGAGCGCCTTCGGTGTTTCGGGCGATCGCGTTGGGCGATGCGCGCAGCGGATTGCCTAGTCGATATCGCGTTCGCACCGCAGCTCAACGCGTTTCGCGCTTCGCTCGGGTCGACAAAACCAGTCAAAAGAGTGTTTGACGAGTGGTTTTTATGTAAAGCCGGCGTGTTCGCGATGTATCCCGAATATTTCGAGCGAGCCGCAGACGCCGGCTCGAGAAAAGTATTCCAAATAGACTTTCCCCAAGAAGGCGGCGACGTGAACGTGACTGGCTTGAATGCGATTCGCGTCGCTCGAGAGTTCATCGATCGCGATGACGCGCCGACCGTCGTTTTCGTATCAGCCAGTGGAAATCCACCCTTTGCGTCGCAATTTTTCGCCACCGCCGTGAAGGCGATGCGACGGCTGGCGGGCGCGAAAGCCATCTTGCTGACGCGTCATCGCGATCGGATCGGCGAGTTACCCGAAAACGCGATCCACATCGACTTTCTCCCTTTGCACCTCTGTCGCGACGCTGGCTTGAAAATCGCTGCGCTCGTTCATCACGGGACCATCGGGTGCTCGGCGACGGCGTTGCGAAGCGCATGGCCGCAAGTCGTCGTTCCAGCGGCGTTCGACCAGCCGTACAACGCCGCGCTCCTCGAAGCGATGGGTGCGGCGCAAATTATCCACATGACACGTCTCACGCGCACGCGGCTTGTGAAAGCGCTTAAAATTGTGTTCAAGGAAGAGGCCCGCGCGCCGGAAACCGCGCCGCGACGTCGAGCGAACGACGCGTCGTCACCTCAAGCGCGCGTCGCGGAAATCATCGCTAAGGAATTATTGCAATACGGCTAAATATACATCTACTCTACGATCACGTCGCTGTCGCTGTCGTGCATATCGTCGTCGCTATCATCGCTCACGTCGCTCACGTCCCTGGCCCACGATTGCACTCTCGCGCGTTCGACTTCTCTTCTCTCCGCCGACCGCAAGCGTCGGATCTTTTCAGTCGACGTCACGACTTCGCCGTCTCGCTCGCAATCGCGCGAGGTGTGGACTCGAGGCGTCGTCGTTTCCGTCGCGGGTTCTCTCGCCGCGCCGGCGCCGATCGCCGCGCCCCAGGTGAGACGTTTTCCGCACCGCGCGCACGGCCCGTGGTCCGGGATCAATCGACTCGACCACGACAACGCCTCGTCCCCGGCGCGATCGAAAAAATGACGCGCCAAGCACACCGGATGAAAACGCGCGCCGCACGTCGCGCACCCGACGGCGCGATCGCTTCGAATCGCCTTCCCGCACGCGTCCACGCCGCACTTCAGCGCTTCCCCGCCCGGCCGAGACGCCGACGCCGACGCGCTCGGCGTCCCACTCACACCGACGTCCATCACCCGCGCTCGCATCTCCTCATCCATCTCCTCATCCATCTCTTCCTCCTCCGCGTTCGCGCTCGCCGCGACGATCGCATCCATCTCCCGCGTCGTCGTTCGTCTCCGCTCCACGTGCGCCGGAATCGCGTCCGCGTACTTTTCAATCAGCCTCTCCCCGACCTCGCTCATGCAGTGCACCGTCAGCGGCATGTGTTTCCACGGCGCCGTGTTCAACATCCCACACATCACCATCGCCTTCTTCCCCGGCGCGCTCGTTTTATCGCTCACTCCGCGCTCCCTCGCCAACGTTCGCGTCGCTCGACAGCTCGCCGGTCGCTGCCACGCCCACTCAAACCGCAGCGCCTGCACCTTGTCGCTGAATCCCGAGACGACGAGCACCATGTCGCACGGTCGCAGTCGCATCGTGTACTTGGCCCCGTTCGCGATCGCGCCGTTGTGCTGCGCGAGTCGTCGCGGCGGGTTCGTCGTGAATCCGACGTACGACTTTCCCTTCTTGCTCGGATCGAGGCTCACGACGAGGTAACACGCGTAGAGCGCGCGCGCGGGCGCGCGGCGCGTCGGCGCGTCGCGCGTCGGGGGCGCGCGCATCGCGCGGCGCGCGCGACGGCGACGGCGACGCGCGATCGATTGTGACGGTTGGTGTCTGCGGTTCTTTTTTTTCGCTGCGCGTCGCGCGGTCGACCCGTAACTCGGACGCCGCGCGGGGAGGCGAACCGTGGGAAAATGAGATCGCCGATTGCTCTCTACGGGGTAGACCATCTGGAATCTGGTATACTCATCTGTAACGGTCAAACATGCCTTTTGGTCTACAATCTTACAAACCATAGAACCTCTTGGCGGTCCGAAAGTCACGTTCGCGTGTGTAGTGGATTAATGATGGTATCCAGAATATAGGCCGTTTCGAGGAGTGTGTGTGGAAGGACACCGGACGCTCTTAATTTTTTAAGAGGTCGGCGTTGTTCACTTAAGCCTACTGCGTCGCGTTCGTCGCCTCGCGAAGGATGAATGATGAATGATGAATGTGGCGTTACAAGGCGCGGCGATGGCGAATAAAGGTGACGGCGGCGCGCCGCTACGCGATGGCGTGGTCGTCGTCGCGCGCGTTCAAGGCTTGCGCGATGAGACGCGCGTTTTCGGCGTTGTGAATGGCGAGCGAACCGGTCGCCGGCGCGGCGCTCGGCGGGCGGCCGACGAATCGAACGCGTCTGTTTTCTTCGTCGACAGACGCGCGGACGCGGGTGGCGCGCTCGGTTGTGGCGATGCGCGGAGCGACGAAAGACCAGTAACCCATGTTTTTCGGCTCCTCTTGCGCCCAGACGAGATGGGCATTGGGATAGCGCTGTAATCGACGCGCCAGGGCGTCGTGAGGAAACGGGAACAGCTGCTCCAATCGAATGATGGCGACGTCGTCGATCTTCTTCGCCGCGCGTTGCCTGGCGAGCGAGTAATAAATCTTGCCCGTGCACAAAATCACGCGTTTGATCTCGCCGTTCGGTTTGAGCGGAATGTTTTCGTGACGCGTGACGTCGTCTCCCGCGTCGCCGTCGGCGATGACGCGCCGGAACGAAGACTTCGGCGCAAAGTCCATGAGCTTGGACGCGCAGTGCTTGTGATGCAGAAGCGTTTTGGGCGTGAGCACGACAAGTGGTTTTGAGTGCGGAGAGCTTATTTGCCGCCGAAGCGCGTGGAAGTATTGCGCCGGCGTCGATGGCTGCACCATCACGAAGTTGGCCTGCGCCATGACAGAGGCTCGCGCGCGGCGGCGCATGTAACGAATCCAGTCTCGCCTGTGCACCTTGCCGCTCGACCCGAAATACGCTTCGACGTCGTCCCACATCCCACTCTCTGCGGCATCAGCGCCGTTCGCATCTTGGCCTTGGCCGAACGTGTCCATCTTAGATTTACTCTCGGCGTCGTTTCGCGTCAAGATGGAGCGAATGTTTTCCAATTCCACGAAATCATTCTTGTCCGGCCCGAGCGCGTCGAATGTGCGTTGGGCGAACGCGAGATCGGCCGCGGCGTTCCCAGGGAGCGAGTCGGAGTCGTCGTTCGCCGCCGCGAGCCAACGTTCGGGGCGTGCTGTGGAGTGATCCGGGCCTTGACCCTCATACCCGTGCGGTAAGAGTAAAACGATGTCGCTTCGCTGACCCCAACGTTCTTCGCCCGAGCAAATATATTGGTCGATGATGACCTGCGCGTTGTTCGCGAAGTCGCCAAACTGTGCTTCCCAAAGCACGAGCGCTTCTTTACCCATCTCGGATGCGAAACCGTACTCGAATCCCAACACCGCGTGTTCGCTCAGTGGGGAATTCGCGGCGGTGAATTTGTCTTGCGGACCCATGTTCATATTGTCCAGCGGCACGTGTTCATGCGACGTGCGATTGCAATACACCGCGGCGTGACGTTGATTGAAGGTTCCTCGAACGCAATCTTGCCCACTCAGTCGAACGTGCGCGTGGGAGCCGATCGGGGGATCTTCGCCTTCGCCCGTCCACCACGGGACGTGATTTTCCCATCGCTTTTCGCATGGGTGCATGAGAAGCGACGCAAAAGCGAGCGCTTCGGCGGTCGCCCAATCGATTTGCCCTGCACCTACCTGGGCATCGGGCTCCATAGCGCGTCGACGCGCTTCGAACATCGCCTTGACGTGTGGATGAAGCATAAAATCAGTGTCCTCGGGAGGCGTAGTGATGGAGTGGCAAATCTTCTGCAGCGCATCAATCGGCATCCCGGTGCCCGCCGCCGTCACGCGAGCTTCGCGACCGGATACGCCTGTAGAGACCGCTCGCGTCGACGCGAGCCACGATTCGGTAGTTCGAATGAAGTCTTGGTGCGTGGCACCTTCCGCGGCGAACTCCTTCTCCATCCCTCGACGCAAGTCGTCGAGCTCATCCTTGCTCAGGATGCCCTCCGCCACGCACGCGTTGGCGTAATTCTCCGCCACTCTCGGGGTGGCTTCAATTCTTCGAGACATGAGCGGAAGTGTGATGGATGGATCATCGAGCTCGTTGTGACCGAATCGACGGTAGCACACGTAGTTGACGACGACGTCGGATTGAAATTCAGCTCGATAGTCCGCAGCCAAGCGCATGGCGGAGACGACGGCGTCAGGGTCGTCGCCGTTGACGTGAATGATCGGCGCGCCGTAGGCTTTCGCGACGTCACTCGGGTGTGGACTCGAGCGCGCGCGTCGAGGCACAGTGGTGAAACCGATCTGGTTGTTCACCACCACGTGCACCGTGCCCCCGGTGGTGTAATCGGGCAAGTCTTGCAACTGCATCACCTCGCCGTTTTGTCCGAGCCCACAAAATGACGCGTCGCCGTGCAACAGCAAGGGCAGAACGTGCGCCCGCGCGCTCGCACCTTCGGTTTGTGAATCACGCTTGAACTGTTTCGCGCGAACCACGCCGCTGACGACGGCGTTGACCATTTCCAAATGACTCGGATTCGGCACCAGAGTCAGCGCCACTTGCTTTGCTCCTCGCTCGACGTCGACGTCCACAACGGCACGCGCGCCGAGATGGTATCGAACGTCTCCGACTAGAAATGATGACCTATCGTCTACGATTTCCGCGCATATCGCTCCCAAGGGTTTGCCGAACACGTTGTGTAACACGTTCAAACGCCCCCGATGCGCCATGCCTAGAACGACGCACCCCACGTCTCGCTCCGCGGAACGCTCGACGAACGCTTGTAAACCCGGCACCAAGCTCTCCGCGCCCTCCAACCCGAATCGCTTTGCCGAAGGAAACTTTTCCGCGAGAAACACCTCCAATCGATCCGCCGTCAACAACCGCTCGAGCGTTCGTCTTCGCTCCGTCGCCGAAGCTTCTCGAGGGCCGCACTCGACTTGTTCCCTCAACCATCGCTTTCTCTCCTTGCTCGTCAAATGATTACACTCCACGCTCATCGTGCCGCAATACACATCTCTCAACCTTTCGAATAACTCATCGACGCGCCACGCCGTCTTCGCGCGCGCGCCGCTCGGATCCAGCGTCGCCGCGTCCTCGCCCAGATGAAACCTCTTCTCCGGCGCGCGACGCGCGCTCTCGCTCAGCCCCAAATACTCCCCCAAGCTCACCTTCGTCTTGCAGTCCTCCTTATAAAAGTGATCCGGGTACCCTTGCAACAGCGCGTGAATGTCTCGCGCGTCTTTCGGCGTCGTGGCCTCCATCGTCTCGTACCCTCGCACGATCGGCCCGAGCGAGCGCCCCAGCGGGTCCAACGCCGCCGTCAGGTGTCCCCGCGCTCGCACCGCCCGCGTGAGCTCCGTCAGCGCCAGCGCGTCCGTGACGTCGTCGAACCGATCGCCGTCGTCGTTCGCGCCCGTCGACGCCGTCGTCGACGCCGTCGTGGACGACGCGCGACGCGCAATCACCGTCAACGTCGGCGGATTACCGTTACCGCGCGCACCCCTCGCGCCGGCGTCCGCGGCGCGCGCGCGGTCGAGCGCGCGCGCCAGCGCGCTCGTGGCTCTTCGCGTCGACATGCGCGCGGCGCTCGCGGCGACGAGGACGCGAGCGACGCGTCGTCGTGTGCGGATGCGATTCGTTCGTGAAT
>MDSW01007284.1_pt1 | contig 14809 bp, 13 predicted proteins | sample 811171 | NCBI WGS metagenome assembly MDSW01 (sample SAMN05326641, study PRJNA326480) | marine metagenome | isolation source: seawater | place: Atlantic Ocean: North West | collected 2012 | reverse complement strand
TCCGTAATGTAAAAAAAAAAATTTATCTTTTTTTTCATGTAAGTCTAGATAGATATCATCTACTCTTACTGTATTAATTGAAGATGTTCTTCTTTTTATGCCATGAACAATATATTTTTTTTTTATTAAAAATTTTGCCAAATATGCTCCATCCTGGCCCGTAACTCCAAAAATTAAAGCTTTTTTTCTCATTAATTATTCTTAATCTTTAATTTTTTATTTATATAAAAAATATTAACACTATTTTTTGAATATTTATTTTCTAAAACTTTGCCCATTTTTAAATATTTAATATCATTTTTTTTTAATCTTCTTAAACTATCTTTTTCAATATCATATATGTAACAAAAATAATCAATTCTTAATTTATTATAAATAACTGCAAAATTACTGACGTTATACTCAATAAGTAATACTGGCTTGATCTTTTTAATAAAATTGTTCATTCCATTAATAACTTTATGATCAAATCCTTCTACATCAATTTTTACAAAACATGCATTGGTTTTAATTTTTAAATTATCAAATTTTTTTACAATCAAATTTTGTCTCTTCAAATAAAATTCTTTATATTTTTTTGGATAATTGTATCTTAATTTTTCTTTAATATATTTTTTATCAAAACTATTATTAAAATGAAAAAATTTATTTTTGTAAAAAGCCTTAAAAAGAATTTTTTTTTCGTTTTTGTTTGATAGTCCAAAGTTATAAATAATTACTTCATCATAATAGCTTTTAATACTATTTAAATATTTTTTAATTAATAATGAATCTGGTTCAAAAACTAATATCTTATTTTTTTTAAATCCTAATTCTCTAAATCCTATTACTGAAATTCCTATATTTCCCCCTACATCTATAAAGTCTCTTTTTTCATCTGGCTTAAATATTAATTTTAATGCTAAATAATCTTTATCATGTGGAAATAAAAATTTAAATTTACTTAAATTATTATAAATAAAAATTTGTAGAAAAGGTAATTGTTCTATAAATTTTACCAATCTATACTTTAAATTTAATAAGATCATTATTTATCAAAAAATCTATATCTTATTAGTGCTAAAATTGCCTTTAATCCATCAATGGCCTTAATTTTTTTTCCCTCTTTGTAAGTTCTTCCCTGATAATTAATTGGAATCTCAAATATGCTAATCCCTAAATTAGATAATTTTGTTGTAACTTCTGGACAAAATGCAAATCCTTTTTCTTTTAAATTTAAAGATTTAAAAATATTAGACTCAAACATTTTGTAACATGTGTGTGCATCAGTTAGATTTTGATTATTTATTTTATTTGATAAAAATGTTAAAAAAATATTTCCCCATATCCTCACCTTATGGCTAAAATTTTGAACACTTATAAATTTATCTTTTTTTAAAACTCTCGAACCATATATTGCTTTATATTTATTTAATTTAGCTTCATTTACGAAAATTTGATATTGATTTGGATCATATTCTAAATCAGCATCTTGGATAATTACATAATCACCATCCACATATCTTTGAGCACTTTTAATAGCTGCACCTTTGCCTAAATTTTCTTCATGGAGTATGATCTTGTCAATTTTATGATTATAATTATTTATAATCTCTTCTCTTGTGCCATCTAAAGAAAAATCATCTACCAATATTATTTGTTTTTGAATTTTAGTTTCTAAAACTTTTTCTAATAAAATTTTTATTGATTTTATTTCATTGTATACAGGTATAATAACTGTTAATTTCATTTTTTTAGTTTTAGATGATTAAAATTATATTATCCAGTTTTTTAGTTACCGCATTGTATACACCTTTTGGAATTTATTTCCATAAAGGTAATAATCTATCATCTTTTACTTTACAGCACATTTTTGGATTAATTATAATTTCTTTTTTTGCATTATTTTTAAATTTTTTTTTTCCTTTATACCCTTTATTAAATTCCTTATTTTTATTAATAAGTTTAATTATTATTTTTAAATTTAGAAAAATCTATTTAAGTAAAAACTATTTTATATTTTGCTCCTTTTCCGCATTAATTATTTTTTTACTAATAACAAATAGCAATATGTATAGACCCGATGCAGGTTTATATCATTTACCATATATAAATCTGCTAAATGAAGAAAAAATTATTATTGGAATTTCAAACTTACATTTTAGATTTGGTCATATATCAATTTTGCAATATTTATCTGCATTTACAAATAATCTACTCTTTAATGTTAATGGAATTGTTTTTGCAGGCGCATTAATTGCTAGCTCGATAATTATTAATTTTTTAAACCAAATTTACCTAGGCATAAAAAATAAAAATTTTAATTTCCATTTTTTATTCATTTTTTCAATATTAATTTTTATCTTTTATAAAATGAATAGGTTTAGTGAATATGGCAATGATGCCCCGGCGCATTTTTTAATGTTTTTACTTGTATCAGAAATTATTAAAAATTTTTATAATGTAAATGTTAAAGATATTCCAAATTATTTTCTTATAGCAATATTTATTATAATGAATAAGGTTATTTTAATTGCATCTATTTTGTTCCCATTTATTTTTTTTATTAAAAAAAAAATTAAGTTTAACCAAATAAATATAAAAATTTTATTTGTTATTTTTTTTTTAGCATTTTGGAGTATAAAAAATATTCTAGTTAGCGGTTGTTTTCTTTATCCATTAAATATTACATGTCTTGATAGTTTAAAATGGAGTGATTTAGAAAAAACTAAACAAGTATCAACTGAAAATGAAGCTTGGGCTAAAGGTTGGCCGGACTTTAGAAAAAAAAAAACAAACATTCTTCAATCTGAATATTCAAATAATTTCCTATGGTTAAAAACTTGGACAAACAACCATTTTGTGATTATTTTAAAAATATTAATTCCATATATTATATTTTTAGCGTTTATTTTGCTTTTTTTAAAAGATGGAAAGGTAAAATTTAAATTAAATAATTACATAAAGCTAACATCATTAATAAGTTTAATCGGAATTTTAATGTGGTTTTATAAAGTCCCAGTTTTTAGGTATGGATACTCTTTTATTATAATATTTATTTCTTTAATTTTTGCTTCAATCGGTAGTAGAATTTTTTTAAAAAAAAATAAAGATATAATATTTAAAAATTTAATTGCTATTTGCCTTATTATTTTTACGGTAAAGAATTTAAACAGAATTTTATTCGAAAACAAAAATTATTATAATTATCCTTGGCCTAAATTTTATTCATATAATAACGATAATAAAATAATAAAAAATGAATATAAAATTATAAATAATAAAAAAATTTATATGCCTTTAGAAGGATATTGCATGTATAGTAAAGCTCCTTGCGGTAACATAAATAAAAATTTAAATATTAAAATTAATAATAGTTATCTATTTATGATCATTGACTCCAAAAAACTTTAAAATTGCTTTTCTGGTTAAATCCTTGTAATTGGTTGGGTTATTAAGTCTATAAAATATTCTATCTTTAAAACTTATCATTCCTTTTCCTAAACTTTTTTGACAGCAATGAGGCATATGCCAAGTAATTGCATAAAAAATTAAAATAATTACTAAAATTAAATCTTTATTATTAAATTTTTTTAATTCTTTTAAATTTTTCTCTAAAAAAAAGTAGGAAACAAAAACTAAAATTAAAATGAAATATGTATTAAGATATCTGCCCCAGTCGCTTACGACTATAAATATTGAAAATAAAAATAATAGCTGAATAGTAATAAATATTGTGAATATTATTATATAATTTTTATCAATTTTTTTAACAAATAGAAAAACATATAAAGGAAGAAAAAAAAGAATTAATACAATTGTATATGTTTTTAAATAATTATAAGAAGCTATATATTTAATTATTCCTAAACTCTTATATGAAATAACATATTTGGAAAACATTATTTCAGTCAAAGCTCCTTTGCATATTTCTGGGGTTAGACCGTTATTTATAAGTCGATTACAAACTAGATCTTTAAGATTGGGTTCGTTAGTAGAAAAAAATAGCAATATCGTAAAAGCTATCAGAGATCCTAAAATGAGCGAACATTCATTCAAAAAATAATTCATTTTTATTTTTATTTTTTTTTTATAAATGTCAAAAAACTTTGTAAAAATAAAAAATAATGAGAAAAAAATAAAAATTTCATGTATTAAAACAAAACTGAAACCTATTAAAAAATAAAAAATTATTTTGAATAAAGAAAATTTTAGATTATTTAAAAAAATAGAAATATAAATTACATAAAAAGTTAAAAATATTATTTCTTTTCTTCCTACAACTAAAGGATCATAAAAGGTAAATGCGATTGTAACAGGTGAAAATAATAAAAACAAAAACCAAATATTTATTTTTTTTTCAATCAAAATCTTAAAAAATAAATATAAAAAGAAACAAAACAGCAAAATCTGAAAAAATATTAGAAAGTATATTGGATTTATGGATGTTAAATTACTTAAATATAAAATTATTTCTCCACTAAGACCTCTTCTTAAGATCCCCGCTTCATAATTAATTAACCAATCACCTGCAATCCATGGGTTCTCTCTTAATGAATGTCTGATTGAAAAAAAAGAGTAATTAATAAATATCAAGACAAAGAATATCTTTATAACTTGATGTTTATTAATTATTTTTAAATACATTAAAATTATACTTTTTGATTACAAATCTTTATATTAACTATTCTAAATATAAAAGATTAAATTATGTTCTTAGAATATACATCTCTGATAATTCCAACTAAAGATAGGCCAAACAGATTGAAAATGTTATTTGAATCTTTGGAAGACTTTATTTCTGAAATTAATGAAATAATTATAGTGGATAGTTCAAGTAATGAGAATTTAGAATTTACCAAAAAATTTATATCCAAATTTAAAAATGTTAAATTAATAGAATCAGTTCCTTCTATTTCAAAACAAAGAAATTTAGGAATAGAGAATTATAATAAGAAAAATAAATTTATAATGTTTTGCGATGATGATATAGTTTTTGAAAAAAATTCAATAAATATCATTAGTGAGTTTATATGCTCTAATAGAAATTATTTGGGTTATGGGTTTAACTTAATTGAAAAAAATAAAAAATCATTTCTTGAAAAATTAAAAAAAAATAAATTTTTAGAAAAAAATGGCTTTTATAATAGTAAACCAGGAGTAATTTGTGAAAATGGGTGGCATACCAAAAACTCTAATCTTAATGAAAATTTAGAAACTAATTGGCTAAGTACTCAAGCATGTATTTATAGATCAAGTATTTTTAATGATAGCAAATTTGATATCACCCTAGGAAATTATAGTTATTTAGAAGACTTATTTTTTAGTTTCGATGTATTTAAAAAAGGCAAACTATGCATCTGTTCTGAGGCAAAATATAAACATGAAAATTCTATAAATAGAACTAATTTTTCTTTTGGCATCCAAGAAGTAATAAACCGACATAAATTTGTTAAAATGAATAATTTAAATATAAAAAAATTTTTTTTAACAATGATAATAAAAACTATCTTTTCTTTACTAAATGTTTTAATTGGTAAAGTTTATTATTTTCCAAAATTTATAGGTAATTTTCTAGGAATATTTTTATGTATTTTAAAAAAATAAATTTAATTAAAATATTTCTTATTCTGCCAATTTTATATTTTTTAATATTTGAGATAATTGCACGTTTTATAATTTTTTTGCTTGTGTTTAATATAAATATTTTTTTTTATGGTTTTGATAAAAATATAAATATTACAACTCATAGTTTTAAGAATATTGATATATTTGTTACAAAAATTAGTGATAGTTTGGATATTAAAAATAATAAAAAAAATTCAAATGAATCTGAAATTTGGATTTTTGGCGGATCTACTTCAAATAAAGGATTTTGTGATAGTAAAAATCTTTCATGGGTAGATTTTTTAGATACAAAAAATAAAGTAAGAAATTTTTCAAGGAATGGTGTATATTCAGATTATTCCTTAAGTATATTGCAACATCAATTACAATATAAAAAACCTGAATTAATTATTTGGGCAAATAAAGTAAATGAAGTTATGTATGCAAAAAGACAAGCTGGTATTAAAAATATTTTTTTAAAAAATATACAATCTGTAAAAAAAACATTTAAAAAAAATTCAGTTTTTTTCTATTTTTTTGATGAAATAATATTAAGAATATTTGACAAACTTGGATTAAATATAAGATTGGAAAATCAAGATTTAAGCGATGAAAGTTACAAAATTGCTTCAAATAATTTTTATGAAAATTCGAAAAAAGCAATAGAATTAGCAAAAAAAAATAATATTTCAAAGTTTTATATTGTCTCTCTGTTTAATAGAATAAATCTTAGAAACACAGAAAGAATTTTTTATTCATATTATATGGATAAAGTAATTAAATTAAAAAAAGAGTATATTTTTATAAATTTTATAAATACAAAAAATTATTTAGATAAACATGATAAAGAAAAAATTCTTTTTTGTGATTCTATGCATCAAACTTTAGAAGGTAAAAAATTAACTGGTAAAATAATTTCAAAAGAAATAAATGATTAATCAAAAAATTATATTATATTATGTTATATTTTCGTGGATAGGATTGTGGGCTTCGCTTGGGTCTAATCCTTATGACTTTTTATTTATTTTAGAAAAAGAAGGTAATTTATTTTCTATTCTTGTAAATATGAATTTTTCACAAGCTATTAACTTTTTAAGATCAATCTTTATACCGTTATCCTTGGTAATATCTTTTGTAATATTAATTCAATTTAAAGAAGTAAAAATCGATAATTTAATTTTAATACTTATTTTTATTCAGTTTTCTCAATTGGTTTCTACTTTTTTATCCAGCTACAGTAAAATTTCAGAGTTAGAGAGTAATATAGATCATATTGGAAGATATTTTTGGGTAATTTCTAGTCTATCAGCTTTAGCAATATATCAAATTAGCTGTAAGTTGGGAAAAATAGGCGACAAAATTATTTTTACTATCTCTGCAATTTTTTTAATTTTAATTACATTTTTTTTCTCTTACAAAATTTTAGGTGACTTTATAACTCTTCCTGCTGAAAAATCAGTTTATCATTTATCGAAATTTAGAGATAGTGCCTTTTTTCTTATACACGAAATTCCTCGTATAACTGGTTTATCAAGAACTTTATTATTTTTGTATATAATCTCACTTTTTTATAAATCAAATTTTGAAATTTATAATAATTTAATTAGGAATATCTTCCTTATAATTTTTGGTTCTTTGTTAATTTTGTACCAATCAAAGTTTGGTGTAATTTCTTTTATTTTGCTTAATGTTATATATATTTTTATTCAAGGGCCTAAAGTAAAAACTATAAAATTTATTTTTACTTTATTATTTTTTCAATTATTGTTAATTTTTATAATACTTGGAATAAAATTTTTATATAATAAAAATATTTCGAATTATTCAAATATAAATAAAGTTGAAAAATACACTTTAGACGAAAATATACTAGAAAGAATTCATGAAACAAAAGAAACAAAGACAATTAGCGAATTTAATTTTTTAAGAAGATTTCCTTTACCATCAAATATTGAAAGAGAATCTAAATTTCCATTATTTGCAAGATTGGATGGAATTATTTTTTCAGGTCGCGTAGAATTATGGTTTGAAACAGTAAAATTTGCAATTGAAAGACCAATTTTGGGGTATGGTTCAATGGCGGATAGAGTATTTTTAAATTATCAAAAGGAAGGTAAGAAAAAATTTATTGAACCTGTTTCTAATGCCTACATATATGCATTTGTAACGGGTGGGATACCATCGCTATTTTTAATTTTATATTTTTGGAAAATTTTGATTCATAGAAATATTTTATTTTTTCGAAAAAAAACTACATTTACAAACGAAAATAAAATTGGTTATATGATTATTCTCTTTATTTTTTTAAGGACAATAATAGAAAATTCTATGATGCTTTTTGGTATAGACTTTATTTTATTAATAAGTGCAATAACATTTATCAAACAGAAATGAGAATTTCAATAATCATGTGTGTTAAAAATAGTATGCCTTATATTATGGCATCTATAAAATCTTTTGAAAAACAGGATTATGAAAATAAAGAATTAATTATTGTAAAGTCTAAGTCTACTGACACTACTGATCAATACCTAAATAATTTAAAAAAAAAAAATATAAAAATTTATAATTTTGAGGGATCAATTTATAAAGCTTTAAATTATGGAATTAAAAGAGCAAAGGGTAATATTGTCGGAATATTACATTCTGACGATGTTTATTTTAATTCTAAAGTTTTAACAAATGTTTCTAAAATTTTTAAAGAAAATAAAAAAATAGAACTTGTTTATAGCAATATTTTATACTCTGATCGTAGCAATTTAAAAAAAGTTAAAAGAATTTGGAAAAATATACAAATAGAGAAAGATCACGAGTTGCCTCCTCATACTGGATCTTTTATTCATAAAAAAATCTATAATAAATTCAAATATAATACTAAATTTAAAATCTCTTCAGATACAGAATTTTTAATTAGATTAAAAAAATCAAAAACTAATAACTATTATTTTAAAAATTACTCTATAATAATGAGATTTGGTGGTGTAAGTACAAATCTTAAAGGCTTATTGAATAAAATTTATGAAGATATAATCATTTTTAGAAAAAAAAATTTTGGCTTATTTTTGTATGTTAAAAAAACACTTTTTAAAATAAATCAAATTTTTTACAAAAGGAATATTATTTTTTCTAAATACCATAATGAATTAAATAGTTTATCGTCAATTAAAATTGTGAATACAAATAAACTAGAAGAAACAAATGGAAAAATATTATCGGCTTTAAATTTAGCATTTATATCATATAATTCAAAATTTGGATTACAGTCGTCTTACAATGTTTTCTGGCCAGATGGTATATTTTCTAAAACAATAACAAAAGACAAAAAAATAGCAGGTAGAGATTTTTTTATAAAATATTTAAATTATATTAATAAAAAACCAAAAAAATTTAGACAAATTTATGTTGTTGGAAATATAAATAAAGCCTCTAAAGAATGGCTTAATAATAATATTTTACAAAATTATATTTTTCATAGTTTAAAATATGGTAGTGCAAAAAAAATTATATCTGAATATAAAAATAGAACTTATAAAAAAAATTCTCTTATTATATTAACGATACCCACCCCTAAACAAGAAATCATAGCTAATTATATTAAAAATAAAGATAAAGATGTAACTATAATTTGTATAGGAGGAAGTATTAATATTTTAAGTGGATATGAGAAAAAGACGCCAGAAATATTAAATGTATTAAATCTAGAATGGCTTTGGAGATTAAGATTTGATACTCTGAGACGTATTGTAAGACTTAGCGAAACATCATATCTTTTTTTAAAAATGCTAATATTAAATAATAATAGAATAAGTTGATGATAGAGTATTTCTGCTGGTGTTGCGAATATAATAATACTAGTGGAGAAGGATTGTTAGGAAAAAAATTTATCAACAAATATTTTAAAAACAAAAAAATAAAAATATTACTTCCGAAAAAAAAAATTTTTTTTAAAGATTATATTTATCCATATATGGGAATAATTATTCTTTGGTTTTATTATTTTAAGGGGAAAAAAATAATTTATTTAAATTATTTGCCTCTTTGGAATTTTCTATTATTCATTTTATGTCCACCTAAAACAATTTTTGGACCAATAACCGGCAGCATTCAGATTAATAAAATTAATAGTTTAAAATCGATTATTAGATATTTTTTATTTCCTTATTTTTATAAATTAAGTTTAATTTTTTTAAATATAAGATGTAAAAAAATTATTTTTGCAACAAATATTTTAAAAAAATATTTAAATAAAAAGATTTTAAAAAAATCTTTATTAAACTTTGTCCTCTCTGATTTCAAAATTAATAAAAGTAAAATAAAAAAAAAGTATGATCTTATAATTTACTTTAGAAGACATGAAAATAAATTTTTTGAACACCATTTTAAATTCATTAAAAATTTTATTACTAAAAATAAAAAAGTAATCGTGGTTGGGGATAAATTAAATATTAAGGGTATAGATCATTTTGGTAGAGTGAATAAAATTTATCTAAATAAATTAATTCAAAAATCAAAATATTCATTGTCAGGTGATGACAATCTGTTATCAATATTTAATATTGATTGTCTAAAATTTAACGTAAAAATTATCTATAATAATAAATTGAATTTCCAAATTCCTTATTATTTAAAGAAAAATTTTATTTCTCATAATTACAAAAATAGAATTTATTAGAATTTTATTATTTTATTAGTTTTATAAAATCAGAAATAATCTTTTTATTATTAAAATTTTTTTTATATTCAAAGTATGATGATATTGCTAATTTTCTATACATTCTTGTGTTATTAAATAAAGATATTAAATAATCACCAATTTTTTCAATTTTTTCATTTTTTTTAAATAATCTCCCATTTTTTTTATTCTTTACAATTTGAGAAATTCCACCAACATAGAAAGAAATATTGGGAACGGCTCTTGAGTTAGCTTCAATTAAAGCTAAGCCGTATGCTTCTGCTGATGAAAAAAGTAAATGAAAATGACTTTCTAATAACATTGATGAAATTTTTTTCTCCCCAGCGCTATCGTTCTTATTTATAAAACCTAAAAACTTTAAATTTGAATTGTTGTAATTAATCTTTGGTTTAAAACCTATTACTTTAAGTTCAGTTTTAATACCTTTTCGGTTCATATAATTTACTAATTTTACCTGCCTATCTACACCTTTTCTTTTTCCATCAACACTTAAAGAAATCAATTTAATTTTATTTGTTCCTCTATTAAAAATGTTTTTTTTTATTTTTTTTTCAGAAACTTGTCTTTGAAAACTTGGTCCAAATTCTAAAAGTTTAAATTTATTTTTAAATTGTTTATATTTTTTTTGAGCTTTGCTGAGTGCCCATTTGCTTGAAATTAAAATTATTTTACACTGTTTAATTGCTTCATACTCTAATAATTTGATATCATTTAATGATAATTTTGAAATTTTTTGTTTTTTAAAGTAATGCTGGTAGTAATCTGAATAAAGAATATCTGTCCATAAAATAATTGGAATATCTGTTTTTAAATGTGAAATCAAAGATAAATCAAATGTTAATAAATGACTTACATTTGATATTTTTTTTAATTTTTTTTCTATTTGAAAAGCATAATTTTTTGAAACTTTTAGATTATAAGTTTCGTCGAATTTTACTTTCTTAAATATTTTCAAATATTCTCTTTTAATTGCAAATAATTTTCTTAAATTTTCATTAAGTTTGTCAATTTTTATAACTTTTATTTTTTTATTTTTTTTTAAATTAGAATAAATATTTGATGGTACGCCAGACCAAAATAATTTGTTATTTAAATCACTTCTCGATATTATTCCTATTTTCATATTGTAAAAATAGACTTATATTTTATTTTTAATAAAACTCTTGTTTTTTTATTAAAAATATCAAATAAAAAAATAATGAGCAAATATGTTAAAATAGTAGAATAAGCCGCTCCACTAATTCCATAAGATGGGATAAAAAAGAAATTTAAAATTATATTTGCTATTGCTCCAATAAAAACATTTAAAGCATAGTACTTTTGTAAGTTTTTTGAAATATACCAATGTTCATTTGCTACTCCCAAGAATACAAAACTTAAAGAAAATGATAATAAAATTGTTGTTAAAACACTTTCTATATATGTTTCTCCAAATAGTATTAAAGTAATATATTTGCTTAATATAAAAATTACAAAAATTATTAACAAAGATAACTTAAATAATATTGAATTTATTTTTATTAATTCAAAGTTATAATTTTTTGAAATTAACAAAATAGGCAAATAAGAAACCATAATAATTTTTGGTATAAAATGAAACATTTCTACTATTCTTACTGATACAGAATAGACCCCAACATCATTTTCGGAAAGCATCAAATTAATCATAATTTGATCTATTCTCATATAAACAACAATACTTATAATCGATAACAATACAGGAAAACTTTTATAAATAATTTTATAAATTTTTCTATAATTGATACTAAATGAAAAATTTTTTTCTTTTTTAATAAAGAAAAAATTTATGAAACAAAAAGTAATTAAACTGTCAATTAAAAAACAATAATAAACATATTTTACATCAAAATTTAAATATAAAAAAAATATAATTAGGATAAAAACTATAATTAAACTAAATGTTTGTGAAATTACGATATATTTTGATAAAGATTTTGACTCAAAATAACTAAATAATACTTCATATGATTTAATAATTATACTTAATCCAATAATTATTGAATAATTTAAATATACATTCTTGCCATGCAAAAAAATTATAAATAAAATAAATATAAGATACCCAAATAAACTTGAAACAAATCTCAATATATATGAATTGCTAATAATGCTATTATTTCTCTTTATTTTATTTTTTATTAAAATATTCGTAAGAACAGGGTTAATTCCCAACGAAGACAATGAGGTAAACAAAAAAATTAAAGCTAATAGGTAATTTAAAATACCAAATTCTTTTGGACCTAAATATCTAGCTAAAAAAATAAAAAGTAAAAAATTTAAACTTGCTCTGGCAAATTTATCAAAAACTAACCAAGAAAAATTATATTTTATTTTTTTTGATATAAATATTTTCAATTAAAATTTCTCAATTTTTTTGTTTCAAATAAATAAAAAGCAACTGGTAAAAAATAAAGCATACTTAGCCAATTATTGAAAAAATTTCCTGTGGGAATTAATGGCCATAGATTTATAAAAGTAGCAATTAACAAACAATCTGCAGGATTTAAAGAGTTGTTATTTTTAATAATTTTTTTAATTATTTTTAAAAAAATTAATAAAAATAGAAAAAAAATTGTTAAAAATCCGATTATTCCGGTTTCTGCTAATAACTGCATGTATGTATTGTGGGGGTGCGTAGAACATCCATACATAACCATTTTTTTATTGCTAATAAAATCTTTACAATTAAATCTAAACATTTTTAAACCATGTCCAAACAGAGGATTGGAAATAAACATTTTAAAAGCTGTAGTAAAATGTGCTTGATGGTGAAAGCTAAAAATTAATAATTTTTGTTTTTTACCTTCATCATTTTCTTTAATTAATTCTTTATGATGTTCACCTTTAAATTGACCAATAGTATCAACAAATATTCTTTTGGATATTTTAGGGTTTTGAATTGAAAGTAAAGTAGAAAATATAATAAATATTCCAAAAATTAGTAACATTTTTTTTCTATACTCTTTGTAGATTAAAAAAAACAATACACTGAAAAATAATATTAATCCTAAAGCTGATCTATCGCCTGATCTATAAATAATCACAAATGAAAAAATTAAAATTATATAATCTGAAATATGAATTTTATTAATAATCTCTCTTTTTTTAAAAATTAAATAAATAAATATTGGTAGAATTTTTTGAATAAAACTACCTAATACAAATTCATCTCCAAAAGGACCACTTATTCTCATTAAATTTTCTGAGTTTGGCTCTAAACCAAATATATCCTTTCCTATAAAAACTTGTATCAAGCTATCTATTATAATAAATAAAAAAGTATATTTATAAAAAGTATAATTAATTTTTAAAGCATCATCATCTTTTTTTAAAAAATAGATTATAGCAATGGAATAAATTGCAAATCTAAAATATAGCAAAGAGGATTTTAGGGAAATATATATCTGATCTGTAAATAATGACCGGATGCTTATATAGGAACAAAAAATTATAAAACCAATAAAAAACTTATTTCTAAAAAGAAATATTTCATTTTTGTTTACTTTAAATATAAAATAGGTTGATAAAATTAATAGAATAAGCTCAGCAATAAATGGGCCAGCAATTAAACTTAAAGGAATTAGAGAAATTAAATATGTTGGTATTTTTTTTAACATTGATAAATTTTTCTTGTTATATATAACAAATTATTACATGATTAAAATATATTGTGATACTTCTAATTTAAAACAAATTAAAGATTCTATAAAAAAATATAATATCGATGGAGTAACAACTAACCCCTCGATCATGAAAAATGAGGGGGTTAAAAATTATAAATCACACTGTTTAAAAATTCTTAAAATTGTAAAAAACAAACCTCTATCAGTTGAAGTATTTGCGGATAATCAATTAGAAATTTACAAACAGGCAAAAAAAATTGCGAAGTGGGGAAAAAACATTTTTGTAAAAATACCTATAATTAATACAAAAGGTAAAAAACTTACTAGTTTGATATCAAAATTAAATCAAGAAAATGTAAAATTGAACATTACAGCTGTTTTCAGTTCATCTCAGGTTATGTCAATAAAAAAAGCTATTAAGAATAAAAAAATTCCAGTTATAGTCTCAATTTTTTGTGGAAGAATTGCTGATATTGGAATTGATCCAGAGCCTATAATGACAAATGCTAAAAAAATATTCAGAAGTCATAAAAATGTTAAGATACTTTGGGCCAGTGTAAGAGAAACATTTAATTATAATCAAGCACAGAGAACTAAAACTGATATTATAACTGTGCCTCCAAAATTTATTAAAAAAATTAAATCAAAAAAAATAACTTTAGAGAATTATTCTAAAATAACAGTCAAACAATTTTTTTTAGATGGCAAAAAATCAAAGTTTCAACTTTAATTATATTTAATAGTTCTTTAAAATCTTTGAGTTTTTTAATTTTTACCACTTAGTTTTATTTTTTTGAAGTCGAGGATGAGATACAAATAGATGCCATAATAATACTTGAAAAGTTTCAGATACTGGCGTAACTAGTTTTTTATTTTCAACATTAAC
>MDSW01156260.1_pt1 | contig 14812 bp, 12 predicted proteins | sample 811171 | NCBI WGS metagenome assembly MDSW01 (sample SAMN05326641, study PRJNA326480) | marine metagenome | isolation source: seawater | place: Atlantic Ocean: North West | collected 2012 | reverse complement strand
GAATCGGGGTTTTATATATTTTTAATGCTATCCTGTATATTGATAGGATATACGTTTTATTTTACTAGGTTTTATGATTTACCTAAAGTGAAATTAATTTCGGTTAAATGGGTAAAAAATATTATAAATCATGGTATATTAATTAGTCTTCATTCATTCATTAACCCAGTATTTATTTATTTTGATCGTTTTTTGATTGGAAATAAATTAGGAGTTGATATTGTAGGGATTTACACTAGTTTTTATGATGTAATTTCTAGAACTACAATAGTTCCATCTTCTATTTCAGGAGGCTTATTTCCAGCTGTAGCTGCTGTTTCTGATTCCATAATAAATAGTAAAAAAATTTTAATTAAGGCATTAATAGTGAATTTAATAATTTCATTAATACCATTAACTGTAATATTCTTTTTCGGATATGAACTTCTTATTTTATGGTTGGGAAAAGAAATTTCATTTAGTTATAATTATGTAATTATTATAATTTCTTTTTCCTATTTTTTTCAAGGTTTCAATTTGATTTTTTTAAGATATTTACAAGGCATTGGTATCTTGAAATTTAGTTTACATTTAAACATATTACTTTTTATTATCTATATACCACTTTTATTTTTTTCAATAAATGAATATGGTGTTTTAGGAGTTGCTATTACCTTTTTAATAAAAAATATTTTAGAATTAACTTTCAATTTCTATAAAGTAAATAATATTTAGTAAATGATTTTATTTATAATCATATTTTTATCAATAATAATTTTCACTCGAAGTAAGCTCATAATAACAACCTATGTTTTAATATCCTTATTAAATTTAGCTCATCATACAGCCTCATTTGAAAGTGGTAGAGATGGTTATTCTATCTTAACAAAACAAATATTAAAAGACGAGATTATATATGCTAAAATCCCTTTAGAACTATCAAATTTGAATTTTCTTAATATTTCTGACTATTTAAATAATGCAGCAATTGAACAAATAGATCAGATAGGATATTTTTCTCTTCAGGGTACAATTTATTCTTATTTAAATTATTTGATATTTAAATTATTTGGCTCAAGTTTATTTAATTTAAAGATAATTAACTCACTATTCTATGCCCTTTTAGTAGGAGTTTTTAGGAAAATATTTATTGAGTTTGGAATTAAAAAATCTTACACAATTAAATATTCTATTTTTTTAGGTTTATTGCCAAATTTATTGATTAGAAGTATCCAGCTCGAAAAAGACATTTTAATAGTATTACTAACTTTTTACATTATCTATATGTTTATTAAAGCTGATAAGATAAAGTTTTTAAAAATATTTCCAATATTATCCATTTTATTATTTACACGCATTTATATTTTCATTTCTTTATTAATTACCAGATCTAGATTAGCAAATAGGCTTTTCTTTAAAAGAAATTTATTATATCAGATACCATTTGCATTAATTTTTTCGTCAATATCTATTTTGATTATTAAAATTTTTTTCCCTCAATTTTTTGAACAAATTTTAGCGATTAAAAAATATTCTGTTTTAGTTGGAGTAGTTGGTTTTCTTGAACCAAATTATAATGATTTTTTAGGCACTATTCTAACTTATATTAAATCACTTTACTATTATTATTTTTCTCCTATTTCTATTTACACTTTTCAAGGAGGATCTAGTTTGATTTGGAAATTCTTGATAATTGAACCAATTATGTATTTCATTTTTCCGTTCACATATATTTTAGCAAATCTTAAAATTATCCAAAAAAATAAAAGGTTATTGCTTTTATTTGGATTGTCAATTTTAATTGCTTGTGCAGTTGTAACTTTTGAAAGCCACTTTACTTCAGTCATGAGAAAAAGAATACCATCGTTATTATTAATTTCTATTATAGCACTAGTAATTCGATTCAAAAACAAAAGTACTATAACATGAAAAATGCAATTATTTTTTTTGAAAATCAAAAGATAAATTTTGAAAGATTCCCTAAGTTCATCTCACAATCTATTAGTTTTGCTGATCTTTATTATTTCTACAACACTGGAAATGAAAACTTATCAAATAATACATTTAAGAAAATTTTTAAATACAATGGAGATATAAATCAAATATATCATGACTTACTGAAATACGATAAATTAATTGTAATTATTATGTCTTACAGACCTATTGACTTAATTTTTATTACTCATTTAAAGTCTAAATTTAAAGATCTTAAAACTATTTCAGTTCAACACGGAATGTATTCTGACAAACTTGAAAGATCATCATTAATTTCATTCTTTGTTAATACATTCAAAAGATTAATTTCATATGTTATAACTATTCTTAGAATAGATATTTTTACATTAAAACAAAAATTACTGATTTTGAAAGAAATCTTTTTCGTTTTCGTACAAAATAAATATAAACTAAGTGAATCCCCTCTTTCAGAAATATTGTATTTACCAAAAAATGCATTTGTCTTAGGTGATCAATGGAAGTTTTATTACAAAAGTTATTTTTATAACAACAAACTACCTGTCTTCTATAATGTTTCGTCAAAAGACATGAATCTTTTGAATAATGCTAAATATGTTGATGGTAAATCGGTTGTTATTGTAGCACAAAGTCTAGTAGAAGACGGTAGATATTCATTCCAAAAATTAGTATCCGAATTTGAAAAAATTATTAATTGTATACCCCCAGACTTCAAGATTTATATCAAAAGACACCCTAGAAGTAATGATAAAATTTATGAAAAATTATCAAAATCAATTGTGTTAACTGACGAATTCATAGTTGCCGACTATATCATTTCTGGCTATAGTTCTTTAATGCAGATTTATAAGAGTATTGGTTGTAATGTTTTTTCTTGGAAATATATTGAGCATCATAATCCTGAATATTTTAATAATTACGCAGACTTATTTGGTAGAGAAAATAAACTAAATTCATTTTTTAATTTAGAAAATAAAAAAATTACATTCAGCAGAAATAACGATGTAGGTATAGAATATGCCCATCTGATTAAAAAGATACTAAATGAATAATCAAATTGAATGTCTTGGCATAGCAGTTAATCCGATTCTACAAGACCAAATTAAATGTTTTTTAAAATCATCGTCAATTCATTTTTCAAATAAAAAAGACTTTAAAAAAAGTATAAATGTATTATTATATGCTTTAAAAGTTAAAAGTAATTACATATTAGTTTATAATTCTAGTGCACTTAATATTCTTCTTGTTTTAATTTTGTGGTTTAGAAGAAAAAAAATTATTTTTCAACTGCATGACCCTATACCTCATTCTGGAATTATAAATCCTTTAGTTTTTATTGTAAATTTTGTTATTGTTTTATTTGCAAATGATATAACTGTTTTTTCTGAAAAACTTAAAAAACAGGTTAAAAAATATTATTTATCCAAAAATTGTCACGTCGTATCACATGGATCTGTCATATTTAATTATAATAAAAATGAACTTGATGATAAAAGGATAGTTGTTGGTTTTTTTGGTAGAAATATGCCGTATAAAAATTATCAAAAATTTATTAATTTTATCAAATCAAGACCAGATGTTTATTTTATAACTGTTGGTCAGGGATACCCTAAAATAAATTTTAGTAATCATAAATTGTTTTCCGGTGTAATTGAAAGAGATTTGTATTTTTCTTTGATGGTCGACGTAGATTATGTTTTTTTTAGTCATAAAAAAATTTCGTATAGTGGTGTTTTAAATGATATAATTTCATTAAAAAAAATAGTATTGGTGGATGAGCAAATCACCCCAAAGATTGATTATAAAATGAAACATAACTTTAAAAATAAAAAATTAGTTAAACATCCTCATGACCTAGACTTTTCACAAGAAGGATGGAACAAATATTATTATGAAATTGAAGAAATAATAAAAAATAAATAAAAATGAATTTAATTATTGGTGGCTCTGGTTTTGTTGGATCATTTTTAATGAAAGAATTAGATGATTATAAAACGGTTAACTTAGATAAAAACCAAAGCCCTTTTTATAGTAAAGACACAATAATTGGAGATATAAGAAGTATTGATGAAATAAAAATCCCTAGAGGTACTAATACCGTAATACTGTTGGCTGCTGAGCATAGAGATGATATATTACCAGTATCATTATATTATGATGTCAATGTTTTAGGTACAAAAAACGTTCTTAAAGCTATGGATATAGCTGGGGTTAAGAATTTAATTTTTACAAGTTCTGTTGCTATCTATGGATTAAATAAAATTAATCCCAATGAGAATCATTTACAAGACCCTTTTAATCATTATGGTAAAAGTAAATGGCAAGCTGAGTTAGCAATAAAAGAATGGTATATGAATGATAAAAAAAATAAATCTGTTACGATTTTACGTCCTACTGTAATTTTTGGAGAGAGAAATAGAGGAAATGTGTATAATCTATTAAAAACGATAATTTCTGGTAAATTTATTATGATAGGAAAAGGTGAAAACAAGAAATCTATGGCTTATGTTGGAAATATCACAGCATTTATCAAATCAAGAATAGAAAATGCTGAACAAGGATTTCATGTTTTTAATTATTCTGATAACCCCGATTTATCAATGAATGATCTTTCTAAATATATTGAAAAAAAAATGGATATCAAGATACCTAAACTAAAAATACCATATTGGCTAGGAATGATAGCAGGTTATGGATTTGATTTTTTATCAATTATTTCTCAAAAAAAACTTTCCATCAGCTCAGTAAGGATCAAAAAGTTTTGTGCGACAACTCAATTTGATGCCGCTAGGGCTAGAGAAGTATTTGAACCTCCTTTTTCACTAAAACAAGGTTTAGATAGAACATTGCAGCATGAGTTTATTAATCCTAAACAAGATGAAGTTTTATTTTTTACAGAATAATTTTACTAATTAAATTTAAATGGTTTATTTAAATCAACAATTCAATTTAAGATAATGATAAATGAAATTTTTGTAATTAATAGAACTTTAACATGAGTAATCCTTATCTTTTTTTAAGATTATTAAACTAAATAAATAATATATTGAATTATAAAGAAACCCTATTTTTTATTGCTAAATCTCTTACAATTTCTTTGGAAGAAAAAAATAGAGATGACATAAAGATTGTTCTCAAATCAGGGCATGTAAATTGGGAATCATTTGTTAAAGTAAGTACGAATCATTATGTCATGCCCGCAGTTTATTGCAATTTCAAAAGAGCTGATTTTTTAAAATATTTACCATCCGACTTGATTCATTATATGCAATATATTACCAATTTGAATAGAAACAGAAATATGCAAATCCTTCATCAATTGGAAGAATTAAACAGTATTTTATTAAGTAATAAGATTACTCCTATATTCATAAAAGGATCGGGTAACCTATTAACTGGTATATATGAGGATATTGGTGAAAGAATGGTGGGCGATATTGATTTTATTTTCTCAAAAAATGACTACCCAAAAGCTATTAAAGTTTTAAGAAATTTTGGCTATACCGAAGTAGAAAAGCTTAAATATTACAAACCTTCTGGCAAACACTACAGAAGACTTAAAAAAGAAAATAGTATTGCAGCTATAGAAATTCATAAAGAACTCTTACCAGAAATGTATGAGAATGAATTTAATTATCAGTTTGTTGTAAAAGACTGTCAGGATATTAAAGGATTTACTCTTTTGAGTTATGCAAACAAATTAAACTTATCAATCATTGCCAATCAGATAAATGATAATGGTTTCTATTATAAGACGATTGCTTTAAGGAATGCATATGATGTTTTCTTATTATCAAAAAAAACTAAGGCAAAAGATGCGGTTAATAAATTGAAAAATCTAAATAATCCTTTAAATTGTTTTTTGGCAGCTTGTTATGAAGTTTTTAATAAAATAGAGAGTTTAGAATATAACAATACAAAAATGGTAGCTGTATATTTACGTGAGTTTAATTTTCAGTTAACCAACAAGAAAATTACAAAAATACGCTACAAGTTTATTTATATTTATTTGCTTTTAAAAAGTAAGTTTATGGTTATTTACAAGTGTATAAAATACAAAGACTACAGGGTTTGGTTATTTAAAAAAGTTACTGAAAAAATCTGGGACCTAAAAAACATATTAATTTGAATTAAAAATTAATATTTGTAATAATATATACATCTTGACAATTAAATCTTATAAATTAACCTAATTGTAATTGTTAAATTATTTAATTTGAAAATGTTTATGTTTTAGTTTTTTTATTTTCATTGGATAGCATAAGTTTAATTATATTTTTCTTAATTATTTTGATTTTTGAAAATATTTTTTAGGCTATAAATCAAATTCATAAATTTAAATTATATTCAATGTATAGTTTACATTTGTCTTGTTATTTATTGATTAATTTCAAATTGTCTCAAAATTAAGTTAATGAAAGGAATAATACTTGCGGGAGGTAGCGGTTCAAGAATGTACCCAATAACAAAAACTGTTTCAAAACAACTTTTGTGTGTTTATGATAAGCCTATGGTTTATTATCCACTAGCAACCTTGCTCTCAGCAGGTATTACAGATATTCTCATTATTTCAACTCCAAATGACTTAACAAGATATATTAAGCTATTAGGTTCTGGAAAACAGTTAGGTATTCATATTTCTTATATTGAACAATTAAAGCCTGAGGGTTTGGCTCAGGCTTTCATTATAGCTGAAGATTTCATTGGCTCAGATGATGTATGTATGGTTCTTGGAGATAATATTTTTCATGGAAACGGGTTTAATGAGCTTTTAGTTAATACCGTTCAAGAAGTAAAACAATCTAAAAAAGCAACTGTTTTTGGTTATTATGTTAAAGACCCTTACAGGTACGGGGTTTTGGGTTTTGATGAAAATAATAAAATTACTTCAATAGAAGAAAAACCATCAAATCCCAAGAGTAATTATGCTGTAATTGGTTTATACTTTTATCCCAACTCTGTGGTAAAAAAGGCCAAGAATATAAAACCCAGTAAACGTGGTGAATTAGAAATAACTTCCCTAAATAACATGTATTTGAATAACGAAGAGCTTAATGTAAAAATTTTAGGAAGTGGTTATACTTGGCTTGATACCGGAACTCCAGACTCTCTTTTAGAAGCTTCTAATTTCATACAGGCTATAGAAAAAAGACAGGGTTTAAAAGTTGCCTGTATTGAAGAAATTGTTTACAATAAGGGTTACATAAACTTTGAAGAATTAAGAACTCTGGCACAAATTTCACATGCAAGCGAATATGGTCAGTATTTATTTAACATAAAAAGTAAATGAATTTAATTAAAACAATGATTGATGGTTTAGTCTTACTAAAGCCTAATGTTTTTAAAGATCATAGAGGATATTTTTTTGAGTCATATAATCAAAAAAAAATAAATAAGTTATTCAATAACGTTAATTTTGTACAAGATAACGAGTCGGAGTCTTCAAAAGGCGTTTTAAGAGGCTTACATTTTCAAAACCCACCTTACTCTCAATCTAAGTTGGTTCGCTGTATAAATGGTGCTGTTTTAGATGTAGTTTTAGATTTAAGAAAGAGTTCAAGAACTTATGGTATGTTTGAAACTAACCTACTTTCAGAAGAAAATAAAAATCAACTATTTATTCCAAAAGGTTTTGCTCATGGTTTTGTAGTGCTTAGTCAAACTGCTATTTTTTCATATAAAGTGGATAAATATTATAACCCTAATTATGAATCTGGTATTTTGTGGAATGACCCAGATTTAAAAATTGATTGGAAAATACCAAAAGATCAAATTGTAGTTTCTGAAAAGGATAAAAAATTATTAAACTTTAAAAATTTTATAAGCCCTTTCAAATGAAAATTTTAGTTACAGGTGGTAAAGGTCAATTAGGATGTGAAATAAATAAATTATCATGCAAATATAATTATAGTTGGTTTTTTTCAGATATTGATAACTTTGACTTTTCTGAATTAAAGCATATTTATGATTTTTTAAATAAGTGTAGTCCTGATATAATAATCAATTGTGCTGCCTATACTGACGTTAATAATGCAGAAGATGATTTTGAAACTGCCAATATTATTAACCATGAGTCAGTTGCGTTAATTTCAAAATGGTGTAATAATAATAACTGTAAGTTAATACATATTTCAACAGACTATGTTTATTCGGGAACTTCATCAATTCCTATCGTTGAAGATATTCAAGCTATTCCAATTAATAATTATGGTAAAACAAAATTATATGGAGATATCTCCTGTCTTAAAAATAATCCTTCATCAATTATCATACGTACTGCTTGGCTTTATTCAAGTTTTGGTAAAAATTTTGTTAAAAAAATGATTAATTTAATGAAAACTAAAAGTCATATTTACATTGTTAATGATCAATTTGGCTCACCTACCTATGCAGCTGACTTGGCAGAGATTATTTTGCAAATTATTAACGATAATATTATAATTTCAGGGATTTATCATTACACAAATTTCGGTAATTTGTCCTGGTTTGATTTCGCTAATGATATTAAATCTATTTATGGTTTTAATACGATTATTGATCCAATATCCTCAAAAGATTACTCCAAAAAAACAAAACGCCCAAAATATTCAATTTTAGACAATTCTAAAATTAAAAACACGTTAGGTATTAATCAAAAGAATTATTTTGATAGTTTAAAAAGGTGTGTTAAAATTTTAAAAAATGAATCATAATGTATTAATCACTGGTGGAGCAGGTTTTATTGGATCTCATGTTGTTCGTTTTTTTGTAACAAATTACCCCAATTACCACATTTATAATTTAGATCTTTTAACCTATGCTGGTGATATTAACAACTTAATTGATATTAAAAATAAAGAAAACTACAAATTTATTAAAGGAGATATTGCTGATAATAGTTTAGTTAAAGATATTTTTACCAAATATAAGATTACAAGAGTAATAAATTGTGCAGCGGAGTCACATGTTGACCGATCAATCGATGATCCTATAAAGTTTGCAAAAGTTAATATTATAGGAACATTAAATTTATTACAAGTAGCTAGGCTTTGTTGGAGTAATGATTATACAAATAAACTTTTTTTTCATATTTCTACTGATGAAGTTTATGGATCTCTTGCAAACGATGGGCTTTTTTCAGAAACTTCTAAATTCGATCCTCACTCTCCGTATGCAGCCTCTAAAGCCTCTTCAGATCATTTTGTCAGATCTTACAATGATACATACGGTCTACCTACCGTGATATCTAATTGTTCAAATAATTTCGGCCCAAATCAATTTACCGAAAAGCTAATACCATTAGTAATTAACAATATAGTAAACAATAAATTTATTCCTGTTTACGGAACTGGGGAAAATATTAGAGATTGGATCTATATAAATGACCATGTTAAAGCTATTGATTTAATATTTCATAAAGGCCAAGTTGGAGAGACCTACAATGTTGGAGGTTCAAATGAATGGAAAAATATAGATTTAATTCTTGAGATAATTAAAATTACAGACTCCCTACTCAATAGGCCCAAAGGAAAATCGATTAAATTGATTAATCATGTTTCGGATCGTCCTGGACATGATTTTAGATATGCAGTTGACTCCAGTAAATTAAAAAACCAATTAGGATGGAAAGCTTCAGAAAATTTTAATGAAAATTTAGAAAAAACTATAGTGTGGTATATTAATCAGTCTGGTAAAAAAATAGTTACTAGCGGTTAACAAATAAACTTAATATATTATCTTTTTCCTTAAATCAATCAAAAAGTCTTTACATAAAATAAAACCGCTTGAAATAAGTAATCCTAAAAAAACAAATGTGATAACAATAAAAACTCTATTAGGTTTAGATTTAACATTTGGAATAGAAACCTCATCAATAACCGAAAAAATAGGTGTGTCTTTATTTAGTTTTATCTTATTGTTATTGTACTCTGAAGCTAAATTTATCAGAATATTTTGTTGAAGCTGATATTCGCTTTCTAATTTTTGTAATTCAGACATAAAGCTTGCCGTAGAAATATTTTTATTTGAATCTTTAAATTCAGCTAGTTTTTTTTGTAAAACATCAAACTCAGATTGTTTTAACTCATATTGTTCTTTTGAAAATGCTAATCTTTCTCTAATTTTATTAGTTCTTATCTCAATTATTTTAGATTGTAGACTTTTGGTAACTATCTGAACTATTTGACTACTTATTAATGGATCTTTGTCTGTGGCATAAACGATAACATATCCATGCCTTTCATTTAGTTCTATGTCAAATTTTTCTCTAAACGAATTAATTAGTTGAAAATCAGCTTCATTTATAAAATTAAAATTTTTAAATACAACATCATTAACTTTATTAATTTCATTATTTAAAAATAGCCCAAAGGTGTACTTTTTAAGAAACCTAATCAGACTAAAATTAAATAAACTATTTTCTGAAGATAAATATTCTCTTACTTTAAACTTTTCTGCATTTGAATTTATAAGATCTTCGTCTAATAATTCAAGTGAAAACTCTTCTGAATCTATAATATTTTTATAAACAAATGGAGATAAGTATGAATCATTTGAAACTTCAGCTGGGTTTATTTTAATACCTGCCAGATACGCTAAAGACCCTAATTTTTTGTCAGTAGTTGATACTTCAGAATCACTTACTTGTGGAACAAAAGTGGTTTGCGAAGTATACTTTACAGGACTGAATAGAGCAACAAAACATCCTATAAAAAAAAACAAAAGTGATGTTTTAATTATAAATATTCTCTTAATCCATAAACTCTTTAAAATAGCTATAATATTAATAGACTCTTCCTTCATATTGTTTATTTTATTCTTATTGCCTTTAAATTTTGTTATAATCTTGTTGCAATTAAGACAGATGTTAAAGTGGTAGCAATAAATCTTACAGTTCCACTCAATTCATCAATAAATCTTTCGATACGTTCCTTAGGATATTCACTTTCTGGTCTATAATCAGTTATAATAACCGAATTAGGAAGAACTTTAGGGTTTTTGAAAAACCCAATTTTCTTGGTTTTACCATTAGGTAAAACTACATATGATTTCCCCCCTTCTTTATTTAATTTACCACCAGAGTTTTTAATGTATTTTTTAGCTTTAATTCCTTTTACCCAGATAAAATTAGATTCATTTATTACAGCACCAGTCGTGGAAACAATTCCTTTACTAGATGCAATATTAATAATATCTCCATTTTCAAATATTTTCTTAGCATTTAAATTTCTGAAGTCCAAAGAAATTACTTTTCCATCTCTAATTAAAGAAGATGCTTCTAAATTGGCATATGATGTTAATCCCCCAGCATAATCAATTACATCACCTAAAGTTGAACTTTTAAATTCGGCAACCACAGATTGAGGAAAATTAACTTCTCCAGAAATATTGATTCTTACAGGCTCTTCCCAACCTAGAATTTGTTTAATAACCACCATGTCTCTGTCTTTTAATAAAAATCCATTATCTGGTTTTTCCTTCAACCCTAACATATAATCTTTGTCAATTTTAACATTGAATTTTCTAATAACTCTTTCATTAGATAAATCTAACTCAAATCTATTCACAACTAAAACTTCTTGGTCAGCGTTTATTTGAAATCCATTAGCAAGCAATAGAAGATCTTCAATATACATATTTTCCTCTAAATCAAACTCACCAGTTTTTTTTACAAAACCATAAATACCTACACTTTTGCTAATATTATCTGTAACACTCTCGCTGTATAAAATAACTTTATCTCTAGGAAGCAAAACAGTGTTTTTCAAATCTTCAATATCATTAAACATAAGCATATAATTACTATATTCTCCTGTTTCTAAATTGTATCTTTTTAGATCAAGTCTTGTTTTTAATAAATCATTAATAAAACTTGGATTATTTATTTGAGTTCTTTTAAAAATTAAATCATAAACACTTAGATTTTCCTCCCAATCGTATTCGCTTTCTGAAATACCATAACCACTGATAAAAACAGTTTTATTTCCGCTTACTCTTTGGTTACTGTGAATAGCAACTTTATCTTGATCTTCTAAAGTCACTGTAATCTCGTTATTCAAAACTTTTCTCAAATTATAAGTTTTAATTTGAGTAATTCCGTTAACAATGCTAGTAACGTCAACTCTCTCTAAATATACATCAGGTTGAACCCCTTTTGCTCCTTCTATGATTAAAGATTTTAAATCGTTATATTTAGTTAGTGAATACATCCCTGGTTCAAAAACATGCCCAGTAATAGTTACTTGATTTAGTTCGATATCTAAGATTGGAAAAAATGTAATTTTATCTCCGTCAAAAAGATTTACTTTTTTTCCAGAAACTTTAGCTTCTTGATAATTAAATGTAATTAATTCTCTGTCTGCGATGATATCTTTAGATCTTTTATCGGCAGGAGTAATTCTGCTAATATTTACCTTACTTGTTTGCGCTGTTACTGGCAAGCCACCAGAATACTTTAATAATTCTGAGAGTCCTTCGTTTTCTTTTAATTCGAATACTGCTTTATTATAAACTTCTCCTTGTAACAAAAAACTATTTTTTCTTGTGTCAACAAAAACTATGTCATTGTTTGTAAGTCTAACATCTTCTCTTAGCTGACCTTTAGTTATATAGTCATAAAGGTCAATCGTTTTGTATAGTTTATTGTTTCTGTAAATCTTAATTTCTCTTAAGGTTCCACTTGTTTTAACCCCTCCAGCGGCATAAAGGGCTGATAATGCAGAGCCTGAAGTATTTAAAATATGTGGTCCTGGTGCATTAACTTGACCTAAAACTACAATCTTAACAGGTCTAAGTTGGGTTAGCGATACATCCATAAAGGTTTTTTGAGGTTCGCTAGTAAGTCCAGATAAATATTTACCTAAAAATATTTTTAATCTAGATTTTAGTGTCTTAAAAGAATTTCCTGAGGCAAAAAAGAGGCCGTAACCTCTAATATTAATATTTCCATTTCTGTCTACTTTTACATTTTGCTCAAAAGAATTATCTCCATAGGTGATAATTCTTAATTCATCGCCCGGGGCAATAAGGTATCCTTCGTCAATATTTCCTAGTAAATATTCTTTATCTAGAAAGGGGTTGTTGTTAAAAATATCGTATCCAAAAAATTTAGCTCCCACCAATTTATTTTCACCCCTGTCTTCTTCTTTTTCTTCTTCTTCTTCTTCTTCTTCTTCTTCTTCTTCTTCTTCTTCTTCCTGGTTTTCCTCGGAATCTTTGGAATCTGAATTATTTTCAGGATTATCAAAATTCTGATCGTAGAAAAAATCATTTAGAAGTTGCTCATAGCTAAGACCCCTTTCAGCTGCTAATTGCCTAGCTTGTGTTTCAGTCATTCCACTTGCTTCAAGCGCCTGGGTAGCTTGATCAGGTGTTGTAATATTTTGTATCTCAGCAGTTTTTACAGCTTGATTTATTAATACTTCATTAGACTGAGAGTGGCAAAATATTGAGAAAAATAGTAATACAAATGTGTATCTCATAAAAAAAATTTGAACGGCAAATATAATAAAAAACTAAAAAAAAAGTGTTTTATTGTTTTTTGACTATAAATTACAAGTTAAATAAATAATGATTAAAATATAATTAATTTAAATCCTTAAATTTGACTAATTTATGAATTTAGAGTTTTCATACCCGATTTATTATATTGTTCTTTTTATCATTTCCGTATTTCTCACAAACTTTATATTCGTCAGATATTTAGGTTTCGCAAAGAGATACAAGTTGACTAAATCAACCAATTCTCGTACAGCACACAAGGGTGTAGTTTACACAGGCGGCGGATTAGTTTATGCAGCTGTAATTATGGTTTCTGCATTGGTACTTGATGATCTTGATTTTGTAGAGTTTTCCAATTTCAGTCCAGTTATTGCCACATCAATCCTAATTTCTATTGTTGGTTTTTATGATGATTTCAGAGATATTTCTCCTTTTCACAAATATATTACTCTCAGTTTTTTGATATTAATGCTTTTATATTCAAATGCTACTATTCCTGTAATTCAAAACTTAAATGGATTTTTAGGTTTTTATAATATTGGTTTTATCCCTGGATTAATTTTTACCTCATTTGTTTTCTTGTCAATTATTAATTCTATAAATCTTATTGACGGAATTGATGGCTATTTATCAATTTTTTCGATTTTTCTTTTTACTGGATTTACTATTATAAATGATATTAACGGCTTTTATACACTATCCTCAGTTTCAGTAGTACTTTTCGGGTCTTGTATTACTTTTTTGAGATATAATTTTTCAAGACAAAATAAATTATTTACAGGTGATGCTGGTTCAATATTTTTAGGCTTTTGGATTTCAACTTTTTTAGTTACATACATTACCAGCTCATCTTATTCAAGTATCGTAGATACTTTTTCAATTAGATTAGAAAATATACCAGTTATTGCGATTAGTTTAATTAGTATTCCAGTGTTGGATACAATGAGGGTTATGTTTGTTAGAATTATGAACAAGAAATCTCCCTTTTCACCTGACAGAAACCATTTACATCATATTCTTATTGATTCTGGAATGAGTCATTTAAGAACATCCTTTATTCTCACTTTTATTAATTTTTTAAATTGTCTCCTAATATTTTTAGTTGAACAGAACTTTAATTCCAAAGAACTTACAGTAATATTTATTGGTATTTGTGCTTTTTGGTATGTTTTTTTTGAATTACTAAAGAAAAAAAATACTAACTCTTGATTAATGAAAGAATCTGTATCCTTTTATCTTGATCGCTTTTACTAGAATTAATAAATGGCTCTTCTGAACCTGTAATAAATTTAAACTTCTCATTTAATGACTCAATAATTTTGTTTTTTACTTTTGATGCGTAATCATATGATAATCCGTTATCAACTAATTTTGCGACTAT
>MDSW01129870.1_pt1 | contig 14813 bp, 14 predicted proteins | sample 811171 | NCBI WGS metagenome assembly MDSW01 (sample SAMN05326641, study PRJNA326480) | marine metagenome | isolation source: seawater | place: Atlantic Ocean: North West | collected 2012 | reverse complement strand
CCGTCGCTGGCATGATACTTGCATCTAAACCATCAACATCAAAAGTTATATATACATTCTTTTTTGTAAATAAATTATTGAGTTTATCCAAATTCCAGTTTTTTTTATCTTTAGCCCAAAAAATTTCAATTCGATCTTTATTGTTTTTATAAAAAACCATTTCTTCTTTAGATATATTCCGAATTCCAAAAGAAATTACTCTAACATTTTTATAATCTAAACATCTCTTAATAGCTGAAGCATGAGAATATTTTTCTCCATTATAGCTCTCACGTAAATCTGCATGGGCATCAAAATGTAACAAAATAAGTTCTTCATATTTCTCAGTAAAAGGTTTTATAGCTCCTGGTGTTATTGAATGCTCTCCACCAAAGACTAAGGGAAACTTATTTTTTGAAATAATTTCCTTATTAATTTCGTATAATTGATCTAATGCTAACCTTATATCTTTTTTAATTTTGAAAGGTTTTATAGTTTTAATACCAATATCTTTATAAGTTTCTTTTTCTAAATCTTCATCGTAAAGCTCAACTTGATGGGATGCTTTTATAATTTCTCTAGGACCATTTTTTGTTCCACTTCCGTAACTTACAGTCTTTTCTAATCCAAAAGGAACTATAATAACTTTATTATCTATTTTAGTATTAGCTTCGTATCCTAAAAAACCTTTTTTTTGGGTCAAGTATTCCATTTGTTTTAAAATATATCAGAAAAATTTTTTTTAGATCTTTTTTTCCAGTATTCACGATGATAGGCGTCACTTGCAATAAGAGGTAAAACACTCGTTGCTTCAGCAAATACCATTTGTTCTTTTGATGTATCAACTTTACCCCACGAACTAGCTTCTTTAAGCGTAGAACTGCTACATGCACCATCTCTTGAGTCGGCTACGGTTAACTGAATTGCATATTTATGCATATCAACTTTTTTACCTAGTAACTCTGCGCAAACAACTGTATCTTGCACAAAGTTTTTCGGTACTCCTCCACCAATCATTAATAGCCCAGATTGTTTTGATTTTAATTTTATCTCAGTAAGTTCTCTGAACTCTCTAATTGAGTCAATTATAACATGTTTTTTTGGATTTTGCTCTTGGTGCATTACTAAACCAAAACCAGCAGAGCTATCAGTAAATGCAGGGCAGAATATTGGAACTTTATTATCATAGGCTGTTTCTATTAAAGAATTTTTTTTCTTTGCATTTTTTTTTAAATATTTTCCCATTTCTTTTATAAATTCTCTAGATGTATAGGCTTTTGGCTCCAGCGTATTTGCTATATCACAAATGGTCTTATCACATGCTTGCAATTCCTCTTCATCAATATATGTATCATAAATCCTATCAATATAATTTTTTCTAAGCACAGCGTCATCTTGAAACTGAGAACCTTGATAATGTTTGAAACCCAAAGCTTCAAAGAAATCCATATCAACTATCGATGCGCCTGTAGCTATAATTGCATCTACCATATTATATTTAACTAAATCTGAATATATTTTCATACAACCCCCAGCGGAAGTGGAACCTGCTAAAGTTAAAAAAATAGAACAATCTTTATCGCTCAACATTTCATTAAATATTTTTGCTGCATTGGATGTGTCTCTTGATGTAAAAGACATTTTACCCATAGAGTCTATTATTTTGCGAGCATCGAATGAAGTTATATCTATGTGCTCAACTGGTTTATCTAGGAATGAATTTTTGTTATGTCCAATTTTTGGACTATTTTTAGGTTTCATTACGCAACTAAGTAATCAAGCTTAGCAGAATTTTCATATAAAGACATTATAGGCTTATCACTTAATTCAAAAATTTTATCAGAATAAAATCCATTAAACTTTGTTCTGAAAGTTAAGCCATAAGCTCCTAGCTGTCCAAGTTCGATATAGTCACCTTCTTTAATATTGTTAGGTAATAGAAAAGGACCTTTCATATAGTCTAAGCTATCACAAGTCGGACCAAAAAAATTAAATGCTGTAAGTTTTTTTGACTGTATTCTTCCATTAGAAATCATTCTTGATGGAAAAATAAAGTTTGGAACACCTCCATCAAACAAAGATCCATAAGTTCCATCATTAATATATATTTTTTGTTTTTTTCTTAAAATAATTTTTACTATTGTAGAACCACTTTCGGCTACAAGAGCTCTACCAGGTTCACACATTAGCTCTGGAGTTTTACTGAGTTTTAGATTTTTAAAAGCTTCTTTAATTTCATTAATATAATTAATTAATGGTTCCGGAATTAAATCTGGATAAATTGAAGGAAATCCTCCTCCTACATTTATAAAATCGGGAATTATTTTTGTTTTTTTAATAATACTCCCTACCTCATTAATTGCTTTTGAAAAAGAAATTTTATGCATACATTGAGATCCAACATGAAAGCTTATTCCAATTTTTTTTGCATGTTCTTTACACAATCTAACTAGACCAAGAGCTTCACTTGGTGATGCACCAAACTTTCTCGATAAATCAATTTCTGCATGTTCATTCGAAATAGCAATTCTTACATAAAGATTTATATCCTTTGCTCTATTTGTTGCTTCTAAAATTTTTTGAAGCTCATCTTTTGAGTCGAGAGCAAAATCTTTAACACCTAAATTAAAATAAGCTTCAGCAATATCCTCTCTACTTTTAATAGTGTGCATAAAATATAATTTCATATTCGGCTTTAATTTTTTAATCAATTTAATCTCGTTAATTGAAGCAACATCAAAATGTTCAATACCACTATTGATAATATGTTTTAAAACTTTTTCATTTGGGTTAGTTTTAACCGCATAAAGAACTTTACCCAAAAAGTTCTTTTTGAAAAAGTTCACTGAAGATTTTATGGACTCTGGTCTTATACAATATACCGGAAAATTCGGCTGTAATGTTTTAACTAATTCGTTAACGTCTTTAAATTTTTGCATCCCATGTATCCCTCTTTTTGTTTACATAGCAAGGTTTCTAAAAAAATTTTTCTAAAAAAACCTTTTATTTCTTCGTATTTAAAGTTTTTTTTCTTTATGTAAAGAAAAAAATTAGTTTTATGGGTTGGAAATTTTTACTTTGTGATTATATTAGACCTGTATGAAAACAGTAGATTCAACTTCAGCTGAGCCTAAAATAGAGGATTTTGAGGACAAGTCTTTGCTTATCTTAGATGATGACGATCCATTGAGAGGAAGGCTTTCGAGAGCCATGGAAAAGAAGAGGTTTGAGGTAAAAGAGGCAAAAACAGTAGAAGAAGCCTTGAAAATAGTAAGAAATACGCCCACAAAATTCGCTTTGATTGACCTAAGACTTGAAGATGGAAACGGATTAGATGTTGTAAAGGAGCTACATAAGTTGAAAAAAGACAGTCGAATAGTGATGCTAACCGGTTATGGCAACCTAACCACTGCTGTAGCAGCTGTCAAAGCAGGAGCAACAGACTACATAGCCAAACCAGTCGATGCTGATGATGTAGAGGCTGCTTTACTCACACCCCCTGAATCAAAGGCAAAACCCCCTAAAGACCCAATGTCTGCAGACAGGGTAAAATGGGAACATATTCACAGGGTATTTGAGCTTTGCAATAGAAATGTTTCAGAAACAGCTAGAAGGCTTAAAATGCACAGAAGAACCCTGCAAAGAATTCTTTCAAAAAGATCCCCAAGATAGTTGTTTTAAATTAATTTTCTTATTTTTTTAATTTTTGAGATAACAAGTGTTATTAGAAGAATTTTAAAAAGTTCTGCTAGTAAAAAAGGTTCAGCACCTAATTTAAATACAGGCTTATCCCATCCTATCAAATTTCCAAGCCAAATTAGACCAAGTAAATAAATTAAACTAGTTGCAAAAGTTATTTTTATAAAATTTTCTAAAAAATTATTACTATATTTAAAGTAACCGGCAAAAAATACTGCCGCTAGAAAACCAATTAAATAACCCATTGTGGGTCCCATAAAATAAGCCAATCCTATTCCTTTTTCTGGTGTACCTGAAAAAACTGGCAAACCAATAATACCTTCAAAAAGGTATAGAAATATTGTTGCTAGACCAAGTTTCCATCCAAAGGAAACTCCTATAAAAATAACAACAAAAGTTTGCATCGTCATTGGAACTGGATAAAAAGGAATTTTAATTTTTGAAGAAAGTGCAAGTATCACTGTTCCTATTAATGCAAAAAATAAACCTTTAATTATTTGCGATTCTTTAATTGTTTTTACTAACTCCATATCTATAACATTACTTTTTTTTTTAATTGAAATCTAGTTATTTGTTAACTTAACAAAGACATCCTCTAAATTACTATCATCTGTTGAAATATCCAGTATTTCTAACCTGTTGTCTTTTAAAACCTTTAAAATGCTGTCAAATTTGTGTGAATTTTTTTCATAAGTAACAGTTATTGTATTGTCTTGATTCACTAAAAATTTAGTCCCGTTTAATTTGAGGGATATTTCTTCATTTATTTTTGCAACTTTAAAAGTAATTTTTTTAGTTTGAATTCTATCCAAAAGTTTTTGTGTAGTATCTAATGCAACCAAATTTCCTTTGTCTATGATAGCTATACGGTCAGCCATTTCTTGAGCTTCAGATAAATTATGAGTAGTTAGTATTATAGTAACTCCATCTTTATTTAATTTCTTTACATTATCCCAAAGATTTTTTCTTAATTCTACATCTACTCCAGCTGTAGGCTCATCCAATACTAAAATTGGAGGTTTATGAACCATGGCTTTTCCAATTAATAAACGTCTTTTCATTCCTCCAGACAAACTTCTAGCATATGAGTTTGCTTGTTTTTCAAGTGAAACCATTTTTAATATAGTGTCAGTAATTCTTTCTTTATTAGGAACTCCATATAAACCAGCTTGCAAGTCGAGTAATTTTTTTGGGCTAAAGAAAGCATCTAAATTAACTTCTTGTGGGACAATACCTATTGATGCTCTAACTTGTCTTGGATTTTTATCAAGATTAAAACCCCATACCTCAACTCTACCATTGGTTTTTATAACCGTTCCACCTAGAATATTAAGAAAGGTTGTTTTGCCTGCCCCATTGGGGCCAAGAAGACCAAATATTTCACCCTGCTTAACTTCAAAGGTTAAGTTATTCAAAGCTCTTTTAGAACTTTCTCCTTTCTTGTCCTTTAGATAAATCTTTGTAAGATTTTCAACAGTTAAAGCAATTTTATTCATAGTATATTTAATTATATCACGAAAAATATTAAGGTATTATGAATATATGAGTTCTTTAAAAAAATCAGACCATTTCTACCTTATTGATGGTTCTGGATATATCTTTAGGGCTTACTATGCTCTTCCTCCGCTTTCAAGGAAGAGTGATGGACTGCCAACAGGAGCAGTCAGTGGATTTTGCTCAATGCTTTTTAAATTATTAGAAGAAGCTAGATCAGATAGTTCTATTCATAAACCAACTCATTTCGCAGTTATATTTGACTCAGCAAGAAAAAATTTTAGAAATGACATTTATAATGAATATAAATCTAACAGAGCTGAACCACCAGAAGATCTTGCACCTCAGTTTGAATATATAAGAAAATCTGTTGAAGCTTTTAATTTACCTTCCATTGAACTACTGAATTATGAAGCAGATGATCTCATAGCTACTTATGCCAAGCAAATAGTAGAAGCAGGTGCAAAGGTAACAATTATTTCATCAGATAAAGATTTAATGCAATTAGTTTCAAGCAAAGTCAGATTATATGATCCAGTAAAATTTAAAGTTTTAGGAGAAAAAGAAGTATTAGAAAAGTTTGGTGTTAAACCAAATAAAGTTATAGACGTGCAGTCATTAGCGGGCGATTCCTCAGATAATGTTCCAGGAGTTCCTGGTATTGGAATTAAAACAGCGGCAGACTTAATTAACAAATATAAAGATTTAGATAATTTGTTAAAAAAAGCTGAAGAGATTCCTCAAAAGAAAAGAAAAGAAACTCTTATTGAAAACAAAGATAAAGCACTTTTAAGCAGGAAATTAGTAACATTAAAAAATGATGTTCCTGTAAAAGATCATCCAAGTACTTTTGCTTTAAAAAATATTAAAAAAGAAAAACTTTTTGAATTTCTTAGGGAAATGGAATTTAATAGATTGCTGAGTAGAGCTATTAGTTTTTACGGTGAACCTGACAATAAAAATTTTAAAAATCAAAAAAAAACCGAAAAATTAGAAAAAATAAATATCAAAAATTACGAAGGTATTATCAATGAAAAAGATTTAGACAAATGGATTAATATTTTAAGCGAGCAATCAATTATATCTGTCGATACTGAAACATCTTCTTTAAATCCTATAGATACTGACTTAGTAGGAGTATCTTTTAGCTATAAACCTAATAAGGCTTGTTATATTCCAATTAGCCATAAAGATATTAAAGGACTTAAGAAAGATTTAGTTTTAAGAAAAATTAAACCAATTTTAGAAGACGCAAGTATCAAAAAAGTTGGACAGAATATTAAGTTTGATTATATAGTTTTGAAACAAAATGGTATTAGCATTGAATCTCTAGAAGATACCATGTTAATTTCATATACATTAGATGCTGGTTTAAATCGACATGGTTTAGATACACTTTCAGAAATTCATCTAAATCATAAAACAATTTCTTATAAAGATTTGGTTGGCACAGGAAAAAACAAATTAAATTTTTCAGATATTGATTTGGAAAAAGCAACTGAATATGCAGCCGAGGATGCTGACGTAACATTGAGATTATATAATTTTTTAAAAAATAGACTAGATGAAGAAAAGTTGAATAAAATCTATGAGTTTTTTGAAAAACCGATGGTTAAATTACTATCCAAATTAGAAACTAATGGAATTAAAGTAGATAGCGCATATCTAAAAAATTTATCTGAGATATTTGAAAAAAAAATTAAAAAGATTGAAAAAGAAATATATTCATTAGCCGGTAGAGAATTTAATATAGCTTCACCAAAACAACTAGGAGAGCTAATATATAATGAGCTTAAAATTGCTAAATTAAAAAAAACAAAAAAGGGTGGATTAGCTACTAGCGCAAATATATTAGAAGATCTTGCTATTAAAGGTCATAAATTTCCAAATTTAGTTTTAGAATGGAGGCAAATTTCAAAATTAAAAAATACTTATACTGACGCTCTTCAAAATCATGTTAGCAAAAAAACTAAGAGAGTTCATACTTCTTTCTTATTAGGAGCAACAAATACTGGAAGACTGGCTTCAAGTGACCCAAATTTGCAAAATATTCCAATAAAATCTGAATACGGAAAAGAAATTAGAAAAGCATTTGTGGCCGATAAAAATAATATTTTAATTTCAGCGGATTATAACCAAATAGAAATGAGGATTTTGGCTGATATTGCAGATGTTAAAGAACTCAAAAAAGCTTTTAAAAACAAAGAAGATATCCATTCATTAACTGCTAGCCAGGTTTTTAATTTGCCATTAAATAAAATTAACGAAGATCTAAGAAGAAAGGCTAAGACAATCAATTTTGGAATTATATATGGCATAACACAATATGGTTTAGCAAAACAAATCTCAGTTTCAAATGAAGAAGCTCTTCAATTTATAAATTCTTACTTTAAAAAATTTCCTGAGATTAAAAATTATATGAGCTCAACAGTTAATTTTTGTAGAAAAAGTGGATATGTCAAAAATTTATTTGGTAGAAGAATTCACTTACGAGGAATTAATGATAAAAATTTTAGTGTAAGAAGCTTTCAAGAAAGGGCAGCAATTAATGCTCCTATCCAAGGATCTGCAGCTGACATTATAAGACTTGCTATGATTGAAATTGATAAATTGATTGAAGAAGATAAAAAATTTAAAACAAAAATGTTATTACAAATACATGATGAACTTATTTTTGAATGCGAAGAAAAAGACAAAGATTACGTCGAAAAGATAATAAAAAAAGCTATGACTTCAATTTCAACCTCAGAATATCATAAGTTTTCGATTCCATTGGAGGTAAACATTAATTCAGGATATAATTGGGGAGAAGCACATTGATTTAATATAATAACGCCTAAATTTTGACAATTTAATTAGGATTATTAAAATAATATATGGTTCAGACAATTGCACTTGTAGATGATGATCGTAATTTACTTACAGGCATAAGTATTGCCTTGGAGAGAGAAGGTTTTAAGGTTCAAACTTATATTGATGGTGAAACAGCGCTTAATGGAATGACTAGAAATCCTCCAGACCTAGCTGTTATTGATATAAAAATGCCTAGAATGGATGGCGAAGAACTCTTGACTAGATTAAGAAAAAAAATGTCAGTACCAATTATTTTCTTGACCTCGAAAGATGATGAAGTTGATGAACTTTTAGGACTCAAATTAGGTGCAGATGATTTTGTAAAAAAATCAGGAGGTTTTTCAATGAAAGTTTTAATTGAAAGAATTAGAGTGCAGTTAAGAAAAAAAGATGACTCAACTGATGATTCAAAAAATTTAATAACACATGGAAAATTAAAATTAGATCCTTCGCAACTAGAGTGCGAATGGAATGGAAAACCCTTGCCAGATAAATTAACCACAACAGAATTTTTAATTGTTAAAGAGTTAGCTAAGAGACCGGGGGTTATTAAAGAGCGAGCCCACTTAATGGATATTGCTTATAAAGACAATACTGAGATCGAAGATAGAACCATTGACAGCCATGTAAAAAGAATAAGAAAAAAATTTAAAAAAGTGGATGATAAATTTTCTGCAATTGAAACTAGATACGGCAGCGGATATAGATGGAATGTTAGTTAATGAAGGCAAAAAAATCAGCATCAATATTAAGAAAATTTTTATTATTTAATTTATTAGTTTTTTCAATATTAGGTCTTTTTACTATTTTTTATCTTAAAGCAATACAACCTAACTTAGTTAAAAAAAGAACTGCTAGTCATATTGTAATTATTAAAAATACCTCTGACCATTTAAAAAGACTAAATATTAAATTTGATCAAGAAAATATTAAAACTTTTTTACTTTCATCCAGATTTCTTTTTCAAAGTTTAGATAGAGTTCAGTTTTTTGATAAAGATGGAAATATTATTGGAGATTCAAATATTCTTGATTTGGACCAATCAGTTTTTTCTAGATCTGAACTTGTAATTCAAGAAAAAATAGACGGATCAAACATACAAAACAAAGAAAAGGAGGAAAAAATTTTAAACGAATCTAATTCTGAAAATCAGAATATAATTAAAGACGAAATTGTAAAAAAATTTCAGAACAAACCAATTGTATTAGAGAACAAAGTTAACGATAATTTTTTTGTTAGCACTATTAACAAAGTCACAACATCAGATGAGACTTTCGGATACATCATGGTTACGGAACAAGCTAATGATATTTTAATTGCTGTAGAGGAAAGAAAAAATTTTATATTAAGAACAGTCTTAGCAGTAGCATTAGTAATACTTATATTTTCTCTCTTTTTAAACAAATATGTTTTGAAACCAATTAAGTTTTTAGTTTTGTACACAGAGTCAATAAAATCAAAAGCTGATAAACCAGTTAATATGGATAATTTTTTTGTAAGAAGCGATGAAATTGGCAAATTAACAAAATCAATAAATGAAATGACAACCGAATTACAAAAAAGAACAAACAGAGCTGAAACTTTTTCAACAGATTTGGCTCATGAAATTAGAAATCCTCTTGCTTCATTAAAAGGAGCGTCAGAACTTCTAGATAAAACTAATGAAAAAAATGAAAGGGAAAAATTATTTGAAATTATTAATCACGATGTTCAAAGAATTGAGAGGCTCATAACAGACTATTCGCAAATGTTAAAAGATGAAGCTTCCTTATCTCGTGAAAAAATGAAGAGAATAAATTTAGATATTGTCATAACGAATGTTGTAGAAGATTTTAAACAGAATCTTTCTAACCTTAATAAAAAAATAGAAATTAATTTTATCAATAAAAATAAAAACGGAAAAGGTTATTTTATTTTAGGAATTGAAAATAGATTAGAACAAGTTATTGCGAATTTACTAGATAACTCAATTTCTTTTAGCAAAGAAAATAGCAAAATAGAAATTGAAGTAATTGAAAAAGAAAAAGATTTTCTTATAACTGTTAAGGATGAAGGTCCCGGATTTAGTGAAGCATCTACGCAGAAAATTTTTAAAAGATTTTACAGCAACAGACCACAAAACTTTGGAGAACACTCAGGACTTGGCTTGAATATTGTTAAAAATATAATTGAACTTCATAAAGGAACAATATCAGCGTCAAATCGAGCTAACAGAGAAGGGGCTCAAATAGAAGTTCTTTTGCCTAAATTAACCTAGCATTGTTGCTTGATAACATTTAATTATATTGTTAAAAGAAAAATTTATTATGCCTGAAGATTATAAAGTAAAAGATATCAGTCTAGCAGAATTTGGTAGAAAAGAGATTTCAATAGCAGAGTCAGAAATGCCAGGTCTTATGGCATTGAGAAAAGAATATAAAGGTAAAAAACCTCTTAAAGGAGCGAAAATTTTAGGCTGTCTTCACATGACAATCCAAACTGCGGTTTTAATAGAAACTTTAGTCGAATTAGGAGCAGATGTAAGATGGTCATCTTGTAATATTTTTTCTACCCAAGATCATGCAGCTGCAGCTATAGCAAAAGCGGGAGTCCCTGTTTATGCATGGAAAGGGGAAACAGAGGATGAATATTGGTGGTGTATTAAAAAAACTATAGAGGGTAAAAAAGGTTGGACCCCAAATATGTTGCTTGATGATGGAGGAGATCTAACTGCATTGATGCATAAAGATTACAAAGATCTTTTAAAATCTGTAAAAGGCTTATCTGAAGAAACAACTACAGGTATTAAAGCGCTAAAAAAAATGGAGTCTGATAAAAAACTTTTGGTACCAGCTATTAACGTTAATGACTCTGTAACTAAATCTAAATTTGATAATTTATATGGCTGTAGGGAGAGCTTAGTAGATGGAATAAAAAGAGCCACAGATGTCATGATGTCTGGAAAGACAGCTATTGTAGCTGGGTTTGGAGATGTTGGTAAAGGTAGCGCTGCTTCTCTAAGACAAAGTGGAGCAAGAGTTATGGTAACAGAAGCAGATCCTATTTGTGCATTACAAGCTGCCATGGAAGGATATGAAGTAGTATTAATGGATGAAGCGATTAGTGATGCAGACATAGTTGTAACAGCAACCGGCAACAGAGATATTGTTACAGCAGATCACATGAGAAAAATGAAAGATCGTTCTATACTATGTAATATAGGACATTTTGATAACGAGATTCAGGTTGAAGCTTTAAAAAATTATAAATGGAATGAAATAAAACCACAAGTTCACGAAATAGAGTTTCCTGATAAAAAAAGAATCATCCTTTTAGCTGAAGGAAGATTAGTGAATCTTGGCTGTGCAACTGGTCATCCTAGCTTTGTTATGAGTGCATCTTTTACCAATCAAGTTATGGCTCAGATAGAACTATGGAATAATCACAAAAACTATGAAAATAAAGTTTATGTTTTACCTAAACATTTAGATGAAAAAGTTGCCATGCTTCATCTAGGTAAAGTTGGAGCTAAATTAACTAAACTCACAAAAAATCAAGCAGATTATATAAGCGTAGATACTAAAGGACCATTTAAATCTGATAGCTATCGCTACTAAAAAAGTAGCCAATGTTAAAATATAAATTATCTCAAATAGATACTATTTCTAAAAAAATTATTTCAAATTTATCAAATACGGATTGCATCTTTCTTTTCGGAGAGCTTGGAAGTGGAAAAACTACTTTTGCTAGAAGTTTTATTAATCAATTACAGGAAAAAAATAAAGTTAAAAAAACAGAAGTTCTTAGTCCTACTTTTAATCTATTATATGAATATGAAATAAAATCTCTTAAAATTATGCACTATGATTTATATAGATTAGTATCACCCAATGAAATTGACCAACTAGGTATTTTTGAAAATGGTGAAAATGTTATTACAGTAATAGAATGGCCAGAGAAACTAAAAAAAAATGTTAAAAATAGACTGGAAATTACAATTTTTTATGAAAATAAATCAGAAAATAGAAAAATAAATTTTCAAGGATTTGGAAAATGGAAAAACTTTAAATTTGATGAAATTTAAACTTATAAAAATTAGAAGTGACGCTTCCTTTAGAGAGTTCTTTAGACTTTATAAAGGAAAAAAAACATCGATTATTGTTAAAACCCAAAAGGAAAAATTCAAAAACCTTGTAGTTTATTCAGCTATAAACAAATTTCTTAAAAAAAATAATGTAAATGCACCAAAGCTAATTAGCCATCATTTTAAAGAAGGAATTATGGAAATAGAAGATTTTGGAGATAAAACTTTATTACATTATGTTAAAAAATCCAAAAATAAATTAAATTTTTATAAGAAATGTGTAAATATAATTTTAAAAATCCAAAAAATAAAACCAATAAAAAAAATCAAGTATAGTTCAGGAAAATTTTTTAACTTAACCAGTTATAACAGATCAAATTTACATAAAGAATCAGACTTGTTCTTTGATTGGTATCTTCAAGGTGTTTTAGGAAAAAAAAAATCATTAAAATATAAAAAAAAAATAAAAATAGAATTAAACAAATTATATGAACAAATATTTTTTAAAAACAAATTTTTTGTTCATAGAGACTTTCATGTTTCTAATATTATGCTTAATAAAAAAAAATTAGGTGTTATTGATACGCAAGATGCTATTCTTGGCAATCCAATGTATGACCTAGCATCACTAATAGATGATGTACGGTTCAAAGTTCCTTCTAATATAAAAAAAAAACTATTTATATATTATTTAAACAATTGTTCTATAAATAAAAAAAAACTTCCTTTATTGAAGTATGATTTTGATATTTTGTCTATTCAAAGAAATTTAAAAATTTTGGGAATTTTTTATAGGCTTTTTAAAAGAGATAACAAGCCACAATACCTGAGATATATGCCTTACACATGGACTTTAATAGGACTAAGAATAAAAAATAAAAAATTTAAAAAATTAAAAGTTTTGCTTAACAAAGCTGTAAGCAACAAGATAAGAAAAAAAATAAAATTTTAAATGAAAATAAAAAAAGCAATAATATTAGGAGCAGGTTTTGGAAAAAGAATGCATCCAATAACAAAAAAAATTCCAAAACCTCTGGTAAAAATTAATAATGTAACATTGTTAGAGAATAGTATTAAATTTCTTAATTCTTTAGGGATTAAACATATAGTTATTAATACATATCATCTTCACAGAGAGATTGTTAATTTTGTAAAAAACAAAAAATTTCCTCTAAAAGTAGAAGTTATTATAGAGAAAGGAAAAATTTTAGATACAGGAGGAGGCATTTTAAATGCATCTAAAAAATTTAAAAAGAAAATATTTTTTGTTTTAAATCCAGATACTCTTTGGAGAAAAAGTTATAAAAAAGAATTTAGATCATTGGAAAAAATATATTTAAAAAATAGAAAACCAACAATGCTTTTGGTATCCAAAAAGAAAAGTTATGATAATTCATTTGGAGGTGATTTTAACTTAAGTACTAAAAATGAAATTTTAAGACAAAAAAATAATAAATTTATTTTTACTGGAGCCCAAATTATCACCAGATCAGTTTTTAAAAAAAGAAAAGTTAAACCTTTTTCTATGAATAAAGTTTGGGATAATTTAATAAAAAAAAAAGAATTATTAGGAGTTGTTAGTAGACAGAAATTTTTTCATATTAATAGTTATAAAGTGTATAAAAAATTAAACAAAAAAATTATTGATTAGATATTATTTCAGTCTTTCTAGATTGATCTAGATATTTTGCACCTAAGACTTTACCAGAATTATCAAATTCAATTACAAGAGGATTACCTGTTGGAATTTCAAGCAAATTAATACTTTCATCAGATATGTTAAAAATTTTTTTTCCTAAAGCCCTAATGGTATTTCCATGCGCTGAAAGAATAATATTCTTATTTTGTTTAAGATGTTTTTCTATATGTTTCTCAAAATAAGGAACAACACGATTATAAGTATTTTTTAAAGATTCACTATTAGGTATTTTTTTTAGAGTTTTGTATAAGGGGTCTTTGTGAGAACTGTACTTAGAATCTTCATCTAAATTTGGTGGAGGAATATCCCAAGATCTTCTGTATTTTTTAAACTGTTCTTCACTTAATTTTTTTTTAGTTTCATCTTTATTCAAACCTGTTAGAGCTCCGTAGTGTCTCTCATTAAGTTCCCAGGCTTTCGTGTATCTTTTATCTTTTCCGAGAATTTCTAATATTATCTCCAACGTGTTTATTGCTCGTCTAAGATAGGATGTAAAATAGATATCAAAATCTATATTTAATTCTTTTAATAATTGTCCAGATTTTTTAGCCTCTTGTTTGCCTTTTTCTGAAAGATCGACATCCACCCAACCCGTGAAACGATTCTCTGCATTCCAAGTACTTTGTCCATGTCTGATTGCTATGAGTTTGCTCATTGAATATAATATCTTTAATATATTAAATTATTAATATGAAGGGTATTAAATTCTTTTACATTACCTGCTCCAAAAAAAAGGAAGCACATAAAATAGCTGCATTTCTTGTAAAAAAGAAACTAGTAGCTTGTGCCAATATTATTCACAATGTTGACTCAGTATTTGTATGGAAAGAAAAAGTTACAAAAGCAAAAGAAATTTTAATTGTTGGAAAAACGATGAACAAAAATGTTCAAAAAATTATCAAAAATGTTAAAAAATTGCATAGTTATGAAGTTCCATGTGTTATTTTTTTTGATATAAAAAATGGAAATACAGATTTTTTAAAATGGATAATAAAATCCGTATAGTTCGTTATTTATATTATTTTT
>MDSW01179801.1_pt1 | contig 14814 bp, 16 predicted proteins | sample 811171 | NCBI WGS metagenome assembly MDSW01 (sample SAMN05326641, study PRJNA326480) | marine metagenome | isolation source: seawater | place: Atlantic Ocean: North West | collected 2012 | reverse complement strand
GCATAAAGGCGGCTATTGCCGCGTGCGGGTGTAACCCATGTTCATGCACACATCTGTTACCGATGTAGTTGACCCGTACAGGTGTCGTTTTCTTGGTTTCTTCTTTTGGACAAGCAAAAGAAGAGACTCGCACTGCAGTGCGAAACCGCCCGGCTAAAGCCGCTCGTGAAATGAACAGGAATACCGATCTGCTCCAGCCACAACAATCACCGCCGAATCCCAATCCGGCGCCCCACCTGCACCGGCCAGGCCTCACGCTCAAGCTGGCCAAAGCCGTCGGCGGCCTGGGCGATCGCCTCGGGAAAGACCGTGGACCGATGGGTGGCCGGGTCGATTGCCATGAGCATCTGCTCGCTGGTGGCGGCCAGCTGGCCGTCGGCGCGATAGAGCGAGAAGAACAGATGAAACCGCTTGGCGTCTCGATCGAGAATGTCGAGCGTTACGTGTAGTGCTTCGGCTTCTGCGCATTCGGCCAGGAAGCATATATGGGCCTCCAGCGTGAACGTGGTCACGCCGAGCGCGTCGCGCGCGTCGTCGCCCAGGCCGATCTTTTCCCAGAACGCATCAACCGCTAGCGAGAACACCCGCGCATACTCAGCGTCGTTCATGTGTTGGTTGTAGTCCACCCACTCGGGCGCGACATGGGTCTCATATATCAGATGGCGCATAGTGAGCCTTGCGGTTGAAACACGACGGATCAGATCCGGTCGGGCAAGCCTTCGGCTTCGGGCCAATAGCGCTCCACCAGATTCAGCAGATCGGTGAGAAACGCATCGCGGCGATGCTCGAGTTCGGCCACTGACCGGCCGGCGGCCTGATGTTCGCAGCCGGCCACCACGCGATCGATCAATTCATCGGTGAGTTCCGGCGCTTCGAGCTTGGTCCAGGGCAGCTTCAGAGCCGGGCCGAACTGTTCGAGCATATGGCGCATGCCTTGCTCGCCGCCGGCCAGGTGAAAGGTCAAAAACGTGCCCATCAGCGACCAGCGCAGGCCGGCGCCATAGACCACGGCCGCATCGATTTCTTCGGTTGTGGCTACACCGTCGTTGACCAGATGCAGAGCTTCACGCCAGAGCGCTTCCATCAGCCGGTCGGCGATATGGCCTTCGATTTCGGCGCGTACGACCAGTGGCTTCATGCCCAACCCGCGATACAGCGCCTGCGCGTGGGTGCGCGTGGCCTGGGAGGTTGCGCTGTTGCCCACGATCTCGACCAGCGGCAGCAGATACACCGGGTTGAACGGATGGGCGACCACGATACGTCCCGGCGCCTTTGTCGCATGCGCGGCCAGTTCCGTGGGTTTGATGCCCGAGGTCGAAGAGCCGATCAGCACGTCGGGCGCAACCCGCGCATCGATATCGGCCAGAACGCTTTGTTTGAGCTCGGTGCGCTCGGGCACGTTTTCCTGGACGAGATCGGCGTCGGCCACGGCCTGGTCAAGATCATTCGTCACGGACCAGGCATGCCGGTCTGCGTCAGGTGCCAGGCCGCGTTGGGCCATGGCCGGCCAGGCGATATCGATGGCCTGGCTCAGGCGCGCTCGGGTCGCGTCCGGGTCCACATCGTAGACGCTGACCCGAGTGCCGGCGGCCAGCGCTCGCGCGGCCCAGCCGCATCCGATGACACCGCCGCCGATAATGGCGACCCGCTCGGGCCGGGTCTGTTGCTGCTTGACTGTATCGCTCATGCGGCACCTCGCAGGCCGAGCCGGGTGCGGGTCTGCTGCGGGCTGGCCACATCGCCGCCCAGCGACTGGATAATATCGACCGCCTTGGCCACGAGGCCGGCGTTGTCGGCCTTCACACCACGCGACAGATACAGATTGTCCTCCAGGCCCACGCGACAGTGGCCGCCGGCAATCATGGCCTGGGCAACGATGGGCATCTGCATCCGCCCGATGCCGAACGCGGCCCAGTGGGCGCCCGCCGGCAACTTGTCGCGCATGGCCAGCAGTGTGGCCGGATCAGCCTCGGCGCCCCACGGAATACCCAGACACAGCTGGAATAACGGGTCGCCGGCGATCAAGCCCTCGTCGACGAGCTGGCGGGCAAAGCGCACGTGGCCCATATCAAAGCACTCGAGCTCGGGTTTGACCCCGGCATCTCGCACGAGCGCGGCATGCTCGCGCAGCCAGTCCGGCGTGTTGAGATACACCGAGCCGCCAAAGTTCAGCGAGCCGCAGTCCAGCGTGCAGATCTCCGGCAAGAGTTCACCGATGGGCGCGTGTCGCTCCGACGGGCTTTGTAAATCAGAGCCGGCTGCGGCACGAATCTGGCGATCCGGGCCTTGCGCGCCGGTCAGCTCCGGAATCAAATCACCGCCGCCGCCGGCCGTGAAGTTCAAGACGATATCCGTCTCGGCGTCGCGTACCCGGTCCACGACTTCGGCGAAATAACGTGTTTCGTGGCTGTGCGCCGCAGTTTCGGGATCACGCACGTGGATGTGCGCGATCGAGGCGCCGGCGCCTGCGGCAGCCAGGACATCGTCGGCGATGGCGCGAGGCGTGACCGGCACGTTGGCATTCTTGGACAGCGTGTCGCCGGCGCCGGTCACGGCGCAGGTTAGAATGACGTTTGTATTCACGAGCTTGGCGATTGTTCGATGACCAGCGCAGTATGCCGCCCGCCGACGATCGGGTTTGTCGTCAAGCGACGTATTTTTGACGAAAAGCGTCAAATGGCGGATCGCGGTGATCGCTCATGACGCGGGTCATACGCTCTGCGGCGGTCGGTGTTGGGTTTTTGGGCGCTTCGGCGACGGCCGCATTCGGTCTGTCGGTGTCCGGGCTGCCGGCCGGTTTCTTGCTCGGGCCGATGATCGTGGCCGTGGTATTTGCGTTGTCCGGCGCGCGGCTTGGCGTGCCCAAGCCCTTGTTTGCGGCCGCACAGGTGGTCATCGGCCTGATGATCGCGCGCAGCATCACGCCGGATCTGCTGGGTGAAATCGCCGTCGAGTGGCCGGTGTTTCTGGCCGGGGTGCTCTCGGTCATCGTCGTAAGCTTTGCCCTGGGCTGGTTTCTGGCTGCGCGTCAGGTATTGCCGGGACCAACGGCGATCTGGGGGATTTCTCCGGGGGCGGCCGTTGCCATGACGCTCATGTCGCAGGCCTATGGCGCCGACGAGCGCCTGGTCGCGTTCATGCAGTATCTGCGCGTTGTGCTCGTGGTTTCTTCGGCGTCGTTGGTTGCCGCTTGGGTGGGCGTGCCGGCCAGCCATGCGTCGGTGTTTAGCGGCTGGTTCGTGGCTTTGGACGGGGTTCCGCTGGCCGTAACCATCGCGCTGGCGGTGAGCTGTTGGCTGGCCGCCCGGTTGTGGCGTTTTCCGGCCAGCCCGTTGATCCTGGCGCTCGTAATAGGGGCGTTGGCCCAGGATATCGGCGGGCTCACGCTCACGCTGCCGGCCTCGGTATTCGCGCTGAGTTTCATGATCATCGGCTGGGGGATCGGCCTTCGTTTCACGCGCGAAACCGTAGGCTACGTCGTTCGAGCGCTGCCGGCGGTTCTGGCCTCGATCGTCTTGCTGATCGTGATCTGTGCGGGCCTGGCCGGTTTGCTCGTCGTATTCGCCGATATTGATCCGCTGACGGCGTTCCTGGCTACCAGCCCCGGTGGCGCAGATACGGTGGGGATCATCGCCAGCACTACGCACGTTGATATTGCCTACGTCATGGCGATGCAGCTGGCGCGTTTTCTGGCGGTCACGATACTCGGCCCGCCCATCGCGCGTCTGCTGACACAGCGGGCCGGCTATTCGCGCCGACCGGCGCGAGCATCGCGCTAAGGGCTATGCAGCCCGCCGCATTTTTACAGGGTCGCACCGGGTAGAGCGCACGCGGGCGCGGCCGCGCGACGGGTTGTCGCCGCCCGAAGTGGCGCGCATGATTTGCGCCCAGACACCCTGCAACCGATGGTTTTCCATGGCCCAACAACCCAATGTGCTGGTCCTGATGGCCGACCAGGTCAACGGCACGCTGTTCGAGAACGGCCCGGCCGATTTCCTGCACGCGCCCAACCTGAAGAAGCTTGCCCAGCGCGCGGTGAACTTCAACAACGCCTACACGCCGAGCTATCTCTGCGCGCCGGGGCGGGCGGCCTTCATGTCCGGCCAGCTCCCCAGCCGCACGGGCGTGTACGACAACGCCGCGGAATTTCGTTCGGCCGTGCCCACCTGGGCGCATCATCTGCGCCGTGCGGGGTATGAAACCTGTCTGTCGGGCAAGATGCATTTCGTGGGGCCCGATCAGCTGCACGGCTTCGAGTCGCGCCTGACCACGGACGTCTACCCGGCGGACTTCGGCTGGACGCCGGACTATCGCAAGCCCGGCGAGCGCATCGACTGGTGGTATCACAACCTCGGCTCGGTGACCGGCGCCGGCGTGGCCGAAATCTCCAACCAGATGGAATATGACGACGAAGTCGCCTTCCACGCCGAGCAGAAGCTGTTCGACCTGTCGCGCGGCCACGACGAACGCCCGTGGGCGATGTGTGTGAGCTTCACCCACCCGCACGATCCCTATGTGGCCCGGCGGAAGTTCTGGGATCTATATAACGACTGCGAGCACCTTGAGCCGAAGGAGGGCGCGGTGGCCTTCGACGATCTGGACCCGCACAGCCAGCGCGTGTTCGAGGCCAACGACTACACCAAGTTCGATATCCAGCCCCAGGACGTGCGCAACGCCCGCCAGGGCTACTTCGCCAACATCTCCTACGTTGACGACAAGATCGGCGGCATCTTGGACGTGCTTGAGCGTACGCGCATGCTCGACAACACCATCATCGTGGTTTGTTCCGACCACGGCGACATGATTGGCGAGAAGGGTCTGTGGTTCAAGATGAGCCCCTACGAGGGCAGCTCGCGCGTGCCGCTGATGATCGCCGCCCCAGGCTTGACCCAGAACAACGTCGACACGCCGGTCTCCACCATTGATATCAACGCCACGCTGGCCGATATCGTCGGCATCGATCTGTCAGAGATCGAGCCGTGGACCGACGGCCAGTCGCTGGTGCCGCTGGCCAAGGGCGAGGCCCGCGATGCGCCGGTCTACATGGAATACGCCGCCGAGGGTACGGTGGCGCCGCTGGTGACCATTCGCGAGGGCAAGTGGAAGTTCAACCACTGCGAGGTGGACCCGCCGCAATTGTTTGATCTGGAAGCCGATCCGCAAGAGAAGAACAACCTGGCCAACGACCCCGCGCACGCCGAAAAGCTGGCGGAATACCAGGCCAAGATGCGCCAGCGCTGGGACATGGATCAATTCGATGCCGAGGTGCGCGAATCCCAGGCCCAGCGGCTGATCGTCTATGAGGCGCTGCGCAACGGGCACTACTACCCGTGGGATCACCAGCCGTTGCAGGATGCCTCCCAGCGTTACATGCGTAACCACATGGATCTCAACGAGGTCGAGGAAGCCCAGCGTTTCCCGCGCGGCGAATAGATCCGACCGGCACGCTGATTTTTGGCGACATTCGAGCCGACATCTTTCGAGATGTCGGCTTTTTTATGAGCTATACAGGCGCAAGCCAATCCGCCGGTCGTTGTTTGCCCGTGACGTATACTTTGGCCCGCACCGCGAGATCGATGACCGGATAAGGCAAGACATACATGCGAATCAACGGGCTACTGGGGGCACTTCTGTTACTGAGCATCCCCGGGGTGGCTTTGTCGGCGGCCACCGATTATCCCGTCACGCTATCCAACTGCGGGCGCACGGTCTCTTTTGAAGACGCACCGGGACGCGTGGTCACGGTCGGGCAGTCGGCCACTGAAATGCTGTATGCGCTGGGCCTGGCAAACCGTGTGAAGGCAACCTCGGTCTGGTTCACCGATGTGATGGCGCCGTACCAGGACAAGAACGCGGATATTCCACGACTGGCCGATAACGACCCGAGCTTTGAATCCGTGGTCAACGTCCGGCCCGATCTGGTGGCCGCACAGTACGAGTGGCACGTCGGGCCCACCGGCAGCGTGGGCACGCGGGATCAATTTGACGATCTCGGTATCTCTAGCTACGTGCTACCGGCCGACTGCGACACCAAGGACAACACCACCGGCGGCGACGGCACGCGCACCGCGCCGTTCACGCCGGCCTCGATCTACAAGAGCATCCGCCAGCTGGCCCGGATATTCGATGTACAGGCCCGCGGCCAGCAGGTGATCGAGACGCTACAGGCCCGAGAACACCGAGCCGTGTCTCGCGCCGAAGCGCTCGATCTACCGGATGATCTAACAGCCGTGTTCTGGTTCTCCTCGCCGGATGACGGCGTTGCACCGTACGTGGCCGGCGAGCGCGGCGCGCCCGCCTACATGATGCGCGCGCTGGGTATTCAGAACGTGATTGACTCCAACGACGAATGGCCCACGGTCGGCTGGGAGCGTATCGCTCACGCCGATCCCGATATCATCGTGCTGGCTGAAATGGACCGCCGTCGTTATCCGGCCGACGATATCGCGCGCAAGAAAGCGTTTCTACATCACGACCCGGTCGCACGCCGGCTCCGGGCGGTCCGGCGCGGTCATGTCGTTACCCTGAACGCCCACGCGATGAGTGCCACCATGCGCACCATCGGCGGGCTGGATACGCTCTCACAAGCCCTGGCGGGCATGACGTTTACGCGATGAACGCGCGTCGGCTCACGCCCGGTATGGGGCGCGCTGGCCTCGGCGTGGCGGCACTTGTCATGCTGCTGGCCGTCGTCGGCGCCGGGGCTGCGGTCGGGGAGAGTGCGATTCCGGTCCACGAAGTGGCCCAGGTGTTGGCCAATCGGTTGTTTGACGCGGGTTTTTCGGTCGATGCCATCGATGCGGGCATCATCTGGGAATACCGGCTGACCCGTACGCTGGTCGCTGCCTGCTGCGGCGCGGGGCTTGCGCTATCCGGCGTGGTGCTTCAAGCGCTGTTGCGCAATCCGCTGGCCGAGCCTTATCTGATGGGCATTTCAGCCGGCGCCTCGACCGGTGCAGTGTTGATCGCCGTGGCCGGCGTTGGCGCGGGCACGCTCACCTTATCCGGTGGGGCCTTGATCGGTGCGGTGGTCTCTTTTGCGCTGGTGGTGGCACTCGCACGACTGGCGCTCGGCGGGGCGGCCGGCCAGGCAGCGGGCGAGGGCGATACGGCCGTAACCGGTACGATCATCCTGGCCGGGGTCGCCGGCTCAAGCCTGTTCAACGCCGTCACCGCGCTCGTGATTGCCCACTCGGCCAGTGCCGAGCAGACCCGTGGGCTGATGTTCTGGCTGATGGGTAATCTATCGGGCGTGCGCTGGCCCGATGTCGCGCTGGCTGCGCCGGCGGCGTTGGCGGCCCTGGGCGTGTGCCTGGCGCATCGCCGGGCGCTGGATGCGTTTGCCTTCGGGCGCGATACCGCAGCCAGTCTCGGCGTGGCGGTGCGCTGGGTACAGCCGCTGCTGATTGCGGCGGTCGCGCTGGTGACGGCCGTCATGGTCTCGATCGTCGGGGCCATCGGCTTCGTCGGGCTCATCGTGCCGCACGGCGCACGGTTTCTCGTGGGCAGCCAGCACAGCCTGCTCCTGCCGGTATCGGCGCTGGCCGGTGCGGTGTTTCTGATTGCCGCTGATGTGGTCTCTCGGGTGTTGATTGCCGGACAGGTCCTGCCGATCGGCGTGGTGACATCGCTGATCGGTGCGCCGGTTTTTGCCGCGCTGCTCGTAAATCGCCGGCGCGCGGCATGAGGCTGGCGGCCGACAATCTGGGCCGACGCCGGGGCGGGCGGATGCTCGTTGACGACATCACACTCACCATCGCGCCCGGCGAGCGGCTGGGTCTGGTCGGGCCGAACGGCTCGGGCAAGTCCACGCTGTTGCGACTGCTGGCCGGGCTGGACCGGCCGAGCGCCGGCGCTGTCTATTTAGATACACGCGATCTGCGCCGGATGCGCCAGCGCGCGATTGCCCGGCATATCGCATTCGTCACCCAGCAGGCCGCCACACAGGCGCCGCTGTCGGTGCGCCAGATCGTTGCCTTGGGCCGTATTCCTTTTCAGTCGTCCTTGAAAGGGGCGTCGCAGCAAGACTTGAAGCGCGTCACCGAAGCGCTGGCCCAGTTCGATCTTCTGGGGCTAGCCGATCGCACCTGGCCGACGCTGTCGGGCGGAGAGCGCCAGCGGGTACAGCTGGCCCGCGCGCTGGCCCAGCACGGCGATATCCTGATCCTGGACGAGCCGACCAATCACCTGGATATCGCGCACCAGCTGGCGATCCTGTCGTATATCCAAACCATTCCGGCCACCGTCGTCGTGGCCCTGCATGATCTCAATCAGGCCATGCAGTGTGATCGGGTGGGCGTGATGGACAACGGGCGCCTGGTGGCCCTCGGCCCGCCCGAGGTCGTACTCACGCGTGAGCGCCTGGCGGCCACCTTCGGCGTGAACGTGCAGTTCATTACCCCCGGCGACGGCGAGCGGCCGGTTATTCGGTTTCAGCCGTCGTAGCCCGCCGCGGGCATTTTCGACCGTTGTCTGGATGCGACGGGTCTTTGGCAAACGAGCGGCCGGGTATACCGTTTAGCGGGGCACGAGAACGGTTTCAGGGAGAAAAGCGAATGACACGTCTTGGACTGGTCGCCGTGATGGGGTTCGTTGCCGCGGAGCTCCCCGCGTATGCCGCCGATACGCCTGTCGAATCCGCGTCGCCAACGGTGGCCTGCCCGGCCACGCCGTTTGCTATGGGCGTACGGTTTTAGGCGGCCAGCGCCGAGGTCGATGCGCTGCGTTATCAAGCCTATAACGTGGCCACCCGCCAGCTCGATACGATCCTGGCCGAGCGCCAGGCCAGTGATGAGGCCAGTGATGAGGCCAGCGACGAGGCGACCAAGCCGCCGGCCGTGGTACTCGATCTGGACGAGACAGTGCTGGATAACAGCCCGATGGCGGCCACCGGCGTGGCCGAGTGTATTGACTACACCGACTGGGGCGATCTCTGGCAGCGCTGGGTGGCAGCGGCCAGCGCGCCGCTCATTCCGGCGGCCAAGGCGTTTCTCGACCATGCCAGTGCCGCCGGCGTGGCGATCTATTATGTGTCCAACCGCAGCACGGCCAATCTGGCGGCTACGGTCGAAAACCTGAAGCGCCACGGTCTGCCACAGGCCCACGCCGATCATGTCCGCCTGATGGGCCCGCCCAAGACCCGGCGCCGGGCCGCGATCGCCAAGGACCACGATATCGTGATGCTGGTGGGCGATTCGTTGCACGACTTCGACGGCGTGTTTGCCGATGCCACGCTGGCCGATCAGCGGGCCGCGGTGAAACGGCGGAAGGCGGCGTTCGGCCGGCGCTTTATCGTGTTGCCCAACGCCAGCTATGGCAGCTGGCAAGACGCAGAGCTGTCCCCGGCGCCGGTGCTGGCTCGATAAAGCCGCGCTGCGTCAAATGTCGGACATATCGCGCAGGCATCGCCGAGTCTTTAAACTGTCGCGCCATGGTCACAACTGACGCCCGACTCATCGCCCTGGACTGGGGCACCTCCGCGCTACGTGCCTGGCTGCTTGATGCCGACGGCGCCGTGCTCGACGAGCGCGCGACGAAGCAGGGCGTCATGCAGGTGACCGACGGTGATTTCGCGGGAACCTATGACACGCTGGTAAGTGATTGGACGGCAGCCCACGGGCCGCTTCCGGCGCTGGCCTGCGGCATGATTGGCAGCCGCGGCGGTTGGGCCGAGGCGGCCTACGTCGACACGCCGGCCGATCCGGCCACGCTGGCCGAGCAACTCACCGAAATCACTACCGATCACGGGCCGTTATCGATCGTGCCCGGCGTTATGCAACGCGGCGGCGACGGCCGGCTGGCCGACGTCATGCGCGGCGAGGAGACCCAGGTGCTGGGGGCGCTGGCCAGCCGGCCGGAACTGGCCGAGGACAGCTGGCTGGTTCTGCCTGGCACGCACGCTAAATGGGTCGCGGTGCGCGACGGACGCCTGTCCTCGTTCACCACTTACATGACCGGCGAGCTTTATGCCGTGCTGTCCGAGCACTCGATCCTCGGCCGGCCGGCGGACGAGGCCGGGGACAGCCAAGACGACGAGGCGTTTACGCTGGGCATTACCACGGCCCGCGATACCGGCGACGCCGGGGGCGTTTCGGCGCTTTTTTCTGCTCGAAGCCGAATGTTGGCCGGCGAGCTGGCCGCAGGCGCCACGTTGTCGTATCTCTCGGGCCTGCTGATTGGTGAAGAACTGCGCAGCGTATTTGCCACCGGCCAGACCCGGCCGGCGCTGTGTCTGATTGGCGACGAGGCGCTGTGTGTGCGTTACCGCGCGGCGCTGGCCTGTTTTGACCTCGCCGACGTCACCACGCTGGCCGATGCGGCACGGCTCGGCCTGTGGCAGATCGCGTGCGCGGCCGGCCTCCTGGACAAGGACTGATCCCATGCTCAACGACTATCTGGCCGATCTGCCACTGATCGCGATTCTGCGCGGCGTCAGGCCGGCCGAGATCATCGACGTCGGCGATGCGCTGTTCGCGGCCGGTTTCCGCGTGATCGAGATTCCGCTGAACTCGCCCGAGCCGCTGGCCAGCATCGAGAAACTGTCGGCGCATCTCGGCAATCGCGCCTTGGTCGGCGCCGGCACCGTGCTCCAGCCCGAGCAGGTGGGCCAGGTGTGTGATGCCGGCGGGCGCATCATCGTCTCGCCCAACGCCAAGCCAAGCGTTATCGAGGCCACCGTTCGCGCGGGGCTGGCCAGCGCGCCCGGTGTGGCCACGCCCACCGAAGGCTTTGCCGCACTCGATGCCGGTGCCCACGCGCTCAAACTGTTCCCGGCCGAGGCCATCGGCCCGAAGATCGTAAAGGCCTGGCGTGCAGTCGTACCGGCCGATGTGCCCTTGATGCCGGTCGGCGGGATCTCGCCGGACAACATGGGTGAATTCGTGGCTGCGGGGGCGACCGGCTTCGGCTTGGGCTCGGCGCTCTACAAGGCCGGCATGGGGGCCGACACCGTGGTTGAAAACGCCCGCGCTTTCGCCGATGCCTGGTCACAGCTCAACCGCTAAGGACACATTATGAAAATCACCCAGCTGGAAACCTTTATCGTCCCGCCGCGCTGGTGTTTTCTGAAAATCTCCACGGACGAAGGCATCGTCGGCTGGGGCGAGCCGGTGGTTGAGGGCCGAGCACACGCGGTGGCCGCCATGGTCGATGAGTTGGCCGATTATCTGGTGGGCCAGGATCCGCGCCGGATCGAGGATCATTGGACGGTGCTCTATCGCGGCGGTTTCTATCGCGGCGGGCCGATCCACATGAGTGCGCTGGCCGGTATCGACCAGGCGCTCTGGGATATCAAGGGCAAGGCACTCGGCGTGCCGGTGCACGAGCTGCTGGGCGGGCGCCTGCGCGATTCGATCAAGGTCTATTCTTGGATCGGCGGCGACCGGCCGGGCGATACCGCGGCCATGGCGAAAGAACGCGCCGATCTGGGCTTCACCGCCATCAAGATGAACGCCTCGGAGGAGATGCAGTTCATTGATACCCACGCCAAGGTCGATGGCGTCTTGGAGAACGTGGCCGCCATCCGCGAGGCCTGTGGGCCGCATTTCGGCATCGGCGTGGATTTCCACGGCCGCGTGCACAAGCCCATGGCCAAGGTGCTGATGCAGGAGCTTGCGCCTTACAAGCTGATGTTCATCGAAGAGCCGGTGCTTTCAGAGCACCGCGAGGCGCTGCCCGAACTGGCCGCACTCACCAGCACGCCGATTGCACTGGGCGAGCGGCTGTATTCGCGCTGGGATTTCAAGCCGATCCTTGAAGGCGGGCACGTCGATATCATCCAGCCCGACCCATCGCACTCCGGCGGCATCACCGAGACGCGCAAGATCGCGGCCATGGCCGAGGCCTACGATGTGGCCGTGGCCCTGCACTGTCCGCTGGGCCCGATCGCGCTCGCGGTCAATCTGCAGCTCGATGCCGTCTGCTATAACGCCTTCATCCAGGAACAGTCGCTGGGCATCCACTACAACCAGGGCAACGACATCCTGGACTACATCACCAACCCCGAGGTGTTTGCCTACCGGGACGGCTATGTGGCGATCCCCGAGGGGCCGGGTCTGGGCGTGGATATCAACGAAGACTATGTACGTGAGCGCGCCGCGACGGGCCACCGCTGGCGTAACCCGATCTGGCGACACACCGACGGTAGCTTTGCCGAGTGGTGATCCAGCGCTAGCCCACGGCCCAGGCAAACGCGGCGTCGCATTGCAACGTCAACGGATCGAGCAGGGCCAATGGCGCATCCCGGGCTTCGATCAGCCCGGGGAGCTCGGTACAGGCCAATACCGCTGCGCCGCAGTCCGCGTGGCGTGTCCAGAGCCGGGCAAACCAGCCGGGCGCTTCCGGTACCGGTTGCCCTTGACTGGCACGTTGCTGAAACCCTTGAACGACGTCGCGATCGTCGGCGTTGGGAATTGTCACATCGAGACCGGTAGCGGCCAGTCTGTTGGCGTAGTAGCCGTTTTCCATGGTGAAGCGCGTGCCCAACAGCAGCACGCGATCATGACCGGCGCCGCGGGCAGCCGCCGCCGTGACGTCGACCATATGAATGACCGGCAGCGCCGGGCGTTGCGCAACGTCTAGCTCGTCGAGTGCTCGGTGGAGCGTATTGCAACAGATCACCAGACAATCCGGGCCCATCGCTTCCAGCTCGGCCAAACGGTCGGCGAACAGCGCGCGGGCTGTTTCCCAATCGTTTTCGTAGCGGCTAACCAGCGGGGCGTAGTCCACGCTTTTCAGGATCAGTTCGGCCGAATGGGGTGCGCCGAAATACGCCTGCGCGCGCTCGTTCAGATCGCGGTAGTAATCGATCGTCGAGGCCCAGCTGGTGCCGCCGAGCAGGCCGATCGTCTTCATGGAGCGTCTTCAAAAGCCAACCGCCCGGCCAGGGCGATGAACAGCCCGCCCGTCAGCCGGCTGACCGCCGCGCCAAAGCGCTGAACGCCCGGCCGGCGCGCGAGCCCGGCCGCGGCCGCGGCAACGCCGACGTTGACCAGCGTGCCGGTGATATTGAACGTCAGGCCCAACAGGAGTAGCGCCGTGGTGTGGTGTGTTGCCTCTGGCGAGACGAACTGGGGCAGGAACGCGACGAAGAACAGAGCAATTTTTGGGTTGAGCAGGTTCACGAGTACGCCGCTGCGCCAGACGCCGGCCAGCGACTGTACGTCTTGAGGCGCGCCGGATGCCGGATCCGCCGCCGGGGCGCGTCCTCGGGCCAGCAACAGCTTGACGCCGAGATACAGCAGATACGCCACACCCAACCATTTGATACAGGCAAAGGCAGACGCCGAAGTGGCCAGCAGCGCCGACAATCCGACCACGGCGGCTCCGATGTGAACAAGCGTGCCGCTAAACACGCCCAACGCGGCCACAACGCCGTGACGAACGCCGACGCGGGCCGCCTGCGTGCTGACGAACAGCATGTCAGCGCCGGGCGTGACGTTCAGCGCGATAGCACTGGCTAGAAACAACAGAAAGGTCTGAGGCTCCGGCATCGAGACGTCTCCTATCCTTGCGCAGCGCGGATCTAGGTAATGGCCAGATGCTGGCGAAGCGCCGCGGTGATGCGATCGAGCAGATGATTGCTGGCCTCCAGCCAGGCCGGCATTTCGATGAAGCCGTGAATCACGCCGGGATAATGGGCGTGATCGACCGCGACATCGTCGTCGGCCAGGCGCGCGGCGTAGAGTACGCCTTCATCCATGAGCACGTCGGCCCCCGCCGTGACCACCAGCGCGTCGGCTGTGCCCTCGAGTGTCTCGGCCAGCACCGGCGAGACACGCCAGTCCAGCGGATCGGTATTGGCATCCACGCTGCGCTCGCCGAACCAGGCCATCAGTTCGGCGGTCAACGGCGGAAAATGGGCGTTGCGGCCTTTTGAGGGATACTGGCCGGCCGACTCACGCAGATCGGTGGCCGGATAAACCAGAACCTGCAGCGACAGTGGCCAGCCGGCGTCGCGGGCGGCGAGTGCCACCACCGCCGACAGATGCCCGCCGGCGCTGTCGCCGCCCACGGCCATACGCTGTACGTCTATTTCAAACGCAGCGGCGTGTTGCACGAGATAGCCATAGGCTGCGATGGCATCGTCGGATGACGCCGGCAGACAGTGTTCGGGCGCGAGTCGGTAATCCACCGCCACCACCTGGCACGCGGCCCGCTCGGCCAGCTGTCGGCACACGCGGTCATGGGAGTCCAGATCGCCCAGCACCCAGCCACCGCCGTGGAAATACACGAGCGTTGGGGCGGCGCCCGCGGACAGCGCCCGTGGCCGATAGCGCCGGGCACCGATCGTGCGGCCATCGAGGGCGATGTCTTGATCGACGACTGAGGCCATGTCGACCGGCTCGCCGCCGCTCTGGGCCAGCGTATCGATATAGAACTGGCGGGCCTCGGCCAACCCTAGGTCGGTAAACGAGACCGCAGCCTCTCGCATCTTAGCGACGACGCCGGCAGCTTCGGGGGTCAGGGACATGGCGGGTTCTCGGCAGCGCGTGGAATGATTCGGCCTTGATAGCACGATCGGCCGGCGGTCTGCAGATCAGGCGGGTGGGCGCGGACCTTGTATTGACGGCGAGCCGTCACAACACTCGTGTATACCCCACCCCAGGTGGGGTGGAATACTCATCGGAGCCTTGAATGAAACTACTCATTAAAGACATGACGTGTGAACACTGCGCGGCCGCAGTGCGCGATGCGCTGACTGACGTCGACGGCGTGATACAGGTCTGAGCTGGACCCGATCGGTTGGACAGTCCGCAGCGATTTCTAGGTGATGACCTGCTGGATCAGGCCGCCTGCGATAGCGGCTGTTCGTTG
>MDSW01040554.1_pt1 | contig 14814 bp, 15 predicted proteins | sample 811171 | NCBI WGS metagenome assembly MDSW01 (sample SAMN05326641, study PRJNA326480) | marine metagenome | isolation source: seawater | place: Atlantic Ocean: North West | collected 2012 | reverse complement strand
ACCACGTTGATAGGCTGGATGTGGAAGCGCAGTAATGCGTGCAGCTGACCAGTACTAATAGCTCAATTGGCTTGATTTATGCACTGAAAAAAATTTAATATGATGATATAAAATAAGAAAGTGAAAAATAAAAAGAAAGTATATGTTGGTTTAGCCCAAGATATTTTACATGAAGGTCATATAAATGTATTAAATAAAGCTTCAGAACTGGGTGATGTAACAGTTGGGTTGATGACTGATGAAGCAATAGCATCTTATAAAAACATTCCTCACGTTGATTATGAAAATAGAAAGCTTCTACTTAAGAATTTTAAGCAAATTAAAAAAATTATACCCCAAGATAGTTTAGATTATTCAAAAAATTTAAATTTGGTCAAACCAGATTATGTTGTACATGGTGATGATTGGAGAGAGGGAATTCAAAAAAAAACACGCGCAAAAGTAATTAAAACACTAAAAAAATGGTCTGGGAAATTAGTAGAGATTAAATACAAGAAGGATATACCACTTAATAGTATTTATAAAATTTTTGAAAAAGGATCTTTACCGGATGTAAGAAGATCTAAATTAAAAAGATTAATATCAGCGAAAAAATTTATTCGAGTGCTTGAAGCTCACGATGCTTTAAGCGCTTTAATAGTTGAGAATTCGAAGATATATGAAAAGGGAAATTATGAAACATTCGATGCAATGTGGTCATCAAGTCTTGCTGATTCATTGACAAAAGGCAAACCAGATAATCAATCTGTCGATTTTTCAACTAGAATTTCTGGGTTATCGCAAATTTTAGAGACAACTACAAAACCAATTATATTTGATGCTGACAATGGAGGAAGATCTGAGCATATATCTAATTTAGTAAGAAGCTTAGAAAGCAATGGTGTTTCAGCGATGATTATAGAGGATAAAAAAGGTGCTAAAATTAATTCTTTATTTAATAATCAAGCTAGTTCAACTCAAGATAGTATAAAAAATTTTTCAAACAAAATTAAAATTGCAAAGGCAGTTTCGTTTTCAAGTGATTTTATGGTTATAGCGAGAATTGAAAGTTTAATTTTAAACAAAGGTATGAAAGACGCTCTTAATAGGGCAAAAAGCTATTGCAAAGCAGGAGCTGATGCGATTTTAATTCATAGCAAGTCAAAATATAGTGATGAAGTAATAAAATTCGCAAATATATTTTCACAAAAAAGTTATGCAAAGCCTTTAGTGTGTGTCCCATCCACATATTCTAAAACCTACGAAAAAACTTTAATTAAATCAGGATTTAAGATTATAATTTATGCTAATCATCAAATTAGAGCTTCCTATAGAGCAATGCAAATAACAGCTAAGTCTATTTTAAAGAATAAAAGATCATATGAGACAGAGAAAAAAATTGCTAAAATTCAAGAGGTATTAACGCTAATTGAATAAACATGAATAAATTATATGGAAGCGCTTATACTAGCTGCTGGGCACGGTTCAAGGCTTAAAAGACCATTAAATCTGTTGCCCAAATCATTACTAAAAATTGGCAATAAAACTCTCATATATTATATTATAAAAAAATTAATTTATTCAGGTATTAGTAAAATAAATATAGTAGTTGGTTACAAAAAAGATTTATTAATAGAATATCTAAAAAAAAAATTTACAAATGAAGTAAAATTAAATTTTATAACTAATAACGATTATAAAAAAAAAGGAAATATATTTTCTGTCTATACTGCAAGAAAAATTTTAAAGAAAAATACCATAATATTAAATTCAGATTTATTAATCCCAAACGAAGTTTTAAGCAAACTAATTAAAAGTAATTTTAAAAATACTTTTTTAGCAAATAATCCAAAATTTAGAACAAACGATGATATCTTGCTGTTATGTAATAAAAAAAAATTAGTAAGAAATGTCTATGTAAAAAAAAATGTAATAGGTAGGAATTTATTTCCAGCAACTGGTATTGCAAAATTCTCAAGCTCCACATTAAAAAAATACTTAAACTTAATAAAAAAACAAAATTTTAGAAAAATAAAATATTATGAAGATGTATTTGATGATTTAGTAAAAATTACTGATTTTAAAGTGATAGTTTCAAAAAATAAAGTTTATGAAATTGATACTAAAAAAGATTATTTAAATGTAAAAAAAATTATAAAAAAAAATAAATCATATTTATGATAAATGAATTAAAAAAAATAAATTCACGAAATATTAATAAAAATCAAACTTATATTTATTCTGCTGGTTTCAATGTAGATCAATCAATGCAGGGAAAAAGTAGATTATTTGAGGAGATTAATGATTTAAAATTGTTAATTAAAAAAAAAGCAAAGATAGTTTTGGTATCTCATCAAGGGTCTTTTAAAAAAAAAAATTCATTGCAATTAGACTTTCTCAAAAATTTTTTAAAATTAAAACTTAAAACTAAATTAGTATTTCTCAAAAATAAAAAGAAAGCATTTTATAAAAAAAATCTTGAATTGATTAAACCAGGAGAAATCTTAGTTTTACCAAACATAAGATTTTTTAAAGGTGAAGAACTTAATTCAAAAGCTCTAGCAAAAAAAATATCAAAATTAGGCAATTGTATTGTTTTAGGCGGATTTTCTAAAGCACATAGAGAAAACTCATCTAATAATGCTATTTTAAATTTCCTACCTGGTTATATGTCAAATGGAATTTATAATGAGCTTAAATTGTTACAACCATGGCTTAATCCTGAGCCAGGCTCCATGTTAATTTTGGGGGGAGAAAAGATAGAAAAAATTAATATTGGTCTTAAATATCTATCAAAAAAATATCAATTTATTTTACCTACAGGTATTGTATTAAATACAATATTAAAATTGAAAGGATTTAATATAGGTTTATCAAAGTACCATAAAGGAAAAAAAGAAAATGATGTTGTAAAAAACTTCATAAATGATTCAAACAAGAAAATTTTAATTCCAAAAAAAATAATAGTTTTTTCTAAGCAAAAAACAAAAAAAAAAGAATATATTGAATTAAATAAAATTAAACAAAAACATATAATAGGAGGTTTTTTTCTTACATCAACAATGATTAAAATAATTAAAAATTGTTTAAAAAAAAATAAAAATATAATTATAGCGGGTACTCCGTCGCTAATAAGTAAAAAATGTTTTGAACCCACTCAAGAATTATCTACTTTAATAGAAAAAAATAATAAAAAAGTATTGCTTTTAGGAGGAGACACAGTTTCTGATTTGAAATTTTCTGGTAAAAAATCATCAGGGGGTGGCTCTGCTCTTTACTATTTGTCAAAGAAATCCTTGCCAATACTCAAAACTCTATATAAAAACCAAATAAAATTCAATGTCGTTTAATTTTTTTTCCCCTACTAATATATTTTTTGGATCTAGAATTTTTTCTAATACATCAAAAATAACTAATAAAATTGGAAAATACCCAATGGTTGTTTGTGGTAGATATTCAATGAAAAAATTTAAATATTTAGAAAAACTTGAAAAGCAATTTAAGAAAGACGGAAAAAAAATTTTCATTTATGACAATATATCACCAGATGCAAAATCAAATGAAGTAAATGATGCAGTTTCAATTTTAAAAAGAAAAAAAAAAATTGATTTTGTAATTGGTTTAGGGGGTGGTAGTGCTATAGATGCTGCGAAAGCAATTGCGGTTGGTAAAAATTTAACATCAATTGAAAATTTAATTGGAAAAACTATAACTTGCAAAGGTAACTATTTACCCATAGTTGCTATACCAACTACTTCAGGAACAGGATCTGAAGTTTCAAAAGGGGCAATTATTACTGACGTAAAAAAAAACTTTAAGTCTGGAATTAGAGGAGATTGTTTATTTCCAAAAATTGCAATTATAGATCCAATTTTTAGTTTAACTTTACCAAAAGATGTATTAGCAGAAACAGGTTTTGATGCATTTACGCATTTATTTGAGTCATACCTAGCAAAAAAATCCAATAAGTTAACAGAAAGCTTTTCAGAAATTGGAATACCTCTTGTGATGAAATATTTACCCAAATCATTAAAAAATTATAAAGATTTAAAAACTAAAGAATATGTTTCCTATGCTGCTTTATTAGGTGGAATAAATGTTGCAAATGCTAGCACTTGTTTGCCACATAGACTTCAGCAGGCGATGGGATCAGTTAAAGAAGTTTCTCATCCACACGCAAGAGGTTTAGCCTGTGTATATCCTTCTTGGCTAAATGAGGAATATAAATACTCAAAAATCAAGATTGATAGGTTAAAAAAAATAATGAATTTAAATAGTAAAAATTTTGAATTTATTTTAAAATTTATGAATAACATTAAAGTGAATAATAAATTAAGTGATTATGGAGTTAAAAAAAATCATTTAGATACATTTATTAAAAACATTTCTGGAAATTTGGAAAATGATCCAATAAAAAATTTATCAAAAAGATTGATAAAAAAAATTTATTTTAATTCAATATGATATGAGGAAAATTAACGTTGCAATAATTGGATCTAGTGGTTTTACAGGTAGTGAGATTTGTAGAATTTTACTTCAGCACAATAATGTTAATCAAATATATCCAGTTTCGAGAGAAAAAAAAGTTTTCACAAAAGTGCATCCAAATTTGTTTTCTTCAAATCTAAAGTATATTACAATTAATCAATTTTTTAATAATCAAATTAAAAAAACTGATTGTGTATTTTTATGTACTAAGTCAAAAGAATCATCTTCTTTAGCAGAAAAGCTGCTGAAAAATAAAATCAAGGTAATTGATTTAAGTAGCGCCTTTAGATTTAAAAAAGATAAGAATTTTTTTAGAGCATTTGGCTATAAAAAAAATAATAGTTTATTTAAAAAGTATAGAGTTGCTTATGGATTGACTGAATTCAATAGAGATGAAATTAAAAGTGCAGACTTAATTGCGAATCCAGGGTGTTATGCAATAACAGCAATTTTATCTTTAGCACCAATTTTGAATCAAAAGTTTATAGAAAATAAAAATATTTTAAGAATAGATGCACTAAATGGAACAACCGGAGCAGGGAACAATCCTAAGATAAATGTAACTCATGCAAATGCAACAGAAGATATTTTGACATATAACGCCGATGGACACAGACATGCACCTGAAATTGAAGAAAAAATAAATTTTTTTTTTTAATTCTAAAAATAAAATAGATCTAAATACTGCACATGGTAATTTTAGAAGAGGCATATATCTTAGAATAAATTTAATTGTAAAAAAAAAAGATAGGAAAAAAATTAATAGAAGTAAAATTATAGATATATTTAAAAATTTTTACAAAAATGAAAAATATAAATTTATAAATATTATCGAACATAAAAAAAATTTAAAAAAAAATGATAAAGAGTATGATTTGTATCCCTCTATTGTAAACGTGATTGGTTCAAACAATTGTTGTATAGGTTTAGATTATGATAAAAGTAATGGTATAGTTAAAATTATATCTACAACTGATAATCTTATAAAAGGTGCAGCAGGTTCTGCAATTCAAAATATGAATGTGATATTTAATTTTGAAGAAGATTCATCATTATCTCATTATGGATTATTCTAAAAATTTAATTTTAATAATAAGTCCAGTTCATCAAGTATTAATTAAATCTTTAAAAAAAAGTAAAAAAAATTTTGAATATCTTCCAAATATTTCAGAACATAAATTAAAAGAAAAAATTATAAATACCAAAGTTTTAATATTACGAAGTGGAGTAAATATTAATAATAAATTAATTAAAAGTGCCAAAAAATTAAAACTAATTTTAAGAGCAGGATCTGGTTTAGATAACATTGATATTATTCAAGCAAAAAAACAAAAAATTAAAGTAGAAAATATTGCAGGATTAAACGCCAGATCAGTAGCTGAATTTGGTTTTGGATTGATTTTTGCTGTTTTAAGAAACATTGTAAACGCAGACAAAGAAATAAGAAAAAATATATGGAAAAAAACAAATCATTATGGTTTAGAGCTAAAGAGCAAAACAATTGGTATCATTGGACTTGGAAATATCGGAACGGAAGTGGCAAAAATATCCAAATCATTTGGATTAAAAGTAATAGCTAACGTTAAAAATAAAAAAAGAGTAAGAAAAATAAAGGTTCCAATAGTAAATCTTTTATACCTACTTAGAAATTCAGATATAATAGTTTTTTGTGTTCCACTAACAAATAAAACTAAAAACCTCCTTAATAAAAGCAATTCCAAAATAATTAAAAAAGATTCTATAATTATAAATCTTTCACGAGGAGGCGTTGTAGATGAAGACGTACTTTATAACTTATTACAGAAGAATAAATTATTTGGAGCAGCGTCTGATGTTTTTTTGCATGAAAAAAAATTAAATAAGCTCTTTAAATTGAAAAATATTGTAGTAACCCCACATATTGGTGCAATGACCTTTGATGCACAAAGAAAAATTGCTGAAAGAGTTTTTGTAAAATTAAAAAGATTTTTAGGATAAAAGGCGTAATATTTTAATAATTAATCTTTTAAACAAGTATTTTGAGTAAAAAAATATTTTAATAGTTTTATTTGATAATGAATAATAATCATTTATCCAGTCTAAAAATATTTGGTCAATTTTATTTTTTTTTATAATTTCAAATTTATTATTTTTTTCTAATAAAAATTTATTTGGATGTTTATGACTAAAAGTAAATTTTTTAGAATTTTTAATAAATATTATATGATTATGAAAAATATTTTTATCGAAAAAATTTTCGTATACTGTTGCTACAGATGAACGAATAGAGGTTATGATATATTTTCTTGATAATTTTTTAACTAAAAAAATAAACTTTTTAATATTGCCTGATTTTTTAAAAAAATTTTTAATAATAGGATATAAGTCTGTAGCGAGATAATTTCCTTTTATAACTATTTTTTTTTTGATGTTTGGTGAATTAATAAAAAAAAGCATTTTTATTTTTTCATCTTTTAACATTTCTTTATAATTATTGTCGTAATCTTTTTTTTTAACAAATTTTTCTGTATAGAGTGTTGATGTAGGATATCTTGATAAACCATGGTCTGAAAATACTATTAAGTTGTCAATTTTTGAATTATAGTTAATTTTCTTTAAAATTTTTTTAAATCTATTTTTTATATCATTTTCTATTTTCTTTAAAACTTTTCTATGATCACCATTATAAGAATCGGTATCGTCATGAAGTGCAACGTCATGAATTAGAAAGAAAAAATTTTTATTTTTATTTTTTACTAATTTAGTTATTTTTTCTTCATCTAAAAATTGCTCAAAATTGTGTTTTTTGTCTCTTTTTTTGAAATATTTATAATCAAAATCTTTAGATAATGACCTTAAATATCTTCCATAAAAATTTTCTAAATTATTATTTGGACTAACATTTCTCATGAAAATATTAGTGAACCCTTTTTGTTTAAATATTGTTCCCAAATTAGAGTTTTTATTAAATGAATTTTCAATATACCAGGAGTCACACCTATTTTTGTAAATATTTTCACCTGTTAGTGCAGAGTAAATTGTTGCATATGTTTCACCATAACCATAAACGTTTTCTATGATGATTGATTTATCGATTAACTTATCAAAATAATTTTTTTTTTTAATTTAATATCATAAAAATTATTACTTAAACTTTTTAAGGCCAAAGGTGACAAACTATCAATTATATAAATTATGTTTTTCAAATTAATATAGTTTTTTTAGTTTTTCTTTAGCAACTATTAAATCGTCATTATTATCTATATTTAAATAATATTTTTGATCGATTAAAGAATATAAATATTTTTGTCCATGAATAGTTTTTTTGTCAACCAACGTTTTACGATTAACTATATAAATATTACCTGAGGGCATATATAATTCTGGCATCATTTGTCTATTCATTACATCTTTAAAATTTCTTTTAAAAAAAGATATTTTTTTATTTTTTATTTTCATTAACTTATAGGGATGTGGATCATCTAATTTGCATAAACTTATTAATGAATCTCCTTTTTGATTGATTATTTTTTTTATCGATTTATCAATTTCATTCTTTTTTCTTAAAGGTGAAGTTGGTTGAAGTAGGCAAATAAAATGGTATTTTTTATTTTTGAGTTTCTCCATTTTTTTTAAACAGTATAATAATGTATCAATAATATTTGATTTATCACCTGCAAGGTTTGAAGGTCTGTCAAATGGAGTTTTTATTCCAAAATTATTAAATTTTCTTTTTATCTTTTTATTATCTGTGCTTCCAATTAAATCAGAGATATGACGTGATTTTTTTGCTCTTTTAATTGTATAATAAATTAGTGGCTTTCCATTTATTATTTTTAAATTTTTGTTTTTAATTCCTTTTGAATTTCCTCTTGCAGGGATTATTCCTAATATATTTTTAGAAAGATACAATGTTTTCTCCATTAGGTTTAAATCTACCTCTAGTATCAATAATATATTTTGAATATTTTTTTATTAAATTAAAATTTATTTTATCATGATCAGTAATAACTATGCTAATGCAATTTTTAATTTTTTTTATTAAGTTTAGTTTTAAGGATTTAATAATTTTAGAATTATAATTTAATTCTTTTACATATGGATCATAATATTTAAATTTTATTTTATCTTTAGTCAGTAAATCCATAAATTTTAAAGCAGGTGACTCTCTTGTATCGTCAATATTTTTTTTATATGCGATACCAACGATTAAAATATTAAATTTTTCTAGTTTTTTTTTAACTTTTAAAAATTTTTTGTAAATGTAATTTGGCATTTCTCTGTTAATTTTATTTGATAATGAAATAAATTTTGTACTCAATTTATTTTTCTTAGCAATCCACGTTAAAAACAATGGATCTATAGGTATGCAATGCCCCCCTAATCCTGGGCCTGGGTAAAATGCATTAAAACCAAAAGGTTTAGTTTTAGCCGCTCTAATTATTTCATATACATCCATATTTAAGCCACTACAAATAATCTTCATTTCATTTGCCATTCCAATGTTCACAGATCTATAAATGTTTTCATATAGCTTTGTCATTTCACAAGTTTCAATATTAGATAAGGACCAAATATTCTTGAAAACTGAGCTGTATAATTTTTTTGTTAATTCAAGACAATTTTTAGTTTTACCTGAAACAAGTTTTGTCATTTGTGCGGAAGCTGACATCTTATTTCCAGGATCTTCTCTTTCTGGTGAATATCCTACAAAAAAATTCTTTCCAACATCAAATTTTTTTTTAATTTTTTTAACAATCAATTCATTTGTAGCTCCAGGATAAACCGTACTTTCAAGAATTAAAAGCTGATCTGGTTTTAAATAATTTTTAATTTTATAAATACAATTTGATATATAGCTCATATTAGGTGAAAGACTTTTATTTAATGGAGTTGGAAGACAAATAATTACAACATCTACTTGATTAATTAAGCTTAATTTGTTTGAAATTTGAAAATTTCTATTTAATTTTTTTATTTCATTATTTTTGATATGTGAAATATGAGATTTATTTTTTTTAATTTTTTGCAAAATTAATTTGTTAGTTTCAATTCCAATTATATTTTTAAATTTTTTTTTAGAAAAGCTAATGGCAAGTGGCAATCCAACATAGCCTATACCAATTATTCCAATTTTAACTTTTTTATTTATTATCTTTTTTTTTAAAGTTTCAAAAGACATAAAAATCTAATTGATGATAAATTTTTTTGATATATCAAAATCTATTTTATTCAATATTTTTAAAATTTTTGTGCTAGCATTTCCATTGCCGTATAATTTACTTTTCTTTATTTTCTTCTTTTTTTTAATTGCCATTTGAATATTTTTTGAAATAAATTTATCATTAATCTTTGTGTCAATTACGTTATTTCCTCTTTCTCTTTGATCTTGTCTATCCCCTATATTAACAAATGGAATACCCAAATAAGAACATTCTCTAATACCACTTGAGGTATTACCTATTAAACATTCACTTTTTTTTATTATTTTTAAAAAATCTTCTGGTTCAAAATTTTTATAAAAGTTGATTTTTAAATTTTTTTTTTCTTCTCTTTCCGATCTTAAAAACCTTGAGATCAAATCCGAGCCTGCATCAACATTTGGCCAAATCCATAAAGTTTGTATATTTAATTTTGTTATAGCCTTAAATGTATTTGAGACTAATTTTAAGTTTTTTTGATAATCTAGAGTATTAGGATGAATTAATACAACTAAATATTTTTTTTCTAAATCAATTTTATACCCTACACCAAATTTATATTTATCAAGATTTAAATTTTTATTAAAGTTAATTTTTTTAATTAGGTCTATCGATGTACATCCAACATTAAATACTCTATTTTTATTCTCACCCATCTGAATTACAATTTTTTTTGCTTGATTTGTACAGACTAAGTGAAGATTAGACAATTTTGTTATTGCGTGTCTCACTTTTTCATCAACAGAACTAGTTAATTCACCTCCTTGAATATGTACTAAATATATATTTAAAAATGAGCAGCAAATTCCTGTAGCCATTGTCTCATATCTATCACCAATAGTTACCACAATATCTGGCTTAATTAATTGAAAAGCTGTTGTGAGTTCATTGATAATTATAGAGACGGATTTAGTCATTGTTACATTATTCTCTCCCTCAATATGAGAGAAGAAAGTATAATCAACCTTAAAACCATCATTTATAATTATTTTTTTTAAATCTCCATATTTGAAAAGTATAGATGAAGAAGTCAAAATAATTTTTAGTTCAAATTTTTTAGACTTTTTTATAGTTTCTAGGATAGGTTTTAACCTAGCATAATTAGACCTATTATAAATTACAAAACAAATTTTTTTTTTCATATTATTTTAAATCTGAAAATTTAATTAATTTATCTTTTTTTATATATCTCTTAGCATATTTTCCTAAAACTTTTTTATAATCAACAACACTTATTCCAGTGCCTGGTTTTAGAAATTTTAAATTATCCATTTTAATTTTTTGATTTTTTTTGAGATCATGCTTTGCAAAGATAGACTTGCCAAATAATTTTATCATCTTTTTTTGATTAGATGTAAGTTTTTCTTTGTTTGTATTTATATTTTTAATTCTGTAAATGTCATCTCTGAGTTTTGATAAAAATTTTATTTCATCGGGTTTTATTGATGAGCTTGTGTCTGGACCAAAAAAATTTTCATGAAATGTTACATGGAACTCAATCAAATCTGCATTTTTATATAATCCAATAATTAAAGAATTGATTTGTCCACTATGATCAGATATACCAACGTTACATTTAAACTCTTTTTTAAATTTTTCAATTAAGTCGTGACCGACATCTTCTAAACTGGTAGGATATCTACTAGTACACTGTAGAATTGCAAAATCTTTTCTTTTATATTTTTTAAAAACTTTTAAGATTTTTTTGATTTCATTAGTAGTTGTTAAACCAGTTGATAAAATTATTGGTTTATTTGAATTTTTTAAAATATATTCTATTAATGGTATATTATTAAATTCTCCTGAAGCTATTTTCCATGCATAAACGCCAATTTCATTTAATTCTTCTGCTGATTTTATTGAAAATGGAGAGCATATAAACTTTATTTTTAATTTATCACAGTATTTTTTAAGCTTTTTCCATTCAAACAAATTAAATGATGTCCTTTTCCAATATTCCGCTCTCGTTTTGTCTTGACTTGAAAAATTTTTTCTAAATTTTTCTAATCTAGAGGACTCGTATTCAAAATTATGATGTTGAAATTTAACAGCATCTGCACCATTTTCTTTTGCAATTTTAACAAAAGACTTAGCAATACCTAATGACCCTTCATGAGCTAGACCAACTTCGGCTATTAAAAATGGTTTCTTAAACATTAGTCTTTTTATACATTAAAAAAATTTTATGTGAACTTAATAAAAACTTTGATAAATTTATAATATTGTTTTAAATAAACATATTATTGTTTGTGTTAGATATTTTAAAAAGCGAAGTCAACGAGTTTAAAAATCAAAATTGGTTTAAAAAGGCAAATGACTCAGCTAAAAATTTATCGTTATTAAATGCCAGTGAAATTATAAAAAAAACAATTTACTTAAGTCAGGATCAAACGAATGAATTGTTAAATCTAATTTCTAAAACACATGGTAATTTATTTTATGGAAGTGGTTTGGAATTAGGAGCTGGTGTAGGATTTTTGTCTTCTGTAATATCTCAAAAAAAAGAAATTGAAAAAATATATTGTTTAGAGGTTGTTGAGAATTACGTTAAATTACTACAGCCAAGAGTTATTCAATCTTTTGGAAATAAAAATAAAATTATTTCTACTTTAGGAAATTTTGAAAACTTAAATTACTTCAAAGATAATTCATTTGATTTTATTATACAATATGATGCATTTCATCATGCAAATAATTTAAAAAAAGTTTTAGATGAGTGTTATCGAGTATTAAAACCAAATTGTAAAATTATTTCCATAGATAGAATTCAATCAGATAGAATTTCTGACGCAATGATAAATAGGAAACTGAATATAGTATATGATAAAAAATATTTTGAATTTCATAAAATTGATTTTATGCCAAACTTCACTAGAAGAGATAATGGTGAGCATGAAATAAGAAGATCAGAATGGAAAAAATATTTTAGCAATAGTCAATTCAGAAATATAACAATAACCAATTATGCCAACTATAGTTTAAAATCATTTTTAAAATTAATTATTTCATATTTTCCAGATTTTATTTTAAAAAATACTAGATTTAAATATTTAGTAGGTGAAAAATTTTTAGATTATTTTTTTGGTATTTTTAGATCTCCATCTCCAAAAAATCGAGGTAAATTTGTTAAACAAAAAAATAATATTAAATTTCATAAAGATTTAGCTGTACTAGTCTCTGAAAAATAATAAAAATTTAAAAAATTTTAAATTTATTTATCTAAAAAATTCTTTAAAATTTGAATGCCTTCATTTCCACTTTTTTCCAGATGAAACTGAGTTCCAAAAACATTTTCTTCATTTATTATTGATGGAAATTTAAAATCATAAAAATATGAAAATGAAAGAGCGTTTTTTTTATTCTCTAATTCAGCATAATAAGAATGTACAAAATAATAAAAGCTTTGATCAGAAGTATTATTTAAAAAAAAATTATTTTTACTTGATTGATTTTTTTCAATTTTACTCCACGTTATGTTTGGTAACAAGTTATGATCATTATTTTTTGAAATTTGTGGAAGTTTTTTTATAGTCCCTTTAATGATGCCTAGTCCTTTTGAAAAACCAAATTCTTCAGATTCATCTAGCAAAAGTTGCATCCCCAAACATATACCTAAAATTTTTTTATTTTTTATAAAATGATTCTTTATTGAATCAATCAAGTTTAGTCTTTTTAAATTCTCCACACCAACTCTAAAAGAGCCTACACCAGGCAATATTAGAGTGTCGCTTTTTTCTATATCAATTTTATTATTCGATACTTTAAATTTTACTTTGCATCTTTCTAGTGCATTAATCAAACTAAAGTAGTTTCCAACTTTATAATCAACTATAATAATCATTATTAAATTCTAATTGTTATATTTTTTCTAATTAAATACTGTTTAATGTCATTTATGTTAAATTTATTTGTATGCAGCGCTCTACCAATTGCTAAGCCAGTAACTTTTTTAAATTTTATTAATTCATCTAGATGTGATAAATCTCCAAAACCACCACTTACAATTAAAGGAATGCTTGATATTTTAGTAGTTGTTTTAATCAATTCTAAATCAAATCCTTCTCCAGTGCCATCTTTATCTATAGATGTTAAGAGAAACTCTCCTGCCCCCAAATCTTGACATTTATTTATCCAATCGCATACTTTAATCTCAGTTTTTTCTCTTCCAGCATCAAAATATATATTCCAATCATTTCCATGTCTCTTTGCTTGAATTGAAATTACTAAAGATTGAGAACCAAAGTTTTTTGAGATCTCATTTATTATTTTAGGCTCTTTTATTGCTGCAGAATTTATAGTTATTTTATCTGCTCCAGATCTAAATAATTCCTCTGCATCCCATATATTTTTTATTCCACCACCAGCTGCTATTGGTATAAACAAATTTCTTGCTGACTTTTCTAAAATTTCAACTGTTTTGTCTCTATTGTACAAACTTGCAACTGAATCTAAAAATATAATTTCATCCACACCTTGCTCGTAATATTTCTTGCAAAGTTCATTAGCATCACCATATTTTTTCCACCCTTCTAAGTGAATTCCTTTAACAACTTTATCAAACTTTAAATCTAATCTTGAAATTATTCTCAAGAGTTTCATTTAGATATTTTCCATCCAAACAGCTTTCTTTAAATACCACTTGCCATCCTTTTTTTCCCACAAGTGTGGTGGTCTAGCTTTATCAATAATTGTCCAATACTTTTCTTCCGTAATGTTTATGTAATCTAAAAATTCTTTAAAGTATTTTTTTGGAAATTCACCATCATATTTTTGCATAAGTAAAAGTGCCTCGTTTCTATCAATAAAATCATCTCTAATATCGCGACAAGCATCATTCATTGTTCTTCCTTGTCCAAATTTTATGTACATTGTAAAGTAATGTTGCCCATCGATCTTATCATCAAGGCTTGAAAATTTTGAATAAGTTCCCTCACTTCTTCCATCTGGATTTGATTGAAAATTGGAATTTTTTTTTGCGTAATAATAATTTTCTTGAGGTGACCAGTTTTTATAGAAACTCATAAAATGTACCTCAATCCCAGCGTTAATTATATTGTCAATTAGCTCAGGAATATAAATTTTTATATCATTTTTTGAGATATTAAATTCTGATAAATTTTTAATAGAAACGCCTCCAAAAAAAAGATTTTCTTCAGGGGAAGATATT
>MDSW01103482.1_pt1 | contig 14816 bp, 18 predicted proteins | sample 811171 | NCBI WGS metagenome assembly MDSW01 (sample SAMN05326641, study PRJNA326480) | marine metagenome | isolation source: seawater | place: Atlantic Ocean: North West | collected 2012 | reverse complement strand
TTATATTTTTATAAACACAAACTACATATCCTTTCATTTACAACTCCTTAAAAATAAATTAGTTTTCTTCATGGCTGATAAACTTATCATAGATTGGAAAGAATATAATAACATAGTAGAAAAATTAGCGATCCAAATTCATAAAAGTGGATATAAACCTGACTTATTAATTGGTATAGCTCGGGGAGGTCTTCCTATAATTGATGTTTTAAGTAGAATTTTTAAATTAAAATGTGCTTATTTGGCGGTAGAGTCATATTCAGGGGAAGGAATTGAGGATCAACAAGGTACTTTAGTTTTTTCAAGAGAAATGAGTTCAACAGTCCAGACCATGCAGGGAAATATTCTTTTATGTGATGACTTATCAGACACTGGAGTTACACTAAATAAAAGCATTGATTGGTTAAAAAAATATCCCCCTTTAAAAGGTAAAATTAAGAGCATAAAAACTGCAGTGCTTTGGAAAAAGAAAGACTCAACTTTTGAACCAAATTTTTGTGCGCAAAAACTAAATAGCAACCCTTGGATTGTACAACCGTTTGAACGTTACGAAGAAATTAAGATCGATGAATTAATTAAGAAACATAGTAATTAAGGGCCAGATAAATCTGGCCCAAAATTAATTAAGCTACAATAAAACTAATTACACTTAATATCGCAATAACCCAAATAGCAGGAGAAGTTTTTGTAAACTTACCTGACAGAATTTTAATCAAAGCATAAGAAATAAATGCAAGAGCTATTCCATTGCTAATACTATAGGTCAAAGGCATTGTAATCATTGCAACTACCGCAGGGCCTGACTCCGCAATATCATCCCATTCAATATTTGTTATATTTCTTACAAAAAGAATAGCAACATAAAGTAAAGCAGCCCCATCTATTTCTTTTGGCAAGCTTGTAGCTAGAGGCGAGAAGAATAAACAAGCTAGAAATAAAACTCCTATTACTAAAGAAGTCATTCCAGTTCTTCCACCAGCTTTTACACCAGCACCAGATTCAACGTAACTTGTAACTGTAGTTGTTCCCATTAATGCACCTGCCACTGTACCCACACTATCAGAAAGCATCGCTTTATTTATATCTTTTACTTTACCTTGTTTATCTACTTTTCCTGCAACATTGGCCACAGAAGTTAAAGTTCCGGCAGTATCAAAAAAATCTATAAATAATAATGTAAATATTACTGTAGACATTCCAGCAGTAAAAGCAGCGGTAAGATCAAAATCAAAAAGGTAAGTCATTGGAGGTATAGATCCAACTACTCCATTAAATTTTGCTAACCCAGTTGCCCATGCTATTACACTAAATACCAAAATACCAATTATGATGTTGCCTTTCACTTTCATTTTTTCCAAAACAATCATTACAACAAATGCCAGACAACCAAGAAGAACTAGTGGGTTTTTAATATCTCCTAAAGTAACAAGTGTTACAGGATGATCTCCTACTACACCCATAATTTCTAGTCCAATAATTGCTAGAAATAATCCAATCCCTGCCCCTATGCCAAGTTTTAAACTTTTTGGGATTGAATTTATCAACCAAGCTCTTATTGGCGTTAAAGATATTATTAAAAAAAGAACACCAGCAACTAATACTGCTCCGAGTGCAGCTTGTGGGGTATAACCCATTCCAGCTACAACACCGAATGCAACAAAGGCATTGATTCCCATTCCAGGCGCTAATCCTATTGGCCAAGTTTTTCCATAAAACGCCATAATAAAACAAGCAATTGAAGTTGCTAAAATTGTAGCGGTAAATACAGCTCCGAAGTCAAAAAAACCTTTTTCTGGACCAGCAAATTCACCGGATAGAATAAAAGGATTTAAAAACATTATATAAGCCATTGTAAGGAAAGTAGTTACACCAGCTATTACTTCGGTTCTAAAATTTGTTTTGTGTTTTTTATATTCGAAATATTTTTCCATCATAGTCAAACCTCCATTTGTTATTGAATACTCTAATTCATAGACAAAATCCCTTGAAAAATAGGGTTTATGTGAATTTTACAACCTAGAGGTAATATTTCTGTTTATAAGTTTTAAGTGTACAATTAATAATCAATTATGACCAAAGCAAAAAACATTTTTGTCCAAATTTTTTGTTTAATACTTTTATTATCCTGTGAAACTGTATCGGATAAGATAGACGAAAAAACTGCTTTAGAGGAAAAAGAACTAAGTAGATGGCTTAAAAAAAGTGAAACTGAATTGAAAGCGGTTTATGGGCAGCCTAATAAAGTACAGTTTTTGGACTCAAATAATAGATTCTATATTTATAATAGTAAAAAGTTTCATATAAAGTGTGAAAGAAAATTTGAAATTAATCCAAAAAATATAATAGTTGGTTTTTCAAGTAAAAATTGTTTCTAAAATTTTAATCTAATTTTTTTGCAGTTTTAAGAATAAAGCTGTATTCCTCTGATAATTCTTTAATTGCGTTATCTCTTCCACTCATACCGCCATGTCCTGCTGCTTCCATTTTACATTTCAATAACTGAACATTAATATCACTCTTTAAATCTCTTAGTTTTGCAATATATTTTACAGGTTCTGAATAAAGAACTCGATTATCAAACAATGAAGTGGTGATTAACATAGCAGGATAGTTTTGACTTGATAAGTTATTGTATGGCGAATAAGAAAGGATATACTCAAAATATTCTTTACTTTTAATTGGATTACCCCACAATTCCCACTCTGCAGGGGTGAGTGGTAGTTTCTCATTTAACATTGTTGTCATCGTATCAACAAATGGCACCAATAATAACATTGAGAAAAAGAGTTCAGGAGCCATATTCGCTAATGCTCCACCTGTGAGTCCACCTGCAGAGCCACCATAAAAACAAATCCCTCCTTTATAAGTATATCTTTGATCAATCAGATGTTTTGCACAGGCTATATAGTCAAGAAAAGTATTTTTTTTAGTTTTAATTTTCCTTCTTCATGCCAAACATCTCCAAGATCTCCACCACCCCTGATATGTGCTATTGCAAAAGTGATACCTCTATCTATTAAACAAAATCTGGAGGAACTAAAAGTAGTGTCAACACTATGTTTATACGCACCATAAGCATATAGTAAAATTTTAGAATTACCATCCTGCTTAGAAGTTTTTAGCTTTACTAAACTTATTGGGATCATTCTTCCATCATGAGATTTCGCTTTTATACGTTCAACAACATATTTTTTTGGATTATGACCTGATGGTATTATTACTTCTTTTACAAGTTTTTTTTCTTTAGTTGAAATATCATACTCATAAATCCTACCAGGTGTTGCTAAACTCTCCCAACTAACTCTTATTTTTGAGGTTTTAGTATTCTTTTGCATTAATGAAATACCTGGTGAACCAATAGGCTCATCTGAAACTTTTATTTCCTCCTCAATGTCCGTTTTAATGTTTCTTACAAAGAGTTTTTGGATTGCATCAGATTTTTCACTTCTTAAAATATATTCATCTAAAAACTCAAGACCACCAATTACGGTCTCTTTTTTGGATGGGATGTATTCTTCTAAATTATTTATATTATCAACTTTGCACCTTAGAATTTTATAATCTCTTGCATTTTCATTAGTATGAATATAAAAATATTCCTTCCAAGAGTCTATTGAATATCTTATATCTCTTTTTCTTTTTTTAAATAAAGTTAGTTTGATATCCTCTGTATTAGATGGAAAAAAATATTCTTCAGTTGTTATGTGGTCTGATGTTGAAATAATAAAGAATTTTTCATCAGATGATAAGCTTATTCCACAAGTAAAAGTGTCATCTTTTTCTGTAAAAATTAATTCATCTTCTTTTACCGAGGTACCAATAATATGTTTATAAATTTGTCTAGGTCTGTGAAATTTATCTAACTTAGAATAAAAAAAACTTTTACTATCTAATGCCCATGTAATGCTTCCACTTGTATTTTGAATTTTATCTTTTTTATCTTTGTTATCATCAAGATTTCTAAGATAAATCGTGTAATATTCAGATCCCTTTAAATCCAATGAATATGCCATCAATTTATCAGATGGAGAAACACTTACGCTCCCAATTCCAAAATACTCAGATCCAGATTTTTCTTTTTCATGGTCTCCATCAAAATAAATCTCTTCTGGTTTTGAATTATCAATTAGTTGTCTAATTCTTTTTCCGTAATTGCCGTTTTTTTCTGTTTTAACCCAATAAAAATATCTTTTATCTTTAAATTTCAAAGAGGTGTCATCTAATTTTATTTTTGATTTGATTTCGTCAAAAAGTTTATTTTGAAATTTTTTTACATCTTTAAAGTATTCTTCAGTAAATGAATTGTTTTTTTCAATAAATTCCCTTACATCTGGCAGTAATTTATTAGAGTCCTTTAAAACATCTAATATATTAGGTTGATCGACCCAGGCATAATCATCCTCGATAATTATATCGTGGTATTTTTTTTCGTTCTTAATTTTTTTAAGTTTTGGTATATTCATAATGGAAAATTATATGAATTTGATTTTAATTGGAATAATCATTTTTGTCATCGTTTATTTGTTCTTGAATTGGTTTGCAAGAACGAGCTCAAAAAAAATTGTATCAAGTATTAAAAAACTATTAGTTTATCTATCTTTATTAATTGCAATAATTTTTACTATTGGAGGTAAATTTTTATTCTCGCTACCTTTTTTATTTGTGCTTTTAAGTGGTCTCAAAATTAAAGGGTTAACTGCCTTACAAATATTTCAATTGTGGAGGCTAATTCAATTTTTAAAAAATTCTGGAAAGTTTAGCAAGGGACAATTTAACCAGCCCAAAGGATCTTCCAGTATTTCAATTGAAGAGGCGTATAATTTATTAGGATTAAAGAAAGGTTGTTCAAAAGAAGAAGTTTTGAGCACTGCAAAAAAACTGCAACAAAAAATCCATCCAGATATGAATAGAGATATAAAAACTGAGCGACTTTCTCAATTAGTAAACGAAGCAACTGAAAAAATAATTAGAACTGATTTCAGCTAATTAATTGCAAAGATTTGTCTAAAACTTCATTAAATGAGATTTTTTCTTTGCCTAAGGTGTCATGCGTTGTAGTACCTTTAGTAATTCCTTCAGGCTCTATTGTAATCATATTTTTGCTATAGGAACCGTAAGCAGCAACTGGAGAGTCACAAAAAATTGTAAGTGCTTTTACTTTTAAAGCAACTGACAAATGAGCCCAACCGGTATCATTTCCAATATAAAGATCGCAATTAGAAATATATTTTAGCGTTTCATTAATTTTCATAGTCTCAAAGGAATAAATATCTTTACTTATCACTGATTGTTTAAACTTTTGAATTAAGTCTATATCATCTTTACCACCAGCTAAATAAAATTTACATCTTTTCTTTTTTAATAATTCTTTTGCTAACCTTATATAGTTTTCAATTCCCCATCTTTTTGTGGGCCCCGAGGCACTTAAACCAAAACAGATATGCTTTAAAGATCTATCTAAATTAAGGTTTTTCTTTTTAATAATTAGACTCGGTTCAGTATTTACGACGCTATTCGTAACATTTTGTGTGAAAATCTTAGCAGAGTGAACTATATTATCTTTTCTTAAAAATAATGGGTATTGATTAATTGATTTAATACCTGCCAGTCTGGCAATAATATTATATCTTAATGATGAATTAAAAATAAAGATTTTATCAAAATGTCGTTTCTTTAACTCTTTTGATAATTTAAGAATGCCTTTAATCCCATCCATTTCTTTTTCTAGAGTTATTACTTCATTTATGTGTTTATCTTCACTAAACAGGTGCTTAGCTTTAGAATTTGACTTCGCTAGAAGCGAAACTTGGACATCAAATTTTTTTGAAATTGCGTGAATATACGGTAGAAAAATAATTTGATCTCCAAGTCCTTTTCTTACGTTAATGCATAAAATTTTCATACTTGATTTCCACTATATAACTTAGATAGAATAAATTAGGTAAGATTATGATTTCTAAAGGGGTATATACAGCTACATGTAGTATTTTAAACGATGATTATTCGTTAAATATTGATGAAACTATTAATCATGCAACAAATTCAATTAACAAAGGACTACACGGTGCCTTTTTTTTTGGTTCTACAGGACAAAGCCAGCTAATTGATTTAAATTCCAAAAAGAATTTAATTTCAAAAATTGCAACTCACAAACTTAGAAAAAATTTTTTTTTGGGCACAGGTTGTAATTCTTTGAATGAAACTTTGGATTTAATTAAATATGCATTTGAATTTGGCTTTAAAGATTTTTTGATTATGCCTCCTGCTTACTATAAAGGCAATACAGAAGAGGGAGTATATAATTTTTATAAAAGTATAATTCAAAAAGTACCAAAGATAAAAATTATTTTGTACAATTTTGAAAAACTTTCATCTTTTTTATTTACACCTGAATTTGTCAAAAGGCTAGTAAATGATTTTCCAAAAAATATAATTGGTGTGAAAGACTCAAGTTACAATTTGTTTGAAACTTTAAAAATCAAAAACTTTTTAATTTTCCCTGGTTCAGAGGCAAAACTCTTAAAAGGCTTAGAATTAGGTTGTGCTGGAACAATATCAGCTATTACACAAGTTACACATTCTCTTGCGAGAAAAGTATTTGATGATTTTGATAAAAAGATGAAACAAACACAAAATGAAAAACTAATAGCTGTTAGAAATACATTTGATCAGTTCAATTTAATCTCAGCCTTGCATAGTTATTTTTCAATTGAAAATTCAAATTTTATAAATATTTTACCACCTTTAACTCTCTTAAAGTCTGAAGATAAAAAAAAATTAATTAAACAACTTGAAAATTTAAAATTTCAAACTAAAAAAAATATTGCAGCTTAAATATGATATTAGCAAAAGTTTTTACAAATATTTATAAAGAAAGTGGAATTATTTTAATTGATGCGCAAGGTCAAAAATATATTTGTGGAAATCCACGTAAAGAAAATCCGATCACAGTCAAGCTGTTAAAAAATAATTTAAAATGGAAATTAATTTTAGACCCAGAGTTAGAATTCCCCGAAGCTTATATGAGAAATGAGATAATTATTGAAAATGCATCTTTAAAAGATTTTTTAATGGATCTAGTAAAAAATTTAGGAAGGAGAGAAGTCACCTCTGCAAGTTATGTTTCTAAAAAGATATTTCAATTATGGAGATTTGTATCTAATTTTAATTTACCAGGAAAATCTCGAAAAAATGTTGAGCATCATTATGATGTTGGAGGTATTAAAGGAGAAAAACTATATGATATTTTTTTGGATAAAAAGCATAGATTATATTCATGTGCTTACTGGAAAGAAGGAACAAAAACTCTAGAAGAGGCTCAACAAAATAAAATTGATCACATTGTAAAAAAGTTGAATATTAAAAAGGGTCAAAAAATATTAGAAGTTGGATGCGGATGGGGAGGTATGGCATTTGAAATTGCAAAACAAAAAGACTGTGAAGTTACAGGTATTTCTTTAAGTAAAAATCAAATAAACTATTGTAAGGAAAAAGCCAAAGAAATGGGTCTTGATAATCAAGTTAATTTTGAATTAGCAGATTACAGAGAAATAAAAGGTAAGTATGACAGGATTTACTCCGTTGGAATGTTCGAGCACGTTGGTAAAAAATTCTACAAAACCTTCTTTGAATCCATGAATAGACTATTAAAAGAAAATGGAATTTTTCTTTTACATACAATTGGAGTGGTTGATAAACCTTCTCCACCCAATAAATTCATAAATAAATATATATTTCCAGGAGGTATCTGTCCTTCATTTAGTCAAATTATTAAGCCAATTGAAAAAACAGGGCTTATCGTATCTGACACAGAAACATTAATTAGACATTATGACAAAACTCTAGAAAGCTGGTTAGAAAGATTTTTATTAAAAAAAGTAGAGGTAAAAGATCTTTTTGATGAAAAATTTGTTAAAATGTGGGAATTCTATTTTGCAAGTTGTGCAGCAGCTTTTAGATACAGAGATCTAGCTGTTTTTCAATTACAAATTGTGAAAAATTTCCAATCCGCTCATAGAACAAGAGACTATATATATTTATAAAACCTGGTATTTAATAAAATACAGGCATGAAAAAAAAGAAAAGAAAATCTAAAAAAAAACCCTATAAAAAAAGCAAAAAAAGGGTAGCACTGAAAAAAAATAGAAAAAAAAATTTAAAAAAAAGAAAAAAAATTTTAAAGAAAAAGAAAAAGAAAAAGAAAAAGAAATTTTCAAAAAAAAAAAATAGATCAAAAACAAGATTAATTATATTAAATTTTTTAAGTTTTAAAGAAAGAATTCAATCGTCGCTTAAATTAAATTTAAATATAGATAAAATTTTACAAAACTTCTTCCAAGGTATTTCAAATAAAATTTATGAAATCAAAAAAATTGTCCAAGAAGAAAGACAAAAACAAAAACGTATAAAGATACAAGCAATGGAAAAAGAAAAGAGAGAAACTCTAAAAATAATTGAAACTCAAAGAAAAAATGAGTTAAAAGCTAAAGAACTTGAGCTTAAAGAAGAAATATTAATTGGAAAAGAGAGAAAGAAGGAATTGCAAAAATTTATAAGATTAGAACAAGCTGAGGTAAGAAAAGAGCAAGCAGAAAAACAAAGGAAGTTTCTTGAACAAATAAAACTTGAAAAAAGAATAGAAGGTTTTAGAAAACGTGAAGCCTTAGAAATTAAAAACTTAGAAAAATTTGTATTAAGCCAACAAAGAGAGTCTTACGAAGAAGTTCAGCAACGAATTGATAAAATAAAAGAGAAATATCAAGCACTAAGAGATCAAAAAATAAGGGAAAGAGTACAACAGCTCGGCGTCAAAGTAGAAGCTGGAGACGATCGATCAGTTTTACTTGAAAAAGAAAGAATTTATAATTTAGAAAGAGAAAAAATTGAATTTGCTCTTGAAAGCTTTTTTAGATCTGCCCACAGTTTATGTTTTCAAATTAATAAAAGATATATTCCAAAATATTTAAGTATTTTACGAGTGATAGATAAGCGTTTCGAAACCGGTGAAATATTTGTTAAATGGGACGACTCTCCAGATGAAGAATGGTTGATGCTTATCTATATTAAAGATAATTCACCAGACGAGGGAATAATTATTGAAGATAAAACTAATCCTGAAAAAAATATTTTTCATGAATTTAAATCTTCTGAAATATTTAAAGCTTCAGATATGATGGTAGATGCATTAACAAAACTTCTTGATAAAGAAAGAAGTAAAAGAAAAGCTAGTTAATCAAATTATCTATTTTTTTTAATTCACCAATTTTAAAAATAATCGCGTCTTTTTTATTAAAGCCAAAATTTTTTGCATTTTCTATAAATCTTTTCTTAGGTTCCATTATAGGCTCTAAAGATAAAACTACTGTGCCCCAATGCATTCCAATAATTTTTTTACTTTTTAAATCTTTCGCAATCTGCAAAGCTTCCTCAGGATTAGTATGATAAACTGATTTATCTTTTTTTGGCATTATTGGAAAAAAATTGTACGCACCTATATTTATAAAAGTGATATCTAATGGTCCATACTCGTCACCTAATTGTTTATAAATATTTCCATATCCAGTATCACAAGCAAATAAAAATTTTTTATTTTTATACTCTATTAAAAAACTTCCCCACAAAGTTTTATTCGTATCCCATAAGCTTCTTTTTGACCAATGAACTGCTGGCAATAAAGTAATCTTTAAATCATTATTTACTTGTATCTTTTCAAACCAATCTAACTCGTTTACGTCTTTATAATTCTTAAAATATTTTCCAAGTTTTAAAGGTACTAAAACTTTGGAGTCTTTATAAGGAAAGTTTCTTATTGTGCTCATATCCTGATGATCATAATGATTATGGGTGAGTAAAAATAAATTAACAGGAGGTATTTCTTCAAGATTTAAAGCTGGGGGAACATACCTTTTAGGACCAAAAATTAAAGGTCCCGTGTTTTTTGAAAAGACAGGGTCAGTAATTATTGTTGTATTTCCAAGTTTAATAATAAACGTTGCATGTCCTATCCATAAAACAAAGTCATTATTCATATTATTTTTTAAATCTTTTAACACTTTTTTTCTGTCAATAACGTGATCTACAGGAATGTCTATTTTTATTTTTTTTCTTTCTTCATTAAATATCTTATAAGACCATTTAATATTAGGATCTCTCTCAGGAGAGCCTTTAGGATTTCTAAAAGTCCCATCTGATAAGTGGTGATAAGGTTTTTCCATAGCTGATAAATCAATATTTATTATAAATGATATAATAAAAAATATTGATATTTTTTTCATAGAATTTTTTAATGTTTTTTTCTGGTTTCTTCATTAATCTGGTTGCCGTATTTCTTAATCTTATCCCACTCAAGGATTTTCTCTTTTTTTTCAGCTTTGTATGAGACAATTAAAGGAAATATTATTAAGACTGTTACCATCAAAATACAAGCTATAATAAGGGGTGTAGAAAATTCCATACCCCTTATTATCATAGATAATTAATTTTAAAAATTAATTTAGCTACCTAAACAGTTTGATTTATTTATTCTTTTGTCAAAATCTTTCAATGCATCTTTACTTACAAACCAAACATAAGATTTTTCTTGTAATTGGTTTATATCTGAAGCAGTACATCTTTGGCCAAATTTGACTTTAGCCATGTTGGTACCAGAGCAATTTACTAACAATAAGAATATAGTAAGAATTGATAATATTTTCATAAATGAAAAGTTATGAAAAAAGTATGTATTTTGATTGTTATAAATAAGACAAAAAAAAGAAACAAGAAGTCTATTGTTTTTATATATAAAATTGTTAAATTGTTATGTGAAACTCACTAAACAAAATAATAAAGTAGCAATCATAATGGGGTCACAATCTGACCACCAAGTAATGAAAGATTGTGAAAAAATCTTGACTATTCTAAAAATTAAATATCGAGTTTTAATTGTAAGTGCACATAGAACACCAAAAAGAATGTTCAACTTTGCTGAAACAGCCTGGGAAAATGGCTTTGGTGTTATTGTGGCAGGGGCCGGTGGTTCTGCTCATTTACCTGGAATGGTAGCATCTTTATCAAGCCTACCTGTTATTGGAGTGCCTATCGAAACAAAAAAACTTAAGGGTTTGGATAGTTTATTGTCTATTGTTCAGATGCCAAAAGGCTGTCCAGTTGCCACAATGGCTATTAATGGATCTTTCAATGCTGGATTGTTTGCAGCAGAAATTTTAAGTAATTTTGATAAAAAAATTAAATTGAATTTAGCTAAGTGGAAGCGTTTGCAAACACAATCAATTAAAAAAAAACCTTAATATAAATAATGTCGTTAAGTGCTTTAGGAATTATTGGTTCAGGTCAATTAGGATCTTTATTATGTCAAGCTGCAAAAAAACTTAATATCAAAACAATTGTAATATCAGATGATAGACAAGGTCCCGCACAAAACTATGCAGATGAATTTATTTATTCAAAATATGATAATAAAGACAAAATTAAAGAGTTTAAAAGTAAGGTCGACGTTGTTACTTATGAATTTGAGAATATTCCTGTAAATATATTAAAAGAAATTAATAAAGAAAAAAATGTATTTCCTAAACCAGATATAAATCAAATTATTCAAAATAGAAAATTAGAGAAATCTTTTGTTAATGAACTAGGTATAAAAACTACTCAATGGGCGTATATAAAAACAGCTGGAGATGTTAAACAAAATAAAAATTTATTACCTGGCTTTTTAAAAACAAATACTCTTGGTTATGATGGACATGGTCAATTTATAATCAATTCGTTAGCAGATTTAAAAGAAGAATGGTGTTTTACATCAGATTATATATTAGAAAAAAAAGTTAATTTAAAAAAAGAGATTTCAGTAATAATTACTAGATATAAAAATGGAGATAATTATATTTACGAACCTATTGAGAATATTCATAAAGACCAAATTTTAAAATACTCTAAAATTCCAGCTGAAATTGGATCAGACATCTATAAGAAAGCTCAAGAGAATGCAAAATTAATTGCTACCAAATTAGATTACGTGGGTACAATGTGTGTAGAATTTTTTATAGACCAAGAAGAAAATTTGCTAGTGAACGAAATTGCTCCTAGAGTTCACAATTCTGGTCATTTAACAATTAATGCATTTAGTGTAAGTCAATTTGAAAATCATATTCGCGCAGTATGCGGACTTAAAAAAGAAGAGGTAAAAAAAATTGCTAACGCTGAAATGAACAATATTTTAGGTAATGAGATAGAGAAGTATCGAAAAAAAACTTTTAACACTGATGAATATTTCTTTGATTACGGAAAAAAAATAATTAAAGAAAAAAGAAAGATGGGCCACCTTACTATTTTAAGAAAATAATTTTATTTAATAGTAATTCTATACATAATTCGGCTACAATTTTTAACTTCACTAGCTTTGTGCATTACGCTGAGATTGTCCCAAACAACTAAATCACCTTTAGACCATTTGTAAGAAAATATAAACTCATCTTTGTTAACATGATTGATTAAATAGTCTTTAATCTTATCGCTATTTTCATCATCAATATTTTTGATTTTTATAAGATGACCTGGAGATACATACAAAGATTTTTGTCCATTTACCTCTTGAACAATCGAATGTTCAGCTTCCATTACTCCAGAAGATTTAATTCCAGTTCTTTTTTCTAATTCGATTCTAGTTTTGCTTATTGGTCCTGCTGACGAAAAAATACCTTTAGCATCTTTAATTTTTTTCTTTATATCTTCGGGTAGTTTTTTATAGGCATTATACCCAGAGGAAAAAATTGTATTGCCTTGACCCTCAGGAATTTCTATTCCTAAAAGCATTGTATACCTTGGCCTATTTTTTTTTAGGTAAGAGGTGTCTTGATGCAACCAAGATCCTCCAAAAGCTAAATTTTTATCCGATGGTTTGCGTTCTAAAACATTTATGAATGGAAAATTTTCAAGTCCCTTTAGTCTTGGATATTCAACCAATTGACCAATAGATTTTGCAAATTTTTGATAAGCATCGGGACTTAAATTTTGTTTTTTGATAAATACAACTCCATATTTGTTTAGTGTATTCTTTATTTGTTCTATCAAAGTTTTATTTATCAGATTTAAATTAATATAGTTGACGTAAGCACCAACATTATTTTTTCCAGGAGTAATAGAAATTGAGCTCATTTAATTTATAGGTTTTATTAATGAAGGATCATTATTAATTGGATTATTAACATCTTTTGAAATTTCATGGAACTTTAAACTTGGTTGCTTAACAATATTCATTATCTCTAAGGCATCTTTTTTTGTATTAAGATAATTATTAATCTGACTCTGATTTATAATCATTGGTTCTCTGTGGTGAATTGTACTAACCTTCTCAGAGGCTTCTCTTGTAATAATACAAAATTGGTTATTTTGATAAATGCCAGCAAAAAACATTATTTCATCATCTTCTTTAGTAAAATAATATGGAATTTTTATTTTATCTTCTCTTTTCCACTCATAATATCCATCAGCAGGAATAATACATCTTGATGTTTGTATAAGATTTTTAAAAGTAACTTTTTCCATTAAGGTTTCTTTCCTAGCATTAATTAGAGGTGAAAACTTATCTAATTTTTTGGACCATCCTGGTACTAGACCCCACTCACAAAGTTCAAGAGCTTTCCCGTTGGTATAAGATTTAATAATAGGCAGTTTTTGGGCTGGGTGAGCATTATAATTTTCTGAGTCTTCAACTTTGATATTTTTTTTAACTAGATCTACAGTTTTAGTAACTGGCTTCGTAATTTTATATCGACCGCACATAGTTTTTTTTCTTTTCTCTTTTTAACTTTCTTTTTTCTTTTAGACTTAATTTAGCTTTTTTCATCAAGCTTGAGTCTTTAAAACTTTTGCCACTGTATCTTTTTGACATAATTATAATTTACGAACTAATTTTCTTACTTTTTCCATATGATTTTGAAATTTTTTTTTAGACATACCAGGTAAGACCTCATAAAATCGGATATAAGATGTTTTCATACCACCTAATTTTAAAACTCCAGCTTTTATTCTACGAAATGGAATATTTTGAAACCATGTTTGAATTGAAAACCAATTGCCTCCATAAGTCATCGACATTATAGCAATTTTATTTTTCATTACACCAGCAACTGGGTAGCCCCAGTTTCCAACCAGTCTTTTAAATGAAAAAAACCATTTTGGAGCTAGCGTTAGATCTATCCAATTTTCTAAAATAGCAGTAGCTCTCAAATTATAACAAGGTGAGATCATAAATAGAACATCACTTTCCTCTAATCTTTTTCTATAATTTAAAATTTGTTCGCTTGGTTCTGTTCCATCATAGAATGGAATGGGTTTTTCATCATGTAAATTAATTAAATCAATTTTATGACCTATTTTTTTTGCCTCTGAACAAAATGTATCTCTAATTTCTTGATTGAAACACCTTTGAGTATTATGATGGCCATATACAACAAAAATTTTTTTCGACATATTATTTTTTTATATTTTTATTTTTATCTTGCCAGAAAAAAAAAATTCCAGTTCCTATTCCAATTGAAATAGCTGATACCCATACTGCCGCCTCAAGTTTACTGAATAAAACTAGGCCCCCGAAAATAATAATCACTAATCCTAATATTCTATTGTCCATTTACAAAGCCTATTGACAGATCATACACCTTCATAATAAAGTTGATTTGTCCATATGTCATGGAAAAAAAGACACAGCATTCGACATGCTGGACTCTATAAGAGTTGCAAAGTCGGTAGAAATGAAAGGAGTTGCTATGGATAGATTTAGCAAACTGTATGGAAATTCTGCCGTAAAAAAAGCTGAG
>MDSW01065202.1_pt1 | contig 14816 bp, 10 predicted proteins | sample 811171 | NCBI WGS metagenome assembly MDSW01 (sample SAMN05326641, study PRJNA326480) | marine metagenome | isolation source: seawater | place: Atlantic Ocean: North West | collected 2012 | reverse complement strand
CCCCCCCCCCCGCCGCCGCGAACGAGCGAACGCGTCCACATCGTCTCCGTCGTCGCGTCGATTCGAACCCCTGGCATCGAATCAGAGTCGCGCGCATCCCTAACAGAACGAATGACCGACGGACTCACGCGCTCACCCCCAACCCCCCCCCGCGCGCGCGCGCGAACGCTCCAGGTCGGGATCTCGCTGACGTGCGACGACAAGCTCGAGGTCGCGTCGCACCTCGTCTCGCTCGGGGTGAGTCACATCGAGGGCGGCTACCCTGGGTCGAACCCGAAGGATGTCGAGTTTTTCAACAGGTGGGATTCCAGCGGCCTCGCGAAAGCGGCGGAGGCGCGCGGCACGAAGCTCTGCGCGTTCGGGATGACGCGCCGCAAGGGCGTGGAGGCGAAAGACGACGAGGGTTTGAACGCGCTCATGCGCTGTGTCGCGCCGTGCGCGTGCATCGTCGCGAAGGCTTGGGACGAGCAGTGCGAGCGGGTGCTGGGCGTGAGCGGCGAGGAGAATTTGGCGATGATCACGGACTCGGTGTCGTACCTCGTCGAACGAGGGAAAGAGGTTCTGGTCGACTGCGAGCACTTCTACGACGGCCACGCCGCGAACGGCGAGTTCGCGATGCGATGCGCGGTCGCCGCCGCGGAGGCGGGCGCGACGCACGTGGTCTTGTGCGACACCAACGGCGGGACGTTGCCGTGGGTCGTGGAGGAGAAGACGCGCGCCGTCGTCGACGCGTTGAAAAAGTCCTCCAATCCGAGCTGCCGCGTCGGCGTGCACACGCACAACGACACCGCGCTCGCGGTCGCGAACTCGCTCGCGGGCGTCAGAGGCGGCGCGTCGATGGTGCAAGGGTGCGTCAACGGCTACGGCGAGCGCACCGGCAACGCGGACGTCTTGGTCGTCGCCGCCAACCTAGGTGCGTCCTCGGAGCATCACACTGGTCCCCGTACGACCGCGTCGGCGTGGTGAACGCCGTTCCTTAAGGACTTTGCTCCCCGGCGGCGTCTCTCTCCGCGCACCCCTCGCTTTCAATCCCGACACACCTCGACGCCTTTCAACTCCGCTTCTGACGCCTTTCAACTCCACCCCGACGTCGCTTCGTATGGGCGACGAAAACTCAGAGCTGAAGATGGGCGTGACGGCGCTCCCGCCCGGCGGCGTCGCGAAGCTGACCGCGACGGCGGCGGCGGTGGCCAAGGCGTGCAAGCAGCCGCTGGAGGCGAGGCAGCCCTACGTCGGCTCGAGCGCGTTCGCGCACAAGGGCGGCCTCCACGTCGCCGCGCTCGCGAAGATGCCGAGCTCGTACAACCACGTCGTCCCGGGGACGGTGGGCAACGCCGCGCGGTCGGTCGTCTCCGAACTCTCCGGCCGCGGCAACGTGCTCTCCGCGGCGGTGGCCGCCGGCCGCGAAGTGAGCAAAGACACCGCGGGGATCGTCCTCGCGCAGATCAAGGAGCTCGAGAGCAAAGGGTTCGTGCTGGAAGACGCGGGGGCGTCGGTGGACATCTTGTTTCAGCGCGCGGCCGCGGGGTACAGAGCGCCGTTCAACGTCCTCGAGTTTAACGTCTCGGCGTCGAACAACGCGTTCGGGGGCGTCGTCACCGCGGAGGGAATGGAGGACGCGAAAGATTTAGATTTCGTCGACGACGATTTCGCGCCTGACGACGAGGACGAGGACGCGGCGTGGAGAGCGACGTCGCTTCGACGCGAGAGCGGGTACAAGCGAGGCACCGTGAGCGTGAACCAGGTGGTCGTCAAGGTGGAGCTCTTGGAGTACGACGACGACGACGACGCGACGGCCGACTCGAAGCCGTCGGCCGCGAAGGCGATCCGATCGAGCCGGCGCCGGACCAAGTTGTGCGTCGCCGAGGGCAACGGCCCGGTGAACGCGCTCGCGAACGCGCTTCAGCTCGCGCTCAACGAGCGCTTCCCGCAGCTCAAGCGCATTCATCTCGTGGATTACCAAGTCGATCTGCTCTCCTCCGAGGGAACGTCCGCGGCGGTGACGCGCGTCACGATGGATTTCGTGGACCGCGGCGGCGGCGGGACGTGGCGAACCGTGGGCGCGCACGCGAGCATCATCGAGGCGAGCTTCAGGGCGCTGGTGGACGGGATGGAGTACGGGATCGCGCAGTGCGGCGCGGACGGGTGCGTCGTGGGAGAAGTGGGAGTAGAGGCGCGGGAGGGGGCGCCGGAGACGACCGCGCGGTGAGCGGAGAGGAGGAGGAGGCGAGAGGAGGGAGCCTTGCTGCTTTTTTGATCATCACAACTACCGACGGCCGAAGCGCCGGAGGCGCTGATCATCACTGCAGTGCTGATGTCATGAAAAGATTGCAATAAATGCAGTCGCGTCGAAAAGAGAAACAGAACGTTTGTTTGACGACGCGGCCTCGTCATCACTCGTCGTCCGCGCGTCGTCGTCGTCGTCGTCGCGCGCGATGAACCCCGACGCGCGGCCGTGCGTCGGCGTGCGGATCGCGGTCCCGGCGACGTACCAGCTCACGCCGCCGGTGCGTCGCGTCTCCCTCCCTCCGCGTCTTCCTCGCCGCCGCCCCCCCCCGGCGAGATCCCGACGCGTCCTCCTCGCGTCACTCCTCATCCTCGACGCCTCCTCGACGCCTCTTCCGTCCGCCCGCGCAGGTGAGCCTCCCGCCTCTCGAGACGAGCGCGGACGCGGCCGCGGACGCCGCCGACGACGCGCGCTTCGACACGACGCGCGAGCGCCAGGTCCTCGCGGAGGAGACGTCGCCGTCGACGTCGCCGTCGCCGTCGCCGTCGACGTCGGCGCGCGGCGCGCCCGCGGATCCGACGTCGCTGGACGCGACCGTGCGACGGGTGCTGGACGGACCGGAGGACCCCACGATCGAAAAGTTCCTCCGCATGGGGTATCCGCGCGACGCCGTCGCCCTCGGCGTCGCGATGTGGGGCGACGATCCGACGAAAGTCCCGGAGTTTTGCACGTTCTTCGCGCGAGGGATCGAGTTCGGGTTTCCCCCGCACGTCCTCGCGGGCGCGCTCGCGGCGAACGACAACAACCTAGAAGCCGCCATCGGGTGCTGTATCAAGTGACGGCGTGGGGACGCCGCGCGGGGGCGGGGAGGACGTCGGGCAAAGTCCTTAAGGAACGGCGTTCACCTCGCGAACGCGGTCGTATGGGAACCAGTGTATAGAACGCGTCCGGCGCGCGAGCGGAGAGTCCGTCGTGAAGGGACATTTTAGCGACTACTTAGGGTCTATGATGATTGATCGATACTACGTGTACGCGCGCGGTCCTCACGCGAGCTCGCCCTACACTACGGCTTCTTCGCGAAGAACGACGTCATCGGCTTGGCGGCGATGCTCGACGCGTTTTTTTTTCTCTTCCCGGCGACTCCGGCGACTCTCCCCCGCGCGTTTCCGTTTCCTATTCTTCCTCCTCCTGACGCGCTCGTCGTAACGCCACCGCTACTGCCGTTAATGCCTATGGAGAGGTCTTCCGCCATGTGATGGTCGTCGTGCTCCTGTTGCGCTCTGCTCCCGGCGAGATGCGTCGCGCCGCAGCGAGGGCACGTCGCCGCGCCGCCGCCGGCGCCGGCGCCGGTCGACGTTCCGTCTTCCACGTCGTTCGCTCTCGCAGAGCTCAGAATCCCCGCGGCGTCGTCGTCGTCGTCATCGTCGTCGTCGTCGTCCACGTCGTCGTCCACGTCGTCGTCCACGTCCTCCCGCGCGGCGTCGACGCCGTCGTCGACCGGGTCGGGTCGAAAGAACGCCTTCAACCCGCGCTTCGGTTCCGGTTTCGCGGCGGGCGGCGGCGCGGTCGTCGTCGCGCCTCCTCCTCCTCCCGCGCGTTCCTGTCCCTGTCCCGGTTCCGCGGCGGTCTTCCCGAAGAACCTCGCGATCCCGCCCCCCTCCCGCGGCAGCGGCGTGAAGTCGAACGCCGCGAGGCCGATCCGCGTGCACGGCAACGCGCCGGGGCAGGCTTTATCGAACGCCGCCATCGCCGCCGCCGCCACCTCCGCGGCGGCGGTCTCCGCGTGCGCTCTTATCGCCGTCTTCTCCTTCTCCTTCTCCCGCGCCGCGTCGGGGTCGACCGCGCCGCCGGATACTGACGTGGCGTCTGCTGACGTGGCGGCTGCTGACGTGGCGGCCGCCTTCTCCGCCTTCTCCGCGCGCTCGAGCGCCGCCGTCGCCGCCGCGGGGAACCGCAACGACTTGGACTGCATGTCGCTCTCGCGGAAGTGATTCGCCCTGTACTCCAGCTTCAAACTCCGCGGCGTCCTTCGCTGCGTCGCGCGGTCTTCGATCAACCGCGCGGTCAACTCACTGGACAGCGCGCTCAGCCACGAGTGCACGCGTCGCCTGTCCGTCAGAGGCTGGAACGATTTAAACGCGTTGATGCTCTTGACGCCGTCGCACGCGTTCGGCGTCACGGGCTCCGCGTCCTCGCCTCTGGACACGCGCGTCAACCACGCCACGGTCTTGGGTTCAAACCCCGCGCTCGTGAGCGCCTCGTGGGTCAACTTCGACAGCGTCGCCGCGGTGAACCCGCCCTCGTACGACGACCCGCGCCCGCCGCCGCCGGGCCCCCCCGGCCCGACGTTCAAAGCCGTCGTCAACAGGCTCTCCACCCTCTCGCCGAGCTTCCCGCCGAGGCCTCTGATCGACCGCATCGGCAGCGACGCGAGCATCTCGTCCGTCGCGCGCAGCGTCACGATCGTCTGCTTGTTCGGCTTGTTCCGCGCGCTCGCGAGCTTGGCGAGCATCTTAGGGTCGTTCCATACGAAGCGAACGTCGGGGTGGAGTTGAAAGGCGTCAGTTGAAGTTGAAAGGCGTCGGGAGCGGGGATTGAAAGCGAGGGACCCTGGGCGGAGAGAGACGCCGGCAAAAGTCCTTAAGGAACGGCGTTCACCACGCCAACGCGGTCGTATGGGAACCAGTGTATAGAACGCACCTTGTTGTGCGCGACGCCGCCGCTGACTGTGTATCCGAGTTTTTCAAACACCGCCCTTCGAACGTCCGCGCACACGCTCGCGCCGACGGCCAGCCGTCTGTCCACGTCGCTGGCGAGCACGTCCGGCGGCTCGACGACGCCGCTCTCGGCGACGCCGCGCTCGATCGCGGAGGTCAGCGCGTCGCCACCGACGCGCGTGATCTCGTCCACTTCCGCGGTGACGTCGAGGTACGCCTCGTCGATGGAAGCTTTCTCGACGCGGGGACACGCGGAGGCGAGGACGCGCATGATGGACGCGCTCGCGGCGCGGTACCGCCGCAGCGACACCTTTCTGTTCTGCCGGTCGTTCATGGACATGTCGTGCGATTTTGCGCCGGCGACCGCGGCCGCGTCGAGTGGTCGAAGAGGACGAGGAGGTCGAGCGTCGTCGTCGTCGCCGTCGTCGCGCGCGTCGTCGCCGTCGCCGTCGTCGTCGTCGTCGTCGCCGCCGTCGTCGCCGTCCCTCCCCAACGTCTCCACGTGCACGAGCACGATTTCGGGGCACAGCTTCTTCGCCTCCGCGACGGTGTGATGCCGCTTCACGCCGCACGCGCGCGCGGGGTAGTTCACCGCGATGAGCCCGCTCCACTGCTGCACGGCCATCGGGATGGAGGTCCCGTCGACGCCCAATCGCCGCGCCTCGACCTGCGCGTAGAAGCAGTCCAGGTCGAGGTGGATCACGACCCTGCGCGCGATCGACGCGTCGCCGTGGCCGCCGCCGCCGCCGCCGCCGCCGTCGTCGCGCTGATGATGACGTCGCGCGGTCGCCATGACGGACGGACGCGGCAGATCTCGACGCTCACTAACTACTGAGACGACGCTTCCTCCTCCGCGTCGCGCGTCGAATCGTCGTCGTCGTCGTCGTCGCCTGTGCCGAAGTTAACCGCCCAGAGCAAGGACGCGAGGATCAACCCGAGGAGGCCGCGTCGCGAGGTCTCCGCCGCGTCGTCCGCGCGGTCGTCCTCGCCGCCGCCGCCCATCGAACGGTCCTCGCGCGCGCGTCGTCGTCGTCGTCGCCGACGCGAGAAAACCAAAAACCAAACGTTGGGTTCTCAGGGGTGCCGTATGTAGTACGCCCGCGCGTACTACGTGTACGCCGAGTCAGCAGACTAGCCGTTAATACGCTGACATGGCCCGTATCCGGCCAATCAAATCGCATCCGGCGCGGCTTTTCCGTGGCTCTGACGAGAGAATTTCCGCCTCCTTACCCTTTTTGCCTCGGGCGACAATCTTTGGTTAACCCTCGGCGCGAAGCGACGGACGCGCACCACGCGACGCGCGCACGCACACGCGCGCCGTCACGAAATCGATTCGCACGCGATGGCGAGCACTTCTCTGATGCGCGCGGCGGCGTGTAAAGCGCCGTTCGCGTCGCGCGCGACGGTGCGCGCGCGCGCGGATCTTTTTTCCCCCCCCATCTCCGGGGCGCCCCGAGGCGTCGGGCCTGCTGACTCCTCTTTCATCCGCGCGCTCCGCGCGCCTTCGCGCTGACGACACGTCCCTCCTCCCCTCGCAGACGCCGTCGGCATCGCGCCTCGTCGCGACGGCGAAGCCATTCCGCGCGACGCCATCGTCGCGCGCACGCTTCCCCGCGTCGCGTCGCGCGCCCACCCCGCCGACCGTCGCCAAGGCGGCCGCTTCTTCGGACGCTTCCGAAGAATCGGGCGCCGCGGTCAAGCTCAAAGAGAAGTCAGTCGAGGACGACGACGACAAGCACGAACTCGACGCGGACGGCGCCGCGAAGGCGACCGCGGTGAAGACGAAGAAGAAGAAGAAGAAGAAGAAGAAGAAGCTCGCGGCCGACCTCACGGACGACGAGCTGCTCGCGAAGGTCAAGAAGCTCGCAGACGGCGAAGACGACGACGAGGAGGAGGAGGAGGAGGAGGAGCCCGAGGAGGAAGATCCGGGGCCGCCGCCGCCGCCGCCGCGGCCGCCGGTGAAGGTCACGTTCGCGATCGACATGGAGACGAACTTTGGAGATCATCTCGCGATCGTGGGGAAGCATCCGCTGTTGGGAGAGTGGGTGCCTTCGAAGGGCGTGCCGATGGACTGGGTCGAAGGTGCGAATGATCGATTCGATTCTCCTCGCACTGGTCCCCATACGGCCGCGTCGGCGTGGTGAACGCCGATCCTTAAGGACTTTGCCCGGCACATCTCTCCGCCCAGAGTCCCTCGCTCCCTCGCCGCGCGTTTCATCTTGTCATCTTTCCTCACGCCTCGCTTATCTTCCTCCTCCCATCTACTCCCGCCGTCCGCTCTCTTCCGCAGGCACGCGCTGGACCGCGACGGTTTATCTCCCCGAGTTCTCCCTTCTGCAGTACAAGTACGTCGTGCGTCAAGGCTGGAATCCGAACGGCGAGGCGCGGTGGCAGGGCGGCCCCGATCGCATCGTCGCGACGGGTAATCACCACACCGAGCAGTCGATTCGCGACGTCTGGACCGACGGCGACTGGGGCGCGGAGAACCCGACGTGTAAGGCGCTGAACGCGGCGATCGCGGCGTTTGACGAGGTGCGACCGGGGGATCTGGGGTACGGCGCCGAGAGCAGCACCATCAAGAACACGGCGACGCTCCCGGAGTGGGCGCGAAACGCGGTGTTTTACCAAATCTTCCCGCTGGGATACTTCGGCGCGCCGACGGTGAACGACCAGAAGAGCAAGGTGGCGCCGCGTTTGAAACAAATCCGCGAGCACTACAAGCATCTCGAAGAGCTCGGCGTCGACGCCGTGTACTTTTCGCCGTTGTTCGAATCCGGCACGCACGGATACGACACGTTCGATTACTTCGAGATCGACCGGCGTCTCGGCGACGTGAAGCTGTTCAAACAGATCGTGAAAGAGCTCCACGAGCACGGCATCAAGGTTGTCCTCGACGGCGTCTTCAACCACACCGGGACGGGCCACTTCGCGTTCAAGGACCTCACGATCAACGGCCCCAACTCGCAATACGCGGGGTGGTATCACCTCGGCGCGAGGAAGGCGGATTTCGAAGGGTACTGCGTCGTGGACGACATGAGCGACAGCGGGTTCTCGTACGACTGCTGGGAAGGGCACCCGGTGTTGCCGCGGTTAAACTTGGAGAATCACGACGTGAAGCAGCACATCTTCGACGTCGCGCGGTTCTGGGTCGACGAGGTGGGCATCGACGGGTGGCGCCTCGACGTCGCGCACGAGATCGAGCCCGACTTTTGGCGCGAGTTTCGCGCGGTGTGCGACAACACCAGACTGGGGAAGGATTGCCTCCTCGTCGGCGAGATGATCCACGGGAACTACAACTACTGGGTCGGGGACGACCGCCTGCACTCCGGCACGAACTACCAGATGTCGCACGCTACGTGGTTCTCGCTGAACGATCGCAACTACGAGTACTTTTACAACGCGTTGCTTCGCGAAAACTGCCTCTTCAGCGGCCTCACGCTGGTCAACTTTCTCGGCAACCACGACGTCCCTCGCGTCGCTTCGAACATCACCAACCCGAAGCACTACCTCCACGCGATGGTCGTCCTGCTGCTCATGAAGGGCATCCCGTGTCTGTACTACGGCGACGAGTTTGGCATGGAGGGCACCCCCGCGGACGGCACCGACGAGCACTCGGGCGGCGACGACGCCATGCGGCGCCCGATGCTCGACTGCGCCAAGCCCGCGACGTGGCCCGCGGTGGGCGTGTCGAGAGTCGCGCTGAACAAGAAGCTCATCAAGATCCGACGCGAGCATCCGGTGTTCGGGATCGACGGGACGCAAGACATCGAGGACATTCAGCTCCTCTCGAACGACCAGATCATCGTGACGAGGTACGTCAAGGAGACGGATCCGAAGACGAAGAAGGAGGAGGTCACCGCGGTGGGCTGCCTCGTGTTCAACTGCGGCGATTACTCCGTGGACCCGTGGCCGGAGATCACGCTGCCGCACGGCATCGCCGCGGCGAGGAAGGGGGAGAAGTTTACCGACCTTCTCGTCGAGTCGCCACCGGGGACGGTGCCGGCGCCGGGCGCCGGGCAATTCCTCGTCAACGACGGCGGTAAGATTTACGCGGGGCCGCTCGGTCCCGACAGCGTCAAGGTGCTCCTGTGGGAGAAACCCAAGCCGATCGTGGTCCCGAAGACGAAGGCGACGCCCCTCGCCGCGAAAGGGAGCACGATGAACGTCGCCGCGGAGCTCACCGCGCAGCTGGACGCGATCGGGAAGACGACGACGACGACGGCGACGGCGACGCCCGCGGCGGCGGCGACGCCCGCGGCGGCGGCGGCGCCCGCGGCGGCGACGACGACGTCCACGACGTCCACGACCGCGGCGGTGGGGGACGCGTCGCAGTACGACCCCGAGGCGTACGCGGAGTACGAGCGCAAGCTCGCGGAGTACGAGAAGCAGATGGAGGAGTACAACGCGGCGCTCGCGGCTGCGAATTTGACGAAGGAGAACGAAGCCGCCGCCGCCGCCGCCGTCGACGCGGCGACGGCGGCGGACGCGGAGTACGGCGCGCCGCCGCCGGCGAGCCCGCCCGTGGACGGCACCGTCGATCCGTATGCGAACCCGCCGGGGGCGTGAGTCGAGTCGAGTCGAGATTTCGAGTCGAGTCGATCGGAAATCGATCGATCGGTCGGAGACGTCTCGTTCGTCGACGTCTATTCTTTTTTTCGGGGAGGGAGGGGGCCGCACGGGGAAGGAATATAAGAGAGGGAGGGGGCGACGCGAGGAATGTGTAACAGTTTTTTTCTTTCCGCAGTTAGACGCCGGAGCGAGGGCGCTTCGTCACCATGTTTCTGTTTAATGCACGGAGTATAAAATACCCACGACGTCGAGGCGGCCCGCGATGATCGAATTTCAGCACCACAGCACAGGATGGATAAAGTTCGTATCGGCGGATCTCCGAACGACCAGACGAGTCTCCCGCGTCAGCGTCGAACAGAATCTCCCGCGCTCTCGGGCGCGCGGGGCGTCGACGTCGCCCCGCGGTCGCTTCCTCTTCTCTCTCGCGGCGCGCGCGTCTGAACGACGCCCACGTCCGGTCGGCGGCGGCGGCGCGCGTCGACGGTTCCGCGTTCGGTCGCCGCGTGGCGTCGCTCGCCGCGAAGCGTCGCGCGCGAGCGAACGCCACCGCTGAGTACGTACTGCGCGATGCCGTCGTCGTCGTTCGACTCGAGAGCGCGAGCGGTCGCGACGAAGACGCGCGGGGAGAGCAAGGAGGAGCTCCTCGCGCGCGCGGCCGCGGACCGCGCCGCGCGCGCGAAGACGCGCGAGACCCTGAGAGGCGTCCTCGCCGCGCAGGCGGCGTGGCGCGGCCGACGCGAACGCGCGACGACGCGCGCGTCGTTGCTGGCATCCTGGGACGCCAGATTCGCGACGACCGTCGACCCGCCCTCCGCGCGCGAGGCCCTCGCGCGCCTCCTTCCGCCGGTGCTCCACCTCGGCGCATCGCGCGTCGGCGCCGCGAGGCTCCTGCGCGTTTTCGCGCTGCTCATCGCGTCGTTGAACGCGCGGGAGAGCGACGTGAACTACGCGTCGCTCGCGTGCGATGCGGACCCCGCGACGCGCGACGCGTGGACGACGCAAGCGCGCCGCGTCGCGGCGCTCGCGGTGGGCGTCCTGGTGGAAGATGAAACGTCAACCGTCGCGGAATTTGAAACTACCGAACCCACAGCAGACGCGAAGAAGGCGAGAGAGCGTCGCGAGGCGCTCCCCGCGGTCGCCGCGAGGCTCGTGACGATGCTCCACGACGCGTCCGCGTGGAGGTGTCACCTCCGCGAAAACGTTTGCGGCGGCGGCGGCGGCGACGAGGACGACGCCGCGCCGGGCCCCGGTCCGTCGTCCACCGCCGCCGCCGCCGCGCTCGTGGACCCCGCGACGCCCGCGGGGGCGAGGCAGCACGGTCGTGCGTGCGTCGCGCTCGCGCGGCTCGCGGCGCGCGGGGACGACAACGCCGCCGCGCTCGCGAAGGTTGTCGTGGACGCGGTATCTTCCGGCGGCGAGAGCGGCGGCGGGACGGGGACGCGCGCGGTGACGCGTCACGTCCTCACGACGCCGCTTCTGTGCCGGAAGATATCGCGCGAGACGGCCGCGGCGTTGGCCTCGCCGCGGTTCTTGGTCGCGGCGCTCGGGCTCGTCGTGGCTGAAGATGAAGACTGCGGAAGACAGCACGTCTTGGAAGGGCTCGAAAACGCGCGCGCATCGGCGTCGGACGGCGACGGCGACATGGGCGGCGAGACGTCGTCGCACGCGCCGGAAGTGTGGCTCCTCGATAACGTCCTCGCGCTCGCGACCGGATGGCGGTCGGGCGGGACCGGGCGCGGGTCGGCGCGCGACGCGCGCGAGCGGTTGCGTCGATTCCGCCGCGGCGGTCGCGACGACGACGACGACGACGACGACGACGGCGGCGGCGGCGGCGGCGGCGGCGGCGACAACGCCGCGCTTCTCGCGCGCGCGTGCGAGGTCTTAGTCGCGCGCGCGCAGACGAAAGGCGCGTGGGCGTGGGGATCGCTCCGCGACGTTCGAAGGCGCGGCGCGCTCGGGCTGCTGGAGGAGGTGTGGTTCCTCGTCGCGCTCGGCGGCGGCGCCCACGCCGACGCCGCCGACGACGCCGACGACGAGACGACCGCGTCCGCGATTGAGTCGCTGTACTGGCGGCTGCTCGCGGGCGCGACCGCGACGGACGCGCGGCAGCTCTTGGGCGCGGTCGCGTTCGCGCCGGACGCGCTCGCGCGTTCATGGCGTCGCGTGTCCGCGCGACTCCCCGCCCCGCGCGAGCTGCCGATGACGGAGAGAGGCATGGGCGCCGGCGCGGGGGCGTGGACCGCGCCGACGCTCACGCGCGGCGTCGCCGACGTCCCGCGCAGAGAACTCCCCGCGCTCGGCGTGTTTTGCCTCGCTTACGCGCACCTCCTCCTCGTCCTCGACGACGACGAGTTTTACTCCGCGCAGAAGCCGTTCTCGCTGAGCGAACAGCGCGGGATCGCGGTCGCGGTGAACACGATCGTCGTGCGAACGCATTTAACGCCGGGAGGAAATGCGTTTTTGACGCGGCGGCGCGCGGGATCCGGGGCTGAGGTGCGTTCTATACACTGGTTCCCATACGACCGCGTTCGCGTGGTGAACGCCGTTTCTTAAGGACTTTTGCCGGCGTGTCTCTCCGCCCACCCCCCGCTTTCAATCCCCGCCATCGATGCCTTTCAACGCCAACTGACGCCTTTCAACTCCACCCCGACGTTCGCTTGTATGGAACGACCCTGAGGCGGAGGACGCGCGGGAACGCGCGCGTTTAATGCGCGGCGCGAGCGCGCTCAGCAAGGCGCTGCGGACGCGCGATTCGCGCAGGAAGTTCGCGCCCGTGGGGCTGTGGCTCGCCCCCGCCGCGGACGCGGCGGCGAGGATCCCGGTCGCCGCCGCGGCGAGCGCGCTCGCGGCGCACCTGAGGCGCGTTCTCCTTACACGTACACTGGTCCCCATACGACCGCGTTCGCGTGGTGAACGCCGATCCTTAAGGACTTTTGCCGTCGTCTCTCTCCGCCCGCACCACGCTTCCAATCCCGACACCCCTCGGCGCCTTTCAACTCCGCTTCTGACGCCTTTCAACTCCACCCCGATATCATCGCTCGTATGGAACGACCCCGAGGGGCGGCGGCTCCGACGGGAAGCGTACGACGGGTGGAAAAAACGCGACGACGCGGGGGAAGACGCACGAGAAGACGTTCGCGGACGGCGACGACCTCGACGCGGACGCGGACGCGGCCTCGTTCGACGAGGCCGCGAGCGCCGTCGGCGCGGGCCTCCTCGTGGACTGCCCGCACGCGCTTCCCTTCGAGTACCGCGTGCGAATCTTCCGCGAGCTCGTGAAGGAGGACAGAAGAGCCGCGGGGTACGGCGCGCAAGCCGGCGGCGCCGACGCAAACCCCGCCGATCTGGGCCAGCGCGTCCGCCCCGTCGCCGAGATCACGATCCGCCGCGATTTGCTCCTCGAGGACGCGCTCGCGCAGATCCCGCGCCTCGGCGACGCGATCCGCGGTCGACTCGCGGTGCGATACGTGAACGCGGCGGGCGGGGACGAGGCGGGCATCGACGCGGGCGGCCTCTTCAAAGAGCTCGTCTCAGACGTGCTCGCCGCGGGGTTCGACCCGAGCCGCGGGGTGTTCGCGAGCGCGCCGAGCGACGGCGCGCTGTACCCGTGCTCGGACGCGGGGGACACGCGCGAGGGTCTGGAGATCGTCGAGCTCATGGGGACGATGACCGGGAAGGCGTTGTACGAGGGAATCCTCGCCGAGGCGAACCTCGCGCATTTTTTCAGCAAGGCGCTGCTCGGCGCGCCGCGGACGATCGACGACCTCCCGTCCCTGGACCCGGAGCTTCACCGATCGCTCATACAGGTGCTTCGATACGACGGCGACGTCGAGCGAGACCTCGCGTTGGATTGGACCGTGGAAGAATCGAAGTTCGGCGCCGTCGCCGCGTTCGAACTCCGGCCGAACGGCGCGAACGTGCCCGTCACGAGCGACAACCGCATGGCGTACGTCCACGCGGTGGCGGACTTTTACCTGAACGCGCGGCGGGCGCGCGCCAACGACGCCTTCGCGCGCGGGCTCTCGCGTTGCGCGCACCCGGGGTGGCTGCGCCTCTTCGAGACCCACGAGCTCTCGCTCCTCCTGTGCGGCTGCCGCGACGACTGGGACGTGGAGGACCTGAGGACGCACGCGCGGTACAGCGGCGGGTACGACAAGTCGAGCAAGAGCGTCGCGATGTTTTGGTCCGCGGTGCGATCTATGGACGCGGCGCAGCGGCGCGCGCTCCTCAAGTTTACCACCGGGTCGACGCGGCCGCCGGTGCAGGGGTTCAAGCATCTGCACCCGCCGTTTACGATTCACAAAGTCGTGGGCGAGCACGGCGCGTTCGCCGCGTTCGGGTTCGGCGCGGACGTCGCGCGGCTGCCGAGCGCGAGCACGTGTTTCAACACGCTGAAGCTGCCTAACTACCGGCGGTCTTCGACGATGCGCGAGAAGCTCAGGTACGCGCTCGCGGAAGGGAAAGGATTCGAGCTTTCGTGAGACTGCGCGCGCGCGTGCGCGTAGACATTCTCGACTCGGACGAAGATAAGGGAGATAATAAAGTCCTTAAGGATCGGCGTTCACCACGCGGACGTGGTCGTATGGGGACCAGTGTATAGAACGCGCCTCATCAGCCAGTTAGACCACTGTAAAAAAGTCGTTAACAGAAAGAACGGAACGGATTCGCGAAAAAAATCTCTGCGGGCGATACGAGTAAAAAGAAAAGAATTGCCACGTCCGATCGCCGTCCGTCGCGGTTTGGTCTGCTCTCCGGATTAAATTACACCGCTAGATAATGCGACAGGCTAAACCCGTCATCGACCTGTGCTCAGGCTTCACGTCTCCTAGCTCATCTAAAATGATCACTCCTCGTCTCCCAACACGGACGCGCAAAGATATTTTTTTTCCGATTCCAAGATCGTAGAATAGGGCTCGACGTTTCTCGCTCGCGAATCACCGCACCGTTCGAACTTCGTCCGCCGCGCGCGCCGCTTAGAGCGGGATGCGCGCCGGGGCCCAGCAGCAGTTCGTGAAGAAGCAGCCGAGGAAGAGCGCCAAGATCGCGGGGCCGCCGCAGCCCTCGTGCGACATGACGGCGCAGATGGGGCAGCAGCACTTGAAGCAGCACTCCGGAGGGGTCTTGAATTGCTGACCCCCCATCATGATCACCTGGGGCTGCATCATCGCGGGCTGCTGCATCATCACGGGCTGCTGCATCATCACGGCCTCGCAGACGGGGCCGGCGGTCTCCTCCTCGACCTTGGGGGCGATGGTGGTCATTTGCGTGTCGGACATGCTGAGCGGGGGGGGGGGGGGGGGGGG
>MDSW01133928.1_pt1 | contig 14817 bp, 10 predicted proteins | sample 811171 | NCBI WGS metagenome assembly MDSW01 (sample SAMN05326641, study PRJNA326480) | marine metagenome | isolation source: seawater | place: Atlantic Ocean: North West | collected 2012 | reverse complement strand
TTACGATGAGCTGATCTCCATGGGCTCTGCATTGAAAAAACTAGAAGAACGGCAGGAGATTTACGATGAAGCACAAGTTCTGCTTACCGAGGAAGAGGTTCCAATGATTCCCCTTTTTGTTTCTGCACAAAATCTGCTTATCAAACCTCATATACAAGGACTAGAGAACAATGCTATGGAGCTTTTATATTTAAAACGAATTTGGTTAGAACAGGTCACTAATTGAAGACAAAAAAAGCCTGCCGGCAAATGCCGACAGGCTTATATAAAATAAATTTTATTCAATAGCCAAGAATCCGCATGCTTGATAGCAGGCGTTGCAGTTAATACACAAATCCATATCAATGTGGGCAGCGACTTTTCGAGTACCCCCAGTAATCGCTCCTGTTGGACATGGCTTTATACATGCACCACAGGCGACACAATCCTCTTCCTTCACATAATAACGGTAAAGACCAACACACCTTGCAGCATCGCAAATTTGATCGACAATATGTCGCTCATATTCTTTACGAAAATATTTCAATCCGGTCAAAATCGCCTTCGGTGCGGTTTCCCCCAATCCACATAATGAAGTCTTGCTAATCTCCTCACACAATTCTTGAAGCTTATCGAGATCCTCAAGCTTACCCCGGCCTTCAGCGATATCCGTCAATTTATTTTTTATCAGCGTCAGACCAATCCTACAAGGAGTACACTTACCACAGGTTTCGCCCTCATTAAATCCTATAGAAAAAAGCGATAGATCAATGACACAAGCCGATTCATCATAGGCAGCAAAACTAGCTTGACCCATCAATACCCCTGCATCAATGAGACTTTCGTAATCCATCGCGGTATCAGCTTTTTCTGGGGGAAGAAATCCGCCCGTTACCCCACCGACATGAATCACCTTGAGTTCTTTTTTCTTCTGGATACCACCACAATAGTCATTAATAGCTTCCGCAAAAGTGGTTTTCATATCCAGTTCCATCAATCCGTTGTACTTGATATTTCCGGAAATCGCCCAAACTTTACAACCTTGAGCATTCTCATTACCCATCGACGCGTACCAGTCCGCTCCCTTCTTAATGATTGAGGGCACCGTGGCCCAAGTTTCGGCATTATTCAAAACAGTCGGTTTACCCCACAACCCAGCATCGCAAGAATGTGGGGGTTGCGCTTTCGGAAAAGGACGCTTGCCCTCAACTGACTGCATTAATGCTGTCGACTCACCACCGATAAATGCTTCAAGTCCTTCATGGACACGAATATTAATGCTAAAATTAGAACCCATAATTTTGTCCCCGAGAAAACCTCTCTCTCGAGCCTGTTCGATTGCCATATTCAGGCGTCTAACTGCAATAGCATAATCCGAACGGGTGTAAATAATTCCTTCAGTAGCGCCAATAGCATAAGCACCAATCAATAAGCCCTCTAAAACCTGATGCGTTGCACCTTCCATCACACTACGATCCATATAAGAAGCAGGATTACCTTCGTCTCCGTTGACCATGATGTAACGAGTACCTTTTTCGTCTGTAGGGGCTTTAGCCGCGTTTTCCCATTTGTTAGCCGTCACAAACCCACCGCCACCTTTGCCACGCAAACCAGATTTTTTAACTTCCGCGATTACTTCATCCGGCTTCATCGTAGTCAGAACTTTTTTCAAAGATTCATAACCACCAACTTTAATGTAATCATCAATACTTTCAGGGTCGATGGAGCCGCCGTGCTCTAATGCCACCCGGGTTTGCTTGCCCAGATTTGTATAATAATCTTCTTTCGACGCGGCCTTCTTGAATACCTTGCCTCCAACAATATGGTCGTTCAGAATGTTCTTGACCATCGCTGGTTTCACTTTCTCGTAAGTCACACGATCTTCGCCCGGTACATAAACATCCACTAGCACGTCGCGGCTACAATAGCCTCTGCAGCCAACCTGGCTCATTTCACATTTTCTCTCACCTAGTGCTGCATTAGCCTCCATTTCGCCAATCTGCTTCTGAAACTCGTCATAAACTTCCTGACCCCCTTCAGCAATCCCACTCAAACTCAAGCAAACGGTTATTTTTATCTGGCCCTGTTTTTGAGCGACGGCCTGGCCCTGTTCTTCAACGACTTCCATGAACGATCTCCGTTATTCGAAAGTTTTTACTTATTTATTAGCTCAGTATCCAGTCGGTAAGTTCCATACCCACCAGACTCATAAATGTCTCATAAAACTCAGGAAATTTCCAGACATTCTAGTAACCCAAACTCGGATTGTCAATCCTTGCTTGCCACCTGATTTTGTAGGGCTTTTAGTAGTTTTGTAAAGGCCTTGTTTTCAACTTCCTACACCACTAATATAACCAACAAGGCAGAGCACTTAACTGAACTATATATAGCAGATAAGACTTGATAAACGGGTTTGATTCATTCTTCACGAACTATAGCCAAATCAGACTTTTGACGCAAAACCAGCAAAGTACTCCACCTCCTTCCGTTATAAAAAATCTTATCAGTTCGTTTGCTATTGAAAGCACCATGTAAATGAACATGAAAATTCAGGTTGATTGCCAATGATCATAAATATAGACTGGCCATTAATGTCAACCGACCTCCTAATTTTTGAAAAACTATCCTAAGATGATTAAAATTAACCAGAAATCTGATAACCCCTTATCCCATAAAACAGAGTGCCTAATTCTGCCATGCCCAGAAGAGAGAAAACCAAGCGGAACTCTTAAGATAATTGATGAGGCCCTCAACGGTGCCATCTCTGGGGCATTTAAAAATAAACGCTTTGAAGGGAAACCTAATCAGACCCTTTTGTTCAACGGCATCGGCTCTCTTAAGGCAGACAACCTTTTATTAGTCGGAGTCGGTAAAACAAAAGACTTGACCACAGAGATAATCTGCAAAGCATCGGCAAGCGCTTCAAAACTAGCAGAAGGTTCAAATTTCAAATTTGTATCCATATATTTGAACGATAGTTGTTTTGATAAAATTGCCAAAGGCCCACGTTATGGAGAACTTGCGGCGGCCGTCGCCGAAGGAGCAGGGCTAGCCCTGTATCATTTCGACGACTACAAATCTCTAAATGAAAAAGACAGCTTACCAAGTCGATTACAAAATCTTACTCTTGTGCCAACAACAAGAACCCGACAGGCAGCTTTAACAAAAGCAATCGCCCGGGCACAAAAAATAGTAGAAGCCGTGCATTCGGCTAGAGACCTGGTATCTCATCCCGGCAACACTGCTACCCCCACTTATCTGGCTAACTATGCTAAAAAAATGGCCCGTAAAAGCAAGGTCACCTGCAAGGTTTTGGGTAAAAAAGAAATGGAAAAGCTTGGTATGGGAGCACTGCTCGGAGTTTCACGCGGTAGTCATGAACCCCCTGCACTAATAGTTCTAGAGTATTTTGGAGCTGCTAAAAACAAAGCTCCAACCGTAATAGTAGGTAAAGGCGTCACCTTCGATACCGGCGGCATTTCGCTCAAACCAGGAGCGAGTATGGACGAAATGAAGATGGATATGTCTGGGGCCGCAGCAACAATTGGAACTCTGCAAGCCATTGCCAATCTGAAACTAAAAATCAACGTTATCGGCATAGTGGCTGCAGCAGAAAATATGCCCGACGGCTTGGCTATCAAACCCGGCGACATTTTGAAAAGTATGTCTGGAAAAACAATCGAGGTCCTTAATACCGACGCAGAAGGCAGACTAGTACTTGCAGACGCACTGACCTACGCACAACGTTATAAACCAAAAGAAGTAATTGATCTAGCAACTCTTACAGGTGCCGTACTCATGGCATTAGGGCATCAGGCTGCAGCTGTCATTGGAACTAATTCGTCAATGATCAAACAGTTGCAAGAATCCGGCATTGCTACCGACGAGCGGGTTTGGGAACTACCACTATGGGAAGAATTTGAAAAAGCTACGAAAAGTGATATCGCTGATCTTAAAAATATTGCGTCACCAGGCGTAGGCGCAGGCAGTAGCATGGGTGCAGCGTTCCTTAAAGCTTTCGCAGGTGAGCAACCTTGGACCCATATTGATATTGCTGGCACCGCATGGGGATACGATAAACCTTACATCCCCAAAGGTCCGTCGGGTTATGGCGTTCGCCTACTAATTCACTATCTAGAAAATCGTAAGCCTTAATCTTTTATGACAAATGTCATTATCATTTTTATTCACCTGCTAGCGGCAGGGGTTGCAATAGGGAGTCTCATCTATTGCTTAAAAATTTATCTCCCTGTGGTTGAGAAAGCTCAGGCCGTACGCGATGAAAATTCTCCAGCTTATAAAACCCTAGACTTGATGGCACCGTCTGTGTTTGCCAGTTTACTTATGCTAATTGGATCAGGAGTCTATTACCTATTGGAAAACTATTCAGCACAAGTCGGTCTTAAACCTGGCTACTACAACCTATTCGGAATCAAGATGGTTTTCGTAGCAGGGGCATTTTTTACCAGTATGTATGTAACTTTCTCATTAAGAATTCGTATCTCAGATCTTGACTTGAGTCCACAAAACAAAAAAGCGGTACCAGAAATCCTCAAAAAAATAGTCAATCTCAGTAAAATCACCATGTGGATGATAACTATCTCCCTATTCCTCGGTATATGGCTAGCAAGGTATTAACAAAGATGGTTTTGCCGCCAACTAGCAATCACGTTTTTCTACTTACAAATTCCTTTTTGATTTTAAAATTTTTACCCCATACATTCTATGACTTTAGGAACTTTACACTCGCCGTAAAATGGTAAAGCAGGAAATTTGGATAACCACGTTCGTCTAAATGGATCTGGGTGACAAATAGTATTGTTTTTTAATATTTCAATAAATTGGTATAAAAAATGACAAAATATTACAAAGACTAATGTGAGAAAATTATAAAATGTAAGCTTTATGTTCGAGAGGAATACGATATCTAGAGGGTTTGATTAATTCAACAAACTTAAGTAACATACAAAATATAACTATTCTGGAGAATCAAGTATGAACGAAAAAACAGAGCAAACCCAACTCGAACCAGAAGGGTTAAACCATGAGATGGTAGAAAGTAAAATAAAAATTATGCAACCTCAAGACCAACTGCCCTTTCCAGAGCCTGAAGTCGATCTAAACGAAGTGTTCCCCGATGAAGAAAACGATCTCAACGACCTTTTCCCGGATGAAGAAACTAAATTGTTACTAAAAAAAATCCAGCGTAACAAAAAAGATTTAAATATTATGACAGACCGCTTCGCTGACGACGATTGGCTAGGTAATACCGTCGAAGAGGAAGATACGTTAAAAGAAAAAACAATATCTAGCGAGACTAGCAACGAACCGCAAGAAACCAAAGACAACTCGTAATTATTTTCTTCGTCATCCTTCCCCCTTCCCTGTTTAATCAAACCTCAGAAACACTCTTTACTTAATAAATTTGAGGACTTGCATCATTCCTAGTTGTCAACTGTGTGAACGAGGAATACAACTGCGAATCAATTTAAATTTCGTCATCATGTTCGCAAGCATTCTATTGGAACAAAATTAAATTAAACAAATATTATATATTGGCTGATCATTGATTGACTAGTGGGGTTTCAGCTTTTCTAAGCCGCGGAGTTTATTGAGGACAGCAGTCATATGATCATAGCCCATCTGATTTTTTAACGCAGAAAAGCTATCACGAGCAAGGGTATACCAACGTATGGCATCAGGAATATTTTTTTCAGTTTTCCAGCAAATACGCCCCATGCTCTCAAACAACACAGCTTGAGTTGGATGTGGAGGGAGGTCTTGCACCAGTAAAGTGGCTTTTGCATACCAGTCCTTTGCCGAAACATGCTCACCTCGTTCCAAAAATAAATCGCCGGCACGCTTCATAGCTCGGGCCTCGCCCAGAGGATTGTTGATTTTTTGGTGGTATTGCATAGCCAAAGTGTATTGTGCCTCGGCCTCCTTAATTCTAGTACGGAATTTATACAGATCACCGATAGACTCATAAACCTTCGCGGCTTTTTCTAGTTGATTATCTTTTTCAAAGGCGATGATAGCTTTGCCATAACTTTCAATGGCTTTGTCAAACTCATGATAAAAAAAATCTTCTGATGCTTGTTGTAAGTACCGCCCAGCTTCATTTTTGGAATCTATTGGAGTGGTGATGGATTTCGCCTCAGGCTTTTCCTGTGCTTTGTCTGACAGAAGCCAAACAGAAAGCCCGGCCGCCAAAGTACACATGACAATGAGGAGATATTTAAGTGCAGGTTTCAAGAAAGAGCTCATGAAATATGCCATCAAAATGATGAGTTAAACTGAAATATCTTAACACGATAGAATACTTTGGAGAAATTTCTAAAAAAATGAGGGATTTTTTATACCTTAGCCGTTTTAGCTTATCCTTGTAATTTTTACTATGGTTATTTATTTTGACTGTTGGAGATTTAGACGGTTAAGTATAGAATGTTCTTAATTGTATCTGGGATGTTTTTCGACGTACTGCTTGAAAAATTGAGTGATTCATCCCATTATTTGTTTGAAAGACATTTTACGCAGTTAGACTTACTGCAACTCAAAACAATCAACTTGTTTTTCTGAGAAATGTCTCACTCCCAAACAGAACACCATAAAATGGAATTCTCTTTTTGTTGAGTTTATTAGCTAACAACTATCGAAGATGGGTGGTCGAAAAACCCCTTGTCAGCCTGATGATGGTTTTACTTGTAGTCGGTTTTTTTTCATCTCACATCTCAAGTTTCAAGCTCGATGCTTCCGCTGAATCTTTGGTTCTGGAAAACGATAACTCCCTTCAGTATTATCGCACGATCAGTAAGTCCTATGGCTCTGATGACTTCCTAATCATCACTTATGCTCCGTTTAAGGACTTGATGTCTGACACAGTGATAGAAGATTTAAGATTACTGAGCAATGAGCTTACTAAGCTTGAACGGGTTCACTCGATAGATAGTATCCTTAACGTCCCACTGCTGAACAGCCCACGCGTGGAAATTTCTAAGCTTGATACAGACATCCGCACTCTGGAAACTCTCGGAGTAGACCGGGAAATGGCACGCAAAGAATTTCTTGAGAGCCCTATTTATAAAAATCTATTAATTAGCCCTGATGGAAAAATAACGATTATTCGTATTAACTTTAAACGTGATGAAAAGTATTTTTCGCTCATGTATCGCCGTAATGACCTACGTGACAAAAAAAATGGATCTGGCCTCGACAAAAAAGAAAAGGTGATATTTGTTAAAGCCCAACAAGAGTTCAGTGATTATCATGCTCAGGTTTTAGAAGATGAAGAAAAACTCATAAAAAATGTGCGGAATATCATGAACCAACATCGAGATAACGCTGAGATGTTTTTAGGCGGTGTTCCTATGATCACGTCAGATATGATAGGTTTTATTAAGCATGATCTTAAAACATTTGGGTTGGGAGTATTATTTTTTCTGATTTTCATGCTCAGCCTATTTTTCAAAAAATTTCGCTGGGTAGCTCTCCCAATCAGTTGTTGCATCATCACTGTTCTGATGATGGTGGGTTTTTTAGGGTTCATGGATTGGAGAGTGACAGTAATTTCATCTAATTTCGTTTCTATTTTACTCATTATCAATATGTCTCTGACTATTCATTTAATTGTACGTTATCAGGACATCAACAACAGCAACCCGGGCCTAAGTCAGAAAGAACTTGTCTGGCAGACGGTCCGCCTTATGGCTCAGCCATGTTTTTATACTGCGATAACCACAATTGTTGCGTTCACTTCTCTGATTATAAGTGGTATTCGTCCAGTGATCGACTTCGGCTGGATTATGACCATAGGGATCGCCCTTGCGTTTGGACTAAACTTTGTCTTTTTCCCTGCAATACTAATGCTATTGGAACCAGAGTCTCCTGGTTCCTCGAAAGACAGTACTCGCAACTTCACGCTCGCTATTGCTAGGTTCGCTAACCGTAACCGTAAAGCCATCTTATATGGTTCGGTCCTTCTCGCTCTGATAAGTATTGCCGGAGTTGCAAAATTAGAAGTAGAAAATCGTTTCATTGATCACTTTAAAAGTAATACCGAAATCTATCAGGGTATGGAAGTTATTGATAAACAATTGGGAGGCACCACTCCCCTTGATATTATTATAAATCCAGACCAAAAATATTTTGATTATCTGAAAGAAGCTGAACAAGAAGTTTTTGATGATCCTTTCGCAGAAGCATCGGAAGAAGTGAAAAATAATTATTGGTTTAACTCTAATATGCTTGACCGAGTAGAAAAAATTCATGACTACTTGGAAAGTTTGCCAGAAGTCGGGAAAGTTCAATCAATATCGACTCTAATAAAAGTTTTTACTCAATTGGATAATGGTAGAAAACCAGACGATTATGATCTAGCACTGATCCGCAAACTCATGCCTAACAATGTCAAGGATTCTCTCGTCAATCCTTACCTATCTCAAGATGCCAACCAGGTTCATATCAATATGAGATTGATCGAATCTGATCCCAGCCTACGACGCTCTCAACTGATAAAAAAAATTCGCACCCATCTTGTTCAAAAGCTGAAATTTAACCCGGAGACCATCCACTTTACAGGAATGGTAGTGCTTTATAACAATATGCTCCAAAGCCTCTATCGGTCACAAATTCTTACGATCGGCATGGTCTTTTTATCTATCATGCTCATGTTCATGATTCTATTCAAAAGCGTGCCCATGGCATTGATCGGCATCGTCCCCAACCTACTTGCAGCGGGAACAGTATTGAGCCTCATGGGCTGGATAGGAATTCCACTGGATATGATGACAATCACGATAGCCGCCATTACAGTGGGTATAGCAGTTGATGATACTATCCATTACATCCACCGTTTCGAAACTGAATTCAAGCTAGACCAGAATTATCTTGCGTCCATGGAGCGATGCCACGGAAGCATCGGCAAAGCCATATACTACACTTCGGTAACCATCACTCTTGGTTTTTCAATTTTATCCCTTTCTGAGTTCATGCCCACCATCTACTTCGGTCTATTGACCGGGGTTGCTATGGTGGTAGCCTTGATCGGTGCTCTCACATTACTTCCGCTACTTATCGTCTTATTCCGCCCGCTAGGCGAGACTAACGCTTAACTCAACTAATAACTCTAAGTAGGGTGTAAAGTTTTGCAAAATACTTTCAAGAACTGGTGCCAGACAGGAGGGGTTTTATTTATGATCGAAATTTTTTTTTAGTTGAACGCAGCAACTACGCCCTCAGGGTTAAGCTGATAAAACCTAATAGCGTAGGCCACGGGAGACGAAATGAAAGGGAAGCACCTGGCCTCCGTTTGAGGTGAGTTCTTCTATTATCGATTGTTTTTTGGCTGGTGGCACAATGAAAGCTATGCACCCGCCTCCACCGGCCCCACAAACCTTGCCCGCCATTGCTCCTTTTCTCATGGCAGAACGAATAAGCTGATCCATCTGAGGAGTACTGATGTTGGGAGCTAACTTTTTTCGAACTTTCCATTCTCTTGCAAAAACTCGAGCTATACTTTCAATTTGTCCTCGGCTCAGCACCTGCTCCATTTCAATGGCACAATCACGAATCAATTTCAGGTTGCGAATAACAGCTCGATTGCCATCTATCGCTTTTTTTGTTATCTCCCAATTATTAATTCCAGAGTTTCTAGGCTTGCCTGTATAGCATAGAATGAAATGTCGAGTAAGCTCAGGAAGGTTGATGGGAAATTTTTCAGTCTCAACATTTTGGACTCCAGGAGCAACTTTGCGAACTCCTCCATGCATTGCGGGGAAATAATCCTGACATCCGGCCGGCACTTTAATTACTTGAGTCTCTATATTCATAGCGATTTTAATCATTTCTGACCTACCATAACGCCGACCGGTTAATCGATTTAGCGCCCCGTTTAGCGCTACATTCAAAGCGGAGGAACCTCCTATGCCCGAACCTTGAGGGGCCTGGCAATTTGTTAATATTTCCAGGCCTGATTTTGGTGCATAGAACTTCAAAGTACGCACGACAAGTTCTAGGGCATGATTATCAGGCAGCGCATCCAGTGAGGAAAACTCTTCACTCAAACCCAAGTCATGTGAGGTCAGAAAAATCTTCTTATCTTTTCGGGTTATGATTTCAACCTTTGCGTAAAGGTCAATCGCAGCGTTCAAGGTTGGCGGATTATCAAAAAAAAGGTGCAAAGGCCATATATCGAGGGTTCCTCCTGCCAGATCTATTCGGGTAGGGGCGGAGCTTTTAAAGTAGGTCACTAGACCTTAATCTTTCAGAGGTTTTCTGCATCCGTATTGTTTTTGGCTTCAAGCTCGTCGATTTTTTTACTCAACTTGCTAACCAAAGCCCTGTAGGATTCGGTACTGATTATTTTAGAAAACTGAGACCTATAATTGCGGATCAGACTAACTCCTTCTATGACAAAATCATAAACCAGCCATTGACCATTATCCTTTAGCATTTTGTAGTCGACATCTATCACACCATCCTTACGGACAATTTGAGTTCTGACCATGGCATAATTGCCTTTAATTTTTTCATCCACATAATTAATAGTCTCATCCTGATAATTCTCAATTTTACTAGCGTAGGAATTTTCAAGTAATTTTTTAAAAAGGCCGGTAAATTCTTCACGTTCCTCATCACTCCGTTCATTATAATTCTTAGCGAGAGAACGCATTACCATTTGCTTATAATTGAAACGCAGAGAAATCACCTGTCGGAGTTTTTCCCTTCGTAATGTCGGATCTTTCTGGAGGTTTTTATCACTAACAATTTTCAAAACCTGGTCTATGGTTCCTCTAAGGTCAGCAGTTATTTGCGATTCCGCAAATAACTGTTCGATTCCAAGGAACAAATAAATAGCAATAAACACATAACCACAAACAGTTTTTCTGCTCATCAGAAAGTCCTCATAATTAGTTTAACTAATTCTCGCAGCAACTCTATCAAATATGGTATTTCGAATCAAGCACCCAACCATACACCATCGCGACAAATTTATAATTACCGACACCGGAGGACAACATCAACAATTCATTATGAAGAGACATAAAAATTTTCATGAATATAAAGTCACAAGGGGTAATAAATATCTAAGGTTATAGCTTAGTTTGATTGGGGAAGTTTCTTATAGCATTGACAAGTTTATTAAGATTTCATATAGTAAGTTAATCCCAAAATTGGAAGCAATGCTCAAATAATCAATAATTTAGAGGGATAAAATATCTTGGGCAAGAGACGTGTTTATTCATTCATAAAATTATTTCTCACACTTTCTAGTTTTATATTGTCTGGGTGTGGCACAGTTGATCTGGAAATTCGGCAGAGCAATACAAATACAGCCATGCAACCCCGGTCGGTAGCAATTTTGCCATTTACCCTTGAAGAACCGGTTCATGAAAAAGTTTCTCCTAACGACCTGTTCAGAACCTGTTTTTATAATTACTTCAGCTTTCTCGGTTATGTTGACGTTCCCTTGGAAATCATTGACTTAAAATTAAACAAGGCTGGCCTGACTGAAAATAAAAAGATTTTAGATATGAGTCCTGAAAAGCTTCGAGAAATTCTTGGAGTTGATGCGGTGGTTCGAGGGCGTGTTCTATCTGCCAATAATTTTACCGGTGGTATTCACGCCGAAACTTCTATTAAAGCAAAAATTGATATGCTTGATCTTAGAACAGGAGATGTTATTTGGGAAACCGAACACAAGGAAAGCACCTACTCAGGAATTCTTTCTCCAACCATTGTTGAGATAATTCAGGATCAAATGGACAACGTAAAAGTACACCAAGCCTACTTCAAAACAGCAGAAATATTTTCAATCAGCCTAATGAAAGAAATCCCCGACCCTGCTGACAAATGGGTAGAGAAAATTCGTCTTCCAAAGATCACGAAAATTGAGACCAACTTGAAACCGAGCCTCAAGCTTAAACCCAATGATCGAATTTATGTGAACTTGGAAGGTGATCCTGGGTTGGCAGGGTCATTCGGCATTGGAAGTTGGAAGTCAAACATACCCTTAAAAGAAATTGTACCAGGACTTTATACAGGCAGTTATAAGATAAAATCCTCTGATGATGTAAGCAGTTCTCTAATAGTAGGTACTTTGAAAAACAAAAATGGTCTCACCGGGAAGAAATTTTATAAGGATGGTATGGCCCAGTTTGATTCCTCATCAACTAACTAACTATGATTATGGCTAAACACATTCCCTCCCTTAGTAGATCATTAGGGGTTATACTTTTGTTAACTCTAATTCCTGCATGTGCTTCGAACCTTCAGACTAAAGTATCCGGTCATTTAAACGGTCTATCAAAGCACCAAACTGTAGCCATTCTACCTGTAGAAGCTAGCAATGTGGGACACAAGGAAATGGCAAACATGTTCCGCCAAGGTTTATATGCCAACCTCAAGCAATCAAAATTTAATTTACTGGAGAAATATATTATAGATGGCCTGCTAAAGCAGAACCACTTGAACGATCCCGGAAGCTTTCTTAAAATCAATCCCATGCAGTTTGGTGAAATCCTAGGTGCGGATGCGATTGTGTTCAGCAGAATCAACAAAGTGGAACGCAACTACCTTATAGTGCACTCTTCCATCGAACTAAGTGTATCAGTTCAAATGGTAGATACACGGACCGGAGAGATCCTGTGGCGAGCAGAGCAAACTGAACACGATTTTTCTGGTATCGGCAAAATTCCAACAGGAATCACCACTGCTTTGCTAGCTCCTATTCAGTTTGTGACAAATAAATTTAACCTTAGCAAGATGACCTCGAAAATGGTCGATAAACTGACTGCTCTGGTGAAAAAACCGGAAAACGCACAAAAAGAAACTCAATTTAAAAACACAGTGATCTCCAAAAATGCTACAACTGACTTAAAGAAAATTGAAGAGGTCCAGCAACTAAAAGCTGAATGGGATGAGAAACTTATTATGGGTAAAGGGGCACAGGTCTCAACCTCTCAAAAGTCTCAAAATGAAACACAATATAAGAAAAAAAAACTCTCGCCCACCCTGCTTATAGGCAAAATACAAAGCGAGGTGCCTCTGAAAGCAAACGTTCGCAAAGCCGTAACTAGCAATATAGTGGATAAGAATAAAAACCTTGCGCCTCCTATACCCCTAGAAAAAATTCAAAACGAGGTGCCTCTGGAAACAAACGTTCACAAAGTTGTGACTGTAGAAACTGAAATGAGCCCACATCTAAACACCCCCCAAACAAATGTAGAGGCCATAACTCCGATTCCCTTAAGTACATATAAAGCAACCCTTGCTATACATCCCCCCATAGATTCTCAAAAACCTGAAGTAAAAAACAAGTTATTGGAAAGCACAAATAACAGTTCAAGAGTAGAGTTATTCACTGTTCAGGTAGGCGCTTATAAAAAGAAAGCCTATGCCCAGACTCTTTTGAACAAACTATTAAAAAAAGGTTACAAGGCGTTTCTGGTAAATAAGGGAACGTTCAAAGTACAGGTAGATAAATTCAAAAACATACAGGATGCTCAACAGCTCGCGCGGCATATCCTAGAAAAAGAAAAAATAAAAAACTTTGTAACTCACGCAGGGTAACTCAGTAAGGCAGTAATAATCTTCGAAACTAAAATTTTATTATCGTTTTAACTTTACATACTCATCTAAAAGACAAAAAAATTGATCCACCTCATCTTCGCTATTATAAAAATGTGGAGAGAGACGTACAAGACCATCACGAACCGTAAGCTTGACTTTTTTTTTGGACATCCACTCATAAAGTTCACTAATATCTTCGCTCATAACGAAAGAAATGTTTCCTGAGCGTTCCCCGAAAAGAGTTGAACTGTATATTTTTATCCCACGCTTGTTGAGTTGTTTTAAAATGCTATCGCCCAAAACCATCACTCGATTTTCAATATTGTGGATGCCTGTTTCAAGTAATAAGCCTAAGGCGGCCCCGAAAGCATGAATACTCATTGTGTTCAGCGACCCCTCTTCGAAGCGTTGCGCATTTGGTCGGAAGGCAAACTCATAATTCATGAATTCAGCTGCATTTACCATATTTCCCCAACCAACTGTTATTGGATAAACTTCTTCCAAAACATCTCTCGAAATATAAAACCCACCCAGACCCTCAACACTAAGCATCCATTTATGCCCATCTGCAGAAAGAAAATCGATGTAATCTCGTTTAACATCCATAGGAAGAATGCCCAAACTCTGAATAGCATCAACACAAAATAGAATACCTTTTTCCTTACAAAAAGTGCCGATACGCTTTAGATCACACCGAAATCCGCTATTACATTCGACTGAACTGATAGAAATAAGTCTCGTTCGTGCATCCACATGTTTGATCAAATCGTCAAACAACACCCTCCCCTTAATGGCGGCAACCATACGCGTTTCAACACCGATGCGTTTCAGATTCCACCAAGGGTAAACATTAGCAGGGAACTCGATATTTGGTATAACCACATTATCACCCGGGCTCCAATCCAATCCGTTAGCTACTATGGAAAGCCCTTCAGATGTGTTTTTAACAAACGCTACCTCATCCGTACTAGCATTGATAAGTTTGGCAAAATTTTTTCGAGCCTGATCAATTCCAGTGATCCAGTTTTCGTAATGAGTTGTGCCAAAACGAGTAGCGTCATTCACAAACGCCGTCACTACTTTTCGGACTCGCTCTGGTAGCGGGGCAACCCGTGCATGATCAAAGAAGATCAACTCCTCCATCACCGGAAATTCTTTTCTCATATTTTGATTATTCAAAAAAGTCTCCAAAACCCTCTCTTATGCCTTACTAAGTTTCGCACCCTAGGGAATTCTTCCAATAGAGAAGGAATAATGCAATCGCTCCGA
>MDSW01058476.1_pt1 | contig 14818 bp, 11 predicted proteins | sample 811171 | NCBI WGS metagenome assembly MDSW01 (sample SAMN05326641, study PRJNA326480) | marine metagenome | isolation source: seawater | place: Atlantic Ocean: North West | collected 2012 | reverse complement strand
TAGCAATGCTTAAATATGGCATTAATGATTTAAGAGCTTTTTTCGATTGTGATTATAGATGGTTGAATCATTTTGGATTTGATCCTCTAGATGTGCCTACAAACTATAGAGGATTGAGCAGATGAAGATCACATTTGATTGGCTTAAAGACCATATAAGCACAAATTTTAAAGAAGAAAAACTTTTAGATCAACTTACTAATATTGGTCTTGAAGTTGAAAGTGTTGAAAACTTATCTTCAGGTCTTGATTTATTTAAAGTGGCAAAAATTCTAAAAATAGAAAAACATCCTAACGCAGATCGTCTTAAGATTTGTGATGTTGATGTAGGAGAAAAAGAAATAAAAAAAGTTGTTTGTGGTGCTGAAAATGCAAAAAAAGGATTAATTACAGTCTATGCTCCTCCAGGAGCAATTATTCCTAAAACTAAAACAAAATTAGTGGTTGCCAAAATTAGAGAGGTTGTTTCTTATGGGATGCTATGTTCAGAGTCTGAATTAGATATATCTAATGAAAGTAATGGAATAATTGAATTATCATTAAGAAAATACGGAAAAAATATAGGAAAAAGTTATTTTTCAAAATTAAATTTAAATTTAATAGATTTATCAATAACACCCAATAGACCTGATTGTCTTGGTGTCAGGGGAATAGCCAGAGATCTTGCTGCTGCTGGGTTTGGCAAGATGAGGAATGTTAAGGAAAAAAAAATTAAATCAAAATCAAAACAATTATTAAAGGTAAAAATAAAAAAAGAAAAAAACCAAGGTTGTGTAGCTTTTGGAAGTTGTTTAATTACTAACGTAAAAAATACTGATAGCCCTCAATGGTTAAAAGATAAGTTAATTTCTGTAGGCCAAAAGCCAATTTCAGCAATAGTTGATATTACAAATTATGTCATGCTTGATAATAATCGTCCATTACATGCTTATGATGCAGATAAAATAAAAGGTGGCATTATAGTTCGAAATTCTAAATCTGGAGAAAAATTTTCAGCTCTTGATAATAAAAATTATAATTTAGAAAGCGGCATGTGTGTAATAAGTGATGATGAGGGTGTTTTGGGGCTAGGAGGAATTATAGGAGGCACTAGATCAGGAACAGAATTTAATACAAAAAACATATTATTAGAGTCAGCTTATTTTGAACCTAGATCTATAAGAAAAACGGCAAAAAAATTGAATATTGATACAGACGCAAAATTTAGATTTGAAAGAGGCATAGATCCATTATCCATCGAAAATGGTTTAAATAAAGCGGCATTATTAATTAAGGATATTTGTGGTGGAGAAATAAGCAAAATAGATCTTCAAAAGATTAGAAATTATAAAAAAAGAATAATTAAATTTGATTATAATTTATTTTATAAGATATCTGGGTTTAAAATTTCAATTAATGAAAAATTAAAGATTTTAGAAAATCTTGGCTTTGAAATTAAAAAAGAAAAAAAATATTTAAAATTAATTGTTCCTTCATGGAGACCTGATATTTCTCAAGACGTAGATATTGTTGAGGAATTAGTGAGAATGACTGGATATGATAAAATTAAGGTTATAAATCCAATTAAAATCAGAACTAAAACTACTTTAACCAGATCTCAAAAATTATTTCATTTCTTACAAAGAGCAATAGCTTCTAAAGGTTATTTAGAGGCTATAACATGGTCATTTACAGATGCAAATTACAATAACCATTTCAAAAATAAAAATAAGGAAATTAAAATAATTAATCCAATAAGTTCTGAGTTAAGTGTTTTAAGAAATTCTATATTTTCAAATTTGATTATGTATATGAGCAAAAATCTTGATAGAGGTATTAAGGATTTATCAATATTTGAAATAGGTCCAATTTTTTATGGATATAATCCAGGTCAACAGAATACAGTAATCTGTGGTCTTTCAGCGGGTAAAAAATTTAGATCTTCTTGGATTGATAATGAGAGAGATGTAGATTTATTTGATGTAAAAAGAGACGTTGTCCAAACTTTGGTTGAGGCAGGCTATAATTCAAATAAATTTTTTATAGATAGCGAGACTCCTAATTATTACCATCCTGGAAAATCGGGTAGATTATTTTTAAATAAGGAAAAAGATAAGGTTGCATCCTATTTTGGTGAAATTCATCCAAGTATTTTAAAAAAAATAGATTTAAAAACTGAGTCTTTAGTAGGCTTTGAAATCTTTTTTGATAATTTAAAACTTCCTAAAAAATCTTTAAACGATCAAAAAATAAAGTTTAGTGTTTCTGATTTTCAAAAATCCGAGAGAGATTTTGCATTTATAGTTAATAAAGATGTTAAAGCTCAAGACTTAATAAATGCGGTTTCAAGTGTAGACCAAAATTTAATTAGTAATATAAAAATATTTGATGTTTACGAAGGTGAACACATTCCTGATAATCAGAAATCGATTGCAATAAATGTAACAATACAGTCGTTAGAAAAAACATTGAATGATAGTGATTTAGAAAAAATTAATAATTCAATAATTAAAGCAGTTGAAAATAGAACTGGTGCTAAAATTAGATCATAAAATTTATGAGCACTATCGATAATATAAGAAACTTTGCAATTATAGCACATATTGACCATGGAAAATCAACTATTGCCGATAGAATTATTCATAAATGTGGTGGATTATCAGAAAGAGAGATGAAAGCTCAAGTTTTAGACTCTATGGACATTGAGAGAGAAAGAGGAATCACAATTAAGGCTCAAACAGTAAAATTAAATTATAAAGCAAAAGATGGAAAGGATTATATCCTTAACATTATAGATACCCCAGGCCATGTAGATTTTAGCTATGAAGTTAGTAGATCTTTATATGCTTGCGAGGGATCAATTTTAATAGTGGATAGCACACAAGGTGTAGAGGCTCAAACTTTAGCGAATGTTTATCAAGCTCTGGATATTAATCATGAAATCATACCTGTATTGAATAAAATAGATCTTCCAGCATCAGATACAGATAGAACAAAAAAACAAATTGAGGATGTTATAGGAATTGATACGAGTGATGCAGTCAATTGTTCAGGAAAAACAGGTGAAGGTATTGAAGAAATATTAGAGAAGATAGTAAATTCGCTACCTGGACCAGAAGGTAAACTCTCTGACGATCTTAAGTGTTTATTGGTTGATAGTTGGTATGATACTTATCTTGGTGTTGTAATTTTAGTTAGAGTAATAAATGGAAAAATTACTAAGAATATGAGAATTAAAATGCTTTCAACAGATCAAGACTATATAGTAGAAAAAGTTGGAGTTTTTACCCCTAAAGCAAAAGATATAAATGAATTAAATTCTGGTGAAATTGGTTTTATAACTACGGGAATAAAAGTACTATCAGAAACCAAAGTTGGGGATACAATTTGCGATGCTACAAAACCAAAAGTAGAGGCATTGCCTGGATTTAAGCCCAGTAAACCAGTGGTATTTTGTGGTTTATTTCCTGTAGACAGTTCTGAGTACCAAAAATTAAAAGATGGTTTGGCTAAATTGCAATTAAATGATGCTAGTTTTTCATTCGAAGCCGAGTCTTCTTCCGCGCTAGGATTAGGTTTTAGATGTGGTTTTTTAGGTTTGTTACATTTAGAAATTATAACTGAAAGACTTGAAAGAGAATTTGATGTAAATTTATTAACAACTACACCTGGTGTTGTTTATAAGGTAAATTTGAATAATAATAAATCAATTGATTTACAAAATCCATCAAGTCTTCCAGATCCAACATTCATCAAAAATATCGAGGAACCTTGGATCAAAGCAACTATAATAACACCAGATCAGTATTTAGGATCAATCATTAAACTTTGTCAGGATAAAAGAGGAATTCAAAATAATTTAACATATTCAGGAAATAGAGCAGTATTAAGTTACGAGCTCCCATTGAATGAGGTAGTTTTTGACTTTAATGATCGAATAAAATCAATGACTAGTGGTTATGCGAGTTTTGATTATGAAATCGCAGAATATAGGGAGGGAAGTTTAGTAAAATTAGGAATTTTAGTTAATGGGGAGCCAGTAGATGCTTTAGCAATGATGATACACAAGGATTTTGCCCAAAGAACTGGAAGAGAAGTTTGTGAAAAATTAAAGGATTTAATTCCAAGACATAACTTTATGATACCTATTCAAGCTGCGATAGGAGGAAAAATTATAGCAAGAGAAACAATTAAAGGTTTTAAAAAAGATGTATTAACGAAAATTCACGGTGGCGGAGCAACGGATAGAAAAAGAAAATTATTAGAAAAACAAAAGAAAGGTAAAGCCAGATCTAAACAATTTGGTCGTGTAGAAATTCCTCAAGAGGCATTTATTGGAGTATTAAAAATAAATAATGAAAAATAGGAAAACTAATGTCAAAAATTTTTGATTGTATAACATTTTTTGATAATAACTATATGTTCAATTTGAGGTACAAAATTTTAAATAAATACGTAGACTACTTTGTTATTTGTGAATCATTGTATGACCATACCGGAAAAAGAAAAAAAAAAAAATTTATTTGGAAGAATGAATACAATAAAAAAAAAATTATTTATATATTATTGAAAGATCCATTTCCAAAAAAAAATGATAGATGGAAAAATCAAGCAATACAGAGAGAATATTTGTTAAAAAAATTGAAATTTGCCTCACCTGAAGATTATATTTTTTTTTCGGATCCAGATGAAATCATGAGACCAGAAAAACTTAAGAATTTTAAATTAGAAAAAAAGTATGGAATCTTTTTACAAGATTGTTTTAACTATAAATTTAATCTTTTCAATCCTTATGAGTCACCATGGGAAGGAAGCCGAGTTGTAAAAAAAAAAAATTTAAAATCAATAAATTTTATGAGGCAAAAAATATTGTCAAAAAATTTAAGAAAAGTTTTTAAGTTCAATATTGAAAAAAGTATAGAAATCATAAAAAATGGTGGATGGCATTTTAATAATATTATGGATCCTGAACAAATTTCTTTAAAATTAAAAACTTTTGCTCATTCCGAATTTTCTGGTAAGAAATTTAGCTCTATTAAAGTTATTAAAAGCAAAATTAAAGAAAAAAAAGACTTATTTGATCGAGGCCATGTTTATAAAAAAATTAAAATAAATAAAAACTTTCCAAAATTTTTATTAAAAAACAAAAGTAAGTATAAAAAATTTATAATATAAATTTTTTGGAGATGTGTGAGAGTGGTTTAATCAGCACGCTTGGAAAGTGTGTGTACTTAAATAGTACCGTGGGTTCGAATCCCACCATCTCCGCCGATATTACTTAATTACACTTTCGTCAAAAAACGTAATTGTACAAGTTTTTGTTCTAAAATTTTTCATAAACCAAAAGGGCATAAATCTCTCTGCCAAAAATCCATATATTCTAATTTTATTATATCCACTCAATTTTTTATATTTGAATGCCTCTTCGCATTTGAATAACCATGGAAATATTTCATCATAAAACTTCAATAAAATTTTAAAATTTTTACAAATAAACATATTGTAAGGATATAATAAATACCCATTCATATATTTTTTAAAATCGTTTTGATATTTTTTTGGCATCAAATCTATTGCCCTATCTAAAAAAAAGGATCCATGAAAAACTCTAAATTGATCTTCAAGAGTGTTATTGTTGAATAGCATTGACGGCTTTTTTATAACTTCAAGTAAATTAAGTTTTAATAGTTTTATATTTTTTATTTTTTTGAAAATTAATGGTTCACCAATTATTACATCATAATTTTCCCAACTATTTTGAGGTTTATTTATAATAATTTTTTCTAGCTCGCTAAAATTATCAATTTTTGTTTTATCTGATTTTGTCCAAAATCTTCTATATGTACAGAACCCTATCCAGTCATTGTGATTTGAAATTAAATTTTTATTTTTCCATAAGTTGTAGTGAAAAGTGTATTCTCCAAAATATAAATTTTTTTTAGAAATATTATCACCAACTTTATCGTTAAGCCAATTTTTATCGTATTCATTATCACCTAAACCTACTGGTGTTAAATTTAGTTTTTTAAATTTTTCATAGTTTTTGTTTAAAATTGAAATACAGAAAATTTTCATAAATTATTAAGTAAAAATTAATACATTTTAAACTATATTTTTATAATAGTTATTAACTTATTTTTTGTTTGAATAAGTATTGTTTTTAGAGACTTATTTAATAACTTAAATTCACTTAGTTAATTAAATTTAAAGAATTTTAATTAAAAAATGTTATAAATAATGTTTCCAATAATAAAATATGGCAAATAATAAATCATATCAAGCAGACTCAATTAAAGTACTTAAAGGTCTTGAAGCGGTTAGAAAAAGACCAGGAATGTACATCGGAGATACTGATGATGGAACTGGTTTACATCATATGGTTTATGAAGTTGTTGACAATTCAATTGATGAGGCTTTAGCAGGTTACTGTAACCATATATTAGTTAAAATAAATTCTGAGGGTACTGTAACGGTAAAAGATAACGGTCGTGGAATTCCTGTAGATATACATAAAGGTGAAAAAAAATCTGCAGCTGAAGTAATTATGACACAATTACATGCTGGTGGAAAATTTGATCATGATTCATACAAAGTCTCTGGAGGCTTACATGGAGTTGGTGTTTCTGTTGTCAATGCTTTATCTGAAAAATTACAATTAGAAATTAATAGAGATGGTAGAAAATATTTTATTGAATTTAAAGATGGTGAAGCAAAAAAGTCTCTTAAAGAAACTGGTAAATCAAAAGAAACTGGTACACAAATAACGTTTTTGCCATCAAAAGAAGTTTTTTCTTCAATTAAGTTTAGTGCAAATATTTTGATTAAAAGAATGAGAGAATTAGCATTTTTAAATAAAGGGATTAAGATTACTTTCATAGACGCCTCTCAAAAAAAGGAGAAAACTCATGAATTTAAATTTAATGGAGGAGTGTTAGAATTTGTAGATTTTTTAGATGAAAAAAGAGAAAAGTTACAAAATAAAAATGGTAATGATTTATTTAAAAAGCCTATTTATATAGAAGGTAAGAGAAATAATGTTGAAATAGAATGTTCACTAAAATGGAACGCAGGTTATTCAGAAGATGTTCTTCCTTATACTAACAACATATATCAAAAAGACGGTGGAACACATGTTTTGGGTTTTAGGAGTGCACTAACTAGAATAATTAATAAGTACGCAAATGAACATAATCTTTTAAAAAAAAATAAGTTAGCTATTTCTGGTGATGATATAAAAGAAGGATTAACTTGTGTATTATCTGCAAAAATTCCTGATCCAAAATTTTCTTCTCAAACTAAAGATAAGTTAGTTTCTTCAGAGGTAAGAATGATTGTTGAAACAATTATAAATGAAAAATTATCAATTTGGTTTGATCAAAATCCGTCCTTATCTAAAATTATACTCGCCAAAATTATTCAAGCCGCAGTAGCTAGAGATGTTGCTAGAAAAGCTAGGGAGAGTGTAAGAAGAAAAGGTGCTTTAGAATTAAGTGGGTTACCTGGAAAATTAGCAGACTGTCAAATCGGTAAACAAGAAGGCACAGAATTATTTATCGTTGAGGGAGACTCTGCAGGTGGTTCAGCAAAACAAGGTAGGAACAGATCTAATCAAGCAGTTTTACCTTTGAGAGGAAAGATTTTAAATACTTATGTAGAGGATGTTAAACAAAAGAAAAATGGAAGCAAAGACAATTCAGAACAAAGAACCAAAGCTTTATCTAAAATGATCTCATCAAATGAAATTTTAACATTGATAAATGCTTTAGGTTTAGATCCAAAAGCACAAGAGATAGATCTAAAAGATTTAAGATATGGAAAAATTATAATTATGACAGATGCAGATGTTGATGGATCACATATTAGGGCTTTATTATTAACTTTTTTTAACAACAAGCCATTTAATAAACTTATTGAACATGGACATGTTTATTTGGCGCAACCGCCTTTATTTAAAATCAATAAAGGTTCAAAAGGGATTTATATTAAAGATGAGAAAGAACTTGAAGAATACATAATTGACAATAATAAGAATTTTAAAAAGTTAAAAAAAGGTTCTAAAGAATTTTTAAATGAGATGAATTTTGAAAAATCTAAAATGAATATTCAAAGATTTAAAGGATTAGGAGAGATGAATCCAGAGGAGTTGTGGAGCACTACACTTGATCCTGAAACAAGAAATTTAATACAAGTTCAATACTCCAAGGACCTTAAAAAAGATCAAAATTTGATTCATACATTGATGGGCAATGATGTTGCCTTAAGGAAAGATTTTATTATTACTAATTCTATAAATGTCCAAAATTTAGATATATAAAATGAAGTTTTTTCAAACTTCAAAGTATCATTTTTTTAAAAAATCAACGTATATTAGTTTAAGATGGATAGGTATAATTGGACAACTAATATCAATTTATTTTGTTTATTTTGTTTTAAATTTTAAATTTGACTTTCTTGTTTCAAATTTGATAATTTTTTTAGGAATTTTAAGTAATTTATATTTAATCTTTATTTATCAAAAAACTCAATTATCAGACAGATCAGCATTTTTATTTTTAGTAATAGATATATTACAACTTGGTGCTTTGCTTTATCTAACTGGTGGTGTTACAAATCCATTTGTAATCTTTTTAATAATACCAAGTGTTTTTTCATCTTCAAATTTGAGCTTTAAAACCAATTTGTTATTAGTATTTTTAACTATATTTACAATTTTTATTTTAACATTCTATTCTTTAGACTTACCCTCTCCAATTAGTGACCATTTTCACGTAAGTCCATATTATTTTTATTCTATACCAATCGCTCTCATTATTGCTTTGATATTTTTAAATTATTTGGCGATGACATTCGGAAAACAATCAAGGTTAAGAAGAGAAGCACTAGCAAAAATGGAAGAGGTAATGGCCACTGAGCATGAACTTTTATCTCTTGGTGGTCAAGCTGCGGCAGCAGCACATTCTTTAGGCACACCTTTATCTACAATAAAAATAATTACTCAAGATCTTATCAAACAATTTAAAGGACAGGTAGAGATTGAAAAAGATATTGAATTGTTAGCCAGTCAGGTAGAAAGATGTAACCAAATTTTAAAACGATTGACCTTAAATCCAGTAGAGGAAGACGAATTTATAGATAAAGACCTTTCAATGAAAGATTATATAAGTGAAATTATTTCATCCTTCAAAGAAATTAGCAAAAAAAAATTTATTTTTAATTTTGATCAATATTCAAATTCCAAGAAAATTACAAAGTCTTTAGAAATTGTTTATGGTTTAAGAAACTTTATTGGGAATGCTAATAAATTTTCAGAAAAAAATGTTTTCATAAATCTTAAGAGCGATAGCGAAACTACTGAAATTGTAATTGAAGATGATGGCTTTGGTTTTCCAAGAGATATATTGTCTAAGATAGGAGAGCCATATTTAAAATCGAGTGATACAAAAGATAAATCAAAAACAGGCCTAGGTCTGGGTTTGTTCATTGGTAAAACATTATTAGAAAAAAATTTTGCAACAATAAATTGTAGAAATTCTAAGACTCAAAAAGGAGCAGAAATTATTATTAAATGGAAAAACAAAGATTTATTCAATATTTAATGAAACTTTTTTTTCGTATCAAATAATGAACTTAATTGTGAAATCATTACATCACCTAATTCATTAACATCAGTTATTTTAATTGCTCGATTATAATATCTTGATACATCATGACCTATTCCAATTGCTAAAACTTCAATTTCTGTTTTTTCCTCAACAAATTTTACAATTTTTTTAAGATGTTTTTCTAAAAAATCTCCGGAATTTACTGATAAAGTAGAGTCGTCGACAGGTGCACCATCAGAAATTACCATTAATATTTTTCTTTCCTCTTTTCTTTTTTTCAATCTAGAAAAAGCCCAACTAATAGCTTCTCCATCAATGTTTTCTTTAAGCAAGCCTTCTTTTAACATTAGTCCAAGATTGCCTTTAGCTTGTCTCCAATGAGTATCTGCACTTTTATAAACAATATGTCTTAAATCATTTAATCTACCTGGAGTTTTTGGTTTTTCATTTTTATTCCAAAACTCTCTGCTCTGACCTCCCTTCCAATTTTTAGTAGTAAAGCCTAAAATTTCAACTTTAACTGAACAACGTTCTAGAGTTCTAGACAAAATATCTGCACATATCGCTGCAATAGTAATTGGCCTTCCTCTCATTGAGCCAGAGTTATCAATCAAAAGAGTAACTACAGTGTCTTTGAAGTCTAAATCTTTCTCTTTTTTAAAAGATAAGGAATTATAAGGATCCATAATTATTCTTGGAAGTTTTGAACTATCTAATAATCCTTCTTCTAAATCAAACTCCCATGCTCTATTTTGTTTTGCTAAAAGCTGTCTTTGTAATTTATTTGCAAGTTTTGTAACCACATCCTGAAATCCAATGAGTTGTTGATCTAAACTTTTTCTAAGTTTGTTTGTTTCATCAGTATTTTCTAAATTTTCTGCTTTGACAATTTCATCAAATTTTGTTGTATAAACTTTGTAATCAAGGTTCAAATCATTGATATTTTTCTTCTGTATTACTTGTTCCGAACTTTGTTTATCAGAGTCCGTATCGACTAGTTGTTCATTTAATTGATAATCATCAATATCATAGTCAGAATCTAGGCTTGTTTCAGTTTCTTGGTCTTTATTTTGATCTTTTTTATCTTCATTTTCACTTTCCTCATCATCGTTAGATGGATTATCTTGACCTTGATCTTGATTTTCCTCTTGAGACTCTTGATTATCATCATTTTGAAAGATATCCATATCTTGTAAAATTTTTGAAAATTTAGAACTATATGCATTTTGATCTTCAAAATTATCTTTTAAAAATTTGATATGTTTATTTATTGATTGATCAAATTCTTTCTCCCAAAAATTTAGCATTTTAGAAGATAGCGAATTAAGCTCAATATTGTAAAAATGCTTTAGCATATACAATTCAAAAGCTTCTGTGATTGGCACATCTTCTTTTGTTTTTAATTGGTCTTTTCTTTTTAAGTTGATGATTTGGCTATAATTATCACTAAGGTTTTTTTCAATACCCTTTAGCATTTTACCACCCAAAGTTTCATATCTTGTTTTTTCAGCTATTGCATATAATGGTCTACAGCTTGAGTTATTAGGAGCGTTTTTTTTATAAATTTCATCGTTAGAAAATTTTTTTTTAAGTGCAGCTGAGTCAGCTTCTGCTCTTGCTTTAATAAAATCGCTTTTACTATTAAGATTATCTAACTCGAAAAAATCAAATTTATTTGAGCTTTTATTATCCTCATGTTTTTTAATTTCAAAATCATCAGAAATTACTCTGATTGTTGAGGCCAAAGCCTGTCTTAATTTTTCTTTAAGATTTGTTCCTTTGTTGCTCATCAAATCTGAATATTTAGCAAAGACTCTGGTAAATCTTCACCAAAACATCTTTGATAATATTCTGCGATAGTGTTTTTTTCCATGTCATCGCATTTATTTAAAAATGTCACTCTAAAAGCGTAACCAATATCTTTAAATATTTCTGCATTATCAACCCAGTGCAAAACAGTTCTTGGACTCATTACAGTAGAAATATCTCCACTTATAAATCCTTTTCGAGTTAGAGAGGCAACTTTAATCATATTTGCAACTTTTTCTTTACCCTTGGGATTATTCAAATTTTTATTTTTTGCTAAAATTATTTCCATTTCTCTTTCAAGACTTAGGTAATTTAGTGTTGTAACAATATTCCATCTATCCATTTGACCTTGATTTATTTGTTGAGTTCCGTGATAAAGACCAGTTGTATCACCCAAGCCAACGGTATTTGATGTTGCAAATAATCTAAAATATTTATTTTGTTTTATAACTTTGTTTTTATCTAATAATGTAAAATTACCCTCGGCCTCCAGAACTCTTTGAATTACAAACATTACATCTGGTCTTCCTGCATCATATTCATCAAATACTAAAGCAACAGGATTTTGAATTGACCAAGGTAAAATACCCTCATTAAATTGAGTTACTTGTTTTCCATCTTTTAAAACAATAGCATCTTTGCCTATTAGATCTATACGGCTTATATGGCTATCTAAATTTACTCTAATACATGGCCAATTTAATCTTGCAGCAATTTGTTCAATATGCGTGGATTTCCCTGTACCATGATAGCCTTGAACTAAAACTCTTTTATTAAATGCAAATCCAGAAATTATTGCAAGCGTTGTATCACGATCAAATTTATAATTCTTATCAATTTCTGGAACATAATCACTTTTTTTAGAAAAAGCATCAACTTCCATATTAGAGTCTATACCAAAGGTCTGTTTAACTGAAATTTTTATATCTGGTTGTGAGTTAATATTAGGTGTCAATTTTTTCCTTATAAGTATTTTTCAGTTGAGTATAAGCTAAAGTTATTTGTTTTAGTTTTTCCTCGTATTTTTTATTTCCAGCATTTATATCTGGATGAAATTTTTTGACAAGGATTTTGAATTTATCTTGAATTTTTTGCCATTTTAAACCCACAGAAACTCCTAGAATACTAAAGGCTTTTATATCTTTGTGATCAAATTTAAATTGACGCATATGATTGTATTCACCTTTAAATTTATCTTTATCTAATTCATCCTTGAGGGTGTTATTCCATAAAACTTTAAAAAAATTATCAGAAGAACTAAAACTTTGTGTGGGCTTATGCCAAATCATATCGGATTTTAAAAAATTAATAACCTGATCATCATTCATCCCTGAGAAATAGTTCCAATTTTTGTTGAATTCTTTTACATGCTCCAAGCATAGCATACGATATTTTTTGCTATTATCCTTTTCAACAGGTGCTTTATATTCCCCCACTTTTTTACAATTATTCCAGTCACAAATTATTTTCATGATATAATAATTAATATTTATGGATATAAATGCTTTAATTGCAATTGTAAAAAAAAAATTAAATAATGAAATTATTAATGATCAAATCAAAGTAGAGGACAAGTCATTTCTTCACAAAAACCATTCAGGTAATCAAAAAGATAAATTTCATTTAAAAATTACAATATTTTCAGATGAACTAAAAAAGCTGGACAAAATAGAGAGCAATAGGAAAATATTTAAAATTTTAGATAAAGAAATGAAACAGTATATTCATTCTTTGCAAATTTTAATCAACTAATTCTTTAATTAAAAATTTTTTGATTTTTATACTATTATATTCTTTGTCAATTACGGCAGAGCCAATTTTCTTAAGTAGAATAAGATTTATTCTTTCTGAGAAATTCTTTTTATCTTTTTTCATAAAATTTAATATTAAATTTAAATCCTTCAATGAAAAATAAGATTTAATGTTAAATGGTAAATTTGTATTTTGTATATCATTTAATATCTTATTAAATTCTTTAAATTTAATTAGTCTTATATCAAAACTAAATTTGAGTGCCGTAACCATTCCTAATATTACCGCTTCACCGTGATTAAGTTTATTTGAATACCCAAGAGCTGCTTCAAAAGCGTGAGCAAAAGTATGGCCAAAGTTTAATATCTTTCTAAAATTTTTTTCTTTTTCATCTTTTTCAACAACTGCTTTTTTGATTTTACAACTTTCTAAGATAGCTTTTTCAATAAATGGACTTTTTAAATTTATAATTTTTAAAGAATTATTTTTTAAATAGTTATAAAAAACCTTATTTAAAATAAGAGAGTGTTTTAAAATTTCGCCGTATCCACAAACAATTTCTCTTTTAGGTAAAGATTTTAAAAATTCAGTATCACTGATTACCATTTTAGGTTGATAAAAACTTCCTATAAGATTTTTACCTTCTTTAGTATTGACACCTGTTTTACCGCCTACTGAAGAATCTACTTGGGATAGTAAAGTTGTTGGAATGTTAATAAATCGTAATCCTCTTTTGTAAAGACTAGCAGCAAATCCACCAACGTCTCCTGTAATACCACCGCCAATAGTAATGACGCAATCATTTCTTGAGAAATTTTTGTAAAGTAAAATTTTTAAAATTTTGTTAATGTTTTTTAAATTTTTATTTCTTTCCTTAGCTGTAAATAAAAATTTAGATATTTTTTTTTTATTTAAAGACTTAGTTATTTTAGAAACCATTTTAGTGGGAACTTTTTTATCAATTACCAGAAGACACTGATTAAAGGATATTGAATTTTTGTTAAGATATAAGCTTAAGTTTTTAACTATATTGGAACCAATCATTATTGGATAGTTATTAGATTTAGTTTTTATTTTAAGGTTTATAGGTTTCATAAAATTTTATAACTTTTTTAACAATGTCATTTTTTGTTTGATTATCACATTCAATTTTACACATAGCTTTTGAATAAACAATAGATCGATTTTTTATAAGATCTTCTAGTTCATTTTTTGATGCTTTCAGTGCAATGGGTCTTTTTTTACTATCTTTAATTCTATCAACTAACGTTTTAGTTTCCCAGCTAAGCCAGAAAGAAATATGATTATTTAAAATTTCTTTTTTAACTTTATTGTTTAAAAAGGTGCCGCCCCCAAGAGAAATCACAATTTTATTTTTTTTTAGCATTTTGAGTGTGATCAATTCTTCAATTTTTCTAAAATATTTTTCACCTTTATTCTCAAATATTTCTGAAATCGTCATACCAATCTTTTTTTCGATTTCTTGGTCTATATCAATAAAATCAATATTAAGTTTTTTTGATACTAAAGAGCCTATTGAAGACTTGCCTGAACCCATCATGCCTAAAAAAACTAAATTTTTTTTTGATTTCATATGTTTCTGTATTGAAAAAACACAAATATGTCTTAATTTGATTTTAACCAACGATATATGCAATTTACAAGAAATACAAGTTC